>Ga0302279_10001744_pt1 | contig 30312 bp, 22 predicted proteins | sample III_Bog_N3_3_FD_194541 | JGI IMG/M metagenome (GOLD analysis project Ga0302279, IMG submission 194541) | Peat permafrost microbial communities from Stordalen Mire near Abisko, Sweden - III_Bog_N3_3 | ecosystem: Environmental > Terrestrial > Soil > Wetlands > Peat | place: Sweden: Abisko... | reverse complement strand
GCGCAGTGCGACGCGAGCTCGAGCGCGGCGGCGCGGACCTTGGCCTTGGGCGCGTTCTCGACGATCGCGGCGAGACGCGCGGCGCACACCGGAGACGCCCACGCCGGCCGCTCCGAGCGGTCGCCGTCGCCCGTCATGAGGGAGACGACGTCGGCGTGCCCGTCGGCCGCCTCCACGACGAGATCCGCGCACTCGGGGTGGGAGAGATCGAGCCCGAAGATGTACCCGCAGTCCGAGCGCTGGGTGGGCGAGAGGCCGCGGTAGTGGCGCGTCACGAGCCGCGCGAGGCGCACGCTCGGCTGCTTGCCGATCCCGATCAGGGCGACGCCGATCTTGGCCACGCGGTGGAGGATGCCGCGCGTCGCCTTGAGCTGCGCGTCGCCCGAGAGGGACCACGCCAGCGCGACCTCGCGCTCGATGGCGAGGCACTCGGGCCTCGCCTGCTCGACGGCGACGTCGATGTCGACGTCCGCGTTCACCGGGATCTCGACGGCCGCCGGCGCGGGATGGGTGGTCGCGCGCGACTTCGGCGCAGCCATCGCATCGTCGGACGGGAGGTCGACCTTCTCGGCCTCCTTCGTGGTCCGCCAGGCGAACAGCGCTGCGTGCTTCCTGTCGAGTTCGTCGCGATGCTTCATGACGCTCTCCTATTCTGCGTCACCTATCGGCGCTTCGCCGCACTCGGTTGTGCGGTCTTTTGGAAGCTTGACTCATTTCCGGTGGTTAGGTCCACGAAAAGACCAGGCCCCTTCGGACGGGCCGTCACGGAACGGGTCGCTCCTCGGCCAGCGCATGGGGTGAGCGCACGCCGCAGAGGCCGCGACTCACCCGAGGATCATCGATTCGTGGAGCAGCTTGCCCTCCTTGAACCGCCGGAGGTTCCAGCGCTCGAACATCGGCAGCGGCGTCTGTTCCACGATGTACTGCGCGATGAGCTTTCCGACGATGGGGGCCATCATGAAGCCGTGACCCATGAAGCCGGACGCCTGGTAGAAGTGCTCGACGCCGTCGACCGGCCCGACGATGGGGTTGGCGTCGGGCGTCAGGTCGTAGCAGCCGGCCCACTGCCGGAGCACCTTCACGTTCCCGAGGACCGGGCAGGTGTGCACGAGGGACCGGGCGTAGCGGCCGAGGAAGGCGAACGAGCTGTCCTGGTTGATGCCCTCGGGGACACGCTCCTGCCCGATACCCCCCACGATCTCGCCGCGTGTCGACTGGCTGAAGTAGAGGCCGTCCGACAGGTCAGCCACGAGCGGACGGAGCCAGGGCTTCAGGGGCTCGCTCGAGCAGATCTCGTGGCGGTGCGGCTTGTTGGGGAGCTCGACGCCGAGCATGCGCGCGATCTCGGGCGACCAGGCGCCCGCGGCGTTGACGACCTTGCTCGTGCGGATGATCCCGGCCTCGCGCGTGCCCTCGCTCCCGGACCCCGTGCGTAGCGCAGGGGCGTTCGGCGCGGGGGCGGTGCGGACGGCGCGGATGCGCGGCCCGTCGGTGTCGAAGCCGGTCACGGTCGTGAACGTCGAGACCACGACCCCGAGCTTCCGGGCGGCGTCCGCGTAGCCCCAGACGAAGGGCCACGGGAAGACGACGCCGTCGTCCGCGTTGTAGCTGCACGCGACCAGATCGCTCGGGTCGAGCTCGGGGACGATCCTGCGCGCCTCCTTCGGGGTGAGCATCCGTGTGCTGAGGCCGCACTCGTTCTGGAGGCGCACGCTCGCCTCGAGCGCGCGGCGCATCGCCTCGGTGCGGGCGAGGAAGAGGTAGCCACCCTGGCGGAACCACACGTTGATCTTCATCTCGGTCGCGAACTCGCGGCAGAGGCGGATGCTCTCCTGCATGAGGCGGACGTTCGCCTCGCTCGACCACTGCGCGCGGACCCCGCCGCCGTTGCGCCCGCTCGCGCCGCCGCAGAGGTAGCTCCGCTCGAGGACGACCACGTTCTTCGTGCCGAGCCGGGCCAGGTGGTAGGCGATCGCGAGGCCCATGATGCCTCCGCCGATGACGACGACCTCCGCGCGATCGACCATGGCCAATCCTAACAGTCTGCCTGGCACGGCGGGGGGGGCGCGCGAGGGGGCGCCCGTTTTCCGACCCCGATGGGCCCCTCCAAAAGTCGCCGTCGTTCCGCGCGGTGAAGGGGAGGCGGGGGCGGGGACTGAGAGGGAGAGGCTCGCTGGGAGCGCGCGAGAACGACGTCGCTCCTCAATCGGATCCTCCCATCGGGGTCGGAAAACGGGCGCCCCCTCGCGCTACTGGGAGGTCTACCACGGGGCCACCACGCCGTTCGGGCCCCGCTCCCGCACCTGAGACGGGAGCAGGGTAGGAGCAGGAGCAGGAGCGGGGAAAGGCTGTCGAACCGACGTGGCGGAGGTAACGTTTCACCCATGCGCCGTCGACCGCCCGCGATCCTTTCGGTCATCGCTCTAGCTTGCGTCGCCGCGTGTGGCGGGCCTCCTCCTGCCACTCCCCCCGCGATCGCGGCAACGGCCCCCGCCGCCACGGCGACGTCGCCGTCGGCCCCCGCAGCCACCACCCCCCTCGCCGTCGGTATCGCTCCACCGGGGCCTGCGAACGGGGGCGGGCTGGGGCGGCTCGACTTTCCCATCACCGGCTCGCCGGAGTGCCAGCGGAGCTTCACCGAAGGGATGCTCGCGCTCCACTCGTTCCTCTACGATCAAGCCCACGTGAGCTTCGCCGCGGCCCTCGCCGCAGACCCGAGGTGCGCCATGGCGGCGTGGGGCGACGCGATGGCCTACGACAAGGCCATCTGGGATGACCGAGACGTTCCCAAGGGGCGGGCCGCGCTCGCGCGCGTCAGCGAGAGCGACGAGGCGGCGCTCACGCCCAAGGAGCGCGCCTTCCTCCGGGTTGCGCGCGCGGACTACGAGAAGGACCTGACCAGGGACGCCCACGCCGCGTGGCTCGCGGCGGCGGCGGCGATGCACCGCGATTACCCCGACGACGACGAAGTCACCCTCGAGCACGCGCTCGCGCTGCTCTCCAACTACGCCTACGACGAGGCGCACGTCCGCGAGCAGATGGAGGCGGGGGCACTCGCGCTCCAGGTGCTCCAGCACAACCCGCAGCACCCCGGAGCCGCACACTACGTCATCCACTCCTTCGACAGCCCCGAGCACGCCATCCTCGCGCTGCCGGCGGCCCGGCTGTACGCGCGCATCGCCCCCGCGGGGAGCCACGCGTTGCACATGCCGTCCCACGTGTTCGCGCAGCTCGGGATGTGGCGCGACGTCGTGTCCTCGAACGAGCAGGCGTACGCGGCGTCGGTGGCGTGGGAGAAGTCGCGCGGGCACACGCCGAGCCAGTACGACTGGCACTCCTACTCGTGGCTCGTCGCGGCGCACCTCGAGCTCGGGCAGCGCGCCGTCGCGCGGAAGCTCCTCGAGGGCGCCGCCGCGCTGCTCGCCGCCGCGAAGGACGACTCCAACCAGCTGCGCGAGAGCTACCTCGACATGGTCACCAACTACGTGACGCAGACGGGGCGGTGGGGAGAGCTCGAAGCCATGGTCGCGCCGGTGTTCGCCGCCGCCTTCGACGAAGGAAGCACGTCGGGGCAGGTGGCGTGCGCGATGCACGCCCCGGGCGGCAAGGGGGCGAGCCGTCTGCCGACCGTCCTCATCGACCGGGTGGATGCAGACTTCTTCCGCGCCGAGGCAGCGACCCGGCTCGGCGACGAGGGGACGGCCGTGAAGCGGGTGGCCGACACGAAGGGGCTGTGGGCCCAGATGGCGCTCTGGCAGAAGGTGCTCCCGGCCGCGATGCTGGAGCGGAGGAACGCGTACGGGGAGACATTGCTCGTCCGGGCGCACGCCGGAGCGAAGCCTTCGGCCGCGGCGCAGAAGAAGGTGATCGAGGCGCTCGAGAGCTACCTGAAGCAGCACCCCGGCGGGAGCGTCTCCGGGCCGGCGATGACGTCGCCAGCTCGCGAGCTGCTGGGCGAGGCACTGCTCGCGGCGGGCAAGCCGAAGGAGGCGCTCGTGCAGCTCGAGAAGATCCTCGAGGCACGGCCGAACCGCGCGCTCGCGCTCCTCGGCGCCGCGCGCGCGGCGAAGGCCGGCGGGGACGCGCGAAAGGCACGGTCACACTACGGCGCGCTGGCGGAGCTGTGGAAGGACGCCGACGCGGACCTGCCGGAGCTCGCGGAGGTGAGGGCGGGGGCAAACGACCCGGCCGGCCCCGAGAACGCTCGATAGCCCACCGCTCCCGCTCCCGCTCCTGCCCCCGCTGCCGACACTCCCCCTTGCGTCACCCGCGCGTGGTGGTTCCTCGTTCCGTCGGGTATCCTCACGGCATGGCCGGTCGGGCGATCGCCGAAGGGGTTACGTCCGAGGAGTACCTCGCGCGCGAGGCAACCTCACCCACACGGCTCGAATATCTACGGGGAGAGATCTTCGACATGGCGGGCGGGACGCCCGACCACAGCGGCATTACAGCCGCGTTCATCGCGGCTCTTGGCGTACAGCTCGCCGGGCGTCCTTGCCGAGTCTTCTCCTCGGATTTGAAAATTCGGGTCGAGGAGACGGATCTGTCGACCTGTCCCGACCTGGCGGTCGTCTGCGGGCCTCTCGCGACCGCTTCACGCGATCCCAACGCGGTGACGAATCCGGTGCTCCTGGTCGAAGTGCTCTCGCCCTCCACCGAAGCCTACGATCGCGGCGCCAAATTCGGTCATTACCGTCACCTCGCCTCTTTGAAGGAGATGGTCTTCGTCGACCACGCCAGCCATACGGTCGAGGTCCATAGGCGAAACGAGGCCGGGCGTTTCGAGCTCTACGTGTTCGAGGCGGGCGATAGGGTGGAGCCAACGTCCGTCGGTGCGAGCATCCCGGTGTCAGCTCTCTACGCCGATCCGCTCAAAGCTTCGTAGGTCGGCGGCGCATGGTAAGGCGGTTTGCCCGTCCTTCGATGGCCCTGTGCCTGGCCGTGTGGTCGCTGGGCGGCTGCCAGCTGCTCGCCGGTATCTCGGTCATCGACTCCACCGCCGAGGCAGACGGAGGCGACGCGGCGCAGGACGGGGCAGCGGACGCGCTGACGGAGGCAGACGCGACGGACGCGACGATGCGGGTGGACGCTGCGGACGCGACGACGCCGCAGGATGCAGACCGCGTCGATGCGACCGATGCGGCTGCGGACGTCCCGGACGCGTGCGCCGCGGACGCCGCCGGGCTCCAGCAGGACCCCCTGAACTGCGGAGCATGCGGTCACGACTGCCTGGGTGGAACCTGCGTCGGCGGCGCCTGCGCCCCGTTCGTGATCGCGACGAACCAGCTCGGGACCTACTGGTTGGCGATCGACCCTCCCACGCTCTACTGGACAGACGGCTCGTCGGTGCATGGCTGCCCGACCACGGGCTGCGCGGACGCGGGGCCGTCCTCGGTCGTCACCCTGGATGGCGGCAGCATTCAGGAGCTCGCTGCGGGTGGGGGTGAAGTCCTCTTCAGCACGTGCCCGCCCGACGGTGGAGGCGGCGTCCTCGGGTGTCCGGAGTCCGGTTGCAGTGGGACACCCGAAGCGCGCGCAGCCGGATACGGTTGCATCCGGGCGCTCGGCGTAGACACGGTCACTTCCGTCTTCTATTTCGGAAACGGTTCGGACGGCACCTACCGCTGCCCACTTGCTGGGTGCGGGAGTGGCGCTTCGTTTCTCGACTCAACGCTCGGTTATCACGGCGGGTACCTGGCATCCGTCGCACTGTCGGGGCCCAACGTGTTCTTCCTCGGCGCGAACGGGGACATCGCCGAGTGCGTCAACGACTACTGCACTCCGCCCGGCTTCGAGAGCCTTGCAGCCGTCGGAGGAATCACCGGTATCCCAGCCTCGATCGCGGGTGGCTTCCTCTACTGGGCATTTTACGGCGACGGGCCCGATCAGGCCTTCTCGCCACTGAACATCCCCCTGATCACGAACTCGGGAGGCGGCGTCCGCCGTCTGGCTCTCCCTTGGGACGGCGGTGCGGCCGAGGTGCTGGTCGGAGCCGGCTCTCCCACGGCCGTGGTCGCCACCGGCACGGCCTTCTATTTTACGGACTTTGGAAGCGGGTCGATCCTCGAATGCCCCGCGAGCGGTTGCGGCGCGGCCCCTTCGGTTCTCGCCATCGGGCAGGAGCAACCGTTCGCTCTCGTGCAAGACAGCACGGCCATCTACTGGGCAAACTACGGCGACGGACGCATCATGAAGCTCGCGAAATGATGGAACGCGGTCCTTCCCCGTACGACTGCGTCAGGGCGAGGCTTGCCGGATGAGATCGATGACGGCCCCGTGCAGCTTGCCGTTGGTCGCGATGAAGCCGTGGTCGTTCGAGAGCTCGCCCGACGCGTACTCGAAGGCGTTGCCCCGCTCGTCGGTCGCCGCGCCCCCCGCAGCGACGACGATGGCCTCCGGTGCGCACGAGTCCCAGCGCTTCCCGGCGCGCCCAGGCTGGGAGTAGATGTCGGCCTCGCCCGTGGCGATGCGGATGCCCTTCACCCCCGCGCTGCCGCAGGGCGTCACCTTGCGAAGGCCGGCGCGCCGCGCGAGCCAGTCGAGCGCGTGCTCGCCGTACGAGCGGGACACCACGGCCTCTGCCTCCGCGAGCGTGGCCACCCCGGAGACGTGGATCGGCGTCTCCGTCCCGTCCTTGGCGACCTCGAAGGCGCCGACCCCGAGCGCCCCCACGAAGCTTCGCTCGAGCGCCGGGCACACGATGACGCCCAGCGTCGCGCGCCCGTGCTCGGCCAGGCCGATCATCACGGCGAACTCGCCGTTTCTGGCGATGAACTCGCGCGTGCCGTCCAGCGGGTCGACGAACCACACGGCGGGCGCGCCGGCCCAGCCGGCGAACGTCCCTGGGTCGCTCTCCTCGGCCACGATGGGGAGGCCGGGGAACGCGCGCTCCAGCGCCGCGCACAGGATGGCGTTCGCCTTCTTGTCCGCGATCGTGACCGGGTCGTCCTTGCCCTTGTATTCGACCTCCACGGTGCCCGTCGCGTAGACGGCGAGGATGGCCTCGCTCGCGGCGTAGGCCATCGGGAGGACCTTCGTGAGCGCGTCGCGGCGATCGAGCGTGGCCGTCATGTCGGGATGCCCACGCGGGAGAGGGCCCGGGGGAGGGCGGCGAGCGCCTCGTCGGACAGGTAGGTGGGGCCGCTGCCGGTTTCCCGTACGAGCTGCTCGAGCTGCGCGACCGACTTCGGGCCGAGCACGGCTGCCGTCACGAGGTGGTTGGCGAGCGCGAAGCGCACGGCCGCGCCGCGCATGGTGAGCACGTCCGAGCGTACGAGGTAGCGGACCGCCTCGAGCTGCTCCACGCGTCTCGCGAGCTCGAGCTTCGTCCAGCGCTGGGCGCGGTGGTCCGCCTCCGGAAATTCGCGGTCGCCCGTCCACATCCCCGCGAGCAGGCCGTACGCGAGCGTCGAGCAGGCCAGAACGCCCGTACCCGCCACCATGATCTCCCCGGCGAGCCTGTGCAGGTCGATGGCCTGGAACAGGTTGTAGGCGAGCTCGAGGACCTCGGCGCCCTGCTGGATGGCCGCCCTCGCGACGTCGGGGTCGCCCGCCGAGACGCCCCAGTGGCCGACGAGCCCCTCCTTCTTCATCGCCTCGAGCGCCCCCGTCGCCTCGCCGGACAGGAGCGCGTCGGGGCTGGGGTTGTGCAGGAGGTAGACGTCGAGCCGCTCGCGCCCGAGGCGCTTGCAGGAGCGGCCCACGGAGGCGCGGATGTACTCGGCATCGAAGCGCTTTCGGGGCGGCGCCATGGTGCGGTCGGTGCCGCCCTTGGTGACGACGGTGACCTCCTTGCCCCGGAGAGCCTTGCCGAGGAGCGCCTCCATCTTGCCGGCGCCGTACGCATCGGACGTGTCGAAGAGCGTGAAGCCGATGTCGAGGGCGCGGGCCACGACCGTCTCGGCGTCCTTGGGGTCGACCGCCCCGTAGGATTCGCCTGCGAGCGCCCACGTTCCGAGGGCGAGCTCCGAGACGACGAGGCCGGTCTTGCCGAGGGGGCGCTTCCTCACCGGGCAGACAGATACTCGAAGACTGGCTCCTCTGCACTTGACGAAACGACCCAAAGCGGCGACTAGAGGCGCCCGAGCTCAAGAGGGGGTTTGGTCCCAGGAGGCACGTTCGTCATGCGAAGCATCAAAATCGGCGCGGTCACGTTGGTTGGCATCATCGGTTCGTTCTTGGCGGCAGCATGTGGAGGCGAGGAGCCGACCCCGGTGACGCCCCCGCCGCCGCCCCCCGCGGTGTCCGTGAGCTCGGCGCAGACGGCAGAGCCCCCTCCCACGCCGCCCGAGCCCCCGAAGCCGACGCTGGGCGAGCTCGAGGCCGCCTCCGGCAAGGCCATGCTGGACGCGCTGAACGCGCACGACGCGGACAAGCTCGCGGCGCTCTACACGAACGACGGCGTCTACATCCACGAGGGGCACGCCCCGGCGGTCGGCCAGGATGCGATCAAGGCGGGCGTCGCCGGCCTCTTCGCGGCCTTCCCGGACGCGAAGTTCGCGAGCGCGCGCACGTTCGTGAAGAACGACGTCGTCGTGGCGGAGTTCGGCTGGACCGGCACCAACTCCGGCGAGCTCATGGGCCAGAAGCCCACGGGCAAGCAGGTCGGCCTGATGGGCCTCGGGATCTACTGGTACACGCCCGAAGGCAAGATCAAGGAGTCGCACCAGTACATGGACGACGGCTCGCTCGCGATGCAGCTCGGCATGCCCAAGGCGAAGGGCCGCCCGATGGTCGGTCTGCCGACGAACTCCGAGCTCCACGTCGCGAAGGGCACGCCGGCCGAGGACGCCAACGTGAGCGGCGCCAAGACGATGCTCGGCCTGTTCGAGGCGAAGGACGCCAAGGCGTTCGTCGACGGCATGACGGACGACGGAACCTACGAGATGAACCTCTCGCCCAAGCCCATGGCCGGCAAGAAGGACGCGAAGATCTTCTTCTCGAGCATCACGAAGGCGTTCCCGGACCTGAAGTACACGGCCGCCAACGTCTGGGGCGTCGAGGACTTCGCGATCGACGAGTACGTCATGACGGGGACCCAGAAGGGCGCGTTCACGAGCCCCGGCGGGACCATCCCGGCGACGGGCAAGGCCGTCACCATCCACGGCGCCGAGATCCTTCAGATGAAGGACGGCAAGCTGGTCAAGGGCTGGGGCTACGAGAACGGCGTCGAGTTCGCGATGCAGCTCGGCCTGATGAAGGCGCCCGGCCAGGGGGGCGCGAAGGCTCCGGCGGCGTCGGCCAAGGCCCCCGCGAAGAAGTAGCTCGCGAGGCTCACGGGTGAGGCGCGCGTCCTTCGGGCCGCGCGCCTTGCGCGTTTAAGGGGCGCCATCGGGTCCGGGTCACGGCGCCCTGGCGCACCGGATCCCCGTGTACGTGATGCGCTGCGGGCCATTGGCGGGGTTGGCGACGGGCCGGAGCCTCGTCGCCGGGTCCTGGTAGGCCCCCCCGCGGAGCATGTAATAGAGGTCGTAGCCCAGGTTCGCGCAGTCCGTGCACGGGCCGGCGAACGACGCGCTCCACGCGTCGAGCCCCCGCTGGTGGAGGTTGCCCGCGAGGTCGAGCTGACCCCAACGCCCTGCGCCGAGCATGGCCGTCCCCACGGGCGCGATGGTGCCCCCCGCGTAGTAGTTGTTGTAGATCGCGTACTGGTTGGCCGACCCGGGATCGGTGAAGCCCCATGGGTAGAGGCGCTGCTGGCTCCCTCCTGCCGCCGCGTACTCCCACTCCGCCTCGCTCGGGAGAAAGCCTCCGTCCCAGATGCAGAAGGCGTAGGCCTCCCACCAGTTCTGGCAGTTGAGGGGCAGGTTCTCGCTCGCCCCGGCGGTGGGGGTCCACGTGTTGGGCGGTCCGCACGCCAGGTTCGCGTCGGTCGGGTCGACGTTGCTGTCGTAGGACGCGAGCCAGCCGGTCTCGTAGGTGCCGGGGCTCGCGCTGTTGGCGAGGCCCTTTCCACCGTTCAAGTACGAGTGAATGCCGGACCCCGCGGCCGGGAGGTAGCCACTCTTCCACGCGTTCACGAACTGGCGGAAGCGACCGACCGTCACGACGAGCTCGTCGAGCCGAAACCCGCTCACGGTCGCCGGGTCCGCCTCGCCCGTCGGAGCGCCGCCATCCGGGCTCGCCGTGTACGTCCGGTAGAACGTCCCCGAGGGCACCTCCAGGCTCGTGCAGCAGCTCTCGGCTCCGCCGCGGCCGCAGCTGGTCATCCCGGGGCCGCCGGGCGCGCAGCTAGGCGGTCCGCTCGTGCACGAGGCGGCGCCGTCCGCGGCGTCCCCGTCGCATCCTGCATCGGGCGCCCCACCGTCGACGCCGGGCAGCAGGGTCCCTTCGTCGCACGACGGCGTGCAGGCGTTCTCGTTCACCTGATCGGACTTGCACTGGCCCTTCACGCAGGTCTGGTCCGTCGGGCACGTCACGCCGAGGCACGACAGGCGCAGGTCGATCCGCACGGCGAGCTCGGTCCGCGGGATGAAGCGCAGCTCGCGCTTGGCGACGATGCAGAAGGGCGCTTCGCTCGCGCCGAGGCAGCCGGCGGCCGACTGCCCGTCGGGGCGCGTCATCACGGCGAACGCGGTGCTCTCGTCCGAGCCGCTCGCGAGTGGCAGGACGACGAGGTTGCCCAGGAGGGCCTCGCCGCCGTCCTGCGGCGCGCACTGGGTCGACGTGGCCGCGGGCGCCTTGCCCGGCAGGTCCGCGAGGCTGCTGCCGCCGACGAGGACGGCGCGCGCATTGGCCGCGCACGTCACCTCGCTCTCGACGGAGACGTCGATGGTCGTGGGCGTCCGGCATCCGAGCGCGACGAGGGGTGCGATGAGCCCCAACGCCGCGCCGTGCATCCGCGTCCCCACGAGGTCAGCGTAGCTCAAGTGGACCCTGCGGGGCCGCGGCGTGGGGCGTCAGGGCACGCCGTCGGTGAACCAGTAGTGGTAGACGGTGAGGCTCTCGCTCGACCGAAGCTCGAAGGAGGCCCGTTCGCCGCTTCCTCCCACCTCGGGCACCGCGAAGGCGTCCTCCTCCCACTCGCCCCCCTTCGTGTCGAACGTCACGGTGTCCTTGCCGTTCACGTAGACCTGCACGTGCGTCGGGCGCGCCGATTCCAGGCGCACGAGCGCGTGGGATCGGCGCCCTCCCAGGCTCACGAGGAACCGCTCCACGCGCCGCCCGGAACGGCCGCCGTCGACCACGCGCTCTCCCGCGGCGCCCAGGCCGTCGCGGAGCACCTCCAGGCCGTCGCCCGTCCCCATCAGATCGTAGCCGTGCGCCGCCTCGCTCTCGAGATCGGCGACGTCGAGGTCGTCGAGCACCTTGCCCGCGGCGGTCCAGGGGGCCTCGCCCGAGCCGAGGGTCGCGTAGTCGGCCTCGTAGACGCCCATCGTCGTGCCGCCCAGGATCGTCGAGTCCGTCACGGTCGCCTCGAAGGGCGAGGAGCCGAGCAGCATCGGGCACCCCATCCACTCGGGGTAGACGATGAAGTGGGTGGGCAAGAGCTGCGGCGACCAGGCGCGCATGCGCTCGTAGTGCTCGAACCGGGAGGCAGCGCCGGCCACCCAGTAGCGCCCCTCGTCCCGCGTCGTGAGGCCCACGATGTCGAAGGTGTGCCGGTCGCTGAGGTACGCGATGGCGCCCGTGTCGTTCACCCCGATGCGCGCATCCTGCGGGAGGTTCTCGCGCGCCCAGCGACCGAGGCGGACCTGCTGCCGGTCGATGCCGCTCGCGGAGTCGGCCACGTCGTCGAGGGTCCAGCCCTGGTGGATGGCGAGCACCCCGACGATCGCCCCGCACGCGAGGGGTGTAGCGACGCGCCAGCGCTCGCGGACCCGCCCCAGGGCGTCCCCGAGCACGCGCGCGAGGCACGCGAGGCCGATGAGCCAGCCGGTGGCGAACGGCCAGAGGTAGCGCAGCCGGTTCCAGAGGAACGTCACGTACACGCACGGGACGAACATCCCGAGCGCCAGGCCGAGGACGCACGCGGCTCGCCAGCGGGCGCGCGCCTGCCAGCCGCGGAGCGGGATGGCGACGAGGCCCGCCATGGCGACCGACGCCCCGCCCTTCGGCAGGAACTCCGCCGACCAGATCTCGCCGTTCAGCAGCGTCCCGACGAGGACGCGCGCGTTCTGCGTGACGGCGGCGACCAGCACGCCCGCCGAGTAATACGGGTTGCCGAGCATCAGCTTCACGGTGGTCGTGCTGCTGCGCAGGTGCCCGGTCAGCGCGAAGGCGAGGGCGAAGGGGACCATCGGCGCGGCCAGGGCGATGGCACCGAGCGCGCGCTCGCCGAGCTTCGGGGTCCTCGGGAAGGCGAGGAGCGTCGCGGCGACCATCCACGACGCGATCGCCCCCTCCGGGCGGACGAGCGGCGCGACCAGCGCGAGCGCGAGCAGCTCGTTTCTTCTGCCGGCCGTCCGCAGCCCGGCGTCGCCCGGCCTGGCCTCCGCCCACTCGCTCGCCCGGCGGGCGGCGCGCGCCAGCACCCACGCGAACGGCACGACCTCCATGCCGCTCGCCGCGCACCAGGAGAAGCCGCTGAACGCGAGCACCATCGCGGCAGCCCCCACCGCGGCCGTGCGTCCTGCGAGGGGACGGGTCAGCTCCGCGGCCTCGTGGGCGAGAAAGCCTAGCGCGGCGAAGGAGAGCACCCACGCCGGCCAGAGGATGGAGACGTCGCGGAAGCCCATCGCGTAGAACGGCGCGAGGAGCGCGGGCCAGAGGAAGCTCGTCGCACCCGTCGTGAACGGCTCTCCGGCCTGGTAGCGGAAGGGGTGCAGCTCGGCGAGCGACCGCGCGTACTGGAAGTGGATGAACGAGTCGTCGAGCGTCGCGCCGGGATGGCCGAGCTTGCGGTAGATGCCGGCGATGGCGAGGTACGCGAGCACGCACGTCGGGATGGCGACGGGCAGGGCTCTCGCGGCCCTCGCCCTCGCCGACGTCGCTCGTGTCGTGGCCGACGGTGTCACCGCCCGGACCGTGTCACGTGCGTCTTCCGCGATCAATTTCTGTCGAACCGTCGTCGTTCGAGTGTAGACCACGACCCGGCTCCCGAAGTCCCGTGCCCGTGCCCGTGCCCGAACAGACTCAAGGGCAAGGCCAAGCGCCCCGAGCCAACCCCGACGATCCCATGCACCTGCCCCGTTCCCCCGACCGCCCGCGAAAGCCCGGTCCGTACGACGACGCCCCCCTGCTACCCGAGGGTGAGCGCGTCGACGTGCGAGGGCTCGCCAAGGGCGAGTGGGTCGAGATCGAGATAGGGCCCGGCCGCGGCGGGTTCATCTTCGAGCGCGCGCACGCGGTGCCCGCCGCCGGTCTCGTCGGCTTCGAGGTGCGGCGCAAGTGGGCCACGATCGTCGACCGCCGCCTCGCCAAGGAGGGGCTCGGCGCGCGCGCGCGTGTCTTCGCGGAGGACGCCAAGCACGCCCTCGGACGCCTCGTGCCGGACGCGAGCGTGCGCCGGATCTTCCTGCACTTCCCCGACCCGTGGTGGAAAAAGCGCCACCAGAAGCGGCTCGTCCTCGAGGGCTCGCTCGCCGACCAGGCGTTCCGCCTGCTCGAGGCCGGTGGCGAGCTCTTCGTCCAGACCGACGTGGAGGAGCGCGCTCTCCAGTACGAGACGCTCCTCGGCAACGATCCGCGCTTCACGCCTGCCGGCGATACGGCGGGCTCGGCGCGGCTCGCGGACAACCCGTACGAGGCGCGGAGCCCGCGGGAGAAGCGGGCGATCGCTGATGGGCTGCCGGTGCACAGGCTTCGCTTCCGGAAGTAGATGATGCCCCCACCCGCAGGCGCGCAGGCGGCGTCGCGTCGCGCATGCCGAGCCTCGCTTAGCCGCCGAGCACCTGCGAGTGGGGGCATCACCGCAGGTATCCGCTGCACGCCCCCGTCCTTCGGTCGCCTGTTCGGTCTTCTCGACGTCCGCCTCGTTTCGACGGACGACGTCAACCTGTTCGCAGACGTCCTCGACGGTCTCCGAGCCTGCCTACCGCAGCCATCTCCCGTCCTCGACCAGCTTCGAGAGAACGTCGAGGAGTCCTCTCCTCACGTGAAGGAGCTCCCTGATCACGTGGAGAAATTATGACATGACGTGGAGGAGTCATCAGACGACGTGAAGAAGTCATCACAGTACGTGATGCAATCATCTCCGTACGTGAAACAATCATCACAGTACGTGAAGCAATCATCACAGCGACGATTGCAGCCAAGATCGGCACGCTCTCCGCCCAGAGCGGTAAGGAAGTAGCTCCTCGATCACCGCAAACAAGGAAGAGCGCACGTCGAGTGACAGCTTGCTCGAAGCTCTGGACTCAAATCGGTCGTCTCGTGAGCCCGAGATGACCGATCTGGGCTTGAAGACGACGTGAAGTGACTCGTCGAGGACGGATTTGGAGCAAAATCCGTCGCGTCGAAAAACCGACAGTACCGCGACGGCTTCCTCCATTACCTGTGATGACTTCTTCCGGTGATCGAGCAACTTCTTCCGGTGATCGAGCAACTTCTTCAGGTGATCGAGCAACTCCTTCACGTCGTGTAGCAACTCCTTCACGGGCACCCCCAGCTACTGCGACTTCAGCTGCGCGAGGTGCGTGCACGCCTTGGCGAAGTCCATATCGCAGGCCCGCTTGAACGCGGCAAGAGCCCGGTCGTGCGCGTTCGGGTCGCCGGCGGCGGGGCCTGCGAGAACCTGACCGAGGTTGTCGCAGGCGCTCGCATCCCCCACCGAGCAGATCTTGTCGAAGATCGCGACGCCCTTCGCGATGCCCGTCGGCCCCTCGCCCATCAGGACGGCGCCCAGCGTGTTGCAGCCGCCGGTGATGTTCGCATCGCAGGCGCGTGAGGCGAGCTCCCTGGCGCGCACCACGTCCTTTGCCACGCCTGCCCCGACCCACAGCATGGTGCCGAGGTTCCCGCAGGACATCATGTTGCCCTTGTCGCACAGCTCGCCAAAGATCTGCGCCGCGCGCTGCGCATTTGGCGCCGTCCCCGCCCCCTGCCAGAGCATGAGCGCGACGCTGTTGCACGAGACGCTGTCGCCGCCCCGGCATCCCTTGTCCGCGTACGGGAAAGCCCGGGCCGGGTCCCCCGCCGTGAGGCTCCCCAGCCCGGCGTTCGCGCACGCTGCGACGACGCCCCCGTCGCACGCCTGCTCGCTCACCCGGACCGACCTCGCGGGGTCTCGCGCCGTGCCCGCGCCGCACCAGAGCAGCTTGCCGAGCTCGAAGCACCCCGCCCAGTCCTTCGCGTTGCACGCCTTTTCGTAGAGCGCAGCGGTCTCCGAGGTCCCCTTCACGCCGTCGCAGTCGCCGCTCGACGAGAAGTGAACCGAGCCGGCCGCCGGCGCGGTGGGCGCAGGGGGCGGCGCGACGGGCGATGCAGGGCTTCGAGGGTGGCTGGCGCACGCAGCGCTCCCCGCGAGGAGGGCCATCGTGAACAGGCTACGAAACGATCGCATCGGGGAGCTCTCCATGGGAAATAGAGCGGCCCCGCACCGTGCCGTCGCATCCTTTCGAAGTAAAGGGTGCCAAGGGCCGGAGACCTCTGTTCAATTTGCCGCGGCGAGCGTACGCCGCCGAACTGCGGTAGCCTGGAGAGCGTGAGCGAAGACGGGCGGCGTGGCGCGTTTCCTCCCCCGCGAGGCCAGGGTACGGGCTACCGCGAGCCGCAGCTCCGCGACGAGCGGCCCATCTACCCCGATGAGCCTCCGAAGCGGACGCCCCACCTCCAGCCGTTCCCGGAGGACGACCCTCTCTCCCCCGACGCGGTTGCGTTGTACGCCGCCCGCCAGGCGACGCTCGAGGCGGCCCCGACGAAGAGAAGCCGGGCCGTCTGGCCACCCGAGCCCGCCCTCGTCGGCGTGCTTACGGTCTACCTCACCGTCCTCGTCGTCATCTTCGTCGCCAAGCTCTTGCTGCAGGCGCTCGATGTGAGCTGGGTCGTCGTGCTCCTCGTCCTCGAGGTGGCGTCGGTGGCGGCCTACCAGGCCTGGTGGCGCCGGAGGCGTTCGCGGCTGGCGCAGGGCCAGCGCCCCCTCACTGGAGCGTGAAGCGGTAACGCGTCGTCCCGTCGGCCGGCACGACGACGGTGGCCGTCATCGGGGGGTGATCCGCGGCGGTGCACGTGACCTTGTGGGGGCCCGCGGGGACCTCGACGCCGGCGACGGGCGTGGCGCCCTGCGCGGCGCCGTCGATGGTGACGTTGCACCAGCCGCCGACGGCCCCGACGTTGATCTTCCCCGTGCCGGCCGGCGTCGCGGTCGTGCCCCCGCCCGTGTGCCCGCCGCCGTTCGAGCCGTGGTGCGCCTCGCGCGGGAGCACGACGTCGAAGTGCTTCTTCTCCTGGGCGTTGCCCATGAAGGTGAAGGCCTGGTCGACATAGCCGGAGGCCCCGACGACGAGCTTGTGCTGGGCGCCGGACGTGACCCCCGGGATGGTCGTGTCCGTGTAGACCTTGCCGTCGAGGATCAGCGTGGGCTTCACGCCGGCCGGCGTGACGGCCACCTCGACGACGACCGATCCGGCCGACAAGGTGAGGCTCACCTGCTGCGAAGGCTGATCCGTCGTGAGCGTGACGGTCTGCTTGGCCTGCTCGAAGCCGTCCTTCGTGAGCTTGACGTCGAGCGGGCGACCGGTGGGCAGATCGCCGATCGTCGCGGGCGTGACCTCGTTGCGCAGGTCTCCGCTGATCCAGATGGAGGCGCCGTCGGGCGTGCTCGCCACGGTGAGCGAGCCCTTGACGGCCACGGGAGGCGCCGTCGGAGGCGGTGGGCCCATCGACGCGTTCGTATCCGGCCTGGCGTGGTGCGTGTTGTACCAGTACGCGCCGCCCCCGCCCGCGAGCAGCAGCGGCAGAAGGATGAGCGCGACGACGCCTGCGCCCATGCCGCGCTTGGGCTCGCTCGGCGCGATCTGCGTGACCGTCCGTGAGGCGGCCGGAGCGCTGAGCACGCTGGACGACGACAGGCGGGAGCTGAGCTCCCCCTCGCTGAGGGGCCCCATCTCGGCGGCCTCCTGCATCTCGATGATGTCCGCGAGCGCCTTGCCCTGGAGGAGCGCCTCCTTCTGCGAGGCGAGCTTCTCCTCGAAGAGCGACTGCATGAACTGCGTGCTCGCGATGGCGCTCACGGGGATGCGCTCGCGCCGCACGTACTCCTCGAGCGCGCCCTGCATCTCGCGGGCGGACTGGAAGCGCGCGTTCCTGTCCTTGGCCAGGGCGCGCATCACGATGTACTCGAGCTCCACGGGGTAGCCCGGGCGGATGTGCGACGGCAGCGGGTACTCGCGCTCGCAGATGAGCTTCAAGGTCTCGAACTCGCTCTCGCCCTTGAAGAGGCGCTTGCCCGTCGTCAGCTCGAAGAGCATGACGCCGACCGCGAAGATGTCGCTCCGCGCGTCGAGCTGCTGCCCGCGCGCCTGCTCGGGCGACATGTACGGGACCTTGCCCTTGAGCTTTCCGCTCTTCGTCTCGGCGTAGCCGTTGTTGCTGTCGCTCTTCGCGATGCCGAAGTCGACGATCTTCACGTCCCCGGCGAAGGTGACGACGACGTTCTGCGGGGAGATGTCCCGGTGAACGATGTTGAGCGGCGTGTTGTCGAGATCCCGCTTCTCGTGCGCGTAGGCGAGGCCTCCGCACACGCCGATCATGATCCCGATGGCGTGCTCGAGCGGGAACTCGGTCACCCCCTTCTTCTTCATCTGCCGCACGATCGAGCGAAGATCCTCGCCGTGCACGTGCTCCATCGCGATGTAGTAGACGCCGTCCGACTGCCCCACATCGAAGATCTGGACGATGTTCGCGTGCGAGAGCGTCGCCGCGATGCGGGCCTCGTGCAGGAGCATCTCGATGAAGGCGCGGTCCTGCGTCATCGACGGCAGGATGCGCTTGATGACGATGAGCTTCTCGAACCCCGCGACGCTCCTCTGGATCGCCAGGAAGAGCTCGGCCATGCCGCCGGTGGCGAGCTTGCGCAGGAGGGTGTACTTGCCGAACCGCTTGGGCAGGCCGTCCGACGAAGGGTCGACTGTGGTGCCCCCACCCGTGGTCGGACTCTGCGTGGGGATTTCGGCCATGCGCGCGCGCTTCTACCGGACAGGGGACCGACGCGGCCCGCTCGATCGACTAAACCTAGTCTGGGGGCGTAGGTCGGTCAATCAACCCGGAGACCCGCCTCCAGGCGCCAATGTGGGATACGGCCGCGGCACGCGTCATCATGACGCCACTTTGATGTGGTACGCGAACCAGGTGCGAACATCCCTCGGACACGCCGCGCTCGCCCTCGCGGCGATGATCCTCGCGACGAGCGCCGTGGCCCGGGCCACGCCCCCGAGCCCGATGCGGAAAGGACCGTACCTCCAGGAGCTCGGGCCGAGCAGCGTCGTTGTCCGGGTCGAGGTCGATCCGCCCGCGCCTGCGGACCTGGAGGTGTCCGCCGACACCGGAGACGCCGGCGGAGCCACGCCGGTCGTCGTCCACGACGGTGCGTCCGCGGCCTTCCACTCGCTGCACGTCGACAAGCTCAAGCCCGCGACGCGCTACCGCTACCGCGTGAAGGTCTCGGGCGCCTCGAGCCCGGAGGGCACGTTCACGACGGCGCCGGCCCCCGATTCGGGCGCGCCCTTCACGTTCCTCGCGTACGGCGACAACCGCTCGGGCGACGAGGCGCACGCCGCCATCGTCCGGCTGCTCACGGCGGCCCCCGGCGACTTCGTCGTGCAGACGGGCGATCTCGTCGTCGACGGCTCGGACGCGTCGCAGTGGCAGACCTTCTTCGACATCGAGGCCCCGCTCATCCGCGATCGCTGCGTCTTCGCATGCGTCGGCAACCACGAGCTCGTCGAGAGGGGGGGCGTCTCGTTCCTCCGCTACTTCGGTCGGGACGACATCCCCGCGAGCGACGACCCGGGCCGGCCGCTCTACTACTCGTTCCGCTGGTCGAACGCGCGCTTCTTCGTGCTCAACGGCATGGACGAGTGGTCGACGAGCGCCGAAAAAGAGTGGCTGCGCGCAGAGCTCACGCGCGCGGACAGCGAGCCTGGGCTCGCGTGGCGCTTCGTCGTGCTGCACGCCGGCCCCTGGTCGTCCGGCCCCCACGGCAACAACACGCGGATGATCGCCGCGGGCATCCCCGCGCTGCTCACCCAGCACAAGGTGGACCTCGTGATGAGCGGTCACGACCACATCTACGAGCGCGGCGAGAACGACGGCCTCCGCTACGTCATCACGGGCGGCGGCGGCGCGCCGCTCTACAAGATCGAGCGGATCATCCCGAGCACCCGCAAGGCGGAGCCCGCGTACCATTACCTGCGCCTCGACGTCGGGCCGGACGCGGTCAACATCGTCGTCACGCGGGTGGACGGGTCGATCCTCGAGCGCGCGCGCTTCAAGCGTGGCACGACGAGCTGGGACGGCGACCCGGTGTCCGCCGCCGCCGTGGCCATTCCGCCGCAGGACAAGCCGGAGGGCCTGTCGCCCGGCCCCTCACCCGTGGGGCCCGCCGTGACGGGCGGCCGTTGCGGGTGCGACGTCGCGGGGGCGGGGCCATCGGGAGGCCTCATGGGCCTCGCGTTCGTCGCCCTGGCGCTGGCTCGTCGAGCCCCGCGCCGCCCTGGCCGAGCACGCGGCCGCTGATCGGGGGCCCGTCAGGGCAGGGGGCGGTCCAGACCGGCAAGCACGAAGCCGCGCGCGGGACCGAGGTCGTAGAGGTGGGCCACGAGCGGTCCCCGCGCGACGCCATCGGTCACCGTCACGTCGATGTAGCGTGAGGGGTCTCCGTCGGGCGAGCCGCCGTCGGCCGCGACGTGCGGGAGTGCGAGACACACGCTGGCGTCACGCAGGCGGACGGGAACGGGCGTCTGTCCCACGGCGGCCTCGAAACGGAACGAAGCCGGGTCGCGCACCTGGCGGCGAAGCGCAAAGTCGGTGGCGCAGAGGTTGTCGCCTCCCTCGAGGTGGACGTCGCCGAGCGGCGACAGGCGCGTCAGGTAGCGGCTCAGGATCTTCTCGAGTCGCCCCTCCAGCACCTCGCCCAGGTACTCGGTGTTGGCAGGCTCGGTGAAGGCGGCCATCCCGGCGATGGCCCGCACGTCCTCGCGCGTGAACCGACTGAGGATGCGGGCCATCCATGCGGCGTCTCGCTCGGTCATGCGGCTGAACGACGGGTTCGAGTACTCGTTTTTCCACTGCGAGGGGACGAAGTGCTCCACGTCGAAGTAGGTGAACATCTCCTGGCCCTGCACCTTCTCCACGCGGTCCCAGGGGCGGAGGGGCAGCCCGAGCGTCACGAAGTCTCGCCCCATGTCGACCCAGTCGAAGACGTACGAGTAGCCCAGGCGGCGGGTGATCTCCTCCCATGCCCACGCCGACCCGAGCGCGTCGCTCGTGTCGAGGTAGTAGTGGATGACCTTCCCGGGCGAGGCGTCAGGCGCTCCGTGGCCATCGGCTATCCAGGCGTCCATGCTGTTCTGCTCGCGCGCGTCGAAGTGGTCGATCCACGCGGCGAGGATCCGCCCGCCGCGCAGCTCACGGCGCTCCTCGTGCGGGATGATGTCGTTGGGGTCGTCCTTGCGCGTGCCGGCGTAGCGGAACGGACCGAGGAGCTTGCCGTCGATCCAGGCGGAGGCCTGGAACCGGAGGAGGTCCCCCTTGGGCGCCGCCTTCTTCAGGATGGCGTCGAGCGCGGTCTGGTCGAAGGGGCGCGGCGCGTCGAAGTTGCCCTTGAACATGAGGCCCGGCTTCAGCTTGAAGACCGACCGCTTGACGTACACGACCTGCTCGCACGACGTGTTGAAGCCCGTCGCGTTGTAGACGGCCGCTCCGACGACGCTGGCCGCGCTCGGCCGCTCCGGCGGGTCGTCGTCCGCCTTGAGGAGGTACTTCTTGCCGTTGACCGTCACCCGGAACCCGGGGCTCGACCCGTCGGTCTTGCCGTGGTCGACGAGCCACGAGCCGTCGGGGGCGTGCTGCCAGTCGAGGATCTGGGCGGGCTTGCAGGCCCCCCGGGTGAGCTCGTCCGGCGCGAGCGCGTGTGGTCCCGTCCGGTTGGTGAACCAGGACGAGTCCGGGACTTCGTCCAGGCTGTTCACGTTCATCGCCTCGCGCGAGGGCTTCAGCGCCCACAGCTCGGCGAAGGGGCGAAACACGAGGTTGTCGGCGCCGTCCCAGATGATGGGCGAGACGTACTCGCGCGGCGCGCAGCTCACGTGCGCCTTGTCCTTCTCGGTCGGATCTTTGCGGCAAGGCACGGAGACGGAGCGCAGATCGGTGTCCACGCTGAAGGGGTCGCGCGCCGCGAATCGCCGATCGGCGCCGCAGCCGAGGGTCGCGAGGACGAGAGAAGCGAGCAGGTACCGTTTCATGCTTATTCCTCCCTCCTAGAAGCGGCTGATGCCCAGGGCGACTCGGATCGAGTCGATCTGCGCGCCGTGCTCGAAGGTCTCCGTACCGAAGCCGATGACGACGTCGAAGTTGCTGTCGGGAGAGCTGTCGGTCTGGAGCCCGAAGGCGCCCGAGAACCTGAGGAGCTTCGTGTCGAAGCCATCGAGGTGATCGCCGAACACGTTGCCGACGGCCGCCTGCAGCGAGCCGCTGACCCAGGGGCCGATGGGCCACGAGTACCGAAGCGTACCGACGGCGCCGCTCCGGCCGACCATGCGCCCGGGGTAAAACCCCTGCATCGTCGCGGGAAAATCTCCAGGCATGGGCAGGTCACCGCCGAGCGTCACGAGCTCCGTGAAGGGAACCGGCCTCGCCCCGAGAGGGTCGGAGAACATGGCGGTCGCCTCGAGGCTGAGCACGCGGCGGTGCCCGTTGACGTCGAGGTAGCCGCCCGCGCTGGCCGCGTAGTGGAGCCATCCCGAACCTGGATTTTGCTTCACGTCGCTTCCCTGCTCGGCCTGGGCCTCGAGCCGCACACCCGACCCCGTCGCCGGGAACGGCCTCCGCGAATCGAGTGCGACGAGCAGGTCCGTCGTGGTCGCCGTGTAGCCGCTCGCGAAGCCGTCGGGCAGCGGGAAGACGCCCGCCTTCGCGCTCTCGAGGATGCCCGGGTCATTGCCGTAGTGGCCGTCGAAGAAGGTCGAGTACCGCACGCCGGTGCCTGCCTCGATCTTGCTGGCCCGCCAGGGACGGAAGGTCACGAGGGCTGCGACGTCGACCCTCTCCTGGCCGTAACGGCTCTGGGACGACCCGAGGCTCGTCGGGCCGATCCCGTAGAACACGTGGTCGGGCCTGCGCACGCCGAGGAGTCGCAGCTGGACCGTGTCCTTCTTGTGGAAGGCGAACCGGTCGACGAACGAGCCCCCGAGCCAGTCGTCCGTCCAGAAGGACCCGTGCACGGCCAGGTCGTGGCCCTTCCAGCCTGCGTCGTTCCAGAAGCCGTAGAGGCCGACGCTCGGGTTGAACCCGAAGTCGATGAAGGCCATGGGCACGATCCCCGATTTGTGGTCGGGCCCGAACGCGAAGAAGTCGTAGAGCGTCCTCGGAATGTTGGAGCGCTCGGCCCAGGTGATGGTCGCGCCGAACGGCTTACGAATCAGGTACTCGCTGACGAAGTAGACCGGCGAAAGGATGACCCGAGGCACCCACAGGAGGACCTCCCCCGGCGTCTCGCCAGGCGGAGGGCGGCCCTCGTAGTCGGGCATGTCCCTCTTCGGCGGCTCCTGGGCCGCCGCTTCGGTCGACGCCAGGGCGAGGCCCGCCGCGAGCAACGCGCCCAGAGCCCGCGCCCTCACGCTGCCACCAGGCCGGCTCGAACCGACCGGGCCGTCGCGAGCAGGATGGCCGGCTGCCTTGCAGGAGCGTAGGACTTCACACGGCCCCGCCGCGTAGCAAGCTCAACTGTTCGCGCGCCGTCCGCAAGTGATCTGCAAGTACCAGAAAAACCGTGACGGTGAGCAACGTCGCGCCGAAAACGTGCTCCAGCTTCGCGAAGGGGAATGCGCATGCAAGAGGGTACGATCGGCTGCCCAGGGTATGGTCGTCAGCGGGCGCCCATCGTTCGATGCGCGGTCGCCCGAAGGGTTGCGTGACGTGATGCGCAGCCGCCCCGACGCACCGCGCATCGCGACAGATCTCCTCGGACCGTCATCGGACTCCACAGGCTAGACGATCGTGCCAGCGTGGCTCACCCGCATCGTGGACGTTCGACCCGGGGAGATCCGCCCCCTGGCCCTGTCGTTCGCCATGTTGCTGCTCATCATCATGGGCCACACGGCGCTCGAGACGGCGCGCGACGCGATCCTGCTCACGCGCTTTCCGGCGAGCCAGATCGGCGTCGTCTACGTCGCCGTCGCGGTGTGCGCCTTGCCTGCCGCAGCCCTGACGGCGCGCGCCGCCATGCGCTTCGGCGTGCGCCGCACGCTCATCGGAGGTCTCTTCGTGAGCGCCGCGGCGCTGGTGGCGCTGTACGCCGGTCACGCCCAGCGCGTGTGGGTCCTCGCTGTCTACGTGACGAGCGCGCTCGTGGGCGCCGTGCTCGTGCCGCTCTTCTGGAGCTTGATGGGGTCGCTCTTCACCGTCGCCGAGGGCCGCCGGCTCGTCGGGCCGATCGGGAGCGCGGGCGTCCTCGGCGGGACGCTGGGGGCCTTCGGCGCGGCCGCGGTCCTCGTCGTCGCCCCCGTCCGGGCGCTGCTCCTCGTCTCGGCAGCGATCTTTCTCGTCGCCGCGTCGGTGCTGATCGCCACGATGCGGACCCGAGGGGTCCCGGGACCGGAACGGATCGCCGCGCTCTCGCCGGCGCTGCGCCAGTCCACGCGTACCCTGCGGACCGATCCGTTCCTGGCCCGCATCGCCCTGCTCGTCGTCGTCTCGACGGCCGCCGTCGTGACCCTCGACTACTTCTTCAAGTGGACCGTCGCCCAGACTGTGCCGCACGAGCAGGTCCCCCGCCTCGTCGCGCGGTACTACGCGGTCCTCAACGGGCTGTCGCTCGTCGTCCAGATCTTCGTGAGCAGCGCGCTCGTGCGCCGCGCCGGGGTGGCGAACGCGATGATCCTCACGCCGCTCCTGCTCCTCGGGGGAGGCGTCGCAACGCTCGTCGCGTCCGGCGTGCTCGTGGCGGTCCTGCTGCTCCGGGGTCTGGAGGGGACGCTCATCAACTCGGTGCACCGCGTCACGACCGAGCTCGTCTACCTCCCGGTCCCCGCCGCCGACCGCGCCCGCACCAAGCCGTTCATCGATGGCCCCGTGGCCCGGGTGACGCAGGCCGCCGCGGGGGTGTTGCTGCTCGCCCTGGGGGGCGCCGGCTACCTCTCGGCGCGGCGGCTCGCGGCGCTCGTCCTCGTGTTCCTCTTCGTCTGGCTCGTGGTGGCGGCAACGACCCACGGCCCGTACCTGGGCCTGCTACGGCGCGCCGTGGCGAGCGACGACGTGAGCGCGCCCACCGGCACCGAGGACGACGACGCGGAGAGCGCTGCGTCGCTCGTCCAGTACCTCGCGGACGACGACCCGCTCGTCGCGCTCGGGGCGCTGAACGCCCTGGTCCGCCGCGGCCGCGAGAAGCTCATCCCCGCCCTCATCCTGCTGCACGAGGACGCGGCGGTCGTCACCCGCGCGCTCACCGTCTTCGCCGCCACCGGGCGCAAGGACTGGATCGCCCGCGGCAGGCGCTTCCTCCAGGATCCGCGCGAGCCCGTGCGCATGGCGGCCGCGCGCGCGCTCGCCATCCACGGCAGCCTCGAACGCAGCGACCTCGCGGAGGACGAGAGCCCGCGCGTCCGGAGCTACGCGGCCGTCAATCGCCTGTCGGCCGATCCGCAGGGTGACCCCATGGCCGACGGCGCCGTCGAGGAGGTCCTCCGCTCGAAGGACGAGGCGGGCGAGCAGGGCCGGCTGGGAATGCTCGCCGCCATCGGGGACCTCCCGTTCAATGCGCGCCTGTCCGGCCTCCTCGAGGCCCTCGCGGGGGGCGCGGGAACGTCGCGCGAGTGGACCGAGCGGCTCGCGCGCGCCGTCGCCTCGCAGAGGGCGTCGGCCCTCGTCCCTGCGCTCGTCGGGCGCCTCTCCTTGCGCGAGGGTCGCGAGGCCGTCCGCGAGGCGCTCGTCTCGTTCGGACCCGCCGCCATGCACTACGTGTGGGAGACGCTCGAAGACCGGTCCGCCACGCGCAGCCTCCGCGTGCACCTGCCCAACACGCTCGCGCGCTTCGGTACCAAGGCCGCCGCGGAGCTGCTGCTCCAGTGCATCGAGACCGAGACGGACGGGCTCGTGCGCTACAAGGCCGTCCGCGGCCTGGGCAGGCTCGTCAGCGAGCACGGGCTGTCGCTCAGCCGGACCAGGGTGGAGCGCCTCTCGTACCGGAACATGGTCGAGTACTTCCGGCTGCTCGGGCTCCGGTCCGCGTTCGAAGACGCGGCCGAGCCCTCGACGACCCGCGGAGCGACGCTCACCGAGCGTCTGCTGACGGGCCTCCTCGACGACAAGGTGCGCCAGTCGCTCGAGCGCGCCTTCCGGCTCCTCAAGATCGCCCATCCACGCGAGGACATTCACCGCGTCCAGATCGCGAGCCTGTCGGGCGACCCTCGCGTGCGCGCCAACGCGGGCGAGTTCCTCGACACGCTCCTGCGTCGCCGGGTCGACTGGCCGCTGCGCGATCTGCTCCGCGTCGTGACCGATAGCCTGTCGACCAAGGAGCGCGTGAAGCGTGCCTCGGCGCTGCTCGGTACGTCGCCCCCCATGACGTGCCACCAGGCGCTCGCAACCCTCGTCCAGGACTCGGACGCGAGCCTCAGGGCCCTGGCGACCCTCCACTCCGCGAGCCTCGACGGCAAGGTGGTGCAAGTGTCCATCGGCGCGGGGCAGGATCGAGAGCGCTCGATCGAGCTCTCCACCCGCGGCGCGGCCGCGCTCGTGACGGAGCCGTCCCATGCTTGACGTGCGCCGTACACGCATCGGTCGCGAGCTGTTCCTCGCGAGCCTCGGGATGACGCTCGAGGGGGTGGAGCCGTGGGTCATCGAGCGCATGGCGGGCGCGCTCGAGGAGCAGATCGTTCACGCGGGGGACACGCTCTTCTCGGCCGGTCAGCCCTGCGAGTTTCTCTACTTCATACGCAATGGAAAGGTCCGGTTGGCCCGTGAAGGGGCAGCACCGTGGACGTTCGAGGGGCGCTGGTTTCTGGGGGTCTTCGAGGCCATCAACGATCGGCCGTACACACGGACGGCGACCGCCCTCACGGAGTTCGCCGCGATGAGGGTCCCGGGCTCGGTGTGGATCGAGCTCCTCGAGGACAACTTCCAGCTCGGGCGCAAGGCCGTGGAGAACCTGGGGCGAACGGTCACCCGCCTCGAAGAGCGCTTGCCCGTCGATCCCCCGCGCACCGCCGAGACGCCCCCCGCCGTCGGCAGCGGGCGGCTGTCCCTCGTGGAGCGCCTCGCGCTGCTCGTGAACGTCCGCATGTTCCGGGGGGGCGGCGTGCAGGCGCTCGCCGAGCTCGCCGCCGCGTCCGTGGAGACGACCTTCCGCGAGGGCCAGACCGTTCTCGAGCGAGGGGAGGAGCGGCGCCAGCTCCATCTCGTGGTCGAGGGCGAGGTCGTCGCCGACCGGAAGGACCCCGACGTATCCCGGCACTACCGCGCGGGCGACGTCGTGTGCGGCGCCTTCTCCTTCGGCGAGCCGGCGCTCGCCTGGGAGGCGCGGGCGGCCTCGCCGGTACGCGTCCTCTCGCTCTCGTACGACCTCTGGATCGATCTCATGGAGGAGCACTTCGACTTCCTGAAGGCGGCGATGAGCGCCCTCGGCCGCAGGCGCGAATTTCTGCTCACGTGCCTCGCCGAGCAAACGGGCTCCCTCACGCTCACCTGAGCGCGGACGGGAGCCCTTGTCTCAGCGACGGTCCGCCGGCTCGCTCGCCCATCGGTAGCGCACGCCGAGCTCCGCGAAGTCGCCGCCGACGATGCCGATGCTGTCCGGGCTGACGACGGGAACGACGAAGCTCCCTCGGAGCTCGACGCGGCGCGACAGGACGAAGCGAATCAGCGGGCCCACGCGCAGGGTGGTCGACTCGGGGCGGTTCGGCACGTCGAGCACCTCCCCGATGAGCCCGATCGAGTGCTGGTGGTACGCGCCGAAGCGGAACGCGTAGCCGAGGCGCCCGCGCCACACCCAGGGCGGGGCCACGATGACGTGGAGCGTCTCCTCGAACACCTCGTCACCCTGCGGCACGCCCGTCACGTACGAGGCGCTGGCCCGTCCGATGATCGCCCCCGGCCCGAGCGGTATCGACAGGTTGAGCTCTGCCTCGTAGGTCAGCGCCGTCGCCTGCGGTCCGTTGCTCGTCTCGAGCTCGAGGCGCGTGTAGCTGGCCTGCTCCGGAAGGTACGTGTGGGTCAGCGAGTAGGCGTAACGGGCGCCGACGCGGAGGTCGACGTACGGCAGCTCGAGCCGAAGTCCGCCGTACCCGGCGATCTCGCTGTTGGTCGCGATGGGGTTGGCCTCGATGCCGACCCACGACGTGAACGGCTTGCCGTAGCCGAGCGCGATCCGGGGTCGCGCGTAGACGAAGCCGACGTCGATCGTCGTCGACACGAACGGGCGCGCGCGCGCCGTGCCCCACGACCGCAAGACCCTCGGGTCGATGAGCGCGTCGTCGGGGGTAGGAAAGAGCCCGAGGGGCGGCGTGGCGTCGAACGGCGTCGCGGTCTGCGGCGCCGGCGGGCTCGGCGGCACGTCTTGCGCCGACGCCGCGCGAGGCAACAGGGCAGTCGCTGCGCCCAGCGCGATGATCGCCCACGGGATTTGTCGGCGCATCAGAAGGTCCCGACGACGCCGGCGCCGCCTGCAGAGGGGTAGACCTGGAGCTTGACCCCACCGACCGTCGCCGCGCCGACGTCTCGAAAGCGGTAGTGCAGGAGCGGTACGCCGTAGCCGATGAGGCTTCCGACGAGCGCGCCTGTGATGACGTCGGAGGTCCAGTGGACGTCGCCCAGCACGCGCAGGCTCGCGGTGCTCGCCGCCACGGCGTAGCCCCCGGCGCAGCTGAGCGCGTCCCACGGCGACCCGAGGAGGTCGTACTTCGTGTGGTTGATGCAGATGAGCGCCGCCGAAGTGAACGTGAAGGTGGCGTGGCCGCTGAAGAAGCTCCGGTTCTCGACGGTTGCGCTGCAGTCCGAGTCGTTCGAAGGGAGCGAGCTCCCGCAGTACTGGGCGTAGGGCCGCTGGCGGCTGACGAGGACGTTCGTGACTCCCTGGGCCGCGCCCGCGATGGCGAGCGTCTCGAGGTCGAGCAGCGCCATCTCCTGGGCGGCATGCCGGCTCCCGCGGTACCACCACGCGGTCGACAGCGCGTCGACGAAGAACGGCCAGGTCGCCGAGATCGACAGCTCGACGTTCGAGGCGTCACGAAAGCCGTAGCGGGTCTGGATGCTCGACACCCGCACGGCGTTCCTGACGGCGTTGTCGAAGAGGATTCCGCCCTGGATGGCGTGGCCCGGCAGCGGATGCACGATGGCGGCACCCAGCGTGAGGGCGCCCGCCGTGCTGCTGATGATCCAGTCGGCGGTCGAGAAGGTGGAGCCGGTCCACGCGAGGGGGATCGCGACGCGATCGATCGGGACGGGCTTGCCGCCGATGACGACGGGGCTGGGGGTGGGCACTCCTCCCGACTGACCCGGCACCAGGCCCGAAGCGTCCTTCGCGGGCGCGGCTGCGGGCGGCTCGTCGGCCGACGCGCTCGAGCCAAGGGAGACGACGCCGGCCAACAGCGCAAGGGAGCATGCGCGTGGCAAGAGGCGCGGGCACAACGTCATCTATGGCTCTGGGGTACCCGGTCGGTCGCACCGGGTCAACCGCACCTCCCACCCGGCCCACGACGCAGTTGATCTGGGCCTGCGCGCGCCGCTACTCTCGGCAGCATGCGCGCCGTCCCCGTAGCCCTCGCCGCGCTCGTGTGCGCCCTCGCCGCGTGCCAGACCTACCAGGGCGACCTCGCGCGCGCGCAGTCCGCGTTCGAGAAGAACGACCACGAGCGCGCGCTCGCCATCTTTCGCCAGCTCGAGCCCGACCTCACGCAGCTCTCGGTCGCCGACCGCGCGCAGTACTCGTACCTCCGGGGGATGACGGACTACCGCATCGGCTACAAGGTCGACGCGCGGCACTGGCTGTCGGTCGCCAAGGCGCTGGACGATCAGACCCCCGGGCTCTTGCCGCAGGACTGGAAGTCGCGCCTCGGCGAGGCCGTGGACGAGCTCAACGAGGGCGTCTACGGCGGCGGGCTCGAGTCCCTGACGAACGCCAAGTCCGGCACCGAGCCGAAGAAGACCACGAAGCCCGCCAAGTCCGAGGACGAGCCGTAACCTCCTCGCCCGGGAAAATCGCCCGGGAAAAGGTGATCCCGTGTCACCTGAAGTCGAGCGCGGCAGGACATCAGGTGATCCCGTGTCCCATTTCGTGCGCTGGCGCGCGGTCTAGCCGGCGCGGCGCAGCTGCACCAGGCGGTCCTTCGCCAGCAGCCGCAGCTTCTTCAACTCGGTCTCGCGTTGCATCTCCGGCGGCGTGATGTGGGCTCCGCGACGTTCCAGTCGCTTTATCTGGAGCTCCAGAGCCCGGGACTCCGCCTCGAGCTCGACCAGCGAAACGCGATCCAATCGCATCATGTGGGACCCTCCGTCAGATGGGGGAAGCCGTAGGCCGCCCCGTTTCTTCCCGACACCCAGCCTCTTCGTGACCCGAACGCGCCCCTGTGCGCTCGTCTCTCGGCGGTCTCCCGCTCGGAGGGAAAAATTACCGGCAGGGAACAACGGAGGCGCCGGCTACACTCACCTGCAATGCACAGAGGCTGGCTCGTCGTGACCGCGGTGCTGCTCGGCGGCTGCGCCAAGGCGAGCGACCCGCCCCCTGCCGTCCCCCACGCGCCCCCGCCGGTCGCCATCCGGGCCGAGGGGCAGATCATCACCAAGGACGACGCGGCGAGCGAGCGAGAGCTGATGGAGCGAGGCGAGCACGCCCTCCTGCTCCAGAAGTGGCGCGAGGCCGCCGACGCCTTCGAGACGCTCGTGGCCGCCGGGCGCGTGAGCGGCGAGGCGCCGAGCTCGTGCGCCGAGCACGCGGCCACCGAGCTCCCGACGTGCCACCTCTCGACCCTCCTCTACGATCTCGGGCTCGCCTACGAAGGCCTGGGCGAGCACGCCAAGGCGCGCGACCGCTACCACGAGCTCGCCGACCGCTACCCCGCGAGCGCCGAGGCCCGGATCGCCCTGGAGCGCGCCGCGGCGATCCACGCCTACCTCGAGGAGTGGGACGCGCTCGGCGAGACCGCGGGCAAGCTCCTCGCCCGCGCCGACCTCGACGACGTGGACAGGCTGACCGCGCTCGGCGCCCGCGGCCTCGCCCACATC
>Ga0302279_10001743_pt1 | contig 30317 bp, 30 predicted proteins | sample III_Bog_N3_3_FD_194541 | JGI IMG/M metagenome (GOLD analysis project Ga0302279, IMG submission 194541) | Peat permafrost microbial communities from Stordalen Mire near Abisko, Sweden - III_Bog_N3_3 | ecosystem: Environmental > Terrestrial > Soil > Wetlands > Peat | place: Sweden: Abisko... | reverse complement strand
ATGAAAGAGATCAAGCATCCTTTCAAGGCCGGGATCGGGGCGCAGGAGGGGATTGAATTCTAGCACCGTTGGTGCCCTGGCTGGATTGAGCGACCGTGCGGGGCACAAGCAGCCGTATCCGGGCAAGCCCGGTACCGGCTGCTAGTGTAGGCCGCCAGAAATACATGTAGCATCCCAGCCCAGTGTTCTCAGCCGACCGTGATCAGGCTTTGGTGTTGATGAGCCGCTTTAATCCGCCGTCCTTGAGAGGCCAGTTGTGGAAATTGAGCAGCAGGCCTACTTCAAAGCTGGAGAAATGAAGGTAGCTATTCAGTTGGGCAAAATTGACATCGGAGAATTTTTCGATCGCCTTGGCTTCAACCACCACTTTGTCATCCACGACGATGTCCATGATGTAGGCGTTGGGGACGCACAAACCCTCATAGGTGATATCCAGGTGAACTTCCCGGAGGGCCTTATGGCCGTCGAGCCTGAGCGCATGGGCCAAACAGATCTTGTATGCGTCTTCCAGGAGCCCAGGCCCTAAGGACTTCTGCAATCGGATTGCCGCCTGGATGATCGCCTCGGTAATGTCCCGATGAGGATAATCATCGCCCCAATCCTCTCCCCAGTGACGTCCCATGCCTTTCGCCCTCCAGGGAATCAATGCGCTCAACCCCTGAGGGAGATTCAGGGTTTTGTCTTTTCTCGGCGAGCCTCGGTCACCTCGGCGTCCTCGGCGATAGGCCCTTTCTGGGTTCTCGGAACGCATAGGGTCAATGCGCCGAAAAACCAATGAAAATGCCTATCGCCGAGGACGCCGAGGTAGCTGAGGCTCGCCGAGAAAAGCAAAGCAGACCTCTCCTCTACTTCGTGGCATTGGCACAATGGGTGGCGTCCAACGCCTTCCGGGCTCGGGCGACCTTGGCGAGGATGTCCTTTGCGGATGCAGTCACCCCGAGAACGCATGCGTCCTCGGGGATCTAAGGACAGATGAATGGCTTCGGCGCTGTATTGTGCTTTGCGATGTAGGTATGGATGGCGGATTCCAGTTCGGCGACTGATCGAAAAATCCCCCTGCGGATGCGGTTCTCCGTGATATCTCGAAAGAACCGTTCCACCATGTTCAACCAGGAGGAACTGGTAGGCGTGAAATGAACGTGGACGCGCTTATGCGCCTCCAACCACTTCATCACCGCCGGGTGTTTATGGGTCGCGTAGTTGTCGCAGATGATGTGCAGGTCCAGCTTTTTCGGGGTCTCCCGCTGTAGTCGCTTAAGGAACTTCAACCATTCGTCATGACGGTGGCGCGCCATCGTTTCGGAGATCACGGTCCCGTCCAGCGTATTCAAGGCCGCAAACAGCGTCGTGGTCCCATTCCGCTTGTAGTCATGGGTCATCGTGCCGCAGCGGCCCTTCTTCATCGGAAGGCCCGGCTGACTCCGGTCCAGAGCCTGGATCTGGCTCTTCTCGTCAACGCTCAGGACGATCGCATGCTCGGGAGGATCCAGATACAGGGCCACGATATCCACCAGCTTCTCTTCGAAACGGGGATCGTTGCTGATCTTGAAACCCGCCACACGATGGGGCTTGAGTCCGTTCCGTTTCCAGATGCGCCCCACCGTGCTCTCGCTCACACCCGTTGCGAGCGCCATGGTCGCTCGACTCCAGTGCGTTGCATTGGCAGGCTTTTCTTGGATCGTCTTCTGGAGGATCTCCTGCCCCTGCTTGGCTATCACCCAGGATTTCCGACCTCGGCCTTCCTGCTCATGCTCGATCCCCTCGAAGCCTGCCTCCTCCCACCTATTGACCCATTGCCAGGCAGTCCGGTGATCGCAGTCCAAAGCCTCTCCAATGGATCGAAAGGATTCACCCTTCGCGCGGCGAAGAACAATCTTCGCCCGCTGAACCGTGCGGGCAGCCAGAGTCCGGCTTCGCGCCATCTCCTCCAAACGCTTCGTCTGGTCTTCTGTCAGTTCAACCCGCCCAGCATGTGCCATGTCGCCCCTCAGTATCAGGTGCAACGAGGCGCAAATTTGTTGCATATATTTCTGGCGGCCTACACTAGCACCATGAGATCCCGGCTTGATTGGTCGCCCGTGCGGGGCACAAGCAGCCGTAAGGTCGCCAGCGACCTGACCGCTGCTAGCGGCGCAGGAATAAGGCTCACGCCCGCAGGTCTTCGACCTTATCCTGGACCGTTCCCCCAAGGTGCAGCATGGCTCACGCGACCCTCCGAGACAGCTTCCAGCGGCTCTCCGAAAGGCTCAACCGGTTCCCCCAGGGGGCGCCGCCTTCGGAACTCCTGTTCCGGATCCTCCAGGTGCTTTTCACGGACCAGGAAGCCGGCCTGGTTGCCCTGCTGCCCATCAAGCCCTTCACCGCGGCCGCGGCGGCCCGTCTGTGGAAGAAGACCGGGGTCCAGGCCCTGGCAATCCTGGAAGGGCTTGCTTCCCGGGGCATGCTGCTGGACCTGGACGACGGCAGGGATCGGCTCTTCGTCCTGCCGCCGCCCATGGCGGGCTTCTTCGAATTCTCGATGATGCGGATCGGCGCGGCCTATGACCAGAAGCTCCTGGCCGAACTGTTCCATCAGTACCTGAATGTCGAGGAGGACTTCGTCCGGAACCTGTTCTCCGGGGGGGAGACCCAGCCTGGGCGGACCTTCGTGAACGAGGCCGCCGCTGGGGACGGCAACGTCCTCCACGTGCTGGACTACGATCGGGCCTCGGAGGTGATCCGGACGGCCTCCCACCGGGGCATCGGCGCCTGCTACTGCCGCCACAAGATGGAACACCTGGGCAAAGCCTGCGCCGCGCCCATGGATATTTGCATGACCTTCAACGGCACTGCCGGTTCCCTCATCAAGCATGGACTGGCCCGTTCCGTGGACATCAAGGAGGGCCTGGATCTTCTGGACCAGGCCCAGGGGCACAACCTGGTGCAGTTCGGGGAGAACGTGCGGGAGCAGGTTTCGTTCATCTGCAACTGTTGCGGGTGCTGTTGCGAGGCCATGCTGGCGGCCAAGCGGTTCGCGGTGCTCAACCCCATCGCCACCACCGCCTTCCTGCCGGAAGTCAGCGAAACCGAATGCACCGGCTGCGGCAAGTGCGCCGAAGTCTGTCCGGTGGAGGCCATGGGGCTGGTTTCGGCCTTCGACCCCCACCGGCCCCGGCGCAAGAAGGCCAGGCTGAACCCGGAGCTCTGCCTGGGCTGCGGGGTCTGCGTACGGGTTTGCGCCACGAAGGCCCTGCGGCTGAAGGACCTGCCCCGCCGGATCCTCACCCCGGTGAATACCGCCCACCGGACCGTGCTCATGGCCATCGAGCGGGGCAAGCTCCAGAACCTCATCTTCGACAATCAGGCCCTCGCCAGCCACCGGGCCATGGCCGCGATTTTGGGGGTGATCCTGAAGCTGCCGCCCTTGAAACAGGCCATGGCCAGCCGGCAAATGAAATCCCGCTACCTGGAGCACCTGCTTGCCTCCAGGACTTTCGCCCACAGGGTGTGACCGCCGATGGTGCCAGCCCCCTGGCGGTTCCATTTCTTGATAACCTCAAATTATGGAAATGGACCAGGACTACCGAGCGAAGATGGTGCAAGTCCTGGACGAACTCCGCCAAACCTCCCGCAGCCGGATCCTGACGCCGGCGCGGCCGCTCGAGGGCATGGCGGTCGAGCGCCAGGGACGGCGGCTCATCAACTTTTCCAGCAACGACTACCTGGGCCTGGCCCGGGATCCCCGGCTGGCCGAGGCCGCGGCGGACGCGGGCCGGCTGGGCGTGGGCGCCACCGCTTCCCGGCTGGTGTGCGGGACCTTCCCGGTGCACCAGGCCCTGGAGCAGGCCCTCTCCGGCCTGAAAGGCACCGCCGCGGCCCTGGTGATGGGTTCCGGTTTCCAGACCAACGCCGGGGTGCTGGCCGCCCTGCTTGACCCGGAGGTGGCCGGCAGCGCGCCCCTGGTGTTCATCGACCGGCTGGCCCACGCTTCCATGTACGAAGGGCTGCGGCTGGCCGGGGCGCGCCCTTTGCGGTTCCGCCACAACGACCTGGGCCACCTGGGGGAACTGCTGGCCAAGCACGGCGGGGAACCCCGGTTCCGGCTGATCCTAAGCGAAAGCGTGTTCAGCATGGACGGCGACCGGGCCGACCTGCCCGGTCTCACCGCCCTGGCCCGGAGCCATGACGCGCTCCTCTATGTGGACGAGGCCCACGCCACCGGCGTGCTGGGGCCCGGCGGAGCCGGCCTGTGCGCCGAGCCCGGGGTCAAGGGCCAGGTGGACCTGGTCATGGGCACCTTCGGCAAGGCCCTGGGCGGCTACGGCGCGTTCGTGGCCTGCGAGGCCCTGCTCCACGACTGGCTGGTGAACCGTTGCCGCAGCTTCATCTACAGCACCGCCCTGCCGCCCCCGGTGGCGGCGGCGGCCCTGCAAGCCCTGGCGCTGATCCCGCTCCTGGACGCCGAGCGCGGCCGCCTGCTGGAACAGGGGGACCGGGTGCGCCGGGCCCTGCATCGGCTGGGCATCGACACCCTGGCTTCGGACACCCAGATCATCCCCGCCATCATCGGCTCGGACGCCGACACCCTGGCCGCCGCCCGCCTGATGGAAGCCGCGGGCATCCTGGCCGTGGGCATCCGGCCGCCCACCGTGCCGGCCGGCACCGGCCGGCTCCGCCTGACCCTGACCGCGGCCCACACCGCGGCCGACCTCGACCAGCTGCTCCAGGCCTTCCACGCCCTGGGCCGGGCCGGCGCATGAGCCGCATCCTGCTGGTTCACGGCTGGGGCTTCGATCCCCGGCTGTGGGATCCCCTTCGGGCCACCCTTCCGGGTCAGACCTGGCTGCCGGTGGATCTGGGCTACTTCGGCCCGGCCCGCACGGACCTTCCACCGGTCCTGGATCTGGTGGTCGGCCACTCCTTCGGCTGTCTCTGGGCCATGGCCCACCCGGACCTGGCCGGCATCCCGCTCCTGGCCGTCAACGGCTTTGCCCGCTTCGCCGCCGCAACGGATTACCCCCATGGCACCCCCTTGCGGGTCCTGGACCGGATGCTGAAGCGGTTGCAGGAGGCCCCCCGGGAGGTCCTGGTGGCCTTCCATGCCCGATGCTCGACGGCGCCGCCCCAGGGTGACCTCCAGTTGCCCCGGCTCGCCCTGGACCTTCAGCGCATGCGCGACGAGGATGCCCGGGCGGTGGCGGCTCGCCAGCCGATCCTCGCCTGCGCTGCCGAGGATGATCCCCTGGTGGCCGCGGACCTTGCCCGGGAGGCCTTCGCCGGCCGCCTGCGGATGCTGCCCGGGGGCGGCCATGCCCTGCCCCTGACCCGGCCCGGGGCGCTGGCCCAGGTCATCCTGGAGGTCCTGGGCCGATGACGGTCTGGAAGGACACTATCATCCGGCGCTTCGACGCCGCCGCCGGGACCTACGACGGGGTGGCCGGAACCCAGAACCTGATCGCCGCCGGCCTGGCCCGGCGGATCCTGGCCCTGCCCCTGGCCGGCCAGCCGGACGTCCTGGAGATCGGCTGCGGCACCGGGGCCCTGACCGCCATCCTGGGGCCTCTGCTTCCCGGCTGCCGCTGGCTGGCCACCGACATCGCCCCGGCCATGGTGGCGGCCTGCGCCCGGCGGGCCCTGCCCGGGGTCACCCCGCGGGTCATGGACGGCGAGTGCCCTGATCTGGCCGAAGCCAGCTTCGACCTGATCGTCTCCAACATGGCCGTGCAGTGGTTCGACGATCTTCCGGCCGGCCTGACCCGGCTGCACCGCCTGCTGAAGCCGGGCGGCATGCTGGCAGTCACTACCTTGGGGGCCGGCACCTTCGCCGAATGGCGCACCGTATGCCATGAGGCTGGAGTGGAGCCCGGCACGCCGGCCTACCTGTCGGCGGGAGAACTCGCCGCCGCGCTGCCGGAGAGCTGTGTGGCCGGCGAGGCCTGTCCCCTGGATTGCGGCAACCTCAAGGGCTTCCTGGACCATCTGCGGCTGACCGGCGCCCGGGCCGCGCATCCGGGCCATCCGGGCCTGTCCCCGGGGGTGCTGAAACGGATGCTCCGGGCCCAGGATGCAACTCCGTTCAGCGCCACCTATGATGTCCTCACCGTACTCTGGAAAAAGGAAACCTGATGCTCCGAGGGATTTTCGTGGCCGGAACCGATACCGACGCCGGCAAGACCATCGTTTCCGCCGCCCTGGTGGCCGCCCTGGGGGCACTGTACTGGAAACCGGTCCAGAGCGGCCTGGACGACCTTCCCGGGGGCGACACCGCGGTGGTGGCCCACCTGACCGGGCACCAGCCCTCGGATTTCCCACCCCCGGTCTACCGCTTCCGGGCGCCCCTGTCCCCGGACCAGGCCGCCGCGGCCGAGGGCGCCAGCCTGGACCCCAGCCGGATCATACTCCCGGACCGGGACCGGCTCCTGGTGGTGGAGGCCGCCGGCGGGCTGATGGTTCCCCTGGACCCGGCGACTCTGATGATCGATCTGGCCCGGCGCCTGGGCCTGCCCATCGTGCTGGCGGCCCGCACCGGCCTGGGCACCATCAATCACACCCTCCTGTCCCTGGAGGCCCTGCGCCACCGGGGGATGCCGGTGGCCGGAGTGATCCTCAGCGGGCCCGATCACCCGAGCAACGCCGAGACCATCCGCCGGCTGGGCGGTGTGCCGATGCTCGGCCGCATCCCCCAGCTGGATCCCCTGACCCCGGCCGCCCTGGCCGCGGCCGCCACCCAACTCGATCTTTCCCCCCTCGAAGGCCTTTGATGGATTCCTCCGCCCTGCTCGAACTCGACCGCACCCTGCTCTGGCACCCCTTCACCCAGGTCCGCACCGCGGGCGCGCCCACCGCCATCCGTTCCGCCCAGGGGGCCATCCTCACCGACTTCGAAGGCCGGGAGATCCTGGACCTGATCTCCTCGTGGTGGGTGACCCTGCACGGCCACGGCCACCCCGCCATCGCCAGGGCCATCGGCGAGCAGGCCGGGCGCATGGAGCAGGTGATCTTCGCCGGGTTCACCCACGAGCCGGCCGTGACGCTCTGCCAGCGCCTCACTGCCATCCTGCCCCGGGAACTCCGGCGCTGCTTCTTTTCCGACAATGGTTCCACCGCGGTGGAAGTGGCCCTGAAGATGGCGCTGCAGGCCTGCCGGAACCGCGGCGAGGCGGGCCGGTCCCGCTTCCTGGCCTTCGAAGGTGGTTATCACGGCGATACCGTCGGCGCCATGTCGGCGGGGGTTTCTTCGGGATTCTTCCAGGCCTGGCGGGAGCTGCTGTTCCCGGTGGACGTGATGCCGGTGGCCAACACCTGGCTCGGCGACGAGACCGTCGAGGCCAGGGAGGCGGCCGCCCTGGAGCGGCTCGACCGCCACCTGGAGGCCAACGGCTCCCAGACCGTCGCCGCCATCATCGAGCCCCTGGTCCAGGGCGCCTGCGGCATGCGCATGCATCGTCCCTCGTTCCTGCGCGGGGTGGTGGGCCGCCTGCGGGCCCACGGCATCCTGGTGATCCTGGATGAGGTGATGACCGGTTTCGGCCGGCTGGGCGCCCATTTCGGCTGCCTGGCGGCGGAGGTGGTTCCGGACTTCATCTGCCTGTCCAAGGGGCTCACCGGGGGCGCCTTGCCCATGAGCCTCACCATCGCCACCGAGGCCATTCACGATGCCTTTCTGGACGACGGCATCGACAGGGCCTTTCTGCACGGCCATTCCTTCACCGCCAACCCCCTTGGCTGCGCGGCGGCCCTGGCCTCCCTGGACCTGCTGCTGGACCCGGCCTGCGCCGCCGCCCGGGCCCGGATCGAGCGGCGCCACCGCACCGACCTGGCCCGGCTGGTGGCCGGGAGCGCCAAGGCCGGCCGGCTGCGGGTCCAGGGCACCATCGCCGCCTTCGAGGTGAGCGACCCGGATCCGGGCTATGGCTCGGACTTCAATGCCCGGATGAAGCGCTGGTTCCTCCAGCGGGGCCTGCTGTTGCGGCCCCTGGGCAATACCCTCTACCTGCTGCCGCCCTTCTGCATCACTGACGCCCAGCTGGACCGGGCCTATGCCGGGATCAAAGAGGGGCTGGAGTGCGGGTTCGGGAACCAGGTTAGCTCCGATTTCCCGATCGGGAAAAATTGACGTCCGGCCACCCCGGAAGCGATGGAATATCCCGATCGGGAAAATCAGTCTGGACATCAGGCTCCAGAGGACGATACTTACCCGTACGGGAAAGATTATGAACCCACCTACGCCCACCCCCGCCGATTTCGGCAGCCTCATCCGCACCGCCCGCCGGGCCCAGGGTCTGCGTCAGGATGAACTGGCCGGCGCCGCCCGGGTGGGCCTGCGCTTCATCGTGGACCTGGAGGCAGGGAAGCCCACGATCCAGCTGGGCAAGACCCTCAAGGTGCTGGAGGCCCTGGGCTGCCGCCTGGCCCTCAGCGCGCCGCCGGACCCGGCCGGCAGACCATGAAGCGGGTCCTGGTGGTGTGGTGGGATGGCCGGACCGTGGGCCAGCTGACCCAGGACGAGGGCGGCGAGCTGGGTTTCGCCTATGGCGCGGATTGGCTCGGAGATTCGGGCGCCCGGGCCCTGTCCGCCTCGTTGCCCGTGCGCCCGGAGCCTTTTTCCCGCCGGGAATGCCGTCCCTTCTTCGGCGGCCTGCTGCCGGAGGAGACCCAACGCAAGGCCGCCGCCCAGGCCCTGGGGATCTCACCGGCCAACGACTTCGCCATGCTGGACCGGCTGGGTGGCGATGTGGCCGGGGCGCTCCAGTTCCTTCCCGCCGGTGAGCAGCCGCTCTCGAGCCTGGGCCCCTGGGCGCCGCATCCCCTGGGGGAACAAGGACTGCTGGCCATCCTCGACGCCTTGCCGGCCCGGCCTCTGCTCGCAGGCCATGAGGGCTTGCGGTTGTCCCTGGCTGGGGCCCAGTCGAAGGTTCCCGTGGTCCTGGTCCAGGGCGCCGTGGCGTTGCCCCTGCCAGGTCAGCCCACCACCCACATCCTGAAACCGGCCATGGCGCGGTTCCAGGCCAGCACCGAGAACGAGGCGTTCGCCATGAGCCTGGCCGCGGACGCCGGGCTGGATGTGGCGGCCGTTTCGCCGCGCGGCGTGAGGGCGTCCGGCGGCACGGTCCGGACCTTTCTGCTGGTGGAACGCTACGACCGGGCCCAGGCCGCCCATGGGGTGCGGCGCCTCCACCAGGAGGATTTCTGCCAGGCCCTCGGCGTGCCGGTGGAGCGCAAATACCAAAGCGAAGGCGGCCCCACCTTGGGGGATGGCTTCGCCTTGCTGCGGCGCGTTTCAGCCCGCCCCGCGCTGGATGTCCTGAAGCTGCTGGATGCGGTGGTCTTCAACGTCGTGACCGGAAACGCGGACGCCCACGGCAAGAACTTCTCGGTGCTGTACGGAGATGCGGGCCCCAGGCTGGCGCCGCTCTACGATCTCCTGTCCACGGTGATCTACCCGGAGCTTTCGCCCAGGTTCGCCATGAAAATCGGCGGGAGGACCAGGCTGGAGGATCTGGACGCCCAAGGGTGGTCCGACTTCGCCGGCCAGGCTGGATTGGGCCTGCCCCTGGTCCGCCGGCGGGTTGCCGAGTTGGCGGTCCGGTGTGCGGAGGTGGCGCCGGCGACCGCCGCCCGCCTCGCGGCCGAAGGTCTGGACGGCGCCGCGTACGAGCGGCTTTCCGGCCTGGTCCTGGATCGATCCCGGAGGTGCGCGGCCAGCCTGGCCAGAACGTAGGCGCGACACCTCGCAGCCCATTCCGGCCATCGGGCGCGGGGCTGCGGAAACCTCCAGGGCACTGTCACCACCCGATTCAGCAACGGGGGCACGATGCCCCTGCCATTCCGGTTTCCCGTCAAGGAGAGAGGGGCGATGAGCCGCCGTCCGTTCACCCACCAGGGCAACGGTGCGGTCATCGTCCGGTGCGTGACCTTGGACGGCATCTCCGCCGGTGCCAGGGTGACCGTGCCCGTGCATTGACGGGCGAGGGACCGGCCCAGGGTTGGCGGCCGAAGCCTTCCCAGGGAAGGGGCTTTGGAATTTACCCGGAAGGCACATAGGCGTCCCATTTTGCCATTTTAATTTGGTAGATGTGGGAATAGTTGTCAATTGGGGCGATTGAAAATGATATTGAAAATATCAATTAACATTCATAATCATATAGAATTTACACGAATCACACAGGCATGGAGCATTGGATGGATTCAATCTAACAAAGCCGATACGGTTATCGTGTTATTCGAACGCCACCTGTCCGAAGCGTTAGCTGGATGAACCAATTTAATTCAAACACTCTATTGTCTGCGTCATAGGACGACAGATCGGTAGTTCTTAGCGATGCCATTCGTTGGCCTGGAGGTATAACCATGTCTGAAGACAAGAGCGCTAATTCAATCCCTAAGGTGCTTGAGCGAAGAGATTTCATCAAGCAGGCCGCGGTCGGGGCCGGGGCGGTGGCGATGGGGATGGTGGCCATGGGCTGCACCTCCAGCAGCAGTTCACCCACCGCGCCCACCTTGGCCGGGGCCGCGCTCCCGGCTGCCGCGCCGACCAGTTCCGCCTGGCAGTTCGCGGTCATGGGGGATACCCAGTGGCTGGCCCTGGATGATGGGATGAACCCGAATACCTGCCCGGTGGGACTGATTTCCCAGCTCAACAGCCAGTTCATCGCCCAGGAAGTCAAATTCGTCCTTCAGGTGGGCGACCTGGCCGATCAGGCCTCCGGCGCGTCCAGCGAAGCCGGCTACGCCACCACCGCGACCCTCTGCGAGGACACCCGCGCGCTGTTCGCCCAGTCCCTCTACACCAACGGGATCGGGTTCTTCGCCTGCCGCGGCAATCACGATGACGGCTCTCCCGCGGAGTTCGTGAACCTGTTCCCCCAGACCCAGAGCGGCTCCATGAACGCCACCCCCGCCGGGACGTTCTCCCTTAGCAACCCCGATGGCGCCAAGCAGCCTTCGCCGGTCAAGGGCGGGTCCGCCTTCAGCCTGGGCACCCAATTCGCCGCCATCGGCGCCCCCAGCGCCAACCTCAAGGGGTTGTCGTACGGCTTCGATTTCAATAATGCCCGGTTCATCCTGATCGACCAGTTCACCACCCCGGACAAGCTGGGTCCCGACGGCAAGGCCTACTCGATCGACACCACGGCTCAGTTGCAGCAGGCCTGGATCTCCACGGCCCTGGCCGGCAAGCCCGCTGGCGGCCATGCCTTCGTGTTCTCCCACAAGGGCCTGATCACCCAGCAGCACGTGGACGTCCTGTTCGGCGAATGCCCCGCGGATGCCACCTTCGCCGCTCCGGCCAACACCTTCACCGGCGCCGCCGCCAAGAGCTTCCCGGTCGCCGCCGGCGCCGCCAACGCGTTCATCCGGAGCATGGCCAGCAACAACGCCCATCTCTACTTCTGCGGCCACGACCACATCCACAACCGCAGCATCGTCAAGACCACCGACACCGGCGCCGCGGCGCACATCACCCACCAGCTCTGCCAGTCGGTCAGCTCCAAGTTCTACACGCCCAATGAATTCAATGCCTTCGGCAATTCCAGCGTTCCGCCCGCCACCTCCAACGACGCCTTCTTCTGCGCCGGCAAGCGCCAGACCCAGCTCAGCCAGGAACTTTATACGGTCGGCTACTACCTCGTCACCGTCGATGGGCCGAACGTGACCGTGGACTACTATTCCGCCCCGGCCTTCCCCGTCTACAGCGCCCCCACCGAGAACCAGATCACCGCCACTCCGGCGCTCAGCTTCACCAGGCGGGAGACCTACGGCTACAGCCTGATCGGCAAGCAGTTCATCCTGGGCAATGGCGCCTCCTTCACCGCGGTCCAGGACGCTGGCCCGTCCGGCACCGCCGCCAGCATCCTGAGCGGCACCAACAGCAACCCCAATACCGACCTGAGCGGCCGCCAGTATGCCAACGACGTGAACACCGGCTGGCTGGCGGAGACCACCGGCACCGCCAGCGACATCCTCGCCCTCTGGGGCATGGGCCACACCCTGGGCAGCAACCAGACCGACGTCTTCACCCTGTCCCTGAGCTATGACCAGGCCAAGGCCAGCGGCGCCCTGTTCGTCCTGGCCACCCCGGACAGCAACGGCAACTGGATCGACGCGGTGGACCAGAACCTGGGCGGCGCCAAGAAGCTGGTGAACGGCCCCTGGAAGGCCGGCTACGGCCTGGGCACCTACGGCATCGACACCGTGGCCAAAACCGTCTGGGCGGTGCTCAACTACAACGGATATTTCGCCGCCGTGGTTGGCGCCTAGGCACCTTCACCAATACCAACCTGCTTTTCCGGGGGCCACGGCCCCCGCTACGGAGACTCCCATGGGACTCGGCCTCAAAGAAATGCTCCTCATCGGCATCGCTCTTCTGATCTTCTTCGGCCCTTCGAAGCTGCCCGAACTCGGCACCGCCTTCGGCAAGAGCATCCGGGAATTCAAGAAGGCCAGCAAGGAACTCACCGACGCGGTGACCGAAGAACCCACCCCCGAAAAGAAGTGATGCGGCCGATGGTTCACGACCCCAGGCATCGGTTCTAGATGACCGATTCCGCCCTTTCCTCCACCCGGATGACCATCTGGGAACACTTGCATGAACTGAGGTCCCGGCTGGTGCGTTCAGCGATCGCGGTGGTCGCCACCTTCGCGATCCTCTACGCCTTCCGGTTCAGGCTCTGGAACTGGGCCCAACAGCCCTTTCTCGAGGCGATGGCGCGCCAGACCCACCAGCCCATCGCCTCGCTCCACCCCTGGGCTTTCACCGACCTGGTGGAACCCTTCATTAGCCTGATGCGCCTCTGTTTCTGGGGGGCGGCCTTCCTGGCCGCCCCCTTTCTCTTCTACCAACTATGGGCGTTCATCCGCCCCGCCCTCAAGGAGCGGGAGCGGCGGATGGTCATCCCCTTTGTCCTGGTCACCAGCGGCATGTTCCTGGGCGGCGCCGTCTTCGCCTACTGCCAGGCCTTCAAGTTCCTGGGCGACATTCTGTTCCAGGAAGCCTCCCGGGCCGGCCTGCGCGCCAACATGCACATCGACAGCTACCTGGACCTGTTCCTCTACACCCTGCTGATCACCGGCATCATGTTCGAGATGCCGGTCCTGGCCTTCTTCCTGGCCCGGTTCCGGATCATCACCGCCCGTTGGTTGCTGAAGTTCTGGCGCCACTCGACCATCGTCATCCTCCTGGTCAGCGCCTTCCTCACTCCCGGCGACGTGGTGGCCACCATGATCTTCTTCAGCATCGTCCTGGAGGTCCTCTATTTCGTCAGCGTCATCGTGGTCTGGATCGTCCAGCCTCGCAAAGAGATTCCACAATCCTGAACCGAATGCCCGTTGACCCAGGCCAGCCCCGGTGGGGCTGGCCGTTCCTTTTGTCCAGTTTCGGGTTGACAGACGGCCCGCCGGGGGCACAATTGATACTGTGGTATCGATACGACGGTATCAATTGAAACGGAGGGTAGCGTGGCCTACGGATACAAGATCGGAATGCTGCCCCTCACCACCGTCCAGCGCCTTCCCAGCTACCTTCGGGTGGTGCGCGAGATGAACCGGGTGGGCCGGACCGTCGTCTCCAGCAATCGCCTGGGCGAACTGCTCGGGCTGGAGGCGGTCCAGGTCCGCAAGGACTTCGGCTTCATCGGCATCACCGGCATGCCCAAGTCGGGCTACCAGGTGGAGGAGCTGGTGCTGGCGATCGAGCACTGCCTGTGCTGGAACCGGGTCCGGGACGCGGTGCTGGTGGGGGTGGGACACCTGGGCACGGCCCTCCTGGGCTACCAGGGTTTCGCCGCCCACGGCCTCAACATCTGCGCCGCCTTCGACCTCGACCCCCGGGTCGCCGGGCGGGAGGTGAACGGCACCCCGGTGTCGCCCATGGACCAGCTCGAGCCGGTCCTGCACCGCCTGGACGTGAGGATGGCCATCCTCACCGTCTCCCCCGAGGCCGCCCAGGATGTGGCCCTGCGACTGGCCAACGCGGGCATCGAAGGCATCTGGAACTTCACCGGCTATCCCCTCAACCTGCCCGGGAACGTCATCGTCCAGGACCAGGACATCGCCATCGGCCTGGCCGTGCTCTCCGCCAAGCTGTCCGCCAACTCCCGAGAGAACGTCCCCCTTCTTCTGGAGGGACCTCCGCACTGAGGAGCCCTCCCAACCATTCCCCATCCTGAGAAAGGGCATCCCATGCCTGAAGCCGAAGGCTTGCCAGCCACCCTCCCCACCGACCCCATCCAGCAGCTCGACGCCCTCGTGGCCCGGGTCAAGAAGGCCCAGGCCATCCTGGCCACCTACACCCAGGCCCAGGTGGACGTGATCTTCCGGGCCGCGGCCCTGGCCGCCGCCGACGCCCGCATCCCCCTGGCCCGGATGGCCGTGGAGGAAACCGGGATGGGCGTGGTGGAGGACAAGGTGATCAAGAACCACTTCGCCTCCGAATACATCTACAACGCCTACAAGGACGAGAAGACCTGCGGCGTGCTGAGCCAGGACGACGCCTACGGCATCATCACCATCGCCGAGCCCATCGGCCTGATCTGCGGCATCGTGCCCACCACCAACCCCACCTCCACCGCCATCTTCAAGGCCCTCATCAGCCTGAAGACCCGCAACGGCATCGTCTTCAGCCCCCACCCAAGGGCCCGGAAGTCCACCTGCGCCGCCGCCAAGGTCGTGCTGGACGCCGCCGTGGCCGCGGGCGCCCCGGCGGACATCATCGGCTGGATCGAGGAACCCACCGTGGAACTGTCCAACCACCTGATGAAGCACCCATCCATCAACCTCATCCTGGCCACCGGCGGCCCCGGCATGGTCAAGGCCGCCTACTCCTCGGGCAAGCCCGCCATCGGCGTGGGCGCGGGCAACACGCCGGTGGTCATCGACGAGACCGCGGACATCAAGCGCGCCGTGGCCTCCATTCTCATGTCCAAGACCTTCGACAACGGCGTCATCTGCGCCTCCGAACAGTCGGTGATCATCGTAGAGGAGGTCTACGAAGCGGTGCGGGAACGCTTCGTCAATCACGGCGGGACCATCCTGACCCCTGCCCAATGCGACGCGGTCCGGGCCATCCTGCTCACCCCGGCCGGCACGCTCAATTCCGCCATCGTCGGCCAGTCGGCCCAGACCATCGCCGCCATGGCCGGGATCGAAGTTCCCGCCGGAACCAAGGTGCTGATCGGGGAAGTGAGCTCGGTGGGCGGCGAGGAAGCCTTCGCCCACGAGAAGCTGTCGCCCACCCTGGCCATGTATCGCGCCGCCGGCTTCGACCAGGCGGTGGCCATCGCCGAAGCCCTGGTAGCCCTGGGCGGCATCGGCCACACGGCGGTCCTCTATACCGACCAGGATCAGCGGGGCGACCGCATCGCCGCCTTCGGCGCCCGCATGAAGACCGGCCGCATCCTCATCAACACCCCCTCCTCCCAGGGCGGCATCGGCGACCTCTACAACTTCAAGCTCGCCCCGTCCCTCACCCTGGGCTGCGGCTCCTGGGGCGGCAACTCCATCTCGGAGAACGTCGGCCCCCAGCACCTCATCAACAAGAAGACCGTCGCCAAGAGGGCCGAGAACATGCTGTGGCACAAGCTACCCAAGAGCATCTACTTCCGCCGGGGCTGCCTGCCCTTCGCGCTGGAGGAGCTGGCCGGCAAGAAGCGCGCGGCCATCGTCACCGACCGCTACCTGTTCAATCACGGCTACGCCGACGGGGTGGTGGGGATCCTCAAGGGCCTGGGCATGGAGGTGGAGGTGTTCGCCGACGTGGAGGCCGACCCCACCCTGGCGGTGGTGCGGACCGGCGCTTTGATGCTGAACAGCTTCAAGCCGGACGTGATCGTGGCCCTGGGCGGCGGTTCGCCCATGGACGCCGCCAAGATCATGTGGGTGATGTACGAGCATCCCGAGGTGGCGTTCGAGGATCTGGCCCTGCGCTTCATGGACATCCGCAAGCGCATCTGCACCTTCCCCAAGATGGGCCTGAAAGCCTCCCTGGTGGCCATTCCCACCACCTCCGGCACCGGTTCGGAAGTGACCCCGTTCGCCGTGGTGACCGACGAGGTGACCGGGGTCAAGTACCCCATCGCCGATTACCAGCTGACCCCGAGCATGGCCATCATCGATTCCAACCTGGTCATGAACATGCCCAAGGGCCTCACCGCCTTCGGCGGCATCGACGCGATCACCCATGCCCTGGAGGCCTACGTCTCGATCCTGGCCAACGAATACTCCGACCCCCAGGCCCTGCAGGCGCTCAAGCTGCTGAAGGAGCACCTGCCCTCGGCCTACCGCCTAGGTGCCAAGGACCCCAAGGCGCGAGAACAGGTGCACAACGGCGCCACCATCGCCGGCATCGCCTTCGGCAACGCCTTCCTGGGCGTGTGCCACTCCATGGCGCACAAGCTGGGCGCCGAGTTCCACCTGGCCCATGGGCTGGCCAACGCCCTGCTCATCACCAACGTGATCCGCTACAACGCAACCGACAACCCGGCCAAGCAGGCCACCTTCAGCCAGTATGATCGGCCCCAGGCCCGCCGCCGCTACGCGGACATCGCCCGCCACCTGGACCTGCCCGGGGACGACACCGGACAGCGGGTGGAAAGCCTCATCGCCTGGGTGGAGGAGATGAAGACCACCCTGAACATCCCCGCCTCGATCCGGGACGCCGGGGTTCCGGAACAGGCCTTCCTGGACCGGCTGGACCACCTGGCGGTGGAGGCCTTCGACGACCAGTGCACCGGCGCCAATCCCCGCTTCCCGCTCATCAGCGAACTGCGTCAACTCCTCCTGGACTCCTACTACGGGCGTCCCTACCTGAACGACTGAGGCCCGACTGCCATGGACGAACCCGTTACGCTCACCATCTGCCTCGGCAGTTCCTGCTTCACCCGGGGCAACGACGAGAACCTTCCCCGCATCCAGGCCTTCCTCAAGACCCGGGGCCTGGAAGGGCGGGTCGCCCTGAAGGGCAGCCGGTGCGAGGGCCGCTGCCAGCACGGTCCCAACCTGCGGGTCGGCGACACCTTCCTGGATGAGGTCCGGCCGGCCACCCTCCTGGACGAGCTGGAGCGGGTGCTGTGAAGGCCGGCCCGGTCTACTCCGAACAGGCCCAGTGCCAGGACTGCTACAAGTGCGTCCGGGCCTGTCCGGTCAAGGCCATCCGGGTCAGTTCGGCCCACGCGGTGGTGATGCCGGAACGGTGCGTGGCTTGCGGCGCCTGCGTCGCGGCCTGCCCCAGCGGCGCCAAGCGGGTCCGGGATGACGTGCCCCGGGTCGCGGCGCTGCTGCGCAGCCCCAGGCCGGTGGTGGTGTCCCTGGCGCCTTCGTTCCGCAGCGAATTCGAGCAGCTGGAACCGGGGCAGCTCATCGCCGCCCTGAGGGCGCTCGGGTTCATGGGGGTGAGCGAAACCGCCCTGGGGGCCCAGCAGGTTTCCGCGCGGCTGGCCCGGGATCTGGACGCGGCCTCCGGCCAGATCTGGATTTCCACCGCCTGCCCGGTGGCGGTGGACTTCGTCCGCACCTATCTGCCCGAACGTATCCCCAACCTGACGCCGCTGGATTCGCCCCTGCTGGCCCACGCCAGGCTGCTGCGCCAGCGCCTGGACGGGGATCCGGCCGTCGTCTTCATCGGCCCCTGCATCGCCAAGAAGCAGGAAGCCGAGGCCTCCCCCATGCTGGAAGCGGCCCTGACCTTCGAGGATCTGAGGGCCTGGCTGGACCGGGAGCACCTGGACCCCGCCCAGCTCGAACCCGGCCCCGAGGACTGCTTCCTGCTGGGGCCCGCCGCCGAAGGGGCGCTGTATCCCATGGAAGGCGGCATGGCCCAGGCCACCGCCCTCAGTATGACCACCGGCGGCACCAGGTTCGTGACCCTTTCCGGGCTGGAAGCCATCCGCCGCGGCCTGGGCGACCTGCCCGAACCGGGCGGACCGAACCTGTTCCTGGAACTGCTGGCCTGCGAGGGGGGCTGCGTATCAGGGCCCAAGGCCACCCACCGTTCAGCGGTCAAGGGGCGGATGCGGATCCTGGACGCGGCCATGCCGGCCGCGGGAGCCTACCCCAGGGAACCGGAGATCGGCATGATCCGGCGCTTCAGCGACCGCATTCCCCAAGAGGCCCTGATTCCCCAGGCCCGGCTGACCGCGGTCCTGCGCGGCCTGGGCAAGCGCGGCCCCGAGGACGAACTGAACTGCGGGGCCTGCGGCTACGACACCTGCCGGGATCTGGCCGCGGCCATCCTCGGCGACCGGGCGGAAACCCGCATGTGTGTTTCCAACCTGCGCAACCTGGCGGAGAAGAAGGCCAACGCACTGCTGAGGACTCTGCCGTTCGGGGTGGTGATCGTGGACGAGGAACTGCGCATCATCGAAAGCAGCGAAGCGTTCGTGCGCCTCCTGGGGGAGGAGGCCCTGCTGGTCCACCAGTCCCAGCCCGGCCTCTGCGGCGCCCACCTGGACAAGTTCGTGGCGTTCGGTGACCGCTTCCGGGCCGTGCTGGCCGGGGGCGAGGAGATCATCCGCCAGAACATCGCCCATGGCGGCCGGACCCTCAGCACCACCATCTTTACCGTGGAGCCGGGCCGGGTGGTGGGCGCTCTCCTGCTGGACGTGACCGAGACCGAGAACCGGCAGCAGGAGATCATCGGCAAGGCCGAACAGGTGATCCAGAACATGCTGGGCAACGCCCAGGAGATCGCCTTCAGCCTGGGCCGGAACGCGGCCCGTTCCGAGGGCATCCTCAATTCCATCATCGCCGAGTTCCGCGGCCCGGACCGGAGCGGCAACCATGGCGCATGAAGCGGAGGGCGAAGCCGACGGCGAGCGGTTCATCGAAGTGGACCATTTCCAGTTGCCCTGCGGCGGGGAGCACCTGGCCGGGGATCTGTTCCATTCCCGCAGCCTGGAGGGCGGCCAGCGGGTGGTTTCGGTGCTGGCCGACGGCCTCAGCAGCGGGGTGGAGGCGGCGGTGCTGGCCTCGGTCACCGCCTCCATGGCCCTGGAATACGTGGAATGGAACATCGACACCGGCAAGGCCGCCCGGATCCTCATGGATTCCCTGCCCATGGACCCGGAGCGCCACATCAGCTACTCCACCTTCACCATCGTCGACGCGCGCCGGGACGGCAGGACCAGGATCTTCGAGCACGGCAACCCGCCGTTCATGCTGATCCGGGACGGGGCCCTGGTGCCGCAGGCGACCCTGTCGCCGACGGTGCACACCCATGCCCGCTGGGGCAACCGGCGGTTGAGGGTGTGCGAGTTCCAGAGCCGGATGGGCGACCGGATCGTGCTCTGTTCGGACGGGGTGACCCAGTCCGGCATGGGGAGTGTTGCGTATCCCCTGGGCTGGGGGGAACCGGCCGCCATCAGCTTCGTGCTGGCCCGGCTGGCCCGCACCCCGGAACTCTCCTGCCGCCGGCTCAGCGAACTGCTGGTGGACCGGGCCCTGGGCAACGACGGCGAGACCCCCGGGGATGACATCACCTGCGGGATCATCCACCTGCGCCGGCCCAGGTGCCTGTACATCCTCACCGGCCCCCCGTTCGACCCGGCCCGAGACCGGGCCTTTGCAGCCCTGGCCGACACCCCGGGGGTCCGGAAGGTCATCTGCGGCGGCACCACCTCCAATATTTTCGCCAGGGAGCTCAATCGCGAGGTGGACATGGACCTGTCCCTGCACGACCGGAACGTGCCCGCGCCCTCGACCATGGCCGGGGTGGAAATGGTGACCGAGGGCTGCCTGACCCTGGCCAAGGTCGCCGAGTATCTGGAGGGGGGGCCGACGCCCCTGCGCAATGCCGCCACCCGGTTGGTGGAGCTGCTGCTGGAAAGCGACATCATCCACTTCCAGGTGGGCACCGCGGTGAACGTGGCGCACCAGGACCCGGCCCTGCCGGTGGAACTGGACATCCGGCGGAATGTGATCCGGCGCATAGCCACCTTGCTCGAACAGAAGCACTTGAAACAGACGCTTACCTCATACTATTGAACTGGAGCGACCATGGATCCCATCGAAGTAACCATCTGCGCCGGCACGGCCTGCGTCGTCATGGATGGATCCCAGCTGGCCCTGCTGGAAGAGCATCTCCCCCCTCGGCTCAGGGGACGGGTGAAACTCCGTGGCGCCAACTGCCTGGAACTCTGCCACGGTCATGGCGCGGCCCTGGCGCCCCACGTCCTGGTCGAAGGCCAGCCGCTGGAGCGGGCCACCATGGCCAGGCTGGTGGCGCGAATCGAGTCCCTGCTTCCGGCGGGGCACTGACATGGCACGTGACAGCAACGCAGTCCGGCTTCGCCGGGAACTGCTGGTGAACCTGGCCCAGGCGATCTTCCAGGGCGACCTGCCCGAGCGGGCGGACCGGATTCCGTTGGAGATGCTGCCGAGGAACGAGCGGGGCCAGGGCCTGCGCTGCTGCATCCACAGCGAGCGGGCCATCCTGAGGTATCGGGCCATGGCGCTGCTGGGCTTCAGCATCCAGGACGAGACCGACGAACTGAAGCCCCTGGCCGAGTACGCCAGGGAGGCCCTGGCCCGCAAGGGCCGGGACGAGCGCCTGCTCACGGTCATCGAAGACGCCTGCAGCGCCTGCGTCCAGAGCACCTATTTCGTCAGCAACGCCTGCCGGGGCTGCATGGCCCAGTCCTGCTCCCTCAATTGCCCCAAGCAGGCCATCCGCATGGAGTCGGGCCGGGCCGTGATCGATCCGGCCCTGTGCGTGGACTGCGGGCGCTGTCGTGACATGTGCTCCTTCAACGCCATCATGCGGATCCCCATCCCCTGCGAGGAGGCCTGCCCGGCCGAAGCCATCGCCAGGGGCGCCTCTGGCAAGCAGGAGATCACCCACGACCTTTGCATCGCCTGCGGTAAATGCATGCAGGCCTGCCCGTTCGGGGCCATCGCCGAGCAGTCGGAACTGGTGGACGTGCTGTCCGCCCTGGCGGTTGGCCAGGAATTGGTGGTGCTGTTCGCACCGGCCCTGGCCGCCCAGTTCGAAGCGCCCCTGGAGAACCTGGTGGGCGCCCTGCGCCGGCTGGGATTCCGGGGGGTAGTGGAAGTGGCTGCCGGTGCGGACCAGGCGGCCCTGGCCGAGCAGATCGAGCTGGAGGAGCGTCTGGAAGCCGGCGACCCCTTCATGACCAGTTCCTGTTGCCCGGCCTACACCGGCCTGGTGTCGGCGCGCTTGCCGAAGCTGCAGCCACGGGTTTCCAGCACGCCCACGCCGCTGACCTTGGCCGCCCGCATGGCGGAACAGCGGTTCCCCGGCGTGCCCCGGGTCTTCATCAGCCCGTGCGTGGCCAAGCGCCGGGAAGCCCTGGGCGGAAGCGTGGAGCACGTGCTCACCATCGAGGAACTGGGCGCCGCCCTGGTGGCCCGGGATATCGAAGTGGCCACCTGCGAGGCGAGCCTGGCCGACATTCCGGCCACCAACCTGGGCCGGCGTTTCGCTGCGGCCGGCGGGGTGGCGGCAGCCATCGCCGGGACCGGCGGGCCGGAAACCGAAGCCATCTCGGGGCTGGGCAAGGACTCCTTGCGCCGGCTGAGGCTCTACGCCAGTGGCAAGGGGCCGGCCAAGTTCCTGGAAGTCATGGCTTGCGAGGGCGGTTGCGTGGCCGGGCCCTGCACCATGGCCGAGCCCAAGGCGGCGCGGCGGCGGATCGAAGGGGCGGCGCCCGGGGGGGCGGGGCAAGGGCAGGGGGCTTGACGGGCGCATGAATTGAATTATATTTATGCGCATAGGTGGTCCTGATGCCTGCCCATGTCTCTGAATCTCAACATAAGCGATCCACTAATCTGAGTCTGGCTCCGGATCGCCTCCGGTTCGGCCAGCAATATGCCGAGGCCAACCAGACGTCCCTGTCCAGGGTCGTGGAAGAGCTTCTTGGAGCCCTGGAACAGGCGGTCGGCCCCAAGCTTGATTCCCCTGCCGTGGATCCTCTGGATGGCCTCCTGGTGGATTGGCCTGCCACGGATAAGGGGGAACTCCGGCGGGCCCAGCATGAGGCGAGGCTCGGTGGGGGCAAGCGTCCGTGAAACCAGCCTATTTATTGGATATCAATATCGTCCTGGACTACCTGCAACAAAGACGGCCCTGGTATCCCTTGGCCAAGGGGTTGTTTCTGGCCGAACGCCAGGAGAAGGTGGATCTGTTCATTGCAACGAACACCGTGGCCACCCTTCACTTCCTCATCCGGAAAAGGGATTCGAAAAAGAAGGCGCTGGCCAAGGTCGAAATGCTCCTTCAGCGCTTGCGCCTGGCAGATGTGACCGCTGCCGTGGTCACTGGTGCCCTCCGGTTGGGTTTGGACGACCTGGAAGATGGCATTCAGGCTTGCGCTGCGATCGAGGCGGGCATTCCGGTGCTGGTGACCCGGAACCTGGAAGATTTCGGGCGGATCGAATCCCTGCAGGTCCTTGCACCGGAGATTGCGCTGGCGGCGGTCAGTCTTCCTTGATCTCCTGCGCAAGGGTTTGGACGAAATCCCCAGCCGGCTCATTGTTCGGGACACCCCAGGCCGTAGAAGCTGGCATCGTCCGGACCAAGTTGGGTCGGGTGGCGCCACGGGGCGTCCCGCTGCGCGCGAACCACTTGATCCGCTACACCCAGGAGGCTTGCGAAGATGGCCATGCGAATGGGAATCCCCTGGTCGGTCTGCCTGAAGATCGCGAGCCGGGAATCGTGGTTTAGGTCCGGACTCAGGTCGTTGGCGCCGGGCCGACTGTCTCGGGGCAGCGGATGCATCACGATGACTTCCGGTTTTGCCCAGGCGTCCAAGGTGGCCTGGTTGATCTGAAAGTCCGGCCGGTAGCCTTCGATCACTTCGCCGGCAAGGCGTTCCTTCTGGATTCGCGTCGCGTAGATGACGTCCGATTCTTTCAGTGAAGCCCCGATCTGGTTGTGAATGCGGAGATCGTGTCCCAGACCCGCGGCTGCTTCCACAAAGTGACTTGGCATCTCCAGGCCTTCCGGGGAGATCAGGTCTATGCGGAGGTTCCGGTAAAGGGACAACAACCTGATCAGGGAATGCACGGTTCGTCCGTATTTCAGGTCTCCCACCATGGCGATGCAGGAACCGTCCACCCGCTTGCCCAGGCGTTCGAACTCCTGTTCGATGGTGTAGAGGTCCAGAAGGGCCTGGCTCGGATGTTCTCCCGGGCCATCGCCACCGTTGATGAGGGGCAGATTGGTCGCCCTGGCGAATTCGGCCACGGATCCCTGCTCTGGATGCCGGATCACCATGGCATCCGCGTACCCGCTGATCACGCGGCTGGTGTCGTAAAGGGATTCTCCTTTGGCGATGGACGAGAAGGTGAAGCCCGTGGTGTCGAGCACCGAGCCACCAAGGCGGCAAAAGGCAGCCCCGAAACTGATGCGGGTGCGGGTGCTGGCTTCAAAGAACAGGTTGGCGAGAACCGCTCCTTCCAGCACTCGGCAGACCTTTTGCCTGCGAGCGACCGGTTGGAGCTGATCGGCAAGGTGGAAAAGGTTTTCCACGGCATCCCGATTGAGTTGGCCGACGGAGATGAGCTGGGGTTTGTCATCGAACTGGATCTCCAACGGCATGGAGCGTGCTTCCGCATTTTGCGCGGCCTCCCGGTGGTGTTGGAGGATCTCGGTGACAAACCGTTCGGCCATGTCCGGCATGGACCGGTGCTCCTTGGATCCATCCGGCAGCAGCCATGTGTCCAGGGCTCGGCGAGAAACCCCGAGGCGCAAGGCGAAAACCTCCCGGGTGAGATTCATGCGACGCATGGCATCGCGTAGCAGACTTTGTTGGCACATGGTGTCTCCATACACAATGCGTATATAATTGATGGATTATCGTGAATAGTCAATGCTCAGAGTGTATAGCAAGCGAAGCGATCGTTGAGTCACGGCCTGTCCTGGCGCCGGAGATTGCGCTGGCCGCGGTCAGCATGCCTTGGACTTGGGAAAAACATTTAATTGGGTATGCCGTATCAGGAGAACTACAATCCCATTTCGGTCGGTCAAGGGCGGACTCGCCACCTGGCGCGATCAGTCACCCAATAAACGATGGAGGCATCCATGGGCAAGGTGTTCGAAGCACCCGGCAAGCCGGGCAGTATCGTCACGGTCAAAAGCCGCTATGACAACTTCATCGGAGGTGAGTGGGTCGCTCCCGTGAAGGGTCAGTACATGACCAACATAAGCCCGGTCAATGGGAAGCCATTCTGTGAAGTGGCCAAGTCGACGGCCGAGGATGTGGAACTCGCCCTCGACGCCGCCCACGCGGCCAAGGACGCCTGGGGCGCCACCTCCCTCGCCGGACGGGCGGCGGTCCTCAACCGCATCGCCGACACCATCGAAGCCAATCTCGAGATGCTGGCCGTGGCTGAATCCTGGGAAAATGGCAAGCCGGTGCGGGAGACGCTGGCCGCTGATATCCCATTGGCGGTAGACCATTTCCGCTACTTCGCGGGTGCCACCCGGTCGCTGGAGGGCAGCTCCACCGAGATCGACAAGGACACGGTCGCCTACCACTTCCACGAGCCGCTCGGCGTGGTGGGGCAGATCATCCCGTTCAACTTCCCGCTGCTCATGGCCGCCTGGAAGATCGCCCCGGCTCTGGCCGCGGGCAACTGCACCGTGCTCAAGCCGGCCACCCCTACGCCGTGGTCGATCCTCAAACTGGCCGAACTCCTGGTTGGCGTGGTGCCCCCCGGCGTCATCAACGTCATCACCGGTCCGGGTGCCGAGATCGGCAAGGCTCTGGCGACGAGCCCGCGCATCGGCAAGATCGGCTTCACCGGCGAGACCACCACCGGCCGGCTGATCATGCAGTACGCGGCCCAGAACCTCATTCCGTCCACCACGGAACTGGGCGGCAAGTCGCCCAACATCTTCTTCGCCGATGTGATGGACCAGGATGACGCGTTCCTGGACAAGGCCATCGAAGGCCTGGTGCTATACGCCTTCAACAAGGGCGAGGTGTGCACCTGTCCATCGCGCGCGCTCATCCAGGAATCAATCTACGACAAGTTCATGGGCCGTTGCCTTGAGCGGATCCGCAAGATCACCCAGGGGAACCCGCTCGACACCTCCACCATGCTCGGGCCCCAGGTCTCGGCCCAGCAGTTGGAAAAGATCATGTCGTACGTGGATATCGGCGCCCAGGAGGGAGCCGAGTGCCTCATCGGCGGCAAGCGGGACCTCCAGAAGGGGGACCTCGCCGAGGGCTACTACTTCCAGCCGACGGTGCTCAAGGGCCACAACAAGATGAGGGTTTTCCAGGAGGAAATCTTCGGCCCCGTGCTGGCGGTGACCACCTTCAAGGACGAGGCCGAGGCGCTGGCCATCGCCAACGACACCTTGTACGGCCTCGGCGCGGGGGTGTGGACCCGCAACGGCAATCTCGCCTACCGCATGGGCCGCGCGATCAAGGCCGGGCGGGTGTGGACCAACTGCTACCACCTCTACCCCGCGGGGGCGGCCTTCGGCGGCTACAAGATCTCCGGCGTGGGCCGGGAGAACCATCAGATGATGCTCGAGCACTACACCCAGGTGAAGAACCTGCTGGTGAGCTACAGCCCCGAACCGCTCGGGTTCTTCTGATCGGGCCCCGGCAATGGACGTGCCCTTCCCAGAGCCTGCGGTCATCGCCACCCAGGCCGCCCTCGAGGCGATAGCCTGGCTGGTGGCCGAGCGGGGCGCGGTCATGTTCTACCAGTCGGGGGGCTGCTGCGATGGCAGCCTCCCGATCTGCTTCGACGAGGGGGAGTTCATCCTCAGCGACCATGACGTCCTGCTTGGCGAGGTCGGCGGTTGCCGGTTCTTCATCGATCCCCGCCAATACGAGGTGTGGAAGCACACCCAGCTCATCCTCGACCTCGGCCAGGGGGAGCCCGAGGGCTTTTCACTCGCGGCCGGCGAAGGAAAGCACTTCATCACCCGATCGCGGGTATGTTCGGGTGGACTGGCCAAGCCCATCCCCCGCCAGCCGGAATAATTTCCTGGCTGTTGAATCAGAGCAGATCCTGCCGGCCCATGGCCTTGAGCTGTTCGACGATCCGTTTGACCTCCTGGGCCCGGTCCCGGCGGCAGATCAGGAGCGCGTCCGGTTCGTCCACCACGATGAGATCCGAAAGCCCGGCGCCAGCGATGAAGCGGGAGCCGCCAAAGATCGCGCAATTCCGGGATTCCAGCAGAACGGCGTCCCCCACCAGCACGTTCCCGTCCCCGTCGGGCGGATGGAACTCCGCCACCGCGGGCCAGGATCCCACGTCCGACCAGCGGAACCGGGCCGGGACCATGGCCACCCGCGGGGATTTCTCCAGGAGGGCATAGTCGATGGAGAGCCTGGGCAGGCGCCCATAGGCCCGGGGCAGGTCTTCGGCCACCGCCCCGGCCGCCACCCATTCATCCAGCGGTGTCAGCAGCTCCGGACAGCAGTCCAGCATCTGCGCCCGGAAGTCCCGCAGGGTCCACACGAACATCCCGGCATTCCAATAGTGCCGGCCGGATTCCAGATAGGCCACGGCCTGGGCGCGATCCGGCTTTTCCCGGAACGCCTGGATCCCGAGCACCTCCCCGGCGCCTTCGGTCTCGATATAGCCGTAGCCCGTTTCCGGGTAGGCGGGCCGGATGCCGAAGGTCACCAGGCCGCCCTTTTCGCCGGCGTGGTGCACCGCGATCTCGATCTGTTGCAGGAAGGTGGATCGGTCTCCGATCCAGGAGTCGGCGCTGAGCACCACCATCACCCCGCCGGGCGCGATCCGCTCCAGGGCGATTAGGGCCAGGGCCAGGCATGGTGCCGTATTGCGCCCCTCGGGTTCCACCAGGACGTTTCCGGGCGGGAGCTCCGGAAGCAGCTGCCGGGTCGCCTCGGCCAGTTCTTCGGTGGTGAGGACGAAGATGTCCTCGGGTGGGAAAGCCCCGTCCAGGCGGTGCACGGTCTGTTCCAGGAGTGAGGAGTCCCCCACCATGGTCAGGAACTGCTTGGGCCGCCTGGCCCGGGACCGTGGCCAGAACCGGGTGCCCCGGCCTCCGGCGAGCACCACCGCCAGCTTGCGATACGGGTTGGGCGGGTGGATCATCTCAACCCTTTCCTTTGAGGTTGGTGCTGGATCTCGGGGCCAGCCCGTCCTTCGGGATGCGCCGAAGCACGACGTATTCGATGCCGTGCTCGTGGCAGAAGTCCCGCTTTTCGGCCTTGTCGCCATCCTCGTTCACGGCATAGATGTCCGGCTGGAGCTGGGCGATTTCAGGTTCCGCGTCCAGCCAGCCGTCCCCGGAGGAGACCAGGGCCCGCTGCACGAACCGGATGGAACCGGCCAGGTAGCGCCGCTCCTGTTCGGGAAAGAGCGGATGACCTTCTCCCTTCAACAGCCGGATGTTGCGGTCATGACCGACCACCACATGGAGATCGCCCAAGGCCGAAACCTCCTCGAAGAACCGGACGTGGCCCGAGTGCAGCCAGTCGAAACTGCCGGTCACCAGCACCTTCCGCCGCGGGGACGGGGGCGGCGCGGGCGCCGGTTCCGGCAACCCGGCCAGTTCCGCTTCGCCTATCACGTGATAGCGGATGCCCCGGGACCGGCAATAGGCCGCCTGGTCCGCATGGGCCGAGCGCTCATCCACCACCCACAGGTCCGGGTCGGGCCCGACGACTTCCGGCAGCGGCCCTGGCGATGCCGGAACGCCGACGATGGCGGCCGAGTGAATGTAACGGATGGCCTGGAGGAAGTAGAGCCGCTCGGCCTCGGGCAGGCCCGGCTCGACCCCGGCCAGGTCAAGGATGGCCTGGTCGGACCAGAGCAAAGCCTGGACCTCCCCGAGCCGGGCGGCCTCCTGGAGGAACCGGAAGTCCCGGGCTCCCGGATGGTCGAAACGGAGGGCTAGACGGACAACGGGCATGGGCTTGCTACTCCAGGCGGATTTCGACTTGGAACGAACCGGGCACGGGGTCTTCCGAAGCGACGAACAGGTAGCCGCCCCCGCAACCCGAATACATGGCCCCCGGGTGATTGGCCTGGTAGTGGTGGAGCAGTCCGAGCAGGTCCAGCTGCACCGCCGGGTGCCGGACCGTCCGGGGCAGGATGGCCTCCCAGCAGGCCATGCAGTCGTTGAAGGACGCGCCGAGGGCAGCCACGTCCCGGGCCATGATCGCGTCGTAGCAGTCCTTGCCGGTCTGGCCCAGGCGCTGGATCCAGTGCGGATCCAGGTTCTTTTCGCCCAGCGGGTTGTACCCGTCCGGCCGGGGGCTCACCGGCAGGACGTGCAGCACCCCCTCCAGCCAGCGGGCGATGCCGGGATCGCGGGTGGTCTCGATATGCTTCGGGTAGACGCCTTCCAGGTGGGCGAAGTCGTAATCCAGGCGGTTCACCCCCGGGTAGATCAGGCCGATCATGTCCTGGGTGCCGGAGGGTTCGGACCGGTCCCGGTTTTCCGCCCGGTACAGTTCCCGCACCAGCAGCTCCGGGGCGCGGGCCGGCAGACGGCCCCAGATCCGCCGGGCCACGGCCCGGGTCCCGGTGGCGATGCCCGAACGCTCCATCCAGTGGAACTCGGGTTTCAGCCCTACAACCACCATCGATCCCGGGGGGGCCGGGTTCAACTTCGAGCAGAACGGCTGATCGATCCATCCTCCGGCGAGCGCGAGGCGGAAGGGGATTTCCCCGACCACCTCCTGGATCCGGTTGGCAGGCATGTTCGGCACGGGAATCACCTGCTCAGATATCGCGGACGGTGTGTTTGCCGGCCAAGCGGTCCTGGATCTGCTGGTCGATCCACCCGTAGGTGCGCTCAAGACCCACCCGCAGGGGGATCGAAGGCTGCCAGCCCAGGGTTTCCTGGATGAAGGTGTTGTCGCTGTTGCGGCCGGCCACGCCCCTTGGCGCCGTCAGGTCATGGCTGCGGTTGAGCTTGATCCCGCCGATGGACTCGGCCATGGTCACCAGGTCCTCGATGGCGATCAGCTCGCTGGAACCGAGGTTGATGGGGGTGGCGATCAGCTTCTCGCAGTGCACGATCTGGTCGATGCCATGGACGCAGTCATCGATATACATGAAACTGCGGGTCTGGGTGCCGTCGCCCCAGATCTCGATCTCCTTCACCCCGGAATTGCGCGCCTCCAGGACCTTGCGGCAGATGGCGGCGGGCGCCTTCTCCCGGCCTCCGTCCCAGGTGCCCCAGGGACCGTAGACGTTGTGAAAGCGGGCGATGAAGGTCTTCATGCCGCGCTCGGCCCAGTATTCCTGGCAGAACATCTCCGAGATCAGCTTCTCCCAGCCGTAGCCCCGTTCGGACATGGCAGGATAGGCGTCGGTCTCCTTTAGCGCCCTCACGTTCGGATCCTCCTGGAGCGTGGTGTTGTAGGCGCAGGCCGAGGAGGAGAAGAAATAGCGCTGGGCCCCGGCCCGGTACGCCGACTCGATCATATGGGTATTGATGAGGACGCTGCGCAGGCACTCGATGCGGAAGCGCTCGATGAAGCCCATGCCGCCCATGTCCGCGGCCAGGTTGTAGACTTCCACGGCGCCTTCCACGGCCCGCTTGCAGTTGGCTTCCTCGGACAGGTCCAGGGTCAGGCATTCCACCCCGGGGGTGCGCTGGTACCAAAGGGGTAGCGGCTTCTTGTCGATGGCCCGGATCCGGGTGAAGCCCCGGTCGCTGAAGTTTCTCACCAGGGCGCCCCCGATGAATCCTCCGGCTCCGGCGACCACGATCAGATCGTTCTTGTTCATAGCGGTATTCCTCTCACGTTGGCTGCGAGCCCTTCCTTGTTGCGGACCGGGCGCATGGTTAAAATTGTTTCGTCGTGATAATTATCGGCCTTATTTTTCGATGGAAAATAGACATTACTGGCTAATGGATGTCTAAAATTGACCTAGATGGGTTAGGTTCCTAGGCCGTGTAGGGCGGGGTCACGCCCTTTTTCAGGAGGATGTTGCCGTATTTGGCGACCTCGCCGGTCATCACCACGGCGAAGGCCGACCTGGCGCGATCGTAGAACGCGAACCGGTCGATGCGGGCCATGGGCTGGCCCGATCGGCCCAGCGCCCCCTGGTAGCGGCGCTCCACCGCGGGATCGAGCTGGTCGCCCTCCACCGGCGCCATCATGATCAGCGGTTCGGCGTACTGGTCGAGTTCGAACAGCGGCAGGATGCCCCTGAGCAGGGAGGCGATGTCGATCCCGTCCGCCCTGAGCACGCGCCCATTGATGCTGTGCCCCGGGAAATGGGCGTCGGCCAGGATGAGTTCGTCGCCGTGCCCCATTTCGGAAAGGACCTTCAGCAGGTCAGGTGAAACAACGGGGTCGATTCCTTTGAGCACGGCGAGGGTCCTTTCGAGGTGGTTCCCGGCACTTACGGGCGCGGCGAGCGTCGCTCGCCGC
>Ga0302279_10001738_pt1 | contig 30347 bp, 30 predicted proteins | sample III_Bog_N3_3_FD_194541 | JGI IMG/M metagenome (GOLD analysis project Ga0302279, IMG submission 194541) | Peat permafrost microbial communities from Stordalen Mire near Abisko, Sweden - III_Bog_N3_3 | ecosystem: Environmental > Terrestrial > Soil > Wetlands > Peat | place: Sweden: Abisko... | reverse complement strand
GGGGCGGGAAGGTCAGGCATCGAGGGCGTAGGCAGTGTGGAGGGCTCGTACGGCAAGCTCGGTGTACTCCGCTGAAATCAGGACGATGACTTTGATCTCGCTGGTCGAAATCACCTGGATGTTGATGGCCTTGTCGGCGAGCGTCCGGAACATGGTGTTGGCGACGCCGGCATGGCTGCGCATGCCGACGCCGACCACGCTGATCTTGGCGACGTTCGGGTCGGTGAGGATCTCGGCATAGCCGATCTGCGGCTGGGCCTCGGCCAACGATGCCTGCGCGCGCGCCAGGTCTGCGTTGCCGACGGTGAAGGTCACGTCGGTCGTGCCGTCAGCCGAGATGTTCTGCACAATCATGTCCACATTGACACTATGCTCCGCCATCGCGCCGAAGATGGCGGCGGCGATGCCGGGCCGGTCGGGCACGCGGCGAATGGTGATCTTCGCCTCGTCGCGCGAATAGGCGATCCCCGACACGATCTCTTTTTCCACAATCTCGTCCTCGTCCACGACCAGCGTGCCGGCCTCGTCCCCCTCAGGCGCGTCCTTGAAGCTGGATAGCACACGGACGCGCACCCGCTTGTTCATCGCCAGCTCGACGCTGCGCGTCTGCAGCACCTTGGCGCCCACCGACGCAAGCTCCAACATCTCTTCGTAGCTGATTTTGGCGAGCTTGCGGGCTTTCGGCACGATTCGGGGGTCGGTGGTGTAGACCCCGTCCACGTCCGTATAGATGTCACAGCGGTCGGCCTTCAGCGCTGCGGCCAGCGCCACCGCCGAGGTGTCGGAACCGCCGCGGCCCAGCGTGGTGAGGCGGTTGTCCGGTCCCAGTCCCTGGAACCCCGCCACCACCGCGACCTGAGGCGATCGTCCGTCCAGCCCGTGCATCCGGCGGATCAGCAGTTCGGCGTCGATCGAGTCGATGCGCGCCTTGCCGTGGGCGCCATCGGTGCGGACCGGGATCTGCCAGCCCTGCCAGGACCGCGCCTCCACACCGATCTCCTGCAGCGCGATCGACAGCAGGCCGGTCGTGATCTGTTCGCCCGTGGCCACCACGACGTCGTACTCCCGCGCGTCGTGCAGCGGCGACAGGCTTTGGCACCAGCCGACAAGCTGGTTGGTTGTGCCAGCCATGGCGGATACCACCACGGCGACTTCGTGCCCCGCCTCCACCTCGCGCTTAACGCGAAGGGCGACGTTGCGGATGCGGTCGAGGTCGGCGACGGAGGTGCCGCCGAACTTCATAACGATACGGGCCATTGTCAGTGATCGATGATCAGTGCTCAGTGCCCAGCGTCATACTGGCCGCAGGCAGGAGGGGCAACCATGCAGGACGCGTCGTTTTCGGCGGAGGAGGTCGCGCGCTTCGACGCGCTCGCCGGGCGCTGGTGGGATCCAAGCGGGCCAATGCGGGCGCTGCACCGGATGAACCCGGCGCGAATCGGCTGGATCGACGAGCGGATCGCGCGGCGGTTCCCCGACCCGGCGGGCTTGCGCGTGCTCGACCTGGGCTGCGGCGCCGGCCTTGCGGCGGAGGCGCTGGCACGCCGCGGCTACACGGTGCTGGGCCTGGATGCCGCCGGCGAGGCGATCGAGGCGGGACGCGCCCATGCGGCGGATTCGGGCCTGCGCCTGGACTATCGGGCGGGGGCCGCCGAGGACCTGGTGGCGGAAGGGAGGCGGTTCCCGGTGGTGACCGCGCTGGAGGTGATCGAGCACGTGCCCGACCAACAGGCGTTCGTGACGCTGCTGTCCCAACTGCTGGAGCCGGGCGGCCTGCTGTTCCTGTCCACCATGAGCCGCACACCGCAATCCTTCGTCGCCGCCAAGGTAGCGGCCGAATATGTGCTGCGCTGGCTGCCGGTCGGCACGCATGACTGGCGCAAGTTCGTCACCCCGACCGAACTTGCCAGGATGGTGCGCGCCGCGGGGCTTCGGGTGACCGACGTGGCCGGCATCACGCCCGACCTGATGCGGGGCGGCTGGAAGACGGTGCGCGACTTGTCGGTGAACTATCTGGCGGTGGCCGAAGCCGAGCGCTGAGCAAGCCAAGCACTCGGCGCGCGGCACCCAGCGGGGTCAGCCGTCGGCGCGCGGCACCCAGGGAATGCTGGAGAAGTCGATTCCTTCGTCGGCGAGCGACTCGGCCTGATCCGGCGTGGTTTCGCCATAGATGCTCTGCCGGTCGCTCTCGCCACGGTGCATCCGGCGCGCCTCCTCGGCGAAGTTGGGGCCGACATAGTCGCAATTCTTCTCAACTTCGGCCCGCAGCCGCTGCAGCATCCCGCGCAGGTGGTCAGGCAGCTTGCCGGCTGTCGCAGCGACCGGCGGTGCCGGGTTTTCGGCTTCCGGCGGGGGTGGCGCGGGCGATGGCGGCGGCGGGACTCCCCGTGTCGCGACCGCGGGAGTCATCAGGGCACGCTCCACCTTCACATCGGCGCAGACCGGGCATTCGACCAGGCCTCGCGCCGCCTGCTGCTCGAACCCCGCGCTGCTGGTGAACCAACCGTCGAATTGGTGGCCCTGACTGCACCGCAACTGGTAGTGGATCATACTGGCGACCTGCCGAACCGCTCGTCTCCGCGACGAGACGGCCCACTTTGACACTCTTTTCGCCCGCGCACCATGAGTCGATTGCGCTTCCTCATGCTGCCCGCAGCAACGGATTGAGTTTTCCGGCACGATCCAGCGCCAGGAGATCGTCGCAACCGCCGATGTGTTGCGCGTCGATAAAGATTTGCGGTACCGAGCTGCGGCCGGAGCGGCGGATGGACTCCTCACGTGCCAGCGTGCCCTGCGGCGCGTCGATTTCCTTGAACGGCACGTCCTTGCTTGCCAGCAGTTGCACTGCGCGCGCGCAGAAGGGGCAGTAGGGCTGGGTGTAGATCTCGATCACGGGCATCCTGGTCTCCTTGGCGGCGAGACTTAAAGTAGGGGCGGACGCGTAGGGTGGACAAGCAAAGCGCCGTCCACCGTCTTGCGTTGGTCGGTTAGTCGGTTGGTCGGTCGGTGGCGGGGAAACGGCGTCGCGCCGGGGGCAAGGAGGCGGAAGGCGCTGCGCTTTTCCGCCCTACCCGGTTTGCGATTGGAGCCAACACCCAGAAATCATTCCAGCCGCGGGTCCGGCACGCGCGCCGCCACCAGCACGTCCACCGCCGCGGCGCCGGCGGCGAGCAGGGCCGTCACGCAGCCGTTGGCGGTGGCCCCCGACGTCATCACGTCGTCGATCAGCAGCACCCGTCGCCCATGCAGCCGGCCGGTTCGCGACCGGCGAACGATAAACGCATCCGCCAGCGCGACAGCGCGCTCGGCGGCGCTGGCATGACCAAGCGAGACCGTCGGGCGCACCCGTCGCAGCGCGTCCTGCACCACCGGGCAGCCACTACGCCGTGCCAGTGCGAAAGCCAGCAGCGCTGCCTGGTTGTAGCGACGATGGAACAGCCGTGCGCGATGCAGGGGCACCGGCACCAGCAGGTCGGCCTCCGCAAGCAGTGCCGCGCCCGCGCGCGCCATATGGGGTGCCAACATTTCCGCCAGCTCGGTGCGGTCGGCGTGCTTGAACGGCAGGATCAGCCGCCGCGCGTGAGCATCATAGCGCAGCGCCGCCCGCGCCCGCCGGTAGGCTGGCGGCGCGTCACGGCAGGCGGGACAGAGCCGGTCCGGGCCGCCCTGCCCGGCGGCGGCGAACGGCACGCCGCAGCGGACGCAACATGGCTCGCTAATGAAGCCGGTACCCGCGAAGCACGCCGCGCAAAGCAGGCCCGGGGCCGCGACCGGCGCCGCACACAGCACGCAGGATGGCGGCAACAGCAGGTCGAGCACCGCGCGCCCGGCAAGCCGCGACGCCCCGATCGCGAAGCGCGACGCCCCGATCGCGAAGCGCGACGCCACGCCCTCAGCCCTCCGCAGAGTCGGCTCCAACGCCGAACGCCACCGTTCCGTCCCGGGCGATCTGGCTGAGCAAGCCGGTCTCCCACGCGAGATAGGCACGCATCGCGTCTGCCACGCCGGTCGTCCGGTCGTAGGGCCGAAGCTGGACATCGATGCAGGCTTCGTCCGGCGGCGTGCCCGGATCGCTGGCCAAGGGGCGACCAGATTGGCGCCACGCCAGCGTGCCGCCTGCCAGCACGCGGATCTCCGCTGCGGTCAGCGACTGCACCTCCGGCAGCGCGAGCCGTGCCAGCACGCCGTCCGGTGACGTGACGACCACGCGCTTTGCGGCGGCGAGCGGCCGGGCCAGCGCATCCAGCCGGCTGCGCACGCCCCAGTGCGCGCCCTGAATGTGGCCCTCGCGGAAGTCGATGCTGCGGGCAAGGTCCACCAGGACCGTGTCCCCGCCGGCATCCAGCAGGCGCGCGAGACCGGCCGGATCGATGGTGGGTGCGGGCGCGGCCAGCTCCGGCACCGGCAGCGGCGCGGTGCCGCTGGCACGCACCGCAGCCAGGCCACCCTCCACCACGAACACATCGCGATGGCCCATCTGCCGCAGCCAGGCGCCGGTCATCCGCGCGCGCACACCGGAATCGTCCACCAGGACGATCCGGGCGTTGCGCACGCCGACCCACTGGTCGGTCGCCTGCACGAGCTGCCCGCCGGGCGCGTTCACGCTGCCGGGACGATGGCCGGCGCGGAACTCAGCCGGGTCGCGCACGTCGAGGACGTAAACAGTGCGGTCCGGATCATCCTCGAACCGCTCCAGATCGAGCGCGCCGATCACGCCGACGCCGGATTCCTCGGCAAAGCCTTTCGCACGCTGCCGCGCGATCCCGGCAGAGTTCGGCGTGCCCGGCGCATAGCGTTCCGTCCGGCCGCGCTCGCAACGGAAACCGGCAAGCTCCCAGCCCATGGTGCCGTTCCGCAGCGCGACCACCCGGTTCGGAACCCCGGCCCGGCGGAGGCTCTCGGCGCCCAGGATGCTGCGCGTCCGGCCGGCGCAGGTGACTACGATGAGCGTGCCAGGATCGGGAGCGAGGTCGCCCACGCGGTAGACCAGCTCGCCGCCCGGGACGTTGATGGCGGCGGGGATCGACATGCGCTCGAACTCTTCCTGCGTGCGGCTGTCCAGCAGGACCACGCTGCGGTCCGAATCCAGCCACGCCTTCAGCGCGGCCGGATCGGCGCTCTCGGTGCTGTAATGGTGTTCCACCCACTCGCCGAACGCCTTCGACGGGACATTGACGCCGCCGAACACCTCGCCGCCCCCGGCCGCCCAGGCTTTGGTGCCGCCGTCGAGCACGGCGACGCCGGTGCAGGCAATGCCCTCCAGCCAGCCGGCCAGCCGTTCGGCGAGCCCACGCCCGTCATCGACGCAGCAGATGCGCACCGCGCGCCGCGGCAGTAGCGCCCGCGCGTGGATTTCGCGGCGCGAGAACGAGCAAGGCACCGCCGAGAACAGATGGCCAGCGCCAAATTCGCCGACCTCGCGCGCATCCAGGACGGCAAGCTCCTTGCCGTCGGTCATCCAGGCCCGCAGGGTGGCAGGATCGATGCGAGTCATTCGGAAAACCCTAGGCACGGCGCCGGGCGCTTGGCAACGCACGGCGCCGGGCGCACATGCCGGGTAACGGGGTTGCCCCGGGGAAAGACGACCGGGGGAGGCGATCCGGGGAGACCGCCGGGGAGACGACCCGGGTGGACCGCCGGGGGAGACGACCCGGGAAAACGACCGGGGAATGACAAGCCGGGGAGACGGCTGGGGGATGGCTGCGGACATGGATGGCGACATGACGGTGTTCGACCGGCGTGCCGTGCGCCGGCAGCGTGACCGGGCCGCGGACACAGTCCGGCAAGTCGCCGACGTGCTGCGCGAGGCCGCCGAGCGCCTGCTCGACCGGCTCGATGACATTGCGCCGCGCGCCGCGGGGCCTCGTTTCGCCCGGGCGCTGGACGTGGGCGGCCGCGGCGTGGTCGCACCGTTGCTGCGGGCGCGGGGACTGGAGGTGGTGTCCTGCGATCTCTCCCCCGCTTTGGCCGCCGTCAATGGCGGACTCGCGGTCGCCGCCGACGAGGAGGTCCTGCCGTTCGCCGCGGAGAGCTTCGACCTGGTGGTGGCCAGCCTGTCGCTGCATTGGGTGAACGACCTGCCCGGCGCGCTGATCCAGCTCCGCCACGCGCTGCGGCCGGACGGGTTGCTGCTGGCCTCGCTTCCCGCCCTGGGCACGCTGGGTGAACTGCGCCGCGCGCTGACGGAGGCCGAGGCCGGGCTGACCGGCGGCGCCGCGCCGCGCATCTCCCCGTTTCCGGCGTTGAGCGACTGTGCCGCCTTGCTGCAGCGCGCCGGCTATGCGCTGCCGGTTGCCGATGTGGAGGACATCCGCCTGCTGTATGCCGACCCGCTGGCGCTGCTGCGCGACCTGCGCGCCGCCGGCGAGGGAAATGCGCTCCGGCTGCGTGATCGCCGTATTCCGCCCCGGGCCCTGTTCGCCGCCGCCCTGGCATCGCTGCCGGCCGAGGCGGCAAGGGTCCCGGCGACCCTGCGGCTGGCGGTGATGACCGGCTGGGCGCCAGGCCCCGATCAGCCCACCCCTCTGGCCCCCGGAAGTGCAACCAGGTCCCTGGCCGAGGCGCTGAAGGCTCCGCGCTGACCGGCGATGGGTCTGGGGTGGCGCTGAAGCTCTTACCCAGGGCGCTTGCAACCGGTCCCCAGCCAGCCTGTCCGTCAGCCGCCCGATCCGTCAGCCGCCCGTCACGCTCATGTGGCGGCCGACCGCTGGTCGGTCGTGCCGACGGTCGATGATGAAATCGTGCCCTTTCGGCTTGCGCGCGATGGCCTCCCGGATCGCATCATCGAGTTCGGCGTCGGAGGCGCCCGAGCGTAGCACCGCACGCAGATCCGCCTGGTCGTCCTGGCCCAGGCACATATAAAGAGTGCCCGTGCATGTCAGCCGCACCCGGTTGCAGCTTTCGCAGAAATTATGGGTCATCGGCGTGATGAAGCCGAGCCGGCGACCGGTCTCCGCCACATCGTAGTACCGCGCCGGCCCGCCGGTGCGGTGCTCCGTCTCCTGCAGCGTCCAATGCCGGCGCAACCGGCTGCGCACGATGGACAGCGGCAGGTATTGTTCGGAGCGGTCCGCGTCGATCTCGCCCATCGGCATGGTCTCGATCAGGCACAGGTCGAACCCCTGAGCCCCGCACCAGGCGATCAACTGGTCGAAATCGTCCTCGTTCACACCCCGCATCGCGACGGCATTGATCTTCACGGCCAGCCCAACGGCCTTTGCCGCAGCGATGCCCTCCAGCACCGGCCCGATCCGTCCCTGACGGGTGATCGCTGCGAACCGGCCCGGATCGAGGGTGTCAAGCGAGACGTTGACCCGCCGCACCCCGGACTCGTGAAGCGTCGCCGCATATTTCACCAACTGGGTACCGTTGGTGGTCAGCGTCAGTTCGTTCAGACCGCCCTCCCCCAGCCGCGTGCCGAGCCGGCGGAATAGCGTCATCACATCGCGCCGAACCAGCGGCTCACCGCCGGTGATCCGGAGCTTTCGCGTACCCAGGCGAATGAAGGCGGCGCAGACCTGCTCCAGTTCCTCCAGCGACAGGATCTGCCGCTTGGGCAGGAAGACCATGTCCTCCGCCATGCAGTACGCACAGCGAAGATCGCAGCGGTCGGTCACCGAGACCCGCAAATAGGTGATCGCGCGGCCGTGCGGGTCGATCATCGGCAGGGCTCTTCTCCTGGGCCGAAATGTGCGGGTTCCTGCCGAGAAATGTACGGGCCGCCCGCGGGAGTTCAAGACTGGCAGTCCCCACTGGCAGTCCCCACTGGCAGTCCCCCGCGCGCGGTCTAAAGCCGGCGATCCTCTGCCCCAGCCTCCGGCCCGTCCAGCGCTTCCAGCGCGACGTGCCGCGTGTTCACCAGCACCTTTCCGGCGTGCTCGAAATTGACGGTTACCCGCTCGCCGATGACGGATTGCACCTGGCCGGCCCCCCAATGGGGCTGCTGCGGATGCCGGACCCAGCTTCCCGGCTCGATCGGGGCACTTTGAACGTTCTTCATGGTTCCTCGTTGCATCGCAACAACGCATGGCGGGTTTGCGTCCTGCGCCACCCCACCCTGCTCGACGCCGTCCGTCCAGGGTGCGAAACCTGTGCTTAGCGTTATTTTAACGTTAATAGTCAGTCACCGGGCAGTTGGGAGCCGCAATGGCAATGGTCGAAGACGCCTTTCGCCTCTCGCAATTGCTCTGCGCCCGGCTTTGCCATGATCTGGGCGGCTTGGCGGAAACCCTGAATGGCATGCTGGATCTTGCCGCGGAAGAGCCGCACCAGCCGAGCGAGACGCTGCGTTTTGCCGGCGAGGCTGCGGCTGACCTGACCAGCCGGATCAGGCTGTTGCGGGCCGCCTGGGGGCCGGACAGCGGGCCGCTCGACGTTGCGCAGATCCGGGTGCTGGCCGAAGCGCTGCCCGGCCGGCACCGCATGACGCTCGACTTCTCGGGCGTGCCACGCACTAAGGTGTTCGGCGACGGTTCGGGACGGGTGTTGCTGAACCTGATGTTGCTGGGGGCGGAGAGCCTGCCCGGCGGCGGCACGCTGACGCTGGCGGGATCGGACTCGAACGTGGCGGTGACGATCGCCGGCTCCCGCGCCGCCTGGCCCGCAGGCTTCGCCGCGATGCTGTCAGACAATACGGCCGCCTGGGCCGCGCTCACCTCGGCCCGCACGCTTCAGGCGCCGCTGACCGCCCTGCTGGCAGGGAGCCTCGGCCTGCGGCTATCGCTGCAAACCGTCCCGGCCCGGACCCGCGCGCCGCCTCCGGTGCTTTTGACTATGGGCTGATAACTCTGGGCCGAGCGCTTTACCTTTTGTTCGCCAGCCTCGCTGCACCATGCGATCCCGCCCGCTCCCCAGGGGAGCTCCTCAGGGGACCAGCATGGACGAATTGCTCGCGGAGTTTCTCACCGAGACCAACGAAAGCCTTGCCGAGCTTGACGTTGCCCTGCTGAAGCTGGAGCGAACGCCGGATGATCACGACACGTTGTCGTTTATCTTCCGCCTGGTTCACACGATCAAGGGCACCTGCGGCTTCCTTGGCCTGCCGCGCCTGGAGCACGTGGCCCATGCGGCGGAGAACGTCCTGGGCAAGGTGCGCGACGGCAGCCTGCCGGCGGAACCAAACACAATCAGCATTGTGCTGACGGCGCTTGACCGGGTGAAGGCGATCGTCACGGGTCTCGCGGCAACCGGCGCCGAGCCGGCCGGGGACGACCAGGCGCTGATCGCCGCGCTCGATGCCGTCGCCGCCGGTGAACCGCCGCCATCGCCGGTTGGGCGCGATAACGTGCCAACGGGCTTGGCCGAGGGGACGCCGTGTGAGCCTGCGCCGCCCCTTGAGACAGAGGCCTCACCGCCGGCCGCGACAAGCCCCGTCTTTGCGCCTCAGCCGGCCGCTGCGCCTCTGGCCGAACCGGCGGTCGCGGCACAGACGATCCGGGTCACCGTCGAGGTGCTCGAAGACCTGATGACGCTGGTGAGCGAGCTGGTGCTGACCCGCAACCAGCTTTTGCAGTTGGCCCGCTCTCAGGAGACCAGCGACTTCGCGGCACCGCTGCAGCGGCTGTCGCACATCACCTCCGACCTGCAGGAGGGGGTGATGAAGACCCGCATGCAGCCGATCGGCAACGCCTGGAACAAGCTGCCGCGCATCGTGCGGGATCTTTCGCACGAGATGGGCAAAAAGATCGAGCTGGTCATGCTCGGCGCCGACACCGAGCTGGACCGCCAGGTGCTGGAGCTGATCAAGGACCCGCTCACGCACATGGTGCGCAACAGCGCCGACCACGGGCTCGAAGCCACGGCCGACCGGCGGGCCGCCGGCAAGCCGGAGACCGGGCGGATCGCACTGAACGCCTTCCACGAAGGCGGCCACATCATCATCGAAGTCAGCGACGACGGGCGCGGCCTGCCGGTGGACCGCATCCGTGCCAAGGTGCTGGCGAACGGGCTGGCGACCGAGGCCGAACTGGCATCGATGACCGACGCCCAGATCCAGCGGTTCATCTTCCGCGCCGGCTTCTCCACCGCCAGCACGGTCACGGCGGTGTCTGGCCGCGGCGTCGGCATGGACGTGGTGAAGACGAACATCGAGAAGATCGGCGGCTCCATCGAGCTGAAAAGCGAGCCGGGCCGCGGCACCACGTTCACCATCAAGATCCCGCTGACGCTTGCCATCATCTCGGCGCTGATCGTGGCGGCCGCCGGCGAGCGCTTCGCCATTCCGCAGATCAGCGTGGTCGAACTGGTCCGCGCCAACCGCCGCGCGGACGGCGCGAACCCGGTGATCGAGCGGATCAACGACACGCCGGTGCTGCGCCTGCGCGACCGGCTGCTGCCGCTGGTCAACCTGAACGACCTGCTGGCGCTGGGCGCAACGACCCAGGAGACCGGCGGCGCGCACATCGTGGTGGCGCAGATCGGCGCGGCCATGCTGGGCATCATCGTTGACCGGGTGTTCGACACCGAGGAGATCGTGGTCAAGCCGGTGGCGCCGATCCTGCGTCACATCACGATGTTCAGCGGCAACACCATCCTGGGCGACGGATCGGTGATCATGATCCTGGACCCCAACGGCATCGCGCGCGCCACCGGCATCGGCGCGAGCGGCGAAAGCAAGGCGGTGGGCGCGGCGGCGGCGGACGGCAGCCGATCCGGCGACCGGACCGCGATGCTGCTGTTCCGCGCCGGCGGTCCGCAACCGCTGGCGGTGCCGCTCGGCCTGGTCGCGCGGTTGGAGGACATTCCCCGGGAAACGGTGGAGGCTTCGTGCGGCGCGCCAGTGACGCAGTATCGCGGCAGGCTGATGCCGCTGGTGCCGATGTCGGGCAGCGTGGACATCACCGCCCCCCGCCAGCCGGTGCTGGTATTCGCCGACGGCGACCGCACCATGGGGTTGATGGTCGATGAGATCGTCGATGTCATCGAGGACCGGCTGCACATCGAGCTGTCCGCGGCACGTCCGGGTCTGCTCGGAACCGCCGTCATCGGCGGCCGTGCAACGGACGTGATCGACACCGGTTATTGGCTGGAGCAGGCATGGCGGGACTGGTTCCGCGGCAAGCCGAAACAGGAGGGTGCACGGTTGCGCCGCGTGCTGGTGGTGGAGGACAGCGATTTCTTCCGCCAGCTTCTCCTCCCGACCCTGGGCGCCGCCGGCTACGAGGTCGTCGGCGCCGCGAGTGCGGCCGTGGCGCTGCGCCTGCGTGACGCCGGAGCGACGTTCGACGCCATCGTCTCTGATATCTGCATGCCGGACATGGACGGGATCGCCTTTGCCCGCATCGTGCGCGAAAGCGGCGCCTGGGCACGTCTGCCGCTGATTGCGCTTTCGGGAAACGCCGAGCCGCAGGACGTCGAGGCCGGGCGGGACGCCGGCTTCACCGACTTCGTTGCAAAATTCCAGCGTGAAGCCCTGCTCGCGAGCCTGCAGCAATGCCTGGCCGAGCCGGTCGCGGCCTGACCCGAAGGGACGATGCGATGACCGTGGATTTGCTCGAACGCCCGCAGGCGGGGATCGACGAGGAACAGGTGTTCGTCACCCTGACCGTTGCGGATCAGCTTTGCGGCGTGCCAGTGCTCTGCGTGCGGGACATACTGGGCGAGCAGACGATCACCCGCATTCCGCTGGCCCCGCCGGAAGTTGCCGGCAGCCTCAATCTCCGCGGCCGCATCGTCACCGCCATCGATCTGCGCCGCCGGTTGCGGCTGGCCCCGCCCCAGGCAGGCACGCCACGCATGTCGGTGGTCACCGAGCAGGGCGGTGAGCTGTATGCGCTGCTGGTCGACCAGGTCTCCGAGGTGATGAGCCTCAAGGCCGGCGCGTTCGAGCACAACCCGCCGACCCTGTCGCCCGAATGGTCCCAGTTCAGCGCTGGCGTTTATCGCTTGGACGAGCAACTGCTCGTGGTGCTCGACGTCGGCCGCCTGCTCGCGCTCTCGAACGCGGGGTGACCGCCGTGGCGCGCACCTGTCTCGTCGTGGACGACAGCCGCGTGGTGCGGTTGGTGGCACGCCGCATCCTGGAGCCGAAGGGGTTCCTGGTGACAGAGGCCGAGAACGGCCAGAGGGCGCTTGACTCGTGCCATGCGGGCCTGCCCGATTGTGTGCTGCTCGACTGGAACATGCCGGTGATGGGCGGCCTGGAATTTCTTCGCAAGCTGCGCGCCGAGTTCGGCCCGGAGCACCCGACGGTCGTGTTTTGCACGACCGAGAGCGACATTGAATTCATCGCCTCGGCGATCGAAAGCGGTGCCCAGGAATACATCATGAAGCCGTTCGACGAGGAAATCCTGCTCGGCAAGTTCGCCCAGGCCGGCCTGCTTTGAGCGCGACGGCACCGAGGACAGTTGCCGCCGCCGCGCCGGTCGCGCGGGTGATGCTGTGCGACGACTCGGCGGTGATCCGCGGCGCCATTGCGCGCATGCTGGAGACCGACCCCGGCGTGCGCGTGGTGGCGAGGGTCGTCAATGGCCAGGCGGCGATCGACGAACTGCGCCGCACCACGGTCGATGTCCTGGTGCTCGACATCGAGATGCCGGTGATGGACGGATTGACGGCGCTGCCGCTGCTGTTGCGCGCCGATCCCGGGCTGAAGGTTGTCATGGCTTCCACGCTGACCACGCGCGGGGCTGACGTCGCGCTCCAGGCGCTGAGGCTGGGGGCGGCTGACTACTTACCGAAGCCGTCCTCGATCGGCACGGTGGGCGACGATGGGTTCCGCCGGGAACTGCTGGCGAAGGTGAAGGGGCTGGCCCGGCTGCGGCACCGTGCCGCCCAACCGGCGGTCGCACCATCCGCGGCATTCCCGCTGCGGTCAGCGCCGCACGGCGCGCCCCGGCTGCTGGCGATCGGCAGTTCCACCGGCGGCCCGCAGGCGTTGTTCACCCTGGCGCAGGCGCTGGGCCGCTCCCTGCCCGTGCCGGTGGTGCTGACCCAGCACATGCCGGCGTCTTTCACACCGATCCTGGCTGACCACATCGCCAGGCTCGGCGGCCCGCCCTGCGCCGAGGCGCGTGACGGTGATCCGCTGCGTGCCGGACACATCCTGCTCGCCCCTGGCGACCGTCATCTGCTGGTGGAGGCGGCCGGCAGCGGATTGCGGGTCCGGCTGTCCGACGGCCCGCCGGAAAACTACTGCCGCCCATCGGTCGATCCGATGCTTCGCAGCGCCGCCACTGCCTGTGGCGGTCGCGTGCTGGTGGCCATGTTGACAGGGATGGGGCGCGACGGGTTGGAGGGCACGCGGCGCGTCGTTGCCGAGGGCGGTGCCGCAGTGGCGCAGGACGAAGCGACCAGCGTCGTCTGGGGCATGCCAGGCGCGATCGCCCAGGCCGGGCTGTGCCACGCGGTGCTGCCGCTGCCGCGCATCGCGCCGAAACTGCTGGAACTGCTGCGGATGGCGCGCCCATGATCCTCTCCCCGGCCGGATTCGAGACGCTCGCCGGGTTGCTGAAATCCCGCTCCGGCCTGGTGATCGGCCCTGACAAGCTTTACCTGCTGGAGACGCGTCTCGCGCCGATCCTGCGCCGCGACGGTCTGCCCGACCTGGCCGCCCTGGCCGACCGGCTGCGCACCGTCACGGCGGCAACCGAGAAGCTGGCGCGCGACGTGGTCGAAGCGATGACCACGAACGAGAGTTTCTTCTTCCGCGATGAAAAGCCGTTCCAGCACGTCCGGACCGTGGTCCTGCCGCGCCTGCTGGCCGCCCGCCCGCCCGGCGCGCCGCTGCGCATCTGGTCCGCCGCCGCATCCTCGGGACAGGAAGCCTATTCGCTGGCGATGATCCTGGCGGAATGCCGGGCGGCGGTCGGTGAGCGCCGGGTCGAGATACTCGGAACCGACCTTGCCCGCGACCAACTCGCCAAGGCGCGCGAAGGCCTCTACACCCAGTTCGAGGTGCAGCGTGGCCTGCCCGTGCAAATGCTGATGCGCTACTTTCGCAAAGAAGCAACGAACTGGCGCATCGTGGAGTCGATCCGCGGCCTGGTGCAATTCCGCGAATGGAATCTGCTGACCGATCTGCGGCCCCTCGGGCAGTTCGATATCGTGTTCTGCCGCAACGTATTGATCTACTTCGACCAGCCGACCAAGGCGCGCGTGCTGGAGGCGATCGCGGCGCGTCTGGCCCCGGACGGCGTGCTGTACCTGGGGGGCGCCGAGACGGTGCTCGGCATCACCACACGCTTCGCCCCACTGGTCAACGAACGCGGCGTGTACGGGCTGGCGGGCGCGGCGCCGCGTGCGGCCGCGTGACGGCGCCTGAATTGGGCCGGCTGCCGCCGTGACCGGTCATCAAGTCTTTCGCAACTTTGCCAACTTACAGAACTCGCCCTGACCCACCGGGAGAGAGCCATGAATCTATTCGCCAATCGGCCCATCAGGACCAAGATTCTGTCGGGCTTTGTCGGACTTCTATTCATACTTGTCGCCGTCGTCGGCCTGGCCCACGTCAATTTTCGAGCGGTTGCCGCCTTGTTCGATGTGTTCGGGCACAGGGTCACCGTGGCGGACGATGTCATCCGGATCGACCGGACCTTCGCCGGCCTGCGACAGCTTGTACGCGAATACGTTTTTGTCGGCCGGCCCCAATACGCCGAGGCCGCCCGCGCCACGTTCGGCACGGTTCAGACCACGATCGACACCGCGCTCGGCGAGATCGCCGATCCGGAACGCCATCAGCACATGCTGGACATCGCCAGCCATTTTGCCGCCTATCGCGAGGGCGCCGAACGAATGATGGCGCTACGGGCCGAGCAGGACAAGCTGATGCGGGAAACGCTGGACCCGACCGGCCTTCAGGTGACGCGCGAGTTCGTCGTCATCAGGAACGCGCTGCAGCAGCCGGCCACGGATGCGGCGGCGCGGCTGGCCGCGAATGGGGGCCAGGCCTTCATGGACATTCGGTTGCAGGTGAACACGCTGACTGGCCGAACCGGCGACAACAGCGAACAGCCCGTGCAGTTCGCGCAGGAATCGCTAGGCGCGACAATCAGCCGCCTTGAGGAAGCAACGGCAGGGACAGCGTTGCGCGGCACGGTCGACGACCTGCGCCAGCACTTCCAGACCTACATGACGGCCGCAGAGCGCGTCGCCGCAATCAGCGCCGATCTGGACAAACAGCTCAACACCGAGATGAAGCGGGCCGGGGACCAAATCACCCAGGCAAGTGCCGCGATCGTTGCGAGCGCAACGGCGGGACAGCAGGCGATCGGCGCGTCCCTGAAGTCCACCATCGCCGGAACCCAGACCGCGCTGCTGGCTTCCGGCGGCATCGGGATCGCGACCGGCCTTCTCCTGGCGTGGCTCATCGGCCGCTCCGTCGTCCAGCCGGTGGTGCGCATGACGTCTGCCATGCGCCAGCTCGCCGACGGCGAACTCGGCGTCACCATCCCCGCCATCGACCAGAAGAACGAGGTCGGCCAGATGGCTCAGGCGGTCCAGGTCTTCCGCGACAACGCCGCGCGGATGCGTGCGATGGAACAGGAGAAGGCGGTCGAGGCCGAAGCCCGCCAGGCGACCCGCAAGCGCGAGATGGCGGCGCTCGCCAGCAGCTTCGAGGCAAAAATCGGCGGTATGGCGGGCCAGCTCGCCGCCGAGGCAGCCAATCTCAAAAACGCCGCTGAGACGATGGCTGAAACAGCAACCAACGCCCGCGCGCAGGCTTCGACCGTTGCGGTTGCCGCGGGCGACGCCAGCGCCGGCGTGCAGACCGTGGCCGCCGCCGCGGAGGAGCTGTCTTCCTCGATCAGCGAGATCAGCCGCCAGGTCGCGCAGTCGGCGCGCATCACCGAGAAGGCGGTGTCCGACGCGCGGCAGACCGACGCCACCGTTCGCGCGCTCGCCGAAGGGGCACGCAAGATCGGCGACGTTGTCGGGCTGATCACCGACATTGCCGGACAGACCAACCTGCTCGCGCTGAACGCAACCATCGAGGCGGCACGCGCCGGCGATGCCGGAAAGGGCTTTGCGGTGGTTGCCTCCGAGGTGAAAAGCCTCGCCCAGCAAACCGCGAAAGCCACCGAGGAGATCGGCTCCCATATCGGCCAGATCCAGACCGCGACGCAGCAGGCGGTGACGGCGATCCAGGGCATCACGACCGTCATCGAGGAAGTCAGCACGATCGCCACCGCCATCGCCGCGGCGGTCGAGGAACAGGGCTCGGCCACCAATGAAATCGCTCGCAACGTGCAGCAGACTGCCGCGAGTACGCTGCAGGTCACGACGACGATCGCCGACGTGAGCCATGCAGCCGACAGCACCGGATCGACTGCCGGCGAGGTGCTGCACGCAGCCGCCCAGCTCGCGGGCCAGGCGGAAGACCTATCGCGGGAGACAAACCGCTTCGCGGTCACGGTCCGGGCCGCGTAGGCGCTGTCCGGCGGGCGCCCGCCACAAGCGGGCGTCCGGGTCTTGCCCGACCCAGTTCCGGCGCGCACGTGGGGCAAACGCGCCGGTCGAAACGAAGGCTTGATGAAGCCCCCATTGGCTGCCCCCGGACCTTGCCCTGGCCGTGACCCCTGCCTGCCCCCCTGCCTGCGCCCTCAGTCAGCCTCGCCGGATCGCCCCTGGGCGCAGCGGACGGCGTTACCGGGGCAAACCAGTTCGACGCCAGGGTCCTCCCCGACGGGCTCACGGGCCTTCTGGTCCCCGGCGCGGCGGCGCTGGCCTGGCTCGCCGGCGACGAGCGGGCGAGTTCGATGTCGGGCGCTGGGTCGCCGTCATGGCCGCCATCGTCCCCGGTGTTCTGGTCGCACGACCTGGCGCGCTGCTGCCCGGCCATGCCGTGCGGATCGCCTGCTCCAACCTGACCGGCCCAGAGCTGCCCGCTTTGCTCGGCGTTGACTTGCTCGGCGCGACTGCCCGGCCGGTCCCCGCCGCGCGCCAGGCCGCGCTGGCCGCCTTCTCGGGCGATGCGGTGGACGTAGTGTTTCTGCATGGCCACCTTGTGACGGAGCGGCTCGGGGCGCCGATAGACGGCTGCTGCTGAAGGTTGCGGTGCCGCCCCGTTGCCCTTGCCGCAACAGCGAAACCGTTACGTTGACTTTTGGTAAGTGTTTCGATTACCATTGCCTCGGTTCACTCGGCTGACCTTGCCGTCTTTGGGATCAAGGTCGTCCAAAGTCGATGGAATATCGAGTGGCACCAAAAGGCGTAGATGTGGGAATTATAGCGGCAAGATCGAAGGAACCGGGCGAGCTATGTCAACTGTTTTATTGCCGGCTTTCCGTGCGCACGCAGCCCGCGCGCAAAGCAGTTCTTTCAGTGAAGTCGCGGTTTCAAGACGCCTGGATCGGCTGACGTCACAGGCCGCGTCTGTCGATGGCGTAATGATGGCCTGGCCAGATTTATGCAGTTTACTAACCAGTCTTTACCAGACCGCCGAGCGCCATGACTGGACCGCGCTTGTCCGGAGCCACCCTGTCGCGCAGCTTGCCTGGAACGATCCTTTCACTGCCTGGTCTTACCAAAAGCCACGCGGCTACCCGGGCGATCCAAGACTGATCGATTTTGCCTACGGCCATCCTTCCGTCCAGGAATACCTGGACGAAGCGACGCCGGTCGGCCGAGACGTGTACTTGTTCCTCTCCGGCAGCCAGGCTGTTGTAGCTGTCCGCGAAAGACGGCACCTGTTAGCGCGGCTGATCGACGATGCCGTCGAACGTCTGGACTCACCCGATGTACTTGCCATCGCCCCGGGACATCTTCGAGAAGTCGAATACGCAAGGCGCGCCCGCGAAATACGTCGGTTCGTGGCATTTGATCAATATAAGGAGAGCCTGGATGAACTACGATCATCCCACGCACAACTCCGTAATATCGAGACGATAGAGGCCGGATTCTCCAGTTTATTGCTGAATCCAGAAAGGTATGGGCACTTTGATTTTATCTACACCGCTGGGTTGTATGACTATCTGAACCTGCGGACAGCGACCCGGCTAACCGGCGCGTTATTCCGTGCATTAAAGCCTGGTGGGCGCTTATTGTTCGCCAATTTCTCGACCGGAATCAATGAATGTGGTTATTTGTCCATGATGATGGATTGGCCCTTGGTGTTGCGCGGGGAAGCCGAGATGCGAGCCATGCTTGATAACGTTCTTCCCGATGAACTGGAGCGCGTCAGCGTTTTTCGCGGCAACAACAATGCGATAATCTATGTGCTGCTGGTTCGGCGCTGACCGGCACCTTTGTCTGATCAAGTCAGGCATTCTGACGGTTTCGGGGCCTGCGCCCGAGCGCAGCCTGGTATCCGGCTGCGCCCGAACGCCTTCCGCCGGAATCAGGCAAGGTCGAAGCGATCCAGGTTCATCACTTTGTTCCACGCAGCCACGAAGTCACGCACGAACGCCTCTTGCGAGTCGTCACATGCATAGACTTCCGCGAGGGCCCGGAGTTGGGAGTTCGAACCGAAGACGAGGTCCACACAGGTTGCGGTCCACTTCAGTTCGCCCGTTGCGCGATCGCGGCCCTCGAACACACCCTTCAAGTCCGAAGCCGGCTTCCACGTCGTGCTCATGTCGAGCAGGTTAACGAAGAAGTCATTGGTCAAATTCTCTGGCCGCCTCGTGAAAACGCCGTGTCGCGACTGTCCGAAGTTTGCATTCAACACGCGCATGCCACCGACGAGAACCGTCATCTCAGGCGCGGTCAGCGTCAGCAATTGCGCCCGATCGACCAGCATCTCCTCTGCCGAAACGGTGCACTGGGCCTTGATGTAGTTGCGGAACCCGTCCGCGGTCGGTTCCAGCACCGCGAAGGACGCAACGTCCGTCTGTTCCTGCGACGCATCCGTGCGGCCCGGCGTGAAAGGGACCTCCACGTCATGTCCGGCGTTCTTCGCCGCCTGCTCGACCGCGGCGCAGCCACCGATGACGATCAGGTCCGCGAGCGAAACGCGCTTCCCTCCAGTCTGCGCGGCGTTGAACGCCGTCTGGATGCCCTTGAGGGTTTCGAGCGCGGTTGCCAGTTGAGCCGGCTGGTTGACTTCCCAATCCTTCTGTGGCGCGAGGCGGATGCGCGCCCCGTTCGCCCCACCGCGCTTGTCCGAACCGCGGAAGGTTGCCGCCGAGGCCCAGGCGGTCGAAACCAGTTGGGAGATCGACAGCCCCGATGCGAGGACCCTGGCCTTTAGGGCACCAATGTCCTGCGCGTCGATCAGTTCGTGATCGACCGCGGGAACGGGGTCCTGCCACAGAAGCTCCTCCGCAGCGACCTCCGGGCCGAGATAGCGCGCGCGCGGGCCCATGTCGCGGTGCGTAAGCTTGTACCACGCCCGCGCGAACGCGTCCGCGAGCTGATCCGGATTCTCGTGGAAATGCTTCGAAATCGGCGCATAGATCGGATCGACCTTCAGGGCGAGATCCGTCGTGAGCATCATGGGCGCGTGCCGTTTCGACGGATCATGCGCATCCGGCACGGTGCCCGACGCGGATGCTTCCTTCGGAGTCCATTCCCAGGCACCGGCAGGACTCTTCGTCAGTTCCCACTCGTAGCCGAACAGGGTGTCGAAATACCCATTGTCCCAGTGCACCGGATTGGGAGTCCATGCACCTTCCAATCCGCTTGAGATCGCATCGACGCCTTTGCCGCTGCCAAACCTGCTGTTCCAGCCGAGGCCTTGCTCTTCGATGCTGGCGCCCTCGGGTGCAGGGCCGAGAAGCGCCGCATCACCCGCACCGTGGGTCTTGCCAAACGTGTGCCCGCCGGCGATGAGCGCAACGGTCTCTTCGTCGTTCATGGCCATGCGCGCGAAGGTCTCGCGAATGTCCCGGGCCGATGCGAGCGGATCCGGCTTGCCGTCAGGCCCTTCCGGGTTCACGTAGATCAGGCCCATCTGCACTGCGGCGAGTGGATTCTCGAGTTCCCGGTCACCGCTGTAACGCTTGTCGCCGAGCCAGGTGTCCTCGTTCCCCCAGTAGATGTCCTCTTCGGGCTCCCAGACGTCCTCACGCCCGCCGCCGAAGCCGAAGGTCTTGAGCCCCATCGACTCCAGCGCGCAGTTGCCTGCGAGGATCATCAGGTCGGCCCAGGAGATCCTGTTGCCATACTTCTGCTTGATCGGCCAGAGCAGCCGGCGCGCCTTGTCGAGGTTCACGTTGTCCGGCCAACTGTTGAGCGGCGCGAAGCGTTGCGTGCCCGAGCCCGCGCCACCACGGCCGTCACCGATGCGGTAGGTGCCCGCGCTGTGCCACGCCATCCGGATGAAGAGCGGGCCGTAATGGCCGTAGTCGGCCGGCCACCAATCCTGAGAATCGGTCATCAGCGCATAGAGGTCCTTCTTCAGGGCCTCGAAGTCGAGTTTATTGAACGCCCCGGCGTAGTTGAAGTCCCTGCCCATGGGATCGGACAGGGAAGAGTTCTGGTGCAGAATCCTGAGGTTCAACTGGTTCGGCCACCAGTCACGGTTCGACCTCCCCCCAAAAATCGTATGTTCAGGGGCTCCGTGCATCACCGGGCACTTGCCAGCGTTCTGGCCACCACTTTCGTCCATATTTCTCTCCGATCCTGGCTGCGTTGATTGACCCGATCCGTGAGTGAAGACAGCGACTACTTTGGTTGACGATCCGGTTTCCTGGCCGGCACGATAAATAAGCCCCAGACACGCAGCATCGTGCCGCGCGGGCCGGCGGTTAGCTTGTCGGCGACCGGCGCGCCGGCGCTCGTGGTAAGGCGTTGGGTCCTGCCGTTGCTCCCTCGGCCAATTGGGTGTGGAAAGTTCTAGCTGCAGCCCAATGATAAAGGGAAGCCCCGCACCTCAACAGATGCGATAGTCACCGTCAATGATAACAGCCCGACTGACCAGATGAACCTCCGGGACCTCCGCTACCTGCTGGCCGTGGCCGAGCATGAGCATTTCGGCCGCGCCGCCAAGGCTTGCGGCATCAGCCAGCCGACGCTTTCCGTGCAAGTCCGCAAGCTTGAGGAGCTGCTCGGCGTTGCGCTGTTCGAGCGCAGCAGCAAAATGGTGGCGCCGACGGCCGCATGCGAGCGGCTGATCGGCCATGCCCGCGCCGCGGTTGCGGAGGCGGAGGCGGTCCTCGCCGTGGCGCGCACCCTGCGCGACCCGCTGGCTGGGCGCTTCCGGCTCGGCATCATCCCGACGCTGGCGCCCTACCTGCTGCCGCTGGTCTTCGCGCCGCTGCGCAAGGCGCTGCCCGCGCTGGAGGTGGAGCCGTGGGAGGACCAGACCGCGGCGCTGGTCGGGCGGCTGCGCGCGCATGAGCTGGACGCCGCCCTGCTGGCGACCGAGATGGACCGGCCGGACCTCGCGAGCGAGCCGCTCTTCGCCGAGCCCTTCCTCGCGGCGCTGCCGCCCGAGCATCCGCTCGCCGGGCGCGCGATAGTGGCGGAGGCGGACCTGGCGCGGGACATCCTGGTCCTGGCGGACGGGCATTGCCTGCGCGACCAGGCGCTGGCGGCCTGCGGGTACAGCGGGGCATTGGGCGGCGCGCTGCGTGCAACGAGCCTCCCGACGTTGCTCAACATGGTGGCGGCCGGCTACGGGACGACGCTGATCCCGGGGCTCGCAGCCGGGGCGGCGCAGGATGCTGGGATCGTGCTGCGGCCGCTGGCGGCGCGGACGGGGCGGACGGTGCGCATCGCCTGGCGCACGCGCTTCCCGCGGCGGGCGGCGGTGGAAGCGGTGGGCAAGGTCATCGCCACGCGCCTGCGCGGCTTTGCGGCGGAGGCGGCGGGAGCGGGCGGAGCGGCGGTCGTCAGCTAAACAATGCTGAAGCTACCCGCTCAGTTTTCGGGGCGATGACGGTCGTATGAAGTGCTTCAGAGCGCCGATATCAAGCATCGGCCAGGCTCCAAAGCGAAGTGCAAACTGGCATCCGGCCGGTATTGGACCGCCGCTGTGGATGGGCCGCGATACGTGGTGCCGGTTTCGTGATGGGCGCTGCCGGCCGGAGGGCTGGCATCGCGTTGTAACTTCCTGCTCCGATCCAAGCCGGTCTCGTCCCGCTTCAACAGCCCGCCGAGGGAGCCGATGAAAAGCCCCCGCGTCTACTTGGTGAGCGACGTGCGACTTTACCGGGAGGGGCTGACCAGCAGTCTGGCCGCCCAGGGTCGCCTCAGCATGATCGGCTCCGGGGCAGCCGGCGATGCCGTCGCGCAGATCGCCAGCCTCGTGCCCGACGTGATGTTGCTCGATCTTGCGGCCCAGGACAGCCTTGCCCTGCCGCGGTCGGCCGCTGCGGTTGCCCCGGCCATGCGCGTGGTCGCATTTGCGGTGGCTGAAGTGGCGGCAGACGTGCTGGCCTGCGCGGAGGCTGGGATCTGCGGTTATATCGCCAAGGACGGATCGGTGGAGGACGTCGTCGCCGCCGTGCTGCGAGCGGTGAGCGGTGAACTGATCTGCTCGCCGCGGATCGCGGCAATGCTGTTCCAGCGCATCGCGGCATTGTCGACCGAACGCAGCACCTCGCCCTCCCTGCCAGCACTGACCAGGCGGGAGCTGGAGATCGCGGAACTGGTTTCCCGCGGTCTGCCGAACAAGACGATCGCCCGCGAGCTGAACCTCGGCCCGGCGACTATCAAGAACCACGTGCACAATATCCTCCAGAAGCTGAAGCTTCAGCGCCGCGGCGAAATCGGCGGACTACGGCTGAACGCGGCTTTTTGGCCGGCCGAGCCGGTCGATGGGGAAACGCGCCCCCAGCCCCCATCCTACTGATCGATCTCCGACCTATCTGAACGACTGGCTGCGCGGACTCGATCCGTATCGCCAGGCTGTCGCAACGGGAAAGGATACCGACCCTTCCTGGTGTCCAGGTCCGGATCATTCGGCCCATTGCCCCCTCGTTCGGCGAAGCGGCCCGCCCGGTTCCAGCCATTCTTTGCTGAACCGCCCGCATCGCGTGGACACGGGTCCACACCGCATGTGGTCGCGATCCGGACCATTGGACAGACCGTTTTCGGTCCATTCGGTTCAGGCGCGCGGTCGCATGGCGCGACAGAATGGCATCGTGAGCTGGAGTTCCACGGACGTGCGCATCCTGCTGGCGGGAATGTCGAACATGCTGTCCAACATCGTCTCGGCGGTGATCGGGCAGTTGCCCGACAGCGTCGTCGCCGGACGCGCCGAGGAACCCAATGACTTGCTGTCCGAGGTGCGCCAGGCCAACGCCGACGTGGTCATGCTGCAGGACGCCCATCCCGACAATGCCGACAGTTTCGCCGTGCTGTGGCGATCCTTTCCGTCGTTGCTTGTGGTGGCGATCACCGCCGACGGCAGCAGCGGCTACCTGCACGAGCTGCGGCCCTGCTCGACTTACCTGGAAGAACTGTCCGCCGGCGTGCTGCAGGCCGCGCTGCAGGGCGATCATGGCCGGATGATGAACTGATGGGCGACTACACGGTGGTGGCCGAGGCGGGCCAGACATTGGTGCAGACGATCTGGACCGCGATCGCGGCCGATCCCAGCCTGGTCTCCCTGATCAACAGCGAATCGCTGATATCGCTCGAATCCCCGGCCGAGCACATCGACAACAAGGACAGCGCGCTGCTCTCGGTCTACCTGTATCGCATCGGCGAAGATGCCTTCATGAAAAACCGCGCATCGGTCGAAGGACCCGGCGGCACGCAGCGACGCACGCCGCTGTCGCTCGACCTCTATTACCTCATTACGCCGTTGCTCACTGATGCGTACGACCGCCAGGTCGTGCTCGGCAAGGTCATGCAGGTGCTTTACGATCGGCCGACGCTGGAGGGGCCGGACCTCATCGGCAGCCTCGCCGCGTCGGACGACGTACTGCGTGTCATGTTCAACCCGGTGCCGCTGAACGAGGTCGCGCTGGTCTGGCAAGCGCTGGAAATTCCCTACATGCTCTGCGTGTCCTACGTGATGCGCGTGGCGCTGCTGCAATCCACCAGCGACACCGCGGGCGCTCGCGTTATCGCGGTCAACCGCGGCTATGGCGCACGGGTGGCGGGCCAGTGAGATGAGCTTTCCCACGAACCCACTTGAGCAGAATGATACCCGCCTTAAGTTTGCGCTGTTGCTGCGCGACCGCCTCAACTTCTCCACGCAGTTGCTGGGCGACGTCACCGTAGCGGCCGGCCCGCGCGCCGGGTGGCGCAAGGATACCAGCGGAACGTTCCTGTTCTTCGACCTGCCGGCCGGATCAGTCGATTTCGCCGTCCGCAGCGCTGCGGACACGCCGTTTTATCTGCCCACCGACGTCACCGTCATGCTACCGCCCGCCTCTCTGACCTGGCCGGCATTTCCCGACATCGCACTCGCCGATCCGTCGCTGATGCTGTGGGATCCCGCGCAGCCGCCGGCCTATCGCACGCAGTTTCTGCAGGCCTGCCTGACCCCCGCGGTTGCCTATCCGTTCGATCCGACCGCGACATTGCTGCGCGGCATGGTGCTGCACGCCGGTGCGCCGCTGGCCGGCGTCACGATGTCGGACGTCGCCGGCAACGCGCCATCCAGCTTCACCGGCGCGGACGGCCAGTTCGTGCTGGCGTTCCAAAGTCCGCCGACGTCACCGGTGAACGTGACGGTCCGCGCGCACCGCGCCGGCAGTCCCGATGTCGATACCAGCGTCATGATCCGGCGCGGGACGACCACGGCGGTTCAGATCAACGTGTAACCAGGGAGCAGCGTATGCCCGAGTATCTGACCCCAGGCGTCTATATCGAGGAGTTGGCAACGGGCAATCAGCCGATCGAGGGGGTATCGACCAGCACGGTCGGCTTCCTTGGCATAGCGGAGCGCGGCCCCGCAATGACCAGGCTGATCACCAGCTATTCGGACTTCTCCCGCGCCTATGGCCAGGCCGGCGTCAGCGTCGCATCGTTGGCGCTCGCCAATCCCACCGTCGCCGCCGGCGGAGCGGGCTATACCAATGGCGGCGGCAATGGAGCGTTCCCGGCCACTTTGGCCGGCGGCACGCTCGCGCCCGGCGGTGCCGCTGCGGCGGTCAGTGTCACCCTGACCAACGGCGTGGTGACCGCCGTGACGGGCGTCAGTGGAGGAAGCTACTCGGTGCCGCCGCCGAACCCGGCGACGGTCACCGGGCTCGCCGGCGGCGCCGGCGCAACGATCGGCTTCTTCCCATCGAACGGCCAATACTATCTTGCCTACGCCGTCGAGGGCTTCTTCCAGAATGGCGGCCAGCGCTGTTTCGTGCAGACCGTGACGTCATCGGCGGCGTTGCCGGCGGCACAGGCCTCCGCGCAGATGTCGATCCTCGCGGTCAACGGCGGGTCCTGGGGCAACCGCGTCGCGGTCAAGCTAGAAGCCGGCAGCACCAGCGGTTTCAGGTTGACCGCGATGTACTGGACACAGGCGCCCCCGGCCGCCGGCCTGGTGGTCAGCGTGGACCCGACCAGCCGACAGCCGAACGACCTGCGCAGTTCGAACCGGCGCGAACCGCAGCTCGTCGAGGTCTACGACAACCTCGACGTCAACGCGCTCTCGACCAGTTTCTTCGCCTCGCAGATCAACGGCATTTCCAACCTGATTACGGTGACGCAGCTTGCGGTCGCGGTACCGGCGAACCAGTCGCTGACGCTGATGAGCGGCGGGACCGACGGCAACGCGCTGGTGCCGGCCGACTTCGAAGGCAATCCAAACCTTCCGCCCGGGCAGAAAACCGGCCTCGATGCCTTCACCGAGATCGACGAGATTTCGCTCCTGTGCTGTCCGGATGCCTACGCGCTCGGAGGCACCGAGACGGTCAATGACGCGCTCGTCGATCAGAGCGAGGTTTTGCAGAGCCGGTTTGCCATCCTCAACAGTCTGCCGAACCAGCCGTTCCCATTCACCGTCTCGTACAATTCGAAATACGCGGCGTTTTACTATCCGTGGATCAACGTCATCAATCCACTGACAAACACGACCGTGCTGATCCCGCCGTGCGGGCACATCGCCGGGATCTACGCCCGCAGCGATGATGCGCGGGGCGTGCAGAAAGATCCGGCCAACGAGGTGATCCGCGGAATCGATTCATTGCAGTTCAACCTCACCGACGCCCAGCAGGCGTTGCTGAACCCGGTCGGGATCAACTGCCTGCGCTTCTTCAAGGGCGCAGGCAACCTGGTCTGGGGCGGCCGCACCACCTCGATCGATCCGGCGTGGAAATACATCAACGTCCGGCGCCTGTTCATCTTCATCGAGCAGTCGATCCTGCGTTCCACGCAGTGGGCGGTGTTCGAGATCAACGACGAGCCGGTCTGGGCGCAGATACGGCGCAGCATCGGCGATTTCCTGACCCGGCTGTGGATGGACGACATGCTGCAGGGCGCCACCAAGGATCAGGCGTTCTTCGTCCGCTGCGACCGCACCACGATGACGCAGGCCGACATCGACAACGGCCGGCTGATCTGCGTGATCGGGATCGCCCCGGTGAAGCCGGCGGAATTCGTGATCTTCCAAATCGGCCAGTGGGCCGGCGGCAGCGCCGTCAGCGAGTGAGAGAGGAGGCGTAGATGGCAGGCGGACAGCGAAACGATCCCTACGGCCAGTTCAATTTCCTGGTCAACATCGATGGCCTGACGGTGGCCGGCTTCAGCGAGGTCAGCGGCCTGACCACTGACAGCAATGTCATGGAATACCGCGAAGGGTCCGACAACAACCACGGCGTCAACACGATGCGGAAGCTGCCGGGGCTGACGAAGTTCAACAACATCGTGCTCAAGGACGGGGTAACGACCGACGCCAGCCTCTGGCAGTGGCGACAAACCGTCCTGCAGGGCAACACGCTGCGCAAGAGCGGCACGATCGCCCTGCTCGACGAGGGCCGCAACAAAGTCCTGAGCTGGAGCTTCCATGACGCCTGGCCGGTCAAGTACGAAGCTCCGGCGATGAATGCCAAGACCAGCGAGGTGGCGATCGAGACGCTGGAGATCGCCCACGAAGGCTTCGCTCTGGATTAGTGTGGGGAGACCGGTCATTCACGCCTATCTCACCCCTGGCGTTTATCGGACGTTCCCCGCGCCATCGCCGCCGCCGCTGGCGCTGGTGCGCACTGATATCGCCGGCTTCGTCGGCTTCGCCGAGCGCGGCCCGTTGCCCGAGGATTTCCTGCCGGGCTTCGATCCCGCGTTGGTGGCACTGCGGCTGACCAGTTGGGCGGGCTTCCAGACGAACTTCGGCAGCTTCCTGCCGAACGGCACACTGGCCTATGCGGTGCGCGGTTTTTTCGCAAACGGCGGTAACACTTGCTACGTTGTGCGCGTGGCCGCCAGCCGGCCGCCGCCGCAAGGCGTAGCGCCCGACCGCCAGCCGATGGCCGCGAGCATCCCGCTGCCCGCCGGGCCGGCCCTGCCCGTGGGAACGCTGGCCGGCCCGGGCGCGGGCTTCACCGGGCGCTTCTCCCTGGCAGCGGGCGTCGCACCCGAGTCGCTGGTCGGCAACCTGATCACTGTCGGTCGAGCCGGGCTGAGCCAGGACGTGGTCGTGCTGGCACAATTGGCCGATGGCAGCTTCCTGCTCGCAGTCCCTCTCAACGCGGGCTTTGCCGTCGGCGACGCGGTCGTGCTGCACCCGACCGCGTCGATCGTCGCCGCACGCAGCCGCGGCGCCTGGGGCAACCGGATCAGGCTCGACTTCACCGCACTCGATGCCGGTGCGTTCGGCCTGCGCGTCACCGTCGATCTCGGCCCCGAAACGCTGCCAACGGAGCAGGAATTCTACCGGACGCTGACACCGGCCACCGCGGCGCCGGTGCTGCAGGCGCAATCGAACCTGATCACCTGGTCGGGCGCCGGCGCTCCGATCTGGTTCGATCCGGCCGGACCGGTGGCCAGCCGCGTGGTCTATCTCAGCGGCGGGCGCGACGGGCTGACCGATGTAACGCTGGCCGATTTCAGCGGCTCCGGCGCCGATCGCCGTGGTCTGCGCCTGCTTGAGGAGATCGACGAGGTTGCGATCATCGCGATCCCCGACGCGGTGCTGACCACCGCGTCGCCGCTCGTCGCCGCTCCGGTCGCGGTGCCGGCTTGCACGCCGCCGCCGCCCGATCCCGTCCCGGTGCTGCCGCCCGACCCAACCGGCGTGCCGACCCCACTCGGCTCCGACGACCGCCTGACGTTGCAGATGCTGATGATCGAGCAGTGCGAGCGGCTGAACTACCGGGTGGCGCTGATCGATCCGCCCGCGGGCCTGCAGCCGCAGGACATGTCGCTCTGGCCATCGTCGCAGGGACTGATCAACCGGTCCGCGCGTTTCGCCGCGCTGTACTATCCCTGGCTCAGCGTGCCCGATCCGCTCGGGCCGCCGGGCGCGACCCGCCTGGTGCCGCCCAGCGGCCATGTCGCCGGCACCTATGCGCAGGTGGATCTGACCGTCGGCGTGCAGCACCCGCCGGCCAATGTCGCGCTCGCCTCGGTCTCCGACGTCGCGCAGGACCTGTCAGACCTGCAGAACGGCCTGCTCAATCCGCAGAACGTCAACGCCATCCGTGCCTTCCCCGGGCGCGGTATCCGGGTCTGGGGCGCCCGCTCGCTCGCCGCGGATGACGCCTGGCGCTTCATTCACGTCCGCCGCCTGGTTTCCGCGATCGAGGAGACGGCGCAGCGGTCGAGCCGCTGGGCGACGTTCGAGGTCAACAACGCCACCCTGCGCCAGGCGCTGACGCATTCCCTGACCGTGCTCCTGGAAGGCATCTGGGCCAAGGGCGGCCTGCTCGGCAGCAAGCCCGCCGACGGCTTCTACGTGAAGTGCGACGACACCAACAACCCGCCGGCAGTGACCGACGCCGGCCAGGTGATCTGCGAGATCGGCGTCGCGGTGGCCGCGCCGATGGAGTTCATCGTCTTCCGCATCCGCCAGGACGTGACCGCCGGCGATGTGGTGGAGGCCTGAACCATGTCGGGATCACTGCGCATCGATCCTCTTGGCGCCTTCAACTTCTACATCACGCTGATCGACAGCTCGAACCTGTTCGGCACGCTGATCAGCATCGCGACGAATTTCGCCGTGGCCGGGTTCTCCGAATGCAGCGGACTGGAAGCGACGATGGAGATCCTCGACTACCGCGAGGGTGGGCAGAACGCATACGTCCACCGTTTCGCCACCCGCGCGACGCACACCAACATCACGCTCAAGCACGGCGTCATCTTTCTCTACGACGATCTGTGGACCTGGCACTACGGCTGGGTGCAGGGCCAGGGCACCCGCAAGGACGGTCTGATCGTCTTGCAGGACGAAGGCCGCAATCCGGCGAAAGTGTGGAAGTTCAAGCGCGCGATCCCGACCAAATGGGTCGGGCCGTCGTTGAACGCTGGGCAAAGCGCGGTCGCCATCGAGTCGCTGGAGATTGCCCACGAGGGTCTCGACCTGCAGGTCGGCGCATGAACGGGGGAGACGGCAATGGCTGACGTATCGATTGACCAGATCACCACAAGCATGGAGATCACCGACGCAGCGGCAGCGCCGGACATGCGCCGGCTGATGGACGCGGTGATGCAGCGGCTGCGCGAGGAGGCGCACACAGCGGCGATGCGCGGCCAGGACAGCCGCATCAACGATCGCTCCTGGCGGTCGGATGTGAAGCCGGACTAGCACGATGGCACTGCAGCCCCTCACGATCATCGCGGAAACCGGCGCCACCGTCACCGCGATGTTCAATCCGGAGCGCTATACCGTTTCCAAGAGCCTGCAGCTCGCGGAGATCGGCATCCCCGGACTTGATTCCCCGGTCGTGCAGTATGTGCGCGGCCAGAACGAGAAGATCAGCATGGAGCTGTTCTTCGACACCACCGATGCCGGCATGGTCGGCGACGTCACCGACGTGCGCGACAGCACCACTCAGGTCTATCAACTGATGAAGGTGGACGGCAACCTGCACGCGCCGCCACGGGTGACGCTGCAATGGGGCAATGCCGGCCAACTGACCAGCCACGGCACCTCGATCGCACCCTGGCTGGTGCTGGAGAGCATCAGCGAGGAATTCAGCCTGTTCAGTCCCGACGGCATTCCGCTGCGCGCCAGGCTGACCGTGACGTTCCGAGAAGCCTGGACGATCGACGAGCAACTACAGGTCACGCCCCGCCATTCCAGCGACCGCACCAAGCTGCGCCAGGTCCAGCGCGGCGAGACCCTGAGCCAGATCGCTTACACCGAATATCAGGATCCGCATATGTGGCGGCCGATCGCGGACGCCAACGGCCTGGCCAACCCGCGCCTGCTCCAGCCCGGCATGGTGCTGGTCGTGCCGCCCACCGCCGGGGGCGGTTCCGCCCCGCCCTCCAGCACGGCGGGGGGCGGCTAGATGTCGGATACGGTGCTGCCGCAGGACGTTTTCGTCGGCCAGGACTTCTACGCCCCCGGCCTGCGCGTGGTGGTCGGCGGCAAGGAGTTGCGGCAGATCGAGACCGACGTCGTCAGCGTCAGCTAT
>Ga0302279_10001737_pt1 | contig 30349 bp, 25 predicted proteins | sample III_Bog_N3_3_FD_194541 | JGI IMG/M metagenome (GOLD analysis project Ga0302279, IMG submission 194541) | Peat permafrost microbial communities from Stordalen Mire near Abisko, Sweden - III_Bog_N3_3 | ecosystem: Environmental > Terrestrial > Soil > Wetlands > Peat | place: Sweden: Abisko... | reverse complement strand
CGCTCAGGGCTCCAGGATCAGAAAAGAGGCCGCTTTGCCGGAATTCCGACACGCCGGGGGAACCGGTCACCGATCCCGGTCGTCTTGTGGAGCAGCTGGTACCCGAAACGCCCGGACACCCGCACGATCTCCCTGCGCTCCAGACCCACGACCGTCAGTCCGTTCCGTGGCCACCGTTCCTCCGGCGCCACATCGGGGGGTTCCGACACGACCATCCACCCGCCCGGCCGCAGGAACGACGCTCCACACTCAGCGGTCAGTGCCGGAATACCGAACGATCGGGAGGTCACCGCGTCGAACTGCTCACGAAATCCACCTTGCCGACCGAGTTCCTCCGCCCGGCCGCGGATGACCTCGCCGGCGCCGGTCGCCGCACGGGCCTGCAGTGTCTCTGACAGGAATTCCGTGCGACGCTCGCTGGCGTCCATCAGGACAACTCGGGCGTCGGGCCAGCACGACAGCAGAACGAGTCCCGGGACACCACCACCGGTACCCAGATCGATGACACTTCCTGGTGCCCCGCCCAGACAGGACTCGAGGACGGCGACGAATCCGAGCGCGTGGTCGATCTGGTCCCCGATCGGCATCGAGCCCAGGAATCCCAGCTCGAACGATCGCGACAGCGCCCCGCGGAGGTCCGGATCGACCCGGGCCCGCAAGAGCTCGATCTCCCCCTCATCCACCTCCTGCACACTCACGTGACCACTCTCCCATGTCCTCCGGCGGACGACCCGCGGACGGCTACCTGACGCGCCCGTGGCACCGGCCGGAGCCAGTGCCACGTCATCGCCACTCCTGTCGACAGACGCCGTCAGGCCGGGGCGATCACCACATACCGGGCCGGCTCCATCCCGTCCGAGCGTGTCTCGACCCCGTCGATCTCGTTGACGGTGTCATGGATCACCTTGCGGTCCGCCGGGGACATCGGCTCGAGCGCACGCTCGGTGCCGGAGCTCTTCACCTCGTCCACGATCCCCTCGGCAAAGCGACGCAGCGCTGCGTTCCGCTTCTCGCGGTAGCCGCCCACATCGACCAGGATGCGGTCTGTGCGGTTCTCCGACTGACGCTGCACGAACGTACGGGTGAGATCCTGCACGGCCGCCAGGGTCGCGCCACGGGGACCGACCAGCAGACCCAGGTCGTCCCCGGTCGCCGCCACCTGGACGGTGTCCTCGTCGACCTCGGAGAAGCTCACATTCGCATCGAGCCCGAACTCACGGACCAGACCGGAGAGGAATTCCTGTGCTGCCTCCCCCTGCTGCTCCAGTGTCAATGACTCTTCCATGCTGTCCTCACTATCTCCGGACGAACGTCCGGATGCTTGCTTGTCGTTCTGTGCGGGCTTGGCGCCGCCGTTCTTCTGACCACCTCGCGAGCGGGTCCTTCGGTTCCCATTCGACGGTCCGGATCCCTGGGTGGTGGTGGTCGACGGGCTCCTGTCGGAACCGTCACCTTCCCGGGACTCACCCGGCTCGTCCTCGTTTGCGCGCCCTCCGCCGTTCTTCTGGCCGGCGCCCTTCGGGCGGGAACGGTCCCCTCCCTCACGCTTCTTGTCCGGACGCGGTCGACGTCCCCGCTTCGGGGGAGGGGCGACCGGCCGGACCCTCGCCTGAACTCTCGCCTCGCCCCGCAGGCGCCCGAAGAGGCCGGCCTTGGGCTCGCTCAGGACGACGAATTCGGCATCGTCCTCCGCCACCCCCAACATGTCGAGCACTGTCTCCTTCGCCTCGGCGAGGGACTTCCCGCTAGCTTCCACCCACTCCACGTGTCAGCGCGCCTTTCTCTCTTTTTTGGCCTTGGAACGCGGATGCTTCTTGGCGGCATCCTCCGCTTCCTGGCCGTCGGTCGATTGGTTGCCGTTGCTCGACGGCTTGGAGCCGTTGCCCGACGTCGCGCCGCCCTTGGGCGTCGCCGCACCCTTCGACGACCCGGTCGAGCCCTTGGACGAGGTCCCCGACCCCTTGGCCTTGGGAAGTGCCCGCTCCTCCGATTCCACCCCCGCGTCCTTGGCGGCGGACAGCGTGCGTGACTTCCCGCCCGACGCTCCCGCCGGCGCGCCGGGCCCGGGGACGATCCCCCGCCGGAACAGGACTTCCTGGGTGCCGATCCTGATTGCGCTCGAAACGATGAAATAGACGTTCAGAATTGCGGCGACATTTAGGTAAATAAAGCCGAAGATGAGAGGCATGTACTTCTGCAGCATGGCTGCCTGCGGATTTGCCTGACTCGCCTGCGGGTTACGGGCGTTCAGTCGAGCCATCTGCAGGTACTGGAGGCCGACCGCCCCGAGCACCAACAGCGCATAGGGGATATAGAGCCACGGGCTCGAGTGGTGGGACAGGAGCTTCGCCGCGAAGTCGATCCCTCCCGAGATGAGCTGCCCGTGAGCTGCGACGATGTGGTGGTACATCTCGGTGCTCGGGGAGATGTAGCGCGGGTCGGCGCAGACCTTCACCTCGCAGATGCTGGTCTTGCTGGCGTCCAGCCCGGTCGGCGTCACCGCGTACGGGAGGGTTGCCCCCTTGCCCACGGTGTTCGTGATTCCACGGATGACGCTGTACAGCATGAAGAAGAACGGCATCTGCAGCAACATTGGAAGACACCCGGAAGCCGGGTTTACATTGTGCTCTTTGTAGAGCGCCATCATTTCTTCGTTGAGTTGCGTACGGTTCTCGGGCCCCTTGTACTTCTGCTGGAGCTTCTTCATCTCCGGGCCCAGCGCCTGCATGGCCGCCATGTTCTTGGTGCTCTTGACCGTCAGCGGGGTGAGCGCGGCCATCACCACGATGGTGAGCAGCGCCACGGCCACCGGGTAGCTCGGGATGAGGGCGAAGAAGAACGCCAGGATCTCCGCGATGAACTTCAGGATCGGCTGGAAGATGCCGCCGATTGCGTGGGTGAGTGAGCTCACGGAGCCCTCCGATCAGGGACGGGATCCACACCGTGACCACCCCACGGGGTGCATCGGGCGATCCGGCGGGTGGCGAGGGCGGATCCCCGTGCGGGGCCGTGGACGTCGATGGCCTCCACGGCGTACTCGGAACACGAGGGGATGAAGCGGCATCCGGTAGGACGACCCGACCTGGCCGACTGGTACATGCGGATCAGGGCGACCAGCGCACGCCCCGGACCCGTCCGGACCACCGGGTCGCCGACCGCGGCCTCATGGGCATCGGTGCAGGTCGGAGGTGGTGCAGCGGTCCGGTTCACGACCCGTCCCCCGGCAGGGCGCGAGCCGTCACCGGGGCTCCGGAGGGGCCCGTGTTCGTCGCCTTGTCGATTGCTCGGCTCATCGCCACCTTCAGTTCGTGGAAATCGAGTGCGGGCCCCTCGGGACCGCTGCGCACCAGGAAGGCCCCGGCCGGGACATCGGCCACCCGCTCAGCCATGATCGCCCGCATCCTCCGACGCAGGAGGTTGCGCTGTACGGCGTTCCCGACCTTCCGGCTGACCGCATAGGCCACCTCGGACCGGTCCCAGTCGGGGTGCTCGACGTAGCTGACCGACACCGGGCCCTGTCGTCCCCTGCCCGAGGGCCGGCGCAGGTCGGAGAAGGTCCGCAGGGACCGGATCGGCTCGACCCGGGGGCGGGTACTCCCGGCCGGACCGCGTCCGGTCACACCGACAGGCGCTGGCGTCCCTTCGCTCGGCGGGCGCGAATCACTGCCCGTCCGGCCTTGGTCGACATCCGCTTGCGGAAACCGTGCGTCTTGGCGCGCTTGCGCACGTTGGGTTGGTACGTCCGTTTCATCCATCCACTTCCTTCCTCGCCCTGGACCGCGGACATGGGCGTCCGTGCGGCAGGGGGCCCGGCCACTGGGGACTGGGCATTCGACGTACATGCTAGGCCGAAACGCGCCTTCCCCACTAGTCGGAGCCCTCAGGCACCCCCGACGACCACGGTGTACCGTTCCGATCCGGGCACGCGACCGATTGCACCGACCGGGAACCGGTCACAGTGCACCCCTCGCACACCAGGACGCAGTGAACAGGCAGTGACAGCGCACGCCTCCCTCGAGGGAGCGGGGCACCGTGGAATGGTACTCGTCCACAGCTGTGGATATCTTTGTGGACCAATTGCGCAGTCAGAGGGCGGAGGCCCAAGTGAACGACACCGAAGACTTGTGGATATCGTGCTCGGAGGCACTCCGTGAACAGGTGTCCGACGCCATCTGGCAGGCCTACCTGTCCGGGATCACCCCCATCTCCATCAAGGAGCACGAGATCCTGCTCGGAGTGCCGAACAAACTGATCCGCGACCGGGTCGAGTCCCGCTTCCTCGGCCTCATCCAGGACACCGTGACCGGCACGCTCGGACGCGATCTGACCGTCCACCTCGAGGTCCTGGCCCCGTTGGAGGACCGCGATCCTGCCAGCTCCGCCGTCGAACCCGTCGAGCCCGGCGGATTCGAGCGCCCGCGCACCCCGGCCACGGCCGCCCGACCGGATTCCGCCGGCTCCCCCGTCCTCGACCCCCGCTACACGTTCGAGACGTTCGTCATCGCCTCATCCAACCGCTTCGCCCATGCGGCGGCCCAGTCGGTCGCCGAGTCGCCGGCCCGGTCCTACAACCCCTTGTTCATCTACGGCGACGCCGGTCTCGGCAAGACACACCTGCTGCACGCCATCGGCAACTACGTGCTCGAGAACTTCAGCGGTCGGAACGTCCGTTACGTCACCACCGAGACCTACATGAACGAGTTCGTGGACGCGATCCGCCACAGCTCGACCACGGCGTTCAAGCGCCGCTACCGGGAGTGCGACGTGCTCCTGATCGACGACGTGCAGTTCATGGAGCGCAAGGAGTCCCTCCAGGAGGAGTTCTTCCACACGTTCAACTCCCTCTACGGCGCGTCCAAGCAGATCGTGCTCACCTCGGACCGGCCCCCGAAGTCCATCGCCACCCTCGAGGACCGCCTCCGGAGCAGGTTCCTCTCCGGCCTCATCACCGAGGTGCAGCCCCCGGAACTCGAGACACGCCTGGCCATCCTCCAGACCAAGGCCGAGCACGAGCAGGTGGCCGTCCCCGACGAGGTGCTCGAGTTCATCGCCACCCATGTGAAGGAGAACATCCGCGAGCTCGAAGGGGCGCTCATCCGGGTGACCGCCTTCGCCAGCCTCAACCACCAGCCCATGAGCCGGGTGCTGGCCGAGGAGGTGCTGTCGGACATCGTGTCCGCCGACCAGCCCCGGCGCATCACCCCCCAGGTGATCCTCGAGGCCACGTCGGAGACGTTCGGCTTTTCCGTCGAGGAGCTCTGCGGGCCCAACCGTCGCCGTCCCCTCGTGACCGCCCGACAGGTCAGCATGTACGTGTTCCGGGAGTTGACCGACTTCAGCTATCCAGCGATCGGGCGGGAATTCGGTGGGCGCGACCACTCCACGGTCATGCACGCGGTCGAGAAGATCGCCGGACTGATGAAGGAACGCCACCAGATCTACAACCAGGTCACCGACCTCATCGTGCGCATCAAGAGCGGCTCCTGATGAAAGACCGGTTTCCAGAGCTTGTGCTCAACCTGTGGATATCCGCCTCTTCGGCTGGGGTAATTCTGTGAACTCCGGTGAACTTGTCCATAACAGGACACGCTCCGGACACCCTGCCCCCACCCCGTCCCACATTCAGGGGACGAAAGGTGGATATCCTCACCCCTCCTGGGCTGGGAGAACAGTGGTCTGTCCACAATCCACATGCCTTACTACCACCACTAGATTTCTCAATTAACTAACTAAGAAGCAAAGCGAGAAAGGACTTCTTCGTGAAGTTTCGATGCGAGCGTGACTCCTTGGTCGAGGTACTGGCGACAGCCGGTCGTGCCGTTGGCACGCGCTCGTCCGCGCAGATGGTCCTCAGCGGTGTCCGGATCGAGTCGGTGGGCAACCACCTCTCCGTGGTCGGGACCGATCTCGACCTCACGGTCCATGTGACCGCGGAGGCCATCGGGATCACCGACGGCGTGTGCGTCGCCCCGGCCAAACTCCTCGCCGACATCGTCCGCTCGCTGGAGCCGGGTGCGGTGACCATCGAGTCGGAGGGCGAGAAGGTCGAGATCGGTGCGGCCCGGTCCAGGTTCAGCCTCCGGACCTTCCCGGTGGCCGACTTCCCCACGCTCCCCGAGCCCCCCGATCCGGCGACGTTCCTGCCCACCGCCGCCCTGGCCAGCGCGTTGCGCCAGGTCGTTCGGGCGGCGTCGGGCGACGACGCGAGGCCCCTGCTGACCGGTGTGCTGATCGCGCCGGAGGGAACCGGCGTACGACTCGTGGCGACCGACTCCTACCGGCTCGCCCTGCGGGACATCGAAGGGAGTGACGCGTTCTCCGACACGTCGCAGATCCTGGTACCGGCACGGGCCCTGGCCGAGCTGCAGCGCCTGTCGGCCCTGGGTGCCGGGGCCAAGTCCGGCGACACCTCCACCGAGGACAACGCGGTGCCGGGCCCGGTGGTCGGCCTGTCGATCGGGGACCACGACGTGACGTTCACCGTGGGTGACGTCAGGGTCAGTACACGGCTCCTCGACGGTACGTATCCGGACTACCGCCAGCTGATCCCGGCCGAGTACCCCAACCGACTCCACGTGGGCAAGGACTCGTTGCTGGATGCGCTCCGGCGGGTGCGGCTCCTGGTCCGCGACAACACCACCCCGGTCCGGCTGTCGATGCGCCACGGTGGCGTCGACCTCACCGTCGTGTCCCAGGAGGTCGGTGACGCCAGTGAGACCGTCGACGCCGATTTCGAGGGGGAGGACCTGACCATCGCCTTCAACCCGACCTACCTGATCGACGGGGTCGAGGCGGTGGCCGGCGACGAGGTGCTCCTCGAGACGGTCGATGCCACCAAGCCGGCCACGGTCCGGGCGGCCGAGGAGACCGATTTCCGCTACCTGCTGATGCCCGTCCGCGTCTCCTGACCGGCCCGGGCCTCCGCGCGTCCCGTGTTCCTCGTCTCGCTGGCCGTCACCGATTTCCGTAACCTCGCCGACACCGTCATCGAGTTGGACCCGGAGGGTACGACGGTCATCACCGGCCTGAACGGGGCGGGCAAGACCAGCCTGCTGGAGGCCACGGCCTACCTGGCCACCCTCCAGTCCTTCCGGGGTTCGCCCAAGGAGGCGCTCGTGCGGCGGGGGACCGAGCGGGCCATCCTGCGGGCGGAGACCCGGGTCGACGGACGGGCGCTCACCATCGAGGCGGAGATCCTGGCCACCGGACGGTCGCGGACGCAGGTGAACCGGCAAGTGGTGCGCCGCCGGAACGACCTGCACGACGCACTCCGGGTGACGGTCTTCTCCCCTGAGGACATCGGTGTGGTCCGGGCCGGGCCCGCCGACCGACGCCGGTTCCTCGACGAGTCGCTGGCGGTGGTGGACCCCCGGGCCGCCCGGGCGGCCGAGGAGACCGAGAAGGTCCTCCGGCAACGGGCGGCGCTGCTGCGCAACGTCGGCCGGACCCTGGGCGCGGAGGCGACGACGACGCTCGACGTGTGGGACTCCCGGCTGGCCGAGTCGGGGGAGCGCCTGGTGGAGGCGCGCGAGCACCTCGTGGCTGATCTGGTCCCCCGGGCGGCCGAGCACTACGCACGCCTGGCCGGATCACCGACCGAGGTGGGCATGGTCTACGTGCGGTCCTGGGAGGGCCTGCTGATCGACGCCCTGGGCGCCTCGCGGGACAAGGACGTCCAGCGGGGGGTCTCGACCGTGGGACCGCACCGCGACGAGCTCGAGCTCACCATCGACGGTCTGCCCTCCCGCACCCACGCGTCCCAGGGGGAGCAGCGGACCCTGGCCCTCGCCCTGCAGTTGGCGGCCCACCAGCTGGCCACCGAGCGCCTGGGCACGGCCCCGGTGCTCCTGCTCGACGACGTGTTCTCCGAGCTCGACCCCCGGCGCTCGCGGGCGCTCCTTGCCGGCCTGCCACCCGGCCAGGCACTGCTCACGACCGCCCAGCCGGCACCCGCCGAGGTGACCGCGGCCCGGGTCTACTCGATGGCCGAGGGCGGCCACGTGGTGGTGGCCGGGGGTGGGGGGTGAGTCCCGAGCCGCCCCACCGGCGCGACTCGGAGCCCCGGTTGCTCGACGGCTCCCTCGACGCCCTGTCGAAGCGGCTCGGGCTCTCCGGCGCCCAGGGACTCGGTCGGCTGTTCGCGGGTTGGACGGACATCGTGGGCGCCGCCATGGCCGAGCACGTGCAGCCGGTCCGGATCGACGCGTCGGCCCTGGTCGTGACCGTGGACCACCCGGCGTGGGCCACCCAGGTCCGGCGCCTGGGGGACACGCTCCTCGACCGGGCGGCGGCGCACGCCGGCGTGGAGCGACCGGCACGTCTCGAGGTCCGGGTCCAGCGCTGAGCGGGCCTCTGGAGGCCCGGACCATCGGCCCGGGACGACACACCGGGGGAGTACACTGGGGCATTGGAATCGGGGGAGTCCCGAGGGTCAGGAGGTGCCGTGTGCACGGACCGGACCTCGTCGGGAGGATCGGTTCCCACCTGCTCGAACACTGCGAAAGGGCGCGCCTGTGGCGCTGAAGGACGAAGTCGACAGCAGCAAGGACAAGGCGACCTACAACGCCTCGGACATCACCGTGCTGGAAGGACTCGACCCGGTCCGGAAGCGTCCGGGCATGTACATCGGATCGACCGGTCCGACCGGGCTCCACCACCTCGTGTGGGAGGTCGTCGACAACTCGATCGACGAGGCCATGGCCGGCTACTGCGACCGGATCGAGGTGACGCTGCTGGCCGACGGCGGGGTGAAGGTGGCCGACAACGGCCGTGGTATCCCCACCGGCCTCCACCCGAAGTACAAGGACAAGTCGGCGGCCGAGGTCGTCCTCACCGTGCTCCACGCAGGGGGCAAGTTCGGTGAGGGTGGCGGCTACAAGGTCTCGGGTGGCCTCCACGGCGTGGGCGTGTCGGTGGTGAACGCCCTGTCCACCCGGCTGCACCTCGAGATCGACCTCGACGGTGACCATCACGAGATGGAATTCGTCGACGGCGGCAAGCCGGTCGGCAAACTCGCCGTGACCGGGAAGGCCCCCCGTGGCCGCACCGGCACGACGGTGTCGTTCTGGCCGGACGCCTCCATCTTCGAGGAGGTCGAGTTCCGGGCGCAGACGGTCATCGAGCGCCTCCAGGTCATGGCCTTCCTCAACAAGGGCCTCGAGATCCATTTCGTCGACGAGCGGACGGACGGCAAGCCCGCCCAGACGTTCAAGTACAAGGACGGCATCGTCGACTACGTCCGGCACCTCAACGCCTCGAAGGAGGCGCTCTTCCGCAAGGTCTGCTCCTACGAGCAGAAGGAGGAGAAGATGGAGGTGGAGGTGGCGCTCCAGTGGAACGCCGGGTTCTACGAGAGCATCCACTCCTTCGCCAACGGGATCTCGACCATCGACGGCGGCATGCACGAGGAGGGCTTCAAGAAGTCCCTCACCAACGTCGTCAACAAGTACGCCCGGGCCAAGGGCACGCTGAAGGAGAAGGACGACAACCTCCTGGGTGAGGACATCCGCGAGGGGATCACGGCGATCATCTCGGTGCGGCTCCAGGACCCGCAGTTCGAGGGACAGACCAAGGGCAAGCTCGGGAACGTGCCCGTCCGGTCGCTCGTCGAGCGGGCCACCAACGAGAAGCTCGCCGAGTGGTTCGAGGAGAACCCCCGGGAGGCGAACCAGGTCCTCCAGAAGGGGCTGCTGGCCGCCCGGGCCCGGGTGGCCGCCCGGTCGGCCCGCGACCTGACCCGACGCAAGTCGGCGCTCGACGGGGCGGGGCTGCCCGGAAAGCTGGTCGACTGCTCGTCGAAGGAGCCCCGGGAGAGCGAGCTCTTCATCGTCGAGGGGAACTCGGCCGGGGGTTCGGCCAAGGACGCACGGAACCCGAAGACCCAGGCCATCCTCCCCATCCGCGGCAAGATCCTGAACGTCGAGCGTGCCCGCATCGACAAGATGCTGAAGAACACGGAGATCCAGGCGCTGATCGCGGCCATCGGTGCCGGCCTGGCCGAGGACTTCGACGTCACCAAGATCCGGTACCACAAGGTGATCATCCTGGCGGACGCGGACGTCGACGGGTCCCACATCCGGACCCTCCTCCTGACCTTCTTCTTCCGCCAGATGAAGCCCCTGGTCGAAGGGGGTTTCGTGTACGTGGCCCAGCCGCCGCTGTTCTCGACCCTGGTGGGCAAGGAGAAGATCTACCTGAAGGACGACAACGCCAAGGAGGCGTTCCTGGCGGAGCACCCCAACCACAAGGCCGACTTCCAGCGGCTGAAGGGCCTCGGGGAGATGGACTTCGGCGAACTCAAGGACACGACCATGGACCCGGGCCAGCGCTCGCTGCTCCAGGTGGCCGTCGAGCAGGCCGCCATCGCCGACGAGGTGTGCTCGGTGCTCATGGGTGAGGACGTGGAGCTCCGGCGCAATTTCATCCAGACCAACGCCAAGGACGTGCGCTTCCTCGACATCTGAGGGGGGGACGACAGGCACCGGACGCCCGGCGCAGCAGGCCGGACCGGTGACCGATATGACGACCGCAGTGCAGACGACAGCGACGCAGACGAGGACAGTGCATGCCGAAGAGTGACAACGAGGGTCGGGGAGGGTCCGACACCACCGAGGACGTCGCCACCGGGTTCATCGAACCCATCGAGATCCAGGAGGAGATGGAGCGCTCCTTCCTCGAGTACTCGATGTCGGTCATCGTCTCGCGGGCGTTGCCGGATGTGCGCGACGGTCTGAAGCCGGTCCACCGCCGGATCCTGTTCTCGATGTACGACCAGCGGCTCCTGCCCGACCGACCGCACTCGAAGTGCGCCAAGGTCGTGGGTGACGTGATGGGCTCGTACCACCCGCACGGCGACTCGGCCATCTACGAGGCGCTGGCCCGGATGGTCCAGGACTTCTCGCTGCGCCATCCCCTGATCGACGGCCACGGTAACTTCGGGGGCACCGGTCCGGACGAGGGTCCGGCGGCCATGCGCTACACGGAGTGCCGACTGGGGTCGTTGGCCCTCGAGCTCATGAGTGGGATCGACCAGGAGACGGTCGACTTCGTCCCCAACTACGACGCCACGTCCGAGGAGCCGACGGTCCTGCCGGCGCGCTTCCCGAACATGCTCGTCAACGGGTCCCAGGGCATCGCCGTGGGCATGGCCACCAACATCCCGCCGCACAACCTCGGCGAGGTCATCGACGCGACGACCCATCTCCTCGAGCACCCCGACGCCACGCCCGACGATCTGATGGAGTTCATCAAGGGGCCGGACTTCCCGACCGGGGCGCTCATCCTCGGCCGTCAGGGGATCCTCGACGCCATGCGCACCGGCCGAGGCTCGATCAAATTGCGCGCCGTCGCCGAGATCGAGGAGGGACGCGACGGGATCACCCGGATCGTCATCACCGAGATGCCCTACCAGACGTCCATCGCGTCGGTATCGAAGAAGATCGAGGACCTGGTGCGGGCAGGTGACCTCGACGGCATCGCCGAGGCACAGGACGACTCGTCGGGGGGCAAGACCCGGCTGGTCATCCGGCTCAAGCGCGACGCCAACGCCAACGTGGTCCTGAACAACCTGTTCAAGCAGACGCCGATGCAGACGACGTTCAGCGTGAACGCGGTGGCCCTGGTCGACGGTGTGCCGCGCACGCTCAACGTGGCGCAGATGCTGACCCACTACGTGGCGCACCAGGTGGAGGTGGTCACGCGGCGATCGGAGTTCCTCCTCGACAAGGCTCGCAAGCGCGCCCACGTGGTCGAGGGGCTGCTCAAGGCCATCGACATGCTCGACCAGGTCATCGCCACCATCCGGGGCTCCGACGACCGCCCGGCCGCGCTCGAGGCCTTGTGCGCCACGCCGTTCGACTTCTCGGAGGAGCAGGCCAACCACATCCTCGACATGACCCTGGCCCGGCTCACCCGCCTGGGTAGGACGAACCTCGAGGAGGAGATGGCCAAGCTCCTGGAGGAGATCGCCGAGCTCGAGTCGATCCTCAACGACCCGGCGAAGCTGCGCCGGGTCATCGCCGACGAGATGGGCGAGATCCGGGAGAAGTTCGCCAACGAGCGGCGCACGGTGATCACCCACGACCCGGGGGACATGAACGTCGAGGACCTCGTCGACGACGAGGAGCTCGTGGTCACCATGAGCCGTGCCGGATACGTCAAGGCCGTGTCGGCCGACGCCTTCCGGACCCAGGCCCGTGGGGGCCGGGGCGTCCAGGGGGCGAAGCTGAAGGAGGAGGACCTGATCGACGACGTGGTGCACACGTCGTCGCACGCCCATCTCCTGCTGTTCTCCAACCGGGGACGGGTCTTCCGCCTGCGGGCGCTGGAGATCCCCATGAAGGAGCGGACAGCCCGGGGAACGGCCATCGTCAACCTCCTCCCGCTCTCGCCGAACGAGAGCATCCAGGCCATCGTGGGCACTCGCGATTTCCCGACCGACAGCTTCCTGGTGTTCGCCACCAAGCACGGGCAGATCAAGAAGACGGCGTTCAGCGAGTACGACAAGTCACGTCGCGAGGGGTTCATCGCCATCAACCTGCGGGACGGGGACGAACTGGTCCGGGTGGTCGAGACCCACGGCGATGACGACGTCTTCATCGTCACCTCGTCGGGCATGACCATCCGATTCTCCGAACAGGACGTGCGGGCCATGGGTCGCGATGCGGCCGGCGTGCGCGGTGTCCGCCTCAAGCCCGAGGACGAGGTGGTCTCGTGTGACATCGCCCGGGACGAGGCCGACATCCTGATTGTGACCGACGCCGGCTACGGCAAGCGCACGAAGGTGGAGCGGTTCAACCGCCAGGCCCGCGGTGGCCAGGGCGTGCGCGGCATCAAGCTCACGGCCAAGCGGGGCCGGGTGGTCGCCGCCTTCATGGCCGGTCTCGACGACGAGCTCCTGTTGATCTCCACGTCGGGAGTGGTCATCCGCACCTCCGTCCGGGAGATCGCCAGCCAGGGCCGGGACGCCACCGGGGTCCGGGTCATGAACCTGGGCGAGGGCGATGCCGTGGCCGCCGTGGCACCGGTGGCGGGCGAGACCGCCGGGGAGTCCTGACCCCCCGGACGCCGTCCGCCGCCACCGGACGGGGCGCCGACTTCGGCCTGCACCGGAGGGTGGTGTAGCGTCAGAGTCCGGTTTGCGGGGCTATAGCTCAGTTGGTTAGAGCGCAGCACTGATAATGCTGAGGTCACAAGTTCGATTCTTGTTAGCCCCACCCGAAATTCTCCCCGATGGACCGACGGGCCGCGGTTGGGATCAGGTGCCATGCCGCGTCCATCCCGCCTGATCGTCGGCGAACTCCCAGGTGAACGGCGCCGACACCGACGTCCGCTCACGGACCCGTGAACAGGACGACCGGTTCGACTCGATCCGCGGGGTGCACGATCCCGCCGTCATCATTGCTGCCAGCCGGTACAGGGGAGGAGCCCCAGAGGGACCCGAGAAAGGCCGACCAGGACCCCGGGTGACGTGAAGATCCTCGTCGCCGACCGTCTCCGCTCGCAACGGTCTCGCCTCCTCTGTGTCCCTGAGTCGGTGATCTGTGCAGCTCACCCCGGAGGTTCACGGGTCCCCTCGGCGAACGCCGCGGCGGACCGGCTGACGTAGTCGAGGAGTTCGGGTGGCATCCTGTCGAGGCCCCTGTGGTCGCACCACTTGGTGACGGTGACACCGAGCACCAGCCACAGGATCAGGCTCGCTCCGGTGAGGAGGAACCCTCTCGTCAGGCCGGCGGCCGTCGAAGAACCACCGGGGTGGAGCACCCCTTGGCAATGGATCGGGAGGCCGTGCGGCGGGCCGGCTACGCGACCGTCGATGCACTCGTGGAACGCCTGGCCGATCCCGGAGCCGATCCCGTGCTCCGTCGTGCAGGCGCCGAGTACACGCAGACCCACCTGGCCGGCGGTCCTGGCCGAGCTGACAGCCGCCGCGGCCAATCCGTACTGCGGGTCGTGGATGGAGTCGGCCGGACCCTCGCAGATCGAGCTGGAGGTCCTGGAGTGGTTCCGGTCCCGGCTGGGTCTACCCACCGGAACCGGTGGAGTGCTGCTGAGCGGTGGATCCTCCGCCAACCTGACCGCGCTCCTCGTCGCGCGCCGGCAGTCCACCGTCCACGACGGGTCATCCGTGCTGTACGTGTCCGACCAGGCGCACTCGTCGCTCGCCCGAACCGCCCGGGCCATGGGACTCCACCCGCACCAGGTCCGGGTCCTGCCGACCGATGAGGCATGGCGCCTGGCAGCGTCCACCGTGCGGGAGGCGATTCGCGCCGATCATGCCGCCGGGTGCACGCCGTTCGCCCTGTGCGCCAGTACCGGGTCGACCAACACCGGTGCGGTCGACCCTCTGGGAGAACTGGCCGACGTGTGTCGGTCCGAGGGGTTGTGGCTGCACGTCGATGCCGCCTACGGCGGGATCGCCGTGCTCGGCGACGCCGGTCGATCGTCGCCGGCCGGCATCGAGCGGGCCGATTCGGTGACGCTGGACCCGCACAAGTGGCTCTTCCAGCCCATGGAGTGCGCCTGTGGGCTGGTGCGGGACGGCGGTGCCCGGAGCGCACGTCCGCCATCCACCCGGACTACCTCGACGACAGCGACACGCACGGCGAGTCCGAGGTCAACTCTGCCGATCGCAGCCTGTCGCTGTCGCGGGGCTTCCGTGCCCTGAAGGTGTGGATGACGGTCCAGACGTTCGGTCTGGCGGCATGCCGACAGGCCATCGAACGGAACCTGGCTCTGGCCCAGCTGGCCGAAGGGCTGGTGGGCGACCATCCGTCGCTCTCGCTGATGGCCCCGGTGAGTCTCGGCGTCGTGCGTTTCCGGCGGGAGCTGCCTGGTCGGAGCGAGGCCGAGGTCGAGCAGTTCGGACTGGGCCTGATCGAGGAGCTCGAGCGCGTTGGCCGAGCGCTGGTGTCGAGCACGAGGCTCGCCGGTCGGTACTCGGTGGGCCTGTGTGTGCTCAATCCGACGAGCGGCGAGGACGACGTGCACCGGGTCATCGAGCACTTCGCCACCGGTCTGCCGGCATCGGCGAAACGGCCGCTCGGCCCTGTGACCGACCCTCGGGTGCGGGTCGCGGGACCCCGGGACCCCGGGACCGTTTCCCATGCCTCAACGGCTCCCCCCGGCACGTGCTGGCCGGACTGGGTGACCGGGTGGCCCCGGTCACGACCGGGCCCGGCGAGGAGATCGTCCGGCGTTTCGACGGTGACCACGACTTCTACCTGGTCGAGGACGGTTCCTTCGTGGTGGTGCTCGACGGGCGGGTCATCGGGGTGCTCGCTCCCGGAGAGCACTTCGGCGAGCTGGCGGCGCGGGACTGGGGGGTCGGGTACGGATACGTCCGACTGGCCACCGTCCGTGGCGTGGGACCCGGCCGGCTCCTACGACTCACCGCTGACGACTTCGTGTGGCTGTGCAACGAGTCGCCGGGCTTCCGGTCGGCGATGGCCGAGTCGACGGTGGAGCGGCTCGGCACGCGCTGAGCGTCGCGTGGGCTTCGGAGAGGAGCCCCGTGCCGAGCCGGCCGACCTGGGGCGCCCCGCTACTGGTGCGGCCGCCGTGGCGCCACCTACCGGCCCTCGCGGCTGGACCGCCCCGGAGCCAGTGCGTTGCGCAGGTTCCATCGGAGGGCACCGACGAAGTCCCGGGCCCGCTCGGCCGCCGTGTAGTCCTGTTCGAGACCTGCCGACTCGAGGGCCACCGACAGGTCGTTGCCGGACCGCAGGAGCTCGATCGAGAAGTCGCGTCGCATCGGCCCGGCCACCTCGTACCCGAAGGACCGGTACCACCGGGGCATCCACGGTTTGTAGAGCCGTACCCGCTCGTGGAGCCCGCTGGAGTGGGACATCGGGTTCTTGTGCCGGGCGAGGATGTAGTCGGGCAGGTCTTCCCGGAACGCCTGGCGAAGGATCCACTTCTCGTACCCGTCACGAACCTTCAGCGACAACGGGATGCGCATGGCCAACAGGAGCAGGTCGAGGTCGAGGAAGGGCACCCGGGCCTCGACGCACTGGCCCATCGATGTGCGGTCCACCCGCTGGAGCTCCGTGCGCGAGAGCTGGCGGATCTTGTGGAGGAACAGGCGGCGGGTCGTCGCCTCGTCGACCTCCTGGTACATGGCGTAGCCGCCGAACAGCTCGTCGGCGCCGTCTCCGGTGAGGACGACCTTGATCCCGGCCCGGTGGACCGCGGCGAACACCTCCATCGACACCACGGCGTTGATGACGTCGCCGTACTCGGTCGCCTCGGAGACCCGGACCGCCTCTCGGACCTGGGCGGCCCGCACCCGCCGGGGCTGCACCTCGACGACCTGGTGACGGATCCCGAGGTCGGCGGCGAGCCGCCGGGCGTAGTCCAGGTCCTCGCTCCCCGGCGTGCCCACCGTGAACGCCGTGCAGTCGGGGTGCAGCCGGGCGACCAGGGTCGCCACGAGCGACGAGTCGAGGCCTCCGGACAGGATCACTCCCACGGGCAGGTCGGTGTCGACCCGCCGACGCACGGCCTCGGTCACCGTGGCGCGCACGGCCCCGGTGGCGGCCTCCACCGTCTCCAGCACCGGCTGACCGGCACCGAGGTCGAGCAGGTCGACGTATGGGTGCAGCACCGGGTCCCGGTCCGCCGATCCGGTCCCGCAGTGGCCGGGGGGAACCTCGTGGATGGCGATCCCCAGCTGGGCGAGCGCCTTGACCTCCGAGGCCACGTAGAGGCGACCGGGCGTCCGGGCCCAGTAGAGCGGCTTGATGCCGGCCGGATCCCGGGCCAGGAGCACCGACTCGCCGGCGTGGTCCACCAGAGCGAGGGCGAACTCCCCACGGAATTCCAGCAGGGCCGCCTCCCCCCAGGCCAGCAGGGCCTCGGCCACCACCTCGGTGTCACCGTGGGACCGGAGGTCCACCCCCTCGCCCACCAGCCGCGCCCTCAGCTCCCCGAAGTTGAAGACCTCGCCGTTGTAACAGAGCGACCAACGGCCGGAACCCGTGCGCCACGGCTGCACGGCGTGGTCCCGGTCGACGATCTTCAGCCGGGAGGTCACGAGGAGGGATCGCTCTCCGCGCTCTTCCTCCACCGACTCCCCGCGCTGGGCGATCCCGGCCGTCATGGCCCCGAAGCAGGTGTCGTCGGAGGGTCCGAGGGACGCGCCGAGTAGGAGCGCGATGCCGCACACGGGCGGGTCCGCTCAGTCCCGGCCGAGCGCGTCGAAGCGCTCGACCTCCGCCGGGTTGAGGCACACGTGCCACGCGCGCCCCTCGTCGATGACGTTGAGTACGCCCCGGTCGAGGTGGTCGAGGAGGACGCCGCGGAGCGCACCGGCGGCGCCGAACCGTTCGAACCAGGCCACCTCGATGTCGGCCGCCCAGCCCCGGCAGTGGGCGCTGGGCAGCAGCGCGCTGAACCCGAGGGACCGGAGGCGCTGCTGGTGCTCGACGGTCCGGGTGACGCTGGTCACCCGGATGGGTGGCGTCCCGGCGGGAGCGGCGGCCCGTGTGGCGGCGGCCACCTCGTTCAGCACGCCCAGCATGGCCGGGCGGATCCGGGTGCAGCTGAGTCCGGGACCTCGGGGCTCCCGTCCCGGGAGCAGGCGTTGGACGAGGAAGTCACGCCCGCGCCGGCCCCAGCCGTCGGACGCCACCCCGAAGCTGAATCCCACCCGATCCCGTCGGCGCTCGGCCACGAGGTCGACCAGCTCGGCGGCAGCCGCGACGTCGGCGTCGGTGGCGAAGTCCGGCTCGTCGTCCCACCAGAGCAGGTCGACGTTCTGGAGCAGCAGGATCCGGACCAGGCCGGCACCGGACGAGGCGTTGGACGCCGCGGACGGCACGAAGCGCCGGAACTCCTCGATCGACTGCGCCACCAGCCGCTCCGGCCCGCCGCGGAGTGTGGACAGGAACCCGAGCGAGGGGCGGGACAGGGCCTCGGCCACCACGGCGCCCACGGTCTCGGGATCCGCCGATTCACCGAGCGACTCGAGCGTTCCGTACACATCGTCGATGGAGGCCCTGCGCAGCTGGAGGAGTCTCGCCGGATCCACCTCCGAGGCCGAGAACATGGGTGGTGACGCTACCACCCGTGCCCCGCCGCGGAGGCCTCCCGGGCCCCTCCCCGGCGTCAGCCGGCAGGAGCGGGAGGGGGCACGGCACCGTAGGCGACGGTGAACGCGTCACCTACGGCTGAGGGCGCGGAGGGCGCCGATATCACGTGCGTGCCCGTGTTGTCGACCATGGAGATGGCGTCGGCCACCACCAGGTGGGGGTCGACCCCGTTGGCCGTCAACCCGGTGAAGGTCGTGGTCCCGTAGGCGGCCAGCGCGGCCAGGGTGCGGCCGATCTGGGGGCGTTCCTGGATCCACTCGGCCGATGCGCCCACCCCCCTGTAGGTGCGGGTGGTGCTGAACGACCGTCCCGACGTTGTGTCGGACAGGACGATGGTCCACCGGCGGCCGGCACCGTGGGTGATCGACGCCGACATGTGGTTTCCCGGCTGCACGGGCAACGATGTGATGATCTTCTCGGCGGAGGGGAGCACCTCCCACCAGGCGTCGTACTGGGTCACGCCGTTCACGTCGTCCGACTCGGTGCCCGTCTGGATGAGGTTCCGGTTGGCCATGCCGTCGACCCCGATCCAGGAGGAGGAGTAGGTGGCCCCGACGGCGGGCGAGGCGACCGGCACGTTCCACGAGCCGGTGACGGCGGCGAACGACCCGCCGACGCCGTAGCCGGACCAGTTGGTCGAGGTGGTTCCGGCATGCATCGCCGCGGACCGGACCCGGATCAGTGGTCCGGACGTCGTGCCCACGCCCGCGGCCGAGACGGCCAGGTACGCCGGCGACAGGAGCGCTGCGACAAGGAGCGCCACGAGCGCGGGTCGGACGGAACGGTGCAGCACGAGAAGCCCCTCTCTGGCGGCGGGGTGCGCCCCGCCGGCGTCCCGAGAGCTGACCACAGGTCCGCGCTCCCGGGCAACGGGTACGGAGCCCCACGACGGTCGGACCCCACCTTGCAACTCTCCGGCAACTCTCCGGCCACGCTCCGTAGGTCTCGGGCACGTCGGTGGTGACGGAGCGTGACCGGAGCGCGTGGGCCGCCGCGCCGGGTGCCCGGGCGACGCGCCGGTCCGGCACGACCCGCGTCGGATACGTATACTGCCCCGTCAGCGGCGGACGGACGCCGTCGACCTTCGGGGAGGGTTCCACGCCGTGTTCGGCATCACCATCAGTGACCTGCTGTACCGACGACGCCAATTTCTCATCGCCATCTTCGGTGCCGGGCTCGTCTTCGCCATGACCTTCCTGCTGGCCGGGTTGACCAACGGGTTCGCGGTGGAGATCAACCAGACGGTGACCGGGTTCCACGCCGACGTCTGGGTGGTCAAGGCGGGCTCGGCGGCCCGCGTCGCCTCGCTCACCCCCTTCTCCGAGTCGGAGGTGGCCGGCGTGGCGGCCACGCCCGGTGTCACCACCGCCACCCCGGTGATCGTGATCCCCCAGACGGCCGACCGCTCGGGGACGCTCACGCAGGTGAACATGATCGGCGCACCGGTGGGGAGCGTGCCCATCCGCCAGCCCCTCACCTCGGGCACCCAGGTGAGCGGGTCCGGCCAGGCGGTGGTCGACCAGCGGCTGGGCGCCCCCCTCGGCGCGGAGGTCTCGGTCGGGGGCCACGACTTCCGTGTGGTCGGGATCACCTCGGACCGGACCATGCTCGGCGGGATCCCCAACATGTACGTCCCGCTGGCCAACGCCCAGGCCGCCGTCTTCCAGGGCGCACCGATCATCAGTGCGGTGGTGGTGACCGGCAGTCCGAGCACCGTCCCCACCGGCCTCTCCACCTTCACCAACCAGCAGATCGAGGCGGGCAGCCTGCAGCAGATGGCGACGGCCGTGTCCTCGATCAACAACTCCAAGCTGTTCATGTGGGTGATCGCCGCCGTCATCGTGGCGTCGCTGGTGTACGTGACGGCACTCGAGCGGACGCGTGACTTCGCCGTCCTCAAGGCCCTCGGCGCGTCGTCGGGCAAGCTCTATCTGGGCCTGGCGTTCCAGGCGGTGCTGGTGGCGCTCATCGCTGCGCTCATCGCGGTGGTGCTCGCCCAGTTCATGACCGGCATCTTCGCCCAACCGGTCGACTACCCCACGAGTGCGTACATCTCGCTTCCGCTGTCGGCCATCGTCGTCGGGCTGCTGGCCAGCCTGATCGCCCTGAGACGTGCCGTGGGCGCGGATCCGGCCAAGGCGTTCGCGGGCTAGGGGAGGAAACGATGGGAGAACTCGAAGTACGTGACCTGACCGTCGAGTTCGACTCGGGCGGCTACCGCGTCCGACCGCTCGACAACCTGAGCATCGATGCCGAGGACGGTGAGCTCGTCGTCCTGCTCGGCCCGAGCGGCTGCGGCAAGACCACGCTGCTGTCGTGCCTGTCGGGCCTGCTCAAGCCGACCGAAGGGACGATCCGGTTCCAGGGCATCGAAGTGGAGGCGCTGTCCGGCTCCGATCTCGGTGCCTACCGCCAGAAGACGGTGGGTGTGGTGTTCCAGGCCTTCAACCTCCTGGCCAGCCTGTCGGCCCGCAAGAACGTGATGGTCCCCATGACGCTGGCCGGCGTCGGGCACAAGGAGGCCGTCGCCCGGGCCGACGCATTGCTCGAGCGGGTGTCGCTCAGTGAGCGGGTCACACACCGTCCCGGCCAGATGTCGGGGGGCCAGCAGCAGCGGGTGGCCATCGCCCGGGCTCTGGTGCACGACCCGCCGCTGGTCGTGGCCGATGAGCCGACGGCACACCTCGACCACATCCAGGTCGAGGGGATCCTGGTGCTGTTGCGCGAGCTGGCCGCCCCGGGGCGGATGGTGATCGTGTCGACCCACGACGACCGGATCACCCACATCGCCGACCGGGTCATCGAGCTGTCCCCGCAGTTCTCGACGGTCGACGCCCCACCCGAGGACGTCGACCTGGCCGCCGGTCAGGTCCTCTTCGAGCAGGGCGACCGGGGCGACCTGGTCTACGAGGTCCTCGAGGGCTCCGTGGAGATCTTCCGCCAGCGCAGCGACGGGACCGAGGAGGTGCTGGCGTCGATCGGCGCCGGCAATTACTTCGGCGAGATCGGCCCGATGCTGAACCTGCCGCGGAGCGCCTCGGCCCGGGCCGAGACCGCCACCCGGCTGACCGGGATGAACGTGCGGGCGTTCCGCCAGCGGTTCCCCGCGACGGTCAAGGAAGCACGCAACCCGGTCGCCTGAGTCGGCCCCCCAGCCGGCGGCGCCGTCAGAGGATCCCGGGGACGACCGCCTCGACGACGCTGGGCCCGGGGGTGGCGAGGGAGCGGGCCAGTTCGTCGGCGAACTGCTCGGCCGTCTCCGCCCGGACCGCAGGGAGGCCGAGTCCGCTGGCGATGTGGACGAAGTCCAGATCGGGCCGGCCCAGGTCGAGCATGTCGCGGGCCCGCGGCCCGGGCGTGTCGGCGCCGACCCGGTCGAGCTCCATGTTGAGGACCGCGTAGGAGTGGTTGTTGAGGATGACCGTCGTCACGTCGAGACCTTCACGGGCCATGGTCCACCACGACTGGATCGTGTATAGCGCGCTGCCGTCGGCCTCGAGGGCCACGACACGGCGGTCGGGGGCGGCCACGGCGGCGCCCACCGCCACGGGGAGCCCCTGGCCGATGGCCCCGCCGGTCAGGGTGAGCCAGTCGTGGGGCGCCGATCCGGCGGTGGCGCCGGGGGCGAAGACGCCGGCGGTGTTCCCCTCGTCGGAGACGATGGCGCCCTCGGGAAGCAGCGCGCCCAGTGCCTGACACACCGCCTGGGCGGTCAGGGCACCGGTGGGCAACTCCGGCACCAGCCACTCCTGGCGGGGAGCGGCGCCGACCGGGGCCCCCACCAGCTCGGACAGCGCGGCCACCGCGGCCGTCACGTCGTCGGCCGGGCCCGCCACCGGGTGGACGGTGCACCCCACAGGCACGAGGTCGCTGAGCTTGCCGGGATAGGCGAAGAACGACACCGGGGACTTGGCGTCGAGCAGCACCAGGTGGCGAACGCCGTCCAGGCGCATCGCCGCGAATTCGGCCAGGTAGCCGAGGCGCTCGACGGGTGGGCGACCCGCACCCCGCTCCAGTCGTGCCGGGAAGGTCTCGGCCAGCAGTTCGGCCCCGGTGGCGGCCGCCAGATCGGCGACGGCGCCGAGCAGGGGGCCCGAGCAGGTGCGACCCCCGATGAGGAGGGCCGTGCGCTCGCCGGACCGGAGGGCGGCCGCCGCCGCGTCGAGCACACCGGGGTCGGGAGTCACACCCCGTGCCGGCCGGGTGCCGACACCGTCCACGACCGGGGCGACCACGCCGCCCTCGGACCACGAGACGTCGGCCGGCAGGATCAGCGTCGCCACCGAACCGGGGGGCCCGTGGGCGGCGGCCAGGGTGGCGACGGCGTCGCGCCCGAGGTCCGGGGTGGACTCGGTCGTGTGGACGAACGACGGGGAGACGTTGCGGGCGACCGTGGCGATGTCGGACTGGAGCTGGGCGTCGTAGGCACGGTGGGAGACGGCGTGGTCGCCGACGATGTTGACCACCGGGCTGTGCGCCCGTCGGGCGTTGTGCAGGTTGGCCAGTCCGTTGCCGAGCCCGGGTCCGAGGTGGAGGAGGGTGGCCGCCGGCCGGCCGGCGACGCGAGCGTACCCGTCGGCCGCGCCCGTGGCCACACCCTCGAAGAGGGCCAGCACCCCGCGCATGGCGGGAACATCGTCGAGGGCCGCCACGAAGTGCATCTCCGAGGTGCCGGGGTTCATGAAGCAGGTGTCGACCCCGTGGTCGACGAGGGTCCGGATGAGCGACTGGGCTCCGTTCATGGGCGTGCTCCTCGAATGGTGGCGGACGGGGGTGCGAACACCGTTCCCGGGTTCAGGATGCCGTGGGGGTCGAAGGCCGATTTGATCCGGCGCATCAACTCGAGCTTCACCGGGTCCTCGAGGTCCGCATAGGAGGCCAGCTTGGCCGTCCCGATCCCGTGCTCGCCCGACACTGCGCCGCCCAGGGCCACGGCGGCGGCCAGGATGTCATGGACGAGGCGGTGCCGGACGTCCGGGTCGGGCTGGAAGACCGAGAGGTGCACGTTGCCGTCGCCGGCGTGCCCGCACCCCACCACGAGGGAGGCGGTGGCGTCGGCCAGCACGGCCACGTCGGCCAGGTAGGCGGGGATCGACGCCCGTGGCACCACGGCGTCCACGATGTCGTCGGCGCCGGCCGCCTTGGACGCCCAGAACGCGTGCTCCCGGGCGGCGATCAGATCGTGACCGGCATGGTCGGGGAGCACGTAGACGTCGAGCGCGCCGAGCTCGGCGAGCTGGACGGCGAGCACCTCGGTGTCCTCGTCCACCCGGTTCTGGTGGTGCCCCTCGAGAACGATGACCAGGTAGGCCAGGGCCACCTCGCGCACCGCGTCGGGCACCCCCAGGTCGATCCCGGCGTTCGCGGTGATCCCGGCCATCGAGATCATGTCGATGTACTCGACGAGGAGCGGACCCACGCCGCTGGCCACCACGGGCGGCACGGCGGCGGCGACCTGGCTGACGGTGGCGAAGGGTGCGAGCAGTGTCGCCTGGTGACCCGGCCGGGGGTGGAGTCGGAGCACCACCCGGGTGACCAGGGCGAGCGTGCCCTCGGACCCGACGATGAGCTGGGTCAGGTCGTAGCCACTGGTGGCCTTCACGAACCGGCCACCGGTGGTGATGGTCTCCCCGGTGCCGAGGACCGCCTCGAGGCCGAGCACGTGGTGTCGGGTGACCCCGTACTTCACCGCCCGCATGCCGCCGGCATTGGTGGACACGTTGCCGCCCAGGCTCGCCGACTGCTCACCCGGGAACACGGGATAGACGAGTCCGAGCGGGGCCAGGGCGGCGTCGAGCTCGGCCAGTGTGACCCCGGGCTCGACCACGGCGACCTGGTTGTCCACGTCGATCTCGAGGATGGAGGCCATCCGCTCGAACGACACCACGATCCCCCCGTCGACCGGGACGGCGGCGCCCGACAGCCCGGTGCCCGAGCCCCGGCCGGTCACCGGCACCCCGAGCTCGCCGGCGACCCGGACGACGGCGGCCACCTCGACGGCCGATGCGGGGCGGACCACCGCCACCGGGTGGCCCGGCACGACCCCGAGGGACTCGTCGTGGCACAGGTCGTCGCTGATGGCGGCCCCGACGTCGACGTGGTCGGCACCGACGAGGGCCGCCAGCCGGTCCCCGATCATCCCTGTTCCCGGTCCGTATGCATCCGACACCCTCCTCCGACGCCCGCCGATACGCTACTCCCGTGGTGCTGGCGCACCCCGAGCCCGTTCCCGCCCACCCGGCGGGACCCGAGGAGGAGCGGATTCCGCCCATGACGACCGACCGACCCGGAACCGCCCCCGAACCCGTGCCGGTGCGGGTGGCCACGTGGAGCGAGGTGCCGGACCGGACGCCGGTGGGCGTCCGGGTCGAGGGGGTGGATCTGGTGGTCGTCCGCCGGGGCGACATGCACTCGGTCCTCTCGGGCCGGTGCCTCCACCGCGGGGCGCTGCTGGCCGACGGGTCGGTCGACGGGGACAACCTGCTGTGCGGGCTCCACGGCTGGGACTACCGCATCGACTCCGGGGTGAGCGCCTACAACAACGCCGAGGCGCTGGCCAAGTTCTCCAGCTGGGTGGTCGACGACGGGCTGTTCGTCGACCGCAACGAGGTGGTGGGCTTCCTGCTCCGCCACCCGCAGCCGTTCGACCCTGACGTCTACCAGGGCTACTACCGCGACCCGCACGACACCCCGGAGGAGCCGTTCGTCCACAGCATCCAGGAGCTGGCGGACCACGGTCTGGACCGGACCGGACACCACGGCCCGGTGTCGGCCATGGGGGTGTCCCGCGACGAGTTGCCCACCTGGGAGCACATCCAGTTCGTGACGGCCCAGCTCAGCCGGCTCCCACTGCTCGACGACGAGCCGGTCGCCACCGAGGTGTGCATCGGACCCAACGCCGACCGCCCCCTGTGGCTCGACATCCCCGTCTTCGTGTCCGACATGAGCTTCGGCGCACTGTCCCTCGAGGCCAAGACGGCGCTGTCGCGGGGAGCGGAGCTGGCCGGGACCGGGATCTGCTCCGGTGAGGGCGGGATGCTGCCCGAGGAGCAGGCGGCCAACAGCCGCTACTTCTACGAGCTGGCCTCCGCCCGCTTCGGCTGGTCGTTCGACGTACTGGCCAAGGTGCAGGCCTTCCACTTCAAGGGCGGCCAGGGCGCCAAGACGGGGACCGGTGGCCACCTCCCCGGGGACAAGGTCACCGGTCGCATCGCCGAGGTCCGCGGTCTGGCCGAGGGTACCCCCGCCGTGTCGCCGGCCCGGTTCCCGGACTGGGACTCGCTCGACGACTACCGACGGTTCGCCGACGAGGTGCGTGAGCGGTCCGGCGGCATCCCGGTGGGCTACAAGATGAGTGCCCAGCACATCGAGCAGGACATCGACGCGGCCCTGGCGGTGGGGGTGGACTACCTGATCCTGGACGGACGGGGCGGTGGGACGGGCGCGGCGCCCCTCCTGTTCCGCGACAACATCTCGGTCCCGACGATTCCGGCACTGGCCCGAGCCCGCCGCCACCTCGACCGGCTGAACCGGCACGACATCACCCTGGTGATCACCGGCGGCATCCGCACCCCGGCGGACATGGCCAAGGCGCTGGCCCTGGGCGCCGATGCGGTGGCGGTCGCCAACTCGGCGATCCAGGCCATCGGCTGCCTCGGCATGCGGGCGTGCCACACCAACAATTGTCCGGTGGGCATCGCCACCCAGCAGCCCCACCTGCGGGCGCGGCTGCCGGTGGACGAGGCGGCGGAGCGTCTCAACCGGTTCCTCCGGTCGGCGGTCGAACTGATGCAGGTACTGGCCCGGGCGTGTGGTCACCGCCGGCTGTCCGACTTCAGCATCGACGACCTCACCACGTTCGACCGGGACATGGCCTACCTGACCGGGATCGACTACGGCGGCGTGGTGCCGCTGTGACCGCCGACAGGGGGCCGACGGCCGACGTTCCCGAGGGCGCCGAATGGGTGCGGGTGGCGGACCTCGACGACCTGGAGGAGGGCCGGGTCCGCACGGCCCGGGCCGGGGACCGGACCATCGCGCTCACCCGGTGCCGGGGGCGCTACGGGGCGCTCGCGAACCACTGCCCCCACCAGGGCGGCCCGCTGGGCGAGGGATCGATCGAGAACGGGCTGCTGCGCTGCCCCTGGCACGGCTACGACTACGACCCGCTGACCGGGCTGCCTCCGGCCGGGTTCAGCGACGCACCCGAGGTCTACCCGGTCGAGGAGCGGCCCGACGGCGTGTGGGTGGCGGTGCCCCGGCGTGCCGCCCACCGGCGCACGGTGTCGGACCTCATGGTCGAGACCATGGTGGCCTGGGGCGTCACCCATGTGTTCGGGATGGTCGGCCATTCGAACCTGGGGTTCGCCGACGCCATGCGCCGCGCCGAGGAGCGGGGCGAGCTCACCTACATCGGCATCCGGCACGAAGGGGCGGCCGCCTTCGCGGCATCCGCCTACGGGAAGCTGACCGGGCGACCGGCCGCCTGCTTCGCCATCGCCGGACCCGGTTCGACCAACCTGCTCACCGGGCTCTACGACGCCAAGGTCGACCGGGCCCCGGTGCTGGCCGTGTCGGGTCAGGTGCCGTCCAAGGTGCTCGGCCGGGGGGCGTTCCAGGACCTGGACCTCGGCCGGGTGTTCAGCGACGTGGCCGACTACTCGGCCACCGTGCTGCACGGGTCGGACCACGCCGAACTGGTGGCCCTGGCCTGCAAGACGGCCCTGGTGGACCGGGGTGTGGGTCACCTGATCCTGCCCGACGAGGTCCAGGTGCTGCCGGCGGGGGATGCGGTGCCGGCCCGCCCGGCCGGGCGGGTGGCCGACCGCGCCGCCGGTCCGCCGGCCGACGCCCTGGCCCGGGCGGCCGCGGTCATCGACGGTGCCCGCCGGCCGGTCGTCGTGGTCGGGCACGGCGCACGGTTCGACATGGAGGAGGTGGTGGCGCTGGCCGAGGAACTGGGGGCTCCGGTGCTCACCACCTTCAAGGCCAAGGGTCAGATCTCCGACCACCATCCACTCGGATGCGGAGTGCTGGGCCGCAGCGGCACCCCGGTGGCGTCGTGGGTGATGAACGAGTCGGACCTGCTGATCGTGTTCGGCGCGTCGTTCTCCAACCACACCGGCATCGCGCCGTACAAGCCGATCGTGCAGGTCGACTTCGACCCGATGGCCCTGGGTCGGTTCCACCCGGTGACCGTGCCCGTCCTCGGCCACGTCGGCGTGACCGCACGGGCCCTGCGCGCCGCGGTCGGCCCCGCACCCGGACGGGTCGACCAGCGGGGCGACGTGGCCGACCGGTGGGCGATCTGGCGCGCCGAGAAGGAACGGCGTCTGGGCGACGACCACGGGCAGGGGGTGAGCGCGGCGGCGGTCTTCGACGCCATGGGCCGCCTGATGCCCGCCGACGCCGTGATCGCCGTCGACGTGGGCAACAACGCCTACTCGTTCGGTCGCTACTTCGAGTGCGACCGCCAGTCCGTGCTCATGTCCGGCTACCTCGGCTCGATCGGGTTCGGGTTCCCGGCGGCCATGGGGGCGTGGGCGGCGGCGCCCGGGCGGCCCATCGTGGCCGTGACCGGCGACGGTGGGTTCGGCCAGTACATCGCCGAGTTCACCACCGCCGTCAAGTACGGGATGCCGATCACGCTCGTGCTGCTCGACAACAGCGAGCTGGGAAAGATCGCCAAGGAGCAGCGGGCGGCCGACATGGACGTGTGGCAGGTCTCGCTGCAGAACCCGGACTTCGCCGCCTATGCCGAGCTGTGCGGGGGTAGGGGGATCCGGGTGACCACCCGGGACAAGCTGGACGCCGCCCTGGTCGAGGCCCTGGCGACCGACGGCCCGGCCCTCGTCCACGTGGTCAGCGACGTCGACCTGGTCTGACGCGGGAGTGGCCGGGGCCGGCCCGGCCGACGCCCGGGCCCCGGCCGGACGGGCACCGAATGGGAGTACCGGGGGCGCGCTCGGTAGGCTGGGCGGGTGCCCTCGACCACCTCGATGTCCGGTGCCCAGCGCCTCGGACCGAGCCTGCACAACGTCCTCACCCGGTGGGACGTCAGCCCGTTCGCGCTCGTGACGCTGGCATTCGTCCTCGTCGTGGCCGCCTGGTACGTCCAGTCCGTGTGGGCGCTGTCCGCCCGGGGCCGCTCGTGGAGCGGCATGCGGACCACGTCGTTCCTGTGCGGCCTGGTCCTGGTGGATCTGGCGTTCCAGTCACCGGTGGCCACGTTCACCATGGGCTACTTCGAGGCCCACATGATCCAGCACCTGCTGCTGATGGTCACGGCACCGCCGCTCCTGGCGCTCGGTGCGCCGATGACCCTGGCGCTCCAGACCTCGGGCCGGCGCACCAAGGTCCGTCTGCTGCACGTCCTCAACTCCCGGGCGTTCCGGTGGTGGAGCCACCCGGTGCCGACGGCCACCGTGTACTACCTCGCCATGTTCGCGTTCTTCCTGACCTCGGCCGTCCAGGTGGCCATGACCCACATGTGGCTGATGGACGTGGTCAACGTGCTGTTCCTGGTGGCCTCCCTGCACTTCTGGTGGCCGATCGTGGGAGTCGACCACATCCCCCACTGGCCCATGGGCCACGGGATGAAGATGGTGGCCCTGCTCATCGGGGTGCCCATCGAGTCGTTCCTGGCCCTCGCCCTTCTCAGCACCACCCGGCCCGTCGCCTCGATGTACACGGTGGGCTCCACCCACTCCGGTGCGGCCATCCTGTGGATCGGGGCGGAGGCCTTCACCTTCCTGGCGCTCATCCCCGTGTTCGTCCAGTGGCTGCGCGTCGAGGGGAAGCGCACGGCCCGGATCGACGCCGAGCTGGACGCCGCCTACGCGGCCGCCGGGACGACGCTGACCCCGGTCGGGCCCGACCGGTCGGGTGACCCGGGGCACTGACCGTGCGGACCGGCAGGACCGGGATTCGCCCGGGACCCAGCTAGGCCGGTGCGAACGTGTAGGTGAACGGCGCCGACTTCGGTGCGTCGGTGAACGCGCTCTTGCCCTTGATGGTGACGCCGACCAGGACGGCGGACGAGCCGACCTCGACGGTCATCGTCCCGACCGCCGGATAGGAGAGCACCTTCGCCGCGGGCTGGACGCCGCTGACCAGCGGCACGGGGGAGGACGAACTCGTCACCTGGACCCAGCACGGGCCCGACGTGGCCACGACCACCGTGAACTTGGCGGTGGCCACCGTGTAGGAGGCGCTCGACGACGTCGACCCCGAGGGCTGGACGGGGAAGGTCTGGCGCGGCGCCGCCGGGGACGCCGACGGGGTCGGACCGGCGGTCCCACCGGCGGCGGCCGAGCCGGCGGGTGCCACCTTCAGGATGTGGGCGTCGGCCAGTACCTTCGCATCGGCGGACAGGAGGACGAATCCGACGACGATGGCCAGGACCAGGAAGGCGGCCACCCAGGTGATGACCTTCAGCGACGTCGGCGCGTGCATGCGCCGGCGGGCACGGGCCACCTGGCGGCGGCTCCTGCGCAGGTCGTCCCGGGGAACCACCGGGAACGTGCCGGTCGGCGGTCCCACCGATACGGCGAGGTCGTAACTGCCCGACGTGCCGGTGGTCCACGTCGCCCGCCCACCCACCTGGGGGACCTCGCCCGTCTCGGTGAAGGCCCGGAGGTGGTCCGGCCCGGCCGAGACGCCGGCGGCCACGCCCCCAACGGCCGCGGTCACGAGGGCCCGGTCGTCGCCCGAGCGCTCGGTCCGGAAGTCTCGGGTCAGGGTGTCCTCGTCGAGGCCCAGGAACGTGGCGTAGCGCCGGAGGGTGGACACCGCCAGCGCCTCGTCGGGCAGCGCCACCATGTCGTCCGCCTCGAGCGCCTCGAGTTGGGTGATCGGACGACCCAGTCGGTCGTGGACGGCGAGGAGGTCGAGACCGCGCTCCTCCCTGGCCTGGCGGAGCCGGGCCCCGACCGACTCGGGCCCACTGGCCAGGTCGTCGTCTGGACCGTCGCCGCCACGGCCCGCCGTTCCTCGCGGCCGGATCACGTGGGTTCGCCTGACATATACCTTCCCCCAGCGTACCCGCCGCCATCCCGGACGCCGCTGACGCTGTCCGGTACGCCGCGGGAGCACCGCCGGCGGAGCCCGTCGGGACCACCGGTAGAGTCGCCGCGGGGCCACGTGACGACAGGAGGACGCCGATGCCCGCAGTGACAGTTGACGACGTGCTGGCCCTGCCCCGGGTCCTGGGACCGGAGCCCGCCGGCACCTCCGGGCGCCCGGTGCTGGGTGTCACGACG
>Ga0302279_10001735_pt1 | contig 30375 bp, 20 predicted proteins | sample III_Bog_N3_3_FD_194541 | JGI IMG/M metagenome (GOLD analysis project Ga0302279, IMG submission 194541) | Peat permafrost microbial communities from Stordalen Mire near Abisko, Sweden - III_Bog_N3_3 | ecosystem: Environmental > Terrestrial > Soil > Wetlands > Peat | place: Sweden: Abisko... | reverse complement strand
GCGGGCCGATTTGAGTTGAAGGCTTAAGGGAATTTGGTGATGGATGGAGGTTGGCACCTTGAAGGCAAAAGCGCAACAGGAACGGGTTAACGCGGAATCGCGCGGCGCGGGCTGGGAACCGGATGCGGTGACCAGAGTGGAGAATGGCGTGGTGGAACTGGTGGTTCGCAGTGAGGGCGGCCACCTGGCCGAATTCCGATTCTCCGGTGCAGATGGGGCGGCGTCGCCGAATGTGCTTTGGGAGTCGACGTGGAGACACGACAGACTGGAGGACACGAGCGCGGAAGACCTGGCGAAGACGGCCGGGTTCACGGGCCACGGGCTGTGCCTGGACTACTTCGGCGGGCCCTCGGCTGAGGAGAAGGCGCGTGGGATGGTGCAGCACGGCGAAGCGGCACGAGCGGTGTGGGAGCTGTTTTCATCAGAGGCTGGTGGGGAAGATGCAGCGCATTGGCGCGTTGATCTGCCCATTGCGCAGTTGTCGTTTGAGCGCAAGGTGCGGCTGGGCAGCGGCGAGAGTGTTGTGTTTATCGAAGAGACGGTGACCAACAGGCGCGACGCGGAGCACGTGTGCGACTGGGTGCAGCATGCGACGTTTGGGCCGCCGTTTGTGACCAGCGAGGACACCAGCTTTGTTGCGTCGGGCGCGCGGGGACTGACGGCGCCGGATGGCTATGGGGCGGACTCGCTGGTGGCGAGCGGCCTGGAGTTCGATTGGCCGTTTGCGCCGGCGGATGGGCCTGAAGCGGGAGTAGTAGACTTGCGCCGGCCGTTTGCAACCAGGGGCAAAGGGATCACGGCCGCTGTGGAGATGGACCCGCGGCGCAGTGTGGAGTTTATTGCCGCCGTGAATTGCAAGTACGGACTGGGCGTGGGGTATTGCTTCCGGCGCGAGGACTTTCCGTGGATGATGGTGTGGGAAGAAAACTGCGTGAGGCAGGACGAGCCGTGGCTGGGGACAGCGCAGGCGCGGGGGATGGAGTTTGGATCGACGCCGCTGCCCAGCGGACGCGAGGTCACGCTGCGCCGCGGACGACTGTTTGACACACCAAGCTGGTGCACGCTGGCCGCGCATGAAGTCAAAAAAGCGCGCTATGTGATGTTTCTGTTTTGGGTTCCGGACGAGTGCGATAACGTGACGGATGTGACGGTGCATGGCGACTCGATTGATTTTGCCGGGGACGACGGAGCGTTCGCGTTTTCGATTCCGGCGCACGGGTGCGAAGAGTTTCTTTCTTCAGGACATTGAGCATTCCGTCCGAAGCGATAGCGGGGCGCTGCGGTTGCAGACCTGGGAGGGTGCGGTGAAAGCTCGGCTCATGCAGGCCAGCATTCTGTCGATCGCAATGTCTGTCTGCTGTGCTGTACCGGCGGATGCACAGAGTGCCGCGGTTGCGCCGTATCAATTCTCGGCAAAAGGGCAGACGGCGCTCGACAGGCTCGGCATGCTGAGCGCCATCCCCGCAAGCGATTGGCAATACCATGCGGGGGATGTGGCGCAGGCGGAGAGCGCCGACCTCGACACGAGCGGCTGGGAGAAGATTGCGCTGCCGTTTCACGCTTCCGCCGGCGTAGTGTGGCTGCGGCGGTGGGTGACGGTTCCGAAAGACCTGAGTGGCTATGACGCAAGCGGCGCGCGGGTGTGGTTCCACTTGTCGCTTGAGAACACCGGGCCGGGGCCGGAATACGCTTATCAGATTTTGTTTGTGAATGGGGTGCGCGTTGCCGAGGGGCAGCACGTGGAGCGGCGCGTGCTGTTTGCGCACGAAAAGGCGGGCGAGAAGGCGCTGATTGCGGTGAAGCTGCTGGCTACCAAGTATGACAAGAGCGTTGAAGCAGCCGAGGTGACGCTGGATGCGATCGACGGGCGGCCGAACCCGGACGATCTGCTCAAGGAGCTTGAGTCAGCGGCGCAGATTTTGCCGGCGATGAGCAAGGACGCCGACACGCTGCACGCCGAGGAAGCGACGCTTGAGCGGGCGGCTGCGCAGATTGATGTTGGCGCGCTGGACAAAGGCGACCAGGCGGGGTTCGATGCGTCGCTGGGCCGGGCGCGTGCGGCGCTTGAGCCGCTGCGGCCGGTGCTCAGGAAACTGAGCGTGGACATGACGGGGAACGCGCATATCGATGCGGCGTGGCTGTGGACGAAGAGTGAGACTGTTGACCAGGTACACTTCACCTTCTCCAATGCGCTGCGGATGATGGACGAGTATCCGCAGTACACGTTCGCGCAATCGACATCGCAATACAGCGAGTGGATGGAAGCAAAATTTCCTGAAGTCTTCAAAGGAATTCAGCAAAAGGTGAAGGAGGGGCGCTGGGAGCTGGTGGGCGGCATGTGGGTTGAGCCGGACTTCAACTTTCCCGATGGCGAGGCGGAGGTGCGGCAACTGCTGGTGGGCACGCGTTCCCTGCACAGCCGCTTTGGTGTTGACGTAAAGGTGGGGTGGAATCCGGATTCGTTTGGCTATAGCTGGCAACTGCCGCAGGTATATGCGAAGTCGGGCATTCATTTTTTTCTGACGCAGAAGATGGTGGAGAACGAGGTGAACGCGCTGCCGCTGAAGCTGTTCTGGTGGGAGGCGCCGGACGGCAGCCGGGTGCTGACGTATATTCCGCACGATTATGTTCTGGATATCGATCCGGTGGACATGGCCGCGGACATGGCGCGCGCGGTGAAGATGAATCCGGGCGCGACGGAGATGCTGCACCTGCATGGGCCGAGTTATGGGCGGCTGCTGATGGAGGGCGCGCGGGCGGTGCTGGATACGGGCGTGCACTGGGAGCAGCCGGAGAGGGTGTATCCGGCGCTGCACTTTGGCACGGCGGAGCAATTCTTTCGCGATGCGTCGGCACGGATTGCGGCGCAATCACCGGTGTGGAACTATCGGACGGCGGCAGCGGGCGAGGTGAATTTGCCGGAGCCACCGGCGGGTGAGATCACGGTTCCGACGTGGAAGGACGAGCTGTATCTGGAGCACCATCGCGGGACGTATACGACGCATGCCGACCAGAAGCGCAACATTCGCGAGAGCGAGGAGCGGCTGCTGAATGCGGAAAAATATTCAGCACTGGGCTGGCTCTATGGAGATGCGTATCCGGCGGAGGCGTTGACGGAGGCGTGGAAGAAAGCGCTGTTCAACGACTTTCACGATCTTGCGGCGGGATCGGGAATCGGTGAGATCTACAAGGATGCGCAGCGGGATTTCGACCAGGTGCGCTGGACGACGGAAGAGGCCACGCGACAGAGCCTGCGCACGCTCGCAGCGCGCATTGATACGCGGGGCGCGGGCGAGCCGATTGTGGTGTGGAATCCGCTGGGATGGGACCGCGGCGGCGTGGTGAAGATGGATGTGCAGAGGTCGCACGATGAGCCCGGCGGCATTGCGATTACAGATGCGAAAGGCAAGGCGCTGGCGATGCAGGTGGTGGGTGAGCAGCGCGCGACTCATACCTATTCTCTGCTGATCGCGGCGCCGCTGGTGCCATCGATGGGCTACACGGTGCTGCATGCGGTGAGCGGACGGCGCGCGGTTCGCACGGACCTGAAGGCGAGCGGGTTGACGATTGAAAATGCGCACCTGCGTGTGAGGGTGGATGGAGCGACCGGCTGCATGACGAGCCTCTACGACAAGCAGTCGCAGTTTGAGTCGCTGGCGGCGGGAAGCTGCGGCAATGAGCTCGAAGCGTTTCAGGACCTGCCCAAGACCGATGACGCGTGGAACATTGACCAGGGGACGCTGGATCACTTTACTCCGATCACGAAGGCCGACGCGGTGGAGCTGGTGGAGCAGGGGCCGCTGCGGGCGGGGATTCGCGTGACGCATACGTGGCAGAGCTCAAAGTTTGTGCAGGAGATTACGCTGGACGCGGGCTCGGATCATGTGGACGTGACGAATGACATCGACTGGCACGAGACGCACGTGCTGCTGAAGGCGGCGTTCACGCTGGCGGCTCGGAGCGCGGTGGCGACGTATGAGATTCCTTATGGAGCGATCGAGCGGCCGACGACGCGCGACAACAGCTGGGAGCAGGCGCGGTTTGAAGTGCCGGCGCTGCGTTGGGCCGACCTGGGCGATGGCAGGCACGGGTTCTCGCTGATCAATGAAGCCAAGTATGGGTACGATTGCCGCGACAATGTTTTGCGGCTGTCCCTGCTGCGATCGCCGGTGTGGCCCGATCCGAATGCCGATCGCGGACCGCAGCGCTTCAGCTATGCACTCTATCCGCATGGGGGCGACTGGAAGGCTGCGCTGACGGTGCGCCACGGCTACGAGTACAACTACGGATTGCACGCGGAGACAACGGCGACGCATGAGGGGCAGTTGCCGGCGACGCACTCGTTCCTGCGCGTGGAGCCGGAGAACCTGGTGATGACGGCGATGAAAAAGGCAGAAGACGGCGACGGGCTGATTCTGCGCTTTTATGAGTGGGCGGGACGGAAGACAGAGGCGCGCATTGCGGCGCCGCCAGGGGCGACGGCGGTTTATCCCGTGAACCTGATGGAAAATATCGACGAGGACGCGGAGCAGAAGGGGCTGGTGCGTCGCGAGGGAGACAACATTCGCTTTGCCGTCGAGCCGTACTCGATCAATACGCTGCGGATTGATTTTGCGCATCCGGATTCTGCGCTTCAGGGGAGCGATGCGAAGCAGGCGAAGTGAGATTGCGGCGCTGTTGGCAGCAATCGAGTTGCCTGCTATTTGCCAGCTGTGCGGCGGCGGCCGCCTGGATCGCAGCCGCAGGAGTCGCGAACGATCAACTGGGTGTCGAGCCAGCGAATGCCGGCGCTCTCGGATGCGCGCGACGCCCGGGCATGCACCTGGCGCTTGCTGTTGAGCTGCTCAAAGAGGAGCTCGGCGGCCATCTTTCCCATCAGCTCCATCTCCTGGCGGACGACGGTGATTCCGGGGTCGAGGGCGGAGGCAAGCTCGAAGTCGTCGAAGCCGAGCAGGGCGACGCGGTTGGGAATCTTGACGCGCAGTTTGTGCAGCGCCTCGAAGCAGTAGACGGTGACGAGGTTCTTGACGGCGAAGATGGCGTCGGGTGGATTGGTGCCGTAGAGATAGGATTTGAGGGCGAGTTCGACGGACTCGTAGGAAGTGAGGGAGACGTCGACGCGCGGAGTCAGCTTGGCCTCCTGCATGGCGTAACGATAGCCGCGAATGCGCTCCTTGTTGGTGTAGAGCGAGTCCTCACCCTTCATGCCGAGAAAGACGATGCGCTTGTAGCCGTGCGCGATAAGATGCCGCGTGGCATCTTTGGCGCCCTTGTAGTTGTTGCTGACGACGCTGGGCCAGGAGGCGCCGAGAATGGGACGGTCAAAGCTGACGACGGGAACGGAATTCTTGTTGAGCACTTTGACGAGCTCATCGTTTTGCGAGGCGGCGGGCGCGAGCAGAAGGCCGTCGATGCGGCGCTGCAGGAGGCGGTTGAGGTTTTCCATCTCGACGTGTGGATCGTTGTTGGAGCAGGTGACGATGAGAAGAAAGTCATTGGCGCGGGCGATCTCCTGCGCGGCCTCGGCGCAGACGGCGAAGAAGGGATCGGCGACGTAGGGAATGATGAGGCCGATGGTCTTGGTGCGGTTGCCCTTGAGAGTGCGCGCGGCGTGATTGGGCTGATAGTCAAACTTGCGGATGACTGCGTTGACCCGTTCGATGGTTTCAGGACTTACCCGCGCGCCGCCGTTGATGACGCGGGAAACGGTGCTCTTGCCCACGCGCGCTTCACGTGCGACATCGCCAAGGGTTGCATGCGACGTGATCTTCTTCACTAACACCTCCAAGGTGTTTCATCCGAGTATAAGCTGCAATGCGCGGGCCGGACGCGTGATTTTTGAACGGAACTGCAGCGATTCGGACAATTGAAATTGAATCAGGAGCAGCCCTGGGACGGGGCTTATGAGCGCGGATTACGGGACACGGCAGGATAGCATTTGCCTGACGAATGTGAAAGCGCGGACTGATTTCGGCAGGAAAATCAACTAGACTACGGATAGTTCCGGCGGAGATTTGCGATTAGACCGCTGAGACCATGAAGCCAATGTGCAATAACTCAGTACTTATACTGACCGAGGTAGTTGGGCACGTTCGACTCGCCAGTTATGGAGAAGCCTGGCCACGGAACGTGGGATGGCGATTGCATGAAATCGATAACACACGGGGAAGAACGAGTTAGATAGGAGATATCGAGGGATGTTTAGTCTGGATGAGAATTTGAAGGAGTTGGCGGCGGTGATGGAGTCGCTGCGGAAGATGTCTCCGGTTTTGCACGAGGCTGCAGATATGTGTATAGCGGCGCTCAAGGGCGGCGGCAAGCTGCTGGTGTGCGGCAACGGGGGCAGCGCGGCGGAAGCGCAGCATCTGACCGGCGAGCTGGTGGGGCGGTACAAGGAGTCGCGCCGTCCGCTGGCCGCGATTACGCTGGCTGCGGATGCAGCGGTGCTGACCTGCATTGGCAACGACTACAGCTTTGAGGATGTGTTTTCGCGGCAGGTACAGGCGTTGGGGAAGCCTGGTGACGTGCTGGTGTCGTTCACAACCAGCGGCCGCTCGCCGGATGTGCTGGCGGCGCTGGGGGCGGCGAAAGAAGTTGGAGTGGGATCGGTTTCATTTCTAGGCCGCGACGGCGGGCCGGCGCTGGCGCTCACCGACTGCGCGCTGGTGGTGAAGCACAATGACACGGCGCGCATCCAGGAGGGGCATCAGTTTTTGATGCATTGCATGATGGACCTGATCGAGGCCGGGCTCAAGAACTGATCGGGGCTCATGAGGCGACGGTGCGGGCGGGTGCGGTGCGCGAGGAGCCGGCGGCGAGTTTTTTGCTGCCGGCTTTTTCGCGTCCGCGGATTGCTCGCGGGCCGGTGCTGGACTCGCGCACGATGAGGCTGAAGGGCAGATGACTCTGCTGCGGCGCACGGTCGCGGTACTGGATGCGCTCAAGCATGGCGCTGACGGCGGCTCTGCCGATGGCGCGGCAAGGCTGATGAATGGTGGTGAGCGGGACGGTGAGCAGGGTGGCGTAGCGCACGTCATCGAAGCCGGCGACGCGGACGTCGGCGGGGAGGCGGACGCCGCGGGCGGAGAGGGTCTGGATGAGGCGCGCGGCGGTCTGGTCATTGGAGCAGATGATGGCATCGGGCAAGCGGGGCCGGAGCATCTCGGTGACGAAGGCCGCGTCGGCAGGATCGCCGAACCAGCCGAGAGGCCGCGCGAGTGCGAGGCCGGCGCGGGCAATGGCCTCGCGGGCGCCGGCGAGGCGGAGATCGGTAGTGGCCGGATAGTTGGGGCGGGCGAGGAAGCGGAAGTCGCGATTGCCCTGCTGAAGAAGGTGCTGGGTGAGGACGAAGCCGGCGCTGAAGTTGTCAATGCCGACGAGGTCGAACTGGCTGTGGCCGGGAAACTCAACGATGTCGCGGTCAAGAAGCACGACGGCTATGTTGGCTTCCTGAAGCATGCGCGCGATTTTGCGATTGAGCGGCTCGCGGTCGGCGCTGTTTTCAATGGGCGCGAAGAAAACGCCGTCGACGCGTGAGTCAATGTATTGACGGCAGAGGGCGAGCGCGTCGTCGGCTGTGGTGACGGGGGCAACGGCATCGCCCCAGAGGACGGCCGCGCCGAGGCTCTGCGAGAAGCGGGTAATTTCATTGCAGATGGGATCGAGAATTTCGGTGTCGCCGAGGCCGGGTACGAGCAGGCCGAACTTGCGCTGCGACAGGTCATGAGCGCTGGTGGCAGTGGAGTTCAAATAACTGCCTGAGCCGACGCGGCGGTCGATGATGCCCTGGCTTTGCAGGTCGCGCAGGGCGCGGGCGGCGGTGGGGCGCGAGACACCGAAGCGGCGGGCCAGCTCGGTCTCGCTGGGCAGGCGGCGGCCGTTGGTGAAGGCGCCCTCGGCGATCTGGCGCTGCAAGGCCTGGAAGACGACGCGATGCTTGACGACTGCTTTTGCGGCCATTCTCGACGTGCTCCTCGATGCAGGAACGGTTCAGGATGCGGAGATTGTTGCGCAAAATGTGATGCGACGATGTTGAGTGGGGAATGAGCGCGGCTATTTTTGCGCGGACCAGAAACTTGCACCGCGGTTGTCGTACGTGAGCCGCAGCGTGTTGATCGAGTAGGGCGTGACGGGAAAGAGAACCTGATTTCCGGCGATCGAAAGTGCGGGGCCTTCATCCTTCTCCATCAGGTTGGCGGCGGTGGCCGCGGTTGCGCCTGCTGGTATGCTGATGCGCGCCATGCCTGCCGTGCCGGCCCATTCATAGAAGCGAAGGATGAGGCTCTTGCCGTCTTCACTCGCTTTGATGGCGGTGAGCGCGACGTTGCCGGGCTCGATGGAGACGAAGGAGTGTTCATGAGGCAGCTCGCCGGTGTGCGCTTCGACTTGCAGGGCGGAGAGCTTGTAGTTGAAGTCGTAACCGTGGCGCACGGAGAGGGCGCTGCGCCATGTGCCGGCGTGGGGATAGAGCGAGTAGGCGATGTGCTGAGGTCCGCGGTCGGCATCGGGATCGGGATCGATGGGCGAGCGGAGCAGGGTGAGGCGGAGAACGTTGCCGCGGGCGTCGTATCCATACTTGGCTTCATTGATGAGCGTGAATCCATGCGCGCTGTCGCCGAGATCTGCCCAGCGCATGGCGGGAACTTCGAACTTGGCGGCGTCAACGGGATTGTCGCGGGTGGTGGGACGCTGGATGGTTCCGTAGGGAATTTCGTAGGTGGCCATGTTGCTGGAGGCGGCGAGCGGGAAGGCTGCCTTGAGGAGGATGTGCGTCTCGTGCCAGTCGAAGTCGTTGACGACATCGACGCGCGGGAGGCCGGCGTAGAGGGTGATGCTCTGGATAAATTTTGACTGCGCGGAGTGGGAGCGGACCTGAATGATGCTGCGCAGAGCGCCGGACTCGACGAGGCGGACGGAGTCGGTGGAGATCATGGGCGTGGGGTGGTCGAGCGTGCCGGGGTCGATGTTCCAGGCGTCGTACTCTTCCGGCTTGTCGACGAAGGTTTCGAGCTTGTTGCCGCAGGCGCCGGCGGCGAGGGACTCAAAGTGCGCCTGCTTGTCGTAGAGGCTGGTGATGCATCCGGTTGCTGGATCGACGGCGACGCGCAGGAAGGCGTTCTCCATGGTCAATGCGCTGGTTTTGAGGTCAGTCGCAAACGGACGCGAGCCGGGCACCATGCGCAGGAGTTTGTAGCCGAGTGCGGGCACATTGCTGACGCGGAGCAGGAGGCGATAGGTGTGCGTGAGCGGGTCGGTTGAAAGCGCCTGCGCGGGGACCACCTGGCCGTGGCTGTCAAGCACGGCGACGCCGCGGGGGCTGGGCTGCGGCATCTGCAAGGTTGCTTCGACGAGGTCGTCGCGCTGCCAGGCCATGGGGTTCCAAACGAGGAAGGGAACGCCCGCGCCCAACTGCGTATCGACATGGCTGGCTAGATTGGCGAGCGCGGCTGCTGTGACTTCATTCGTGGCCGAATGGACCTGGTCGTAGTCGCGCTGCGCGTCCTTGTAGATGACGGCGATGCCGGAGCCGGCGGCGAGATCGTGGAACTGGTTGAAGAGCACTTTTTTCCAGGCTTCCGTGAGGGCGGGAGCGGGATAATCCTGACCGCCAAGCCAGCTGAGCGAGGCGTACTTCTCGGCGTTGAGCATCCACTCTTCACTCAAGCGCATGTTGGCCTTGTGCGCGGCCTGGGTGGTGTAGACGCCGCGATGATACTCGAGATAGAGCTCATCATTCCAGACGGGAACGCTGATTTCACCAGCGGGCGGCGGGGGAAGTTTGAGCGCGCCCTGCGCCATGGACGCGTAGTTCCAGACAGGTGCGTCCTTGGTGTCGATGCGAGCGGCGGTCTGCTCAAAGAAGCTGAGCGCGGTGCCGAACTCGAGGCGGGGATAGACGAGCGAGTCCTGCATCCAGTGGGCGCCCTGGTCGAGCATGTCGCGGGTGGGACCGCCGCCGTGGTCTCCGACGCCATAGAGGTGCAACAGCGACGTGGCGCCGGGATTGAGGCTGACGGCATCGGCCAGATCGCCGGCCATCTCTTCCGGTTCGAGACGGCGGCCGTAGCCGTGGGGGAAGTAAGTGAGCACGCGGCTGCCATCGGGCGCCTGCCACCAGAAGAGCTTGAGCGGCAACTGGTTGGTTTCGTTCCAGTGCATCTTGTGGGTGACGAAAAAGTCGACGCCGGACTTTTTGTAGATTTGCGGGAGCTGCCAGTTGAAGCCGAAGGAGTCGGGGTTCCAGCCGACGCGCACATCGACGCCGAACTTCTGCTGGAAATATTGCTTGCCAACGAGCAACTGGCGCACCTGCGACTCGCCATCGGGGAGGTTGAGATCGGGCTCGACCCACATGCCGCCGGTGAGCTCCCAGCGGCCCTCGTGCGCGCGTCTGCGCGTGCCTTCAAAGACCTCAGGATACTTTTGCTCCATCCATTCGCTGTAGGCAGCGGCGGACTGGGAGTAGGTGTAGCCGGGATACTCGTTCATGAGCTGGAGGGCGGTTTCAAAGGTGCGATGGACGACGTCGACGGTTTCGGTCCAGGGCCACATCCAGGCGGCGTCGATGTGCGCGTTGCCGGCGGCGTGGATTGCATAACGCTGCAGGAGCGGGCGGAGCGCGGCGAGTTGCGACTGCGCAGTGTGGAGCGAGGAGTCAAATGCAGATTGATCGGCATGGGCGAGGGCGGCGAGGTCGACGCTGCGGGCGGATGCGTCGAGGGTTGCCTCCTGGGCGGCGAGCTCGGAGGGCGAGGCGGTGAGGATGGGGAGCAGGTGCGCGGCGGAGAGCAGCTCGTTGAGCACGTCGCCGGGGTTGGGGCGGCCGGCGACAAAATCGATGCGCAGATTGGCGGCGCGGAAGCGCTTGATGTTTTTGGTGCCGAGAAATTTGACGGCGACGAAGATCTTCTCGCCGGGTTTGGCGTCGTTGAACAGCAGGACGTCTTCAAGTTGCTGGGTGCCGAGGGCGACGCGCGCGCCGTTGAAGTAGATGATCTCGGGAAAGAGCTCGTTGGCATCGACGCGCAGGTTGAACCAGATGTGGGTGCCGGTGAGGTCGTAGCCGTTGAGGGTGCGGGGAACCTCGATCCAGCGGCGCAGCCAGACGGCGTCGCGGGAGAGCTCGGTGTCGGACTTGATGGGCGTCCAACTGCTGTCGTCGAGCTCGGGCCGCTCGCCGTGGGGAATGTCGCCGAGGTGGTAGAGCCATTCATCGGCGGGCAGGGACTGGACGCCGGTGAGCTTGTCGAGCGCGGCCTGCGCGGGCGCGGAGAACCGATAGGGCTTGAGCTGCGGGTCCTGGCCGCGGGCGGCGAGAGGGCAATGGAAGAAGAACAGCAGTAGAGCCAGCGCGAGGAGCAGAGCGGGCGAAGGTCTTGCGGGCTTCAGGGTTGTCGTTTTCGTTGCGCAATTGTCGAGGTGCATGGCCTGCTCTCCTAGGCGCGGGTGCGGGTCGCCGATTGCGCGGGGAGGTGTCATAGCAACTGAAGTTGCTATGACAGATATTTCCAACCTGTCCGGATTGAAGCGGCCTGCAATTCGACTGGTAAAGTATACTTCGTTGTGGATTCGCCCGCCTATCGGATTCCGCGCGCGTCGCAAAGGATGGCTCCGGGCGGGCAGGTTGTTAGAACAACTTGGGATGGCAATTATTTCTAGTTAAGGAGCAGCTGGTTGGCACTTACGGACTCATCGCCGGATTCATGGCTGGCATCGGCACTGGCTCAACTTGCGCAGGTGCGCGTGACTGTGTTCGGCGATTTTTGCCTGGACGCGTATTGGCAACTGGACACCGGTGCTGCGGAACTCTCTGTGGAAACGGGGCTGCCGGTGCGCCGCGTGAGGAGCCAGCGCTACGGCCTGGGCGGGGCGGGCAATGTGGCCGCAAACCTGGTGGACCTGGGCGTTGGCCGGGTACGGGCGGTGGGCGTGGTGGGGCCTGACTTGTTTGGCCGCGAGATGCTGCAACTGCTGAATGCCATGGGCTCCGACGCAAGCGGCATGGTGACAGATGCGCAGTGGCAGACGATGGTTTACACCAAGCCATGCCTTGGAGAAGCCGAAGAGAGCCGGATTGATTTTGGCGGCTTCAACACGCTGGCGCCGGCGACGATCGACACGGTGATTGCGGCTCTGGAAAGGGCCGCGGCGGACAGCGATGTGGTGATTCTGAACCAGCAGGTTCCGGGCGGCGTGAGCACGGCCGAGGTGATCGGGCGGGTCAACGAAGTCATAGAACGACATGCGCGCACGCACTTTGTGGTGGATGCGCGGCATCGCGCCGAGCTTTATCGCCATGCGGCCATGAAGGTAAATGAACGCGAGGCGATGCGGCTGCTGGGCGAGGATGCGGCCGATCAGCCGTCGATGGAGCAGGTGCGGACACTGGCGCGGAAGGTGTCTCGCCTGAGCGGCAAGCCGGCATTCATCACCTGCGGCGAGCGCGGCATTGTGACGGCCGAGGGAGACGCGGCGGAAGTGTCTCCGGGGCTGCTGGTGCTTGGCAAGACGGATCCGGTGGGAGCGGGCGATACGGTTGTGTCGGCGATAGCGGCGGTGCTGGGCAGCGGGCAGGGGCCGTTTTTGGCGGGCAAGCTGGCAAATATTGCCGCATCGGTGACGGTGCGCAAACTGCAACAGACGGGAACGGCGACGCCCAAGGAGATTCTGGCCATTGGTCCCGATCCGGATTACATCTACGAGCCGGACCTGGCGAGCGGGGCGAACCTGGCGCGCTATGCCGAGGGCACGGACTTTGAGGTTGTGGGCGAACTGCGCGACGACCTGGCCATTGAGCACTGCATCTTCGATCATGACGGCACGCTCTCCACACTGCGTGAAGGGTGGGAGAAGATCATGGAGCCGATGATGCTGCGGGCGATTCTTGGCTCGAGCTATGCGACGGCTTCTGCATCGACGTTTGCGCGGATCACGAGCGAAGTGCGGACCTTCATTGACGGAACCACGGGCGTGCAGACGCTGGCGCAGATGAAGGGACTGGTTGAACTGGTGCGGCAGGCGGGGTTTGTGCCGCAGGAAGAGATTCTGGACGAGCACGGCTACAAGGCCATCTTCAACGACGACCTGCTGAAGATGGTGCATGGGCGGCTGCGCAAGCTCGAAGCGGGAGAACTGGCCAAGTCGGATTTCCAGGTGAAGAACGCGATGCTGCTGGTGGAAGAGCTCTACAAGCGCGGCATCAAGCTGTACCTGGCCAGCGGCACGGACGAGGCGGATGCGCTTGCCGAGGCCAAGGCGATGGGCTATGCGGAGATGTTTGAAGGCAGAATTTTTGGCGCCGTGGGCGATGTGAATGTGGAAGCGAAGAAGATGGTGCTGGAGCGCATTATCCGCGAGTACAATCTTGCCGGGCACCAGTTTGCAACGCTGGGCGACGGGCCGGTGGAGATCAGGGAGACGCGCAAGCGCGGCGGGCTGTGCATTGGCGTGGCCAGCGACGAGGTGCGGCGGTTCGGGTGGAACATGAACAAGCGCGGGCGGCTGATTCGCGCGGGTGCGCAATTGATTGTGCCCGACTATAGCCAGCTGCCGGCGCTGCTGAAGCTGATGCGGATTGCGTAGCAGAGAGATCAACCAACAAGTGCAGGGAGTGCGTTGCAGCATGCAGATTGAGAATCCAAAGATACTGAGTGTGGCGGCGATGCGAGCGGAACGGGACCGGCTGGCCGCCGACGGCAAGACGCTGGTGTTTACCAATGGCTGCTTCGATATTCTGCATCGCGGCCATGTGACGTATTTGACCTTTGCGCGCAACCAGGGCGATGCGCTGGTGGTGGGGTTGAATACGGACGCATCGGTGCGCGCCAACAAGGGCGACGACCGGCCGATCAATTCCGAAGACGATCGCGCGTTTGTGCTTGGGTCACTGCGCGCGGTTGATTACGTGGTGCTGTTTGGCGACGACGAGCCGAAGGGCATTATTGCCGAGATTTTGCCGCAGGTGCTGGTGAAGGGCAAGGACTGGGCGCACTACGTGAGCGGACGCGAGGTGGTGGAGAGCCACGGCGGACGGGTGGTGCTGGCGGACATGGTGGAGGGCCGGTCGACGACCAACACCATTGAGAAGATTGTGAAGGTGTACGGCCACGAGGAGAAGACCGATGGGTAGCCGCGTGGTTGTGACCGGCGCAGCCGGCTTTATCGGGCGCAACATGGTGGCGGAGTTGAACGCGCGCGGCGTGGACGACCTGCTGCTGGTGGACAGCCTGGGCAGCGACGAGAAGTGGCGCAACCTGGTGGGTCTGCGCTACGACGACATTCTGGATGCGCAGCAGTTTCTGGCGCGCGTGGAAGCAGACGCGCTGCCCGGCATTGACGCGATCATTCACCTGGGTGCGTGCAGCGCGACGACCGAACGGGATGCGGGCTTTCTGCTGCGCAACAACTACCAGTACACGCAGACGCTGTGCGAGTGGAGCGTTCGCCACGGCGCGCGGTTCATCTACGCCTCAAGCGCGGCCACCTATGGCGACGGCAGCAAGGGCTACGACGACGACCCCGCGAAGCTGGAGCAACTGGAACCGCTGAATATGTACGGCTATTCGAAACATATGTTCGACCTGTGGGCCCAGCGGCATGGGCTGCTGGACCGCATCGTGGGGATGAAGTACTTCAACGTGTACGGGCCCAATGAGGATCACAAGGGAGACATGCGCTCGGTGGTGGAGAAGTCGTATGGGCAGATCAAGAGCGTGGGGATGGTGAAGCTGTTCAAGTCGTACAAGCCGGAGTATGCGGATGGGGAGCAGCTGCGCGATTTCATCTTTGTGAAGGACGCGGTGGCGATGACGCTCTACTTTCTGGAGAACCGCGGGGTGAGCGGGATTTTCAACTGCGGAACCGGGCAGGCGCGGAGCTGGAAGGCGCTGGCGACGGCGGTATTTACGGCGATGAATATTCCTCCGCGCATTGAATTTATCGAGATGCCGGAGACGCTCAAAGGCAAGTACCAGTACTTTACGCAGGCAGAGATGAAGCGCATGCGCGCGGCGGGTTACAGTGCGCCGTTTACCTCGCTTGAAGAGGGCGTGAGGCAGTATGTGACGGACTACCTGGCCGTGCGGGGCAGCTGACAAAGGGAAGTGGCAAGGCTCGACAACCGCTGCCCAGGCCGGTCTTGGAACGGTTGCGACGGATGGAGGCGAAGTGACTGCGACAGCGGACTCAGGCGAGCGGCGTCCCGGGCTTTTGTGGACGATGTTCGGCGCGTACTTCACATTTGGCAGCGTGCTGAACGTTGTCGGCGTCGTGATTCCCATTCTGATCAGGCAGTATCAACTGAGCCTGTTTGCCGGAGGCCTGCTGGCCTTCGCGTTTTTCATCTCCTTCGGCGTGTTCTCGATTCCTGCCGGACTGATTGCGGATCGGATTGGCAGCAAGCCCGTGGTTGTGGGCGGCGTGATCCTGATGGGCATCGGCTGCGGGGTGATTCCGTTGACAAGCGGTTATATCGCGATCACGATTTGCGCGTTTGTGGTGGGCTCGGGTGTTGCCTTTCTGCAGACGGCGGGCAATCCGCTGATTGGCCTGCTGGACCGGCGCGAGAACTACCATCGCAACCTGACGCTGACGATCGGCTTCTGCGGGATCGGCGCGTTTGTGGGGCCGTTCTGCCTGTCGGCATTGCTGGCGCATGGGCAGCCGTGGCAGCGGCTTTACGCGGGCTACGCGGTGATTTGCGGGCTGCTGGCGCTGTCGTTTCTGCTGAAGAAGTTTCCCTCGGTTGCGGTGTCGGGCAGCGAGCGGATTCGCGTGAAAGAGATTCTTCGCCTGCTGGGCCATCCCATTTCAATCACCTACTTTTTTGCGGTGTTTTTTTATGTGGGAGCGGAAGTGGGCACGGCCTCGTGGATTGTGAAGTTCTTTCAGCAGGTGCATCATCTGGCAGGCGAGAGCGGCGGCGGGCAGAGCCTGGTGATCAGCAGCTTTCCCACGCTGCCGGCGCTGACGGTTTCGCTGTTCTGGGGCTTGCAGGGCGTGGGCCGGCTGACCAGCGCGCCGGGCCTGAAGAAACTGGGACCGCGATGGATGCTGCGGGTTTATGCGCTGGGCGCGATCGTGTCGCTGCTCATCGCTGCATTTTCACCGTGGGTGATGGTTTCTGCCGCGGGATTTGTGGGATGCGGCTTCTTCACTTCAGTCTTGATTACGCTGCTGTTCAGCGGCGCGATTCAGACCTTCAAACAATCGCAGGGCGCTATCTCCGGACTGCTGGTTACAGCGTCGATTGGCGGGGCGATTATTCCGCCGCTGGTGGGGCTGATTGGGGATCACTTTGGCCTGCGGCTGGCGATGCTGCTGCCGGTGCTGGCCTTCGGTTATGTGTTTGCCGTGTCGATCCTGGGCAACGCCAGCTATGAGTGAGGCGCGGGCGAGCCGCGAAGACATTCGCCCGCAAGCATCTCCGAGGCCATGAGAGATCTCCCTCGCATCACGCGCCGCATGTTTCTTGGCGCATCCGCTGCGCTCATGGCCGAGAAGCGCCTGGCCGCTGGTGCGGCTGCGCTGACTACGCCGCTTGTTCCTGCACAGCTCACGTGCGAGTACGCGGAGAGTCCTCTGGGACTGGATGTGCGCGCGCCGCGGCTGAGCTGGATGCTGAGAGCGCAGCGGCGCAATGCAAGGCAAACGGCCTACCAGGTGGTTGTTGCGAGTTCGCGCGCGGCGTGCGTGGCGGGCAGGGGCGACCTGTGGGATTCAGGAAAAGTGGCCAGCGAGCAGAGCGCGCAGATTGCCTATGCGGGTCGCGCGTTGCAGTCGCGGCAGCAATGCTTTTGGAAGCTGCGGGTGTGGGATGAGCTGGGCGCGGCCTCAGAGTGGAGCGAGGCGGCGGCATGGGAGATGGGCTTGCTCAACGCAGAGGACTGGCGGGCGCGCTGGATTGGAGCGGAAGCGCCGGAGGATGCGCAGAGAACTTATACGCCGCCGGCCATCTATCTGCGCAAGAGTTTCGCATTTGCCGAGACGCCGCTCGCGGCGCGGGCTTACATAACGGGGCTGGGATTTTTTGAACTCCATGTAAACGGCGAAAAAGTTGGCGATGAAGTGCTGGCGCCGAACCAGACCAACTACGATGTGCGCGACCTGGATATGCTGGCCTATCCGTTTGACGACAAGACTTTGCAGCGGGTGTGCTACCGGACGTATGACATCACAGAGCATTTGCGGGCGGGCGCGAATGTGATTGGCACGGTTGTGGGCAACGGTTGGTATAACCAGCGCGATCGCATTGCCGAGGGACTGATGTGGTATGGGCTGCCGCGGTTCATTGGGCAGATTGAATTGGAGCACGCGGACGGGACGCGACAGACGATTGCGAGCGATGGCTCGTGGCGCGCAACGGATGCGGGACCGATTGTACACAACGGGATTTTTACGGGTGAGCGCTACGATGCGCGCCTTGAGATGGATGGCTGGTCGACGGCTGCGTTTGATGAAAGCGGTTGGGGCGCTGCCGCGCTGATGCCCGCGCCGAAGGGGAAACTTGTCGCGCAGTATTCGATGGCGGATCGCGTGACGAAGACGCTGCCCGCGGTGAGTGCAAGCACGGTACGGCCGGGCGTGACGCGGGTTGACTTTGGGCAGAACCTTGCCGGATGGGCGAGGGTGAGGGCCACGGGCGCGCGCGGCGAAGCGCTGACGATGCGGTTCTTTGAAGACAACGATTCGAGCTACGGGCAGGTGGATACGTACGTCTTGAAGGGCGCGGGCGAAGAAGTGTACGAGCCGCGCTTTACGTGGCACGGCTTTCGCTATGCGGAGCTGGAAGCGAACGATGCGTTGCGCGCGGGCGCGACGCTGGAGGCGCGGGTTGTACACAGCGATGTGCGCGAGACGGGACGGTTTGCGTGCTCGAACGAGTTGTTCAACCAGATTGTTCACAACGCGAAGTGGGCCGAGCTGAGCAATATGCATTGCGGGGTGCCGAGCGATTGTCCGCACCGGGAACGGGTGGGCTACACCGGCGACTGGGGCCAGACGAGCGCCGAGGCGGTGATGTTCAACTTTGACGCGGCGCGCTTTTTTACAAAATGGCTTGACGACATTGGCGATGCGCAGAACACGGAGACGGGCTATGTGCCGCACAGCGCGCCGTATGAGGGCGGCGGCGGCGGGCCGCTGTGGGGATCGGCGCTGGTGACGCTGCCGTGGGTGATGTATGAGCACTACGGCGACCAGCGCGTGATGGAGAACCACTACGCGGGGATGCGGCGGTGGATTGAGTACCTGACGACGCGCACGGATGCGGACGGCGTGATTGCGCGCGAGGAGCCGGGGGGATGGAACCTGGGCGAGTGGGCGACGCCGGGGAAGATCGAGGTTCCGCCGGCGCTGGTGAGCACGTGCTACCTGGCGCACATTGCCGGGATCATGGCCAAGGCGGCGGTGCTGGTGGGGAAGGCCGACGAGGCGGGCTATTTTGCGGGTGTTGCGGAGACGGCCAGGGCGGCGGTGAACAAGCGCTTCTTTGATGCCGCGCGCGCGCAGTATTGGGAGGGGCGGCAGGGCGCGAATGCCTTTGCGCTTGCGTGCGGGGCGGTGGCGGAGGAGCACAGGAAAGCGGTGTTCGAGCGCATGGTGGAGGTACTTGTCCGCGACAACAAAAGCCACTTCGACACGGGGATCTTCGGCACGCGGATTACGCTCGATCTGCTGACGGCGGGCGGGCGCGGCGATGTGGCGTATGCGCTGCTGAACCAGCGCACGCAGCCGAGCTTTGGTTGGCAGATTGCGCAGGGAGCGACGACTCTCTGGGAGAACTGGAACGGAGAAAGCTCGCATAACCATGCGATGTTTGGCGGAGTTTGCCAGTGGTTTTATCGCTCCCTGGCGGGGATCAATCCGGATGAAGAGGAGCCTGGGTTCAGGCACATTGTGATTCGTCCTTATCTGCTGGGCGATTTGACGTGGGTGAAGGCGGCGTACGACTCGGGGCACGGGGAGATCCGCAGCGAGTGGATGCGCGGCAGTGCGGGATTGCAGATGCGGGTGGTGATTCCGGCAAATTGCACGGCGACGGTGTGGATTCCGGCGAGCGATGCGCGGCGGGTGACGGAGTCGGGCAAGGCGCTGGAGAAGTCGCTGCCTGCGCAGCGCGTGCGCATGGACGGCGACCGGGTGGTGTGCGAGATCGGCTCCGGCTCGTATGAGTTCAGCGTGGCCTGATGGATTTTTCCCGATCGCGCAGGCGCCGGATCAGTCGGGACGCTCGAGCTGCGTGAACCACTCTTCATTCATCTCCACGTGCTTGATGGAGTAGCGGCGGAAGGTGTAGATGAGATGGATGACGCCGTCGGGCGCTTCGAAGATGGATGGATAGGAATACTCGCCGGGGTTGGTCTCGACGATCAGCGGCTTGCTCCAGGTGCGGCCCTCATCGGTTGAGCGCGCGATGTGCAGGGGCGAGCGGGAGTCGTCTTCATCGTTGAAGACGAGCAGGAGATGGCCGTTGCGCAGGCGGCACATGGAGATGCCGGCGTCAGGGTTCTTCAACAGCGTGGGTGTGGGCGTTGTCCAGGATTTGCCTTCATCGTGCGACTCGGCCATTTTGATGCGGGGACGCACGCGCAGATAGGCGAGCAGTGAGCCATCGGCACGCTGAATGATGGTGGGCTGCTCGCCGCCGCGCATGATGGCGCTGCGGGTCCAGGTTGCTCCGTTGTCTTTGGTTGCGAGAAAGAAGGACAGGTCGACGCCATGGCCGTTGCGCTCGTCGCTGATGGGCAGGACGAGGGCGCCATCGGCGAGCTTGATGGTGAGGTTGCGGGGGAGCCAGCCGAGCGTGTCGTGAAAGAAGGGCTTGTCTTCGGACCAGGTGCGGCCGTCGTCGGACGAGGTGCGGAAGAAGAGGCTGCATGCGTCCCAGCCTGTGCCGCGCAGCATGGGCTGCTTGCCTTCCATGCGGCCCCAGACGAGCCAGATGCGGCCGTCACTGGTGGTGAAGAGCACGGCATTGCCGGGCGGCATGCCGGGACTGCGCACGAGAATTTCGGGAGTCGACCACTGGTGCGATTCTTTTTTGAGGCGCGCGAGGAAGAGCACCTGATCGTCGGACGACTCGTAGCTGCCGCCGTACCAGGAGACGAGCAGGTCGCCGTTGGGCGCGAGCGTCATGGAGGAGCAGTGGTGGACGGGATAGCCGTCGATCTTGCTGAAGATGAGCTCGGACGAGAAGCGGATGCCGCCGTAGGGATCGATGATGGGGCGCGGCGGGAGGGTTGCATCGACAGGTGTGCCGGCGATGTTTTTCTCCGAGGCGGGAACGGGTTTGCCCGCGTCGAGCGCGGCGATGGCGCGGGCGAAGCCATTGACGGAGCCGGTGTAGACAAGTTTGCCGGCGCGGTTGAGAACGAAGGCTGAGGGCGTGACGCGGGCGCCGAATTTGTTGGCGATGGCGCGGTCGGGATCGAGGTAGACGGGGAAGTTGATGCCATGGGCCTGGCAGTAGCGGCGGACTTCATTGCCGGTGACGTCGGCGCCTGCAAAGATGGCGATGGTGAGGATTCCGCGGTCGCTCATGCGGTCGTTGAGAGCCACGATCGGATCGGCGGCGGCGGCGGTGCCGCTGTCGCGCGAAGAGAGAAAGAGTACGGCTGTGGCGCGATGATCGGCGTAGTTGTCCATGGCGACGTGGAGGCCTTCGGGCGAGGTGAGATCGACTGTGCCGACAGGCTCACCGGGGACGAGCCCGCTCTGCGCGTGGAGACCGGAGGCGGCGAGGGACAAACCGAGCAGCGCCGATGGAAGCAGTCGAAGCATGAAATTTCTCCTCTTCAAGAGCGATAGGACAGATTGAAATCAAATTTGCACGGGAACGTCGTCGGCGACGATGGCGTGGAGCATGCGGTCGCTGTCGCGGCGGCTGAATCCGAATGCGGCGATGGAGAGCAGGATGCTGGCGACGATGTAGGAGAGCGAAGTGACGGCGATAGCGTTGCTGAGGCCGATGCGATTGGCGAGGTAGCCGACGACGAGAGGCGCGGTGCCGCCGCCGAAGAGCCAGCCCATGACGTTCATGGCGCCGACGGTTGCGCCGCGCGCCTCGGGACGGACGACGTCAAAGACGGAGGCGAAGATGTTGGCCTCGTACCAGCCTTTGAAGATGCCCCAGAGCAGCAGTCCGGCGATGAGCCAGGCCATGGAGTGGGTGAGGGCGGAGAGCATGACGAAGGGCGCCTCAAGGAAAATGCCGATGGATTGAACCAGGATGCGGCCGCCGGGCATGCGCATGCGCAGGGTGTCAGCCATCCAGCCGCCGATGGGCGAGCCAAGCATGCTGGTGGACTGCACGTAGAGTGTCGCGGTGAGTCCGGCCATGGCGAGGCTGAGATGGAACTTGCTGTAGAGGAGCATGGGCATCCAAGTGAAGAGGACCATGGTGGTGAAGTTCTCACACATGAAGGCGGCCATGCAGAGGAGCATGGTGGGGGTGCGGGCGATGATGCGGACGGACTCGGCGATGGAGGTGTGATGGACGGCAGCGTGAACGGTTGCGCCGGCATCGGCGAGATCGGCAGCGCCACGAACGGGCTCTTGCAAGAGGCGGCTGAGCACGAAGCTGAGCAGGAGTCCGCAGCCGCCGAAGACAACGAAGGAGAGACGCCAGCCGTAGCGCTGACCGATAAGGCCGGCGAAGAAGCCGCCGGCGATGGTGCCGACGTAGACGCTGGTTTGATGCGTGCCCATGGCGCGGGAACGGGTTTTGCGGCCGTGATAGTCGCTGAGCAGCGACATGGAGGCGGGGAAGTAGGCGGTCTCGCCGAGGCCTTCTGCGGCGCGGAAGAAGAGCAGAGAAGCGAAGGTGCGGGAAAGAGCGGTGGCCATGCAGATGATGCTCCACACGCGCAGGCCGCCGAGGATGGCGGTCTTGCGGCGGACGCGATCGACGATGTAACCGGCGACGGGCGCGGAGATGCCGTAGACCCAGGCGAAGGATGAGCCGAGCAGGCCAAGCTGCACATTGCTGAGCTGAAAATCTTTGGAGAGCAGCGGGAAGAGCGAGAAGATGGCCTGGCGATCGGCGTAGTTAAAGAAGGCGATGCCCCACAGCATGGCGACGACGAACCATTTGTAGTGGCGTTGAAACAGGCTCATGGGAATTCTGCGCCTCGGGAATGCGTGCAACGTCCAGGAACTTGTTGAAGAAGCGATTGGTACAGTTCGAATTGGCTTTCGATTCCCTCGGGGGCTAAAGCCCGCTGATGAAAAGGCAGAGCGTCATGTACGGGCTGAAGCCCGCACCCTTCAAAGGCCGGAACGCCCAGGACCATTTCAACAAGCTCCTAGTGGCGGTATCTCAGAAGTTCTTGTCATTCAAGAACAACCGCGGATACTTCACTTCGTTCAGGATGACAGTGCTTTTTCAGGTTGTGAAGTTCAGAAACAGGACAATCGTGGCGGTGGGGCGTGAGCGTGCGGCGGGCCTCGGCGTAGGCTGCTTCGCGGTCAACGGCAGAGACTTCATCGGCGATCCATGCGCGCATCTGCTTACCCTGGTCCGACTCCTGCGGCGCGGAGATGAAGTCGAGGCGCAGGCCGAGGCGGTGTTCGACCGCGCTGACGAGCACGGGCCACGCGACGCCGATATCCGCAGTGACGGGGATGCTGCCTTCAAGGCGCGCGAAGCCGGACATCTCCATGCGAAAGGGAATGCCGGTGAGCTTGGTTTTGGGCAGGCCGCGATTGATGGCGTCCTGCACCTCAGAGCCCTGGCGCTCGCGCTCCCAGGCGCGTTCGAGATTGGGATCGAGATCGATGCGGATGAGGGTTTTGTTTTTGAGGCTGTAGGTTTTCATGTGGTCCCACGCGGCCCAGATGCCGTGGCCGGTGTAGGTTTCAAAGGGGCCGTCGTGAATCTCCTGGGTGAGGGCGATGGCGGACTCGATGATGACGTCGGCGGTGGAGAGCATGTCTGCGATGGCGCGGGAACGGCGAGCGATGGGGATGGAGTCGCCGATGGCGATGCCCACGCCGCCGCCGCCGACGAGCTGCGGAATGGAAACCAGCACGGGCACACCCTTGCGGGCACCGGCGCCGATCATGGTGTGGGGGCTGGCGCCGAGGCCGGCCATGAGCTCAAGCGGCACGCCGTACTGACTGGCCGCGCTGCCGAGCTCCTGCGCGAGGCGCTCGGTGCGCAGGCCCATGGGCCAGGCCATGTTGCCGGCGGCCTTGATGACGGAGTTGCCGCGGCGCGCGGCCATGCGGTCGTAGAGGTCCCAGCCGTGAGGGAGCTCAATTTCCAACGCCGCACGTTGCTGGGCACTGAGCTCGGTGATCTCGAAGACGGCGCCGCGTGGAAGCAGTTCGGCGGGGAGGGACTCTTCATCGCCGGGCTCGATGCGCACGCGCTTGACGCGGTCGAGCGTGCCGGCCATCTCATGCGCGATGACGGCGGAGCTGGTGATGACGCCATCGACGAGGCCGTGATGGATGAGCTCGGCGATTTGCGTGGTGACGCCCTCATGCAGGTTGGGTCCACTGCCGGTGACGACGACGACGCGGCCGCCGCGCTGCCTGGCGGCGACGATGGCGGCTATGGCGTTTTCAAGATGCGCCTGCGTGGACGGGGCGAGCGTGGCGCGCAGCGCGGCGAGCGTTTCAGCGGTGAGACGGAGGGGCGGCTTCATGAGACGGCCCTCGCGGCGAGAATGCGGCGGACCTGGTCGAGATCCTGCTGGGTATCGACGGAGACCAGCTCGCCTTCGCATGCGGTGACGACGGTTTGAATGCCGATGCCGTTCTCGAGAGCGCGCAACTGTTCGAGGCACTCGATCTGCTCGAGGCGGCTGGGCGGGAGCTGGGAGAGGCGCAGCAGCGTTTCGCGCGTGTAGGCGTAGAGGCCGATGTGCTCGTAGACGGTGAAGGCAGCGGTGCGCTGGCGGGGGTAGGGGATGAGCGAGCGCGAGAAGTAGAGCGCGCGGCCGTGCGCGTCTGTCACGCACTTCACTACGCCGGGGTCGTGGAATGCGGACTCGCCGACGGGCTTGAGGACGGTGGCCATGCCGACGGCGGCTCGGCGATCGATGGCGCTCTTGAGCGCGATGACGCATTCATCGATCATGCGCGGATCGAGGAGCGGCTCGTCGCCCTGCACATTGACGACGAGATCTGCGCCGGTGGCGGAGGCGACCTCGGCAACGCGATCGGTGCCGGACTGATGATCGGCGCGGGTGAGCGCGACCAGGCCTCCAAAGGCGCGGACGGCGGCGGCGATGCGCTCGTCATCGGTGGCGACGACCACGCTCTCAAGACTGGCGGCCCGGCGCGCTGCCTCGTAGACATGCTGGATGAGCGGCTTGCCGTGGATATCGGCGAGGGGCTTGCCGGGCAGGCGGGTTGAACTGTAGCGCGCTGGAATGACGCCGATGACTCTCATTGCTGGCTCCGAACGATTTTCGCATGCAGCTAAGCGGGAATGGTAGTCCAGATTTGATCGAGTTGAAGACCGCGCGCCTGGGCCCAAGTGCGCAGCCATTCAGCGAGGGCGGCGACCTGCTCGCGTCGCGCCGGCGAGAGCGGCAGATGCATGGGGCCGCATGCGATTCCGCGGGCCTCGAGGCAGACGCGGACGCCCCAGGGGGTGGGCAGGCGGACGACTTCCGCGATGAGCGCGTCGAGCTGGGCCTGCAGGCGCGCGGCGCGCGCTGTTTCACCGGCGAAATGACTGCGGTAGACGGCGAGAATGAGCTCGGGGACAAAGCAGCCGATGCCGGAGACCGTGCCGCTCCATCCGGCTTGGAGGGCATCGAGCAGAAGGCAGTCGTCGCCGACGAGGACGCTTGCGACGCGCTCCCTGCATGCCTTGCCGAGGGGGCGCAGGTTCTGGCGATCGCCGCTGCTGTCTTTGATGCCGATGAGATTGGGGATGGTGCGCATGAGCTGGAGCGCGGTTGCGGCGGTGATGGCGCCGGTGAACGAAGGCAGGTTGTAGAGCAGGAACGGCACGGGCACGGCGCTGCACACGGCCTGGGTGTAGGCGACGAGGTCGTCCTGGGAGTAGTGAAAGAAGTGCGGCATGGGCAGCAGCAACAGGGTGCTGCCGGCGTCGGCGGCGCCGCGCGCCAGGGCGAGCGTGGTGAAGAAGGACGAAGTGCCGACACAGGTGATGACGGGGCCGCGACCGGCCACGCGCTGGACAGCCTGGCGGGCGAGGGCGATGCGGGCGTCGACATCGAAGTGGGGATACTCGGCGGTTCCGCCGCCGATGACGACGCCATCGACGCCGCGGTCCATGACGAAGTCAATCAGCTGGTCGAAGGCGGATGGGTTGGGGCGGCCCTGTTCATCAATGGGCGTTGCCAGCGCTGCGAATACGCCGGAGATGGAGGTTTTCATCGCGCCCGATCCCCTGTGAGAATGGCTCAACGGTAGCAAAGAGATAAACGCTATGTCAAATTCCGCGATTTCATTTTATATTTGAAATATCTGGTTGTCATCTGACCCGGGGCCCGTCGGCGACGGAGGGTTGCCGCGCAGGCAGGATGCGGGGGTTCTGCGATGAAAGTGGAAGCGAAGAAGGCGAAGTCCGGGGCGCAGCGCTACTACTCGCGGGCGATCGGGAACGCGCTGGCGATTCTGGAGATGCTGGAGATGAGCGACGCGCCGCTGTCGCTGGCCTCGATTGCGCGCCAGGCGGGGTTGCCGAAGAGCTCGGTATTCCGGACGCTGTGCACGCTGGAGATTGACGGATACATTGAGCGGCTGGAGGGCGACCGTTTTTTTGTTGCGCGCGGGGCGAGCTCGTCTCCGCAGCGGATGGTGCGGCGGGTGGTGGAAGCGTGCGAGGGGCCGATGAAGGCGCTGAGCCAGGAGTTTCGCGAAACCATCAGCCTGGCATTTGTGTTTGAAAACCGGATTGAAGTGGCGGCGGTGATCGACAGTCCTCACCGGGTGAGCATGGGCAACATGGTGGGCGATATGATTCCGCCGCACGCCAGCTCACTGGGCAAGTGCCTGGCCGCGCAGCAGACGGAGGCGCACCGGCTGCGGCTGCTGCGGGCGTTTGGGATGGTGCGGTTTACGCCGCGCACGACGACGGACGAAACGGCGCTGAACAAGGAGCTGGACCTGGTGCGGGCGCGGGGGTACGCGACCGACCTGGAGGAGAGCGTGATGGGCGGCTGCTGCCTGAGCGCGCCGGTGTTTGCGCCGCAGAACCGCGCGGTGGCGGCGATGAGCATCTCCATGCCGAAGATGCGATTTGAGCATCCGAAGCGGTTGGTGGCGGCGGTGAAGGAAGCGGCGGCGGCGGCATCGAAGGCGCTTGCAAAATCGTTGTGAAGGCGGTTGCAGGCGGCCGTTGCCGATCGGCCTATGTCAGGCGAAGAAGCACTCCGGCGTGCACTAGACTAACGATTCCGCGGCGCGTGTCTCCGATGCGCTGAGGCGGAACGATCGAGATGAGATTTCAAGTGGACAGACATCAGTTGATGCGCGGGGTTTTCCACTTACATTGCGTTGAGCGCGAAGCAGCAGACGGGGATTTTTGTGGCGGTGACGGAAGGCGCGGGGCGCGGGCAGGTAGATTTTTATCACGAGGCTAACGACCTGCTCGCGGCGTTGGCGAATGTGCCGCCGCTGCCGGCGAGGGCGCGGCCGGCGCATGGGGCGCGGAAGCGGCGGCCGCGGCGCAACAAGAGACACGCGGCGGCTGCGCGGTAGAGCGATGCGGCTGTGGATCGGCCAGGGGTGTGCTTTCCCACCCATGCGCCTGAGAAGCGGCGCATGGATGGGGCACGGAGCCACCTGCGATGGGGTCCGCCGCGGCGGACTCGCTCTTCGCTCGCACGGGGTTTGTGGTCTCCCACCCATTCCGGTCGCCGCGGCGACACGCGGAATGGATGGGGCACGGAGCGGTTGTGCCGGAGATACGAGGATGACAAGGGCAAGAGTACTTACATTGCAGACACGGAATCAGTGCTTCAGTGCAATGCGTGCGGGTGCGGCGGCTGTGTCGGGGAGTCGCCAGGCGAATAGCATGGAGCCGCTGCCGGTGAGGACGTACTGGCGGCCGTCGAGCACGTAGGTGATGGGCGGGTTCTCCATGGATGCGCCGGTGGCGGCGTGCCAGAGTGTCTTGCCGGTGGCGGTGTCGAGGGCGAGGACGTTGCCGAAGGCGTCGCCGGTGAAGGTGAGGCCGGAGTCGGTGGTCAAGACGCCGGCGCCGGCGCTGTCGGGGCCGACGTAGTGGCTCCAGCGGAGCTTGCCGGTCTGGTAGTCGATGGCCTCGATGACGCCTTTGCCCCAGAGGTCGTAATCGGCGCCGGACCAGCCATATGTGCCGTCAGCGGGCTTGGAGAAGTAGATGCTGTAGCTGGGGTGAGCATCGACGATGAAGAGGCCGGTTTTGGGATCGAAGCTGGGGGAGCGGAAGTTGGTGAGGCCGCCTTCATCGGGAGCGATGAGGCGTCCGTCAGGGGCGGGCTCCTTGGCGGGGTCGGGAATGGGGCGGCCCAGCTTGTCAATGCCCATGGCCCAGTTGACGGGGCCGTAGGGCGTGGTGAGCAGGCTCTTGCCGTTGGTGCGGTCGAGGACGAAGAAGTAGCCGTTGCGCGAGGCCTGCATGAGCATTTTGCGCGGCTTGCCGTGGAAGTCGGCGTCGACGAGGACGGGGACTTCGACGGCATCCCAATCGTGGGTGTCGTGGGGCGAAGCGACGAAGCCCCAGACCAGCTCACCGGTATCGGGATTGAGGGCAACGATGCTGCATGTGTAGGCGTCGTCGCCGGGGCGGGTGGCGCCGTTGAGCACGGGGGTGGGATTGCCGGTGCCCCAGTAGATGAGGTTGAGCTCGGGGTCGTAGGTGCCGGTGATCCAGGTCATGCCGCCGGTGGTGGCGTTGGGCGTGCCGGCGGGGGGCGAGCTGTTCCACTGCCACTGCACGGCGCCGGTTTCGGGATCGAAGGAGCGGAGATAGCCGACCAGATTGTCGAAGTCGCCGGAGACGCCGGCGATGACGTGGTTGCGGACAACGAGCGGCGCCATGGTGGCCCAGTAGCCCTGGTCCACATCGGCATAGACCTGATCCCAGCGGACGGCGCCGTCCTTGGCGTTGAGCGCGATGAGATGGCAATCGGGGGTGGTGAGGAAGAGCAGGTCCTTATACATGCCGAGGCCGCGGTGGCCGATGTGCAGGCCCTTGATGGAGGGACGGTCGTAGTGCCAGACTTCGTGACCGGAGCGGGCATCGACGGCCCAGGTGTGATCGGGTACGGTGAAGTAGAGGATGCCGTCGACGAGCAGGGGCGAGGCTTTGATCTCGTTGTCCTGGCGGGTTTGGAAGGCCCAGGCGAGGCTGAGATTGGCGACGTTTTGCGGCGTGATCTGGTGGAGCGCGCTGTGGCGGCGGCCGGAGTAGTCGCCGTGATAGGTGGGCCAGGTGTCGGCACTGGGCTTGAGCAGGTCGGCGGAGGTGAGATTCTGCGCGCGGGTCATTGCGGGAGCGATGAAGAGCGCGGCGAGAGCGAAGATCAGGGAGTGGTGTTGGAGCTTCATGGTCTGAACGATCCTCTCTAGCGCAGCGTTTGCAGGTAGGCCATCAAGTTATGAATGTCGGCGTCGGTGTACTTGCCGAAGAGGTCCACGTGGGCTTCAACGGGCGCATCGACCGAGAACTTGACGCGGCTGGTTTGCCAGGAGTGGTAGACGCCGCCGGCATCGCGCAGGGCGACGGTGAACTCATCGAGGTAGGCGAGCGTGCCGGTGAGTTTTTGGCCGCCGGGGAGCGTGACGGTGACCTTGCTTTTGGCGCCTTCGGGATAGAGCATGCGGCGCTCGAGGGCCAGGCCCTGGTAGCGATTGGCCACGCCGGCCAGGTCGCCGGTGGCGGAGTGGCAGCGGGCGCAGCCGCCGGCGCCGCTGAAGTATTGCAGGCCGGCAGCGGCGTCGCCGGTCTGGAGGTCGGCAACGGCTACGCCGCGGCGATCGCCCTTGCGGGTGCGGGCCGCGGCTTCCTGCGCGTGGATGTAAGCGGCGAGGGTTTCAATCTCAGCATTGGAGAAGTTGAAGGCGGGCATTTTTTTCGCGGGACGGCCGGCATGGACCACCTCGCCGATCTTGTCGCCGTTGACATCGGCGGCGACGATTTTGGACTGCGTGAGGTCGGGGCCGGACTCGCCGCCCATGGTGTCGCGGCCGTGACAGAAGGCGCAGTTCTGCTGGAAGAGCGTGGCGCCTTTCTCGGCCAGCTGGGCGGGCGATGCGGTTGCTGCGGGCGCGGCTCCAGATTCATCTGCGGCGAGAAGGAAATGCAGCAGGGCGGCGAGTTCGTCGCCCTTGAGATCGGGATTGCCGGGCATGGCGCCCTTGCCGTCGTGGGTGATGGCAGTGAGCTGGCCGGCGTTGAGCTGGTGGGCGATGCCGGTGAGCGGGGGAACGGTGGGCAGATTGCCCTCGCGCTGCTCGCCGTGACAGATGGCGCAGTTGTCGGCGTAGACTTTGGCGCCGGCGGTGTCGTCTGCGGCCTGGACTGTGGCTGGGCGGGACGCGGCGTGGATGGGCGTCTGGCGGGTGGCGAGCGCCAAGCACGCGATAACGGCGGCAAGCAGCGCCAGGTTGCGAAATCTTCTCATCAGAATGTCAGTCCGGATTATGGGATGAAGGACGCGGCCGCTTTTTCGGGGAGTTCCGCGAAGAGGAGGCTACGGAGTGATTATCTTCGACGGGCGCGGGGATGGTCCAGCAAGGGGAGGACGAAAGCGTGACGGGGCGTCTGGGCGGAAAGAGCGTTGCGAAAAACAACCGCAGATCCCTCACTTCGTTCGGGATGACAGTCGCGATTTTCGATAAGGACTTCCTGGACATGGTGCTAGACGCCGTCGTCATCGTCGTCGGGTGAGGGGTCGGAGCCGGGGGGGAGTTTTCTGGGGTCGGGTTTGACGGTGACGGGCTGGGTGAGCGTTTGGCCGTTGACGGTCATGCGCACGGTGTAGGCGCCGGGTTGGAGGGTCTGCGGGGTGTGCGGATCGGGCGTTGTTCCGTTGGGATGGCAGGCGTCGACGGGAGGCGGGGGTGGTGGATGGCCGCCAAAGCCGCGCGGGGGCGCGACCACGTTGAGCGCGATGCGGTGCATGCCGGGCGCGGCGGAGGGCGGCGGCGCGGGCTCAAGCCAATAGGCCTGCACGTTGATGGCTTCGGTGTCGACGGGCTTGACGGGGGTGTCGCTGGCCTGGCAGGCGGCGACCTGGCCATCGTCATCGACGAGATCGATTTTGAAAGGACCGGCGGGCGCGGACTTGAGCCAGTAGTAAACCACTACACCGGCGGGCGGATTGAGCTGCTGCGGCTCCTCGTGGGGCAGGGGCGTGCCGTTCTGGCTGCCCTGGTGGATGGCGAATGACGCGCCGGGGGCGAACA
>Ga0302279_10001731_pt1 | contig 30399 bp, 22 predicted proteins | sample III_Bog_N3_3_FD_194541 | JGI IMG/M metagenome (GOLD analysis project Ga0302279, IMG submission 194541) | Peat permafrost microbial communities from Stordalen Mire near Abisko, Sweden - III_Bog_N3_3 | ecosystem: Environmental > Terrestrial > Soil > Wetlands > Peat | place: Sweden: Abisko... | reverse complement strand
ATGTCCGACAGCAAGGTCGCCAGCTGTTCCTGACGGTTGGCATCGAGCGGTCTGCGCAAGGTACTGGAGGTCGAGTCCACGGCATTGTCCTGTGTCATGAACCGCAAATCCTACCTATGCATAGGAAATGCCGGAAAGGCCCGCTGGTTCCTAGCTCATAACCGTTTGCTATAAGCACGACGCACCGCCGAGCGCCTGCTGCGGGTCCACGCGCTGCGCGCTGCGGACAGCCAGCAGCCCGACGCTGCGCCGATCGGCGCCAGTCACGATCCGGACAGCCGCGAACTCCTGTGCCTCGATGCGCGACTCGCGGAGGCAGCGCGTCGCGAGGGCTTCGGGGTGATCGGCGCCGGCTTACGATCCTCGACCAGCAGGTCGCGGAATGCAACGGCGGCCGCGGAGAGGCGCTTGTCACGGCGATGCACGAGGTACCAGCGCCGGATGATAGGAAAGCCCTCGACGGGCAGGATCACGAGGCGGCGCGTCTGGCACTCCAGCTCGACCGTCTGCGCGGAAACCACCGCCAGGCCGAGGCCGGCCTGCACTGCCTGCTTGATCGCTTCGTTGGTGCTGAGTTCGCAACCCGTCCTGCAGACGACGCCGTGTGCGGCAAAATGCCGCTCCAGCGCGGCGCGGGTACCGGATCCCGGCTCACGCACTACCAGAGTCTCCGTCGCCAACCGCTGCAGCGGGATATGCGCGGATCGCGCCAGCCGGTGCGATGGCGGAGCAATCACGACCAGCGGGTTGTCCATGAAGTCCTGACTCGCCAGTTCCTCCTGCTGCGGCGGTAGTCCCGTAACCGCAAGGTCGGCGCGGTTATCGGACAATGCGGCGAGCACCGATTCACGGTTCCCGACCTGCAGGCTGACGTGCATGCCGGGATGCGTGCGCGTCAGCGCCGCCACGAGCGGTGGCAGGAAATAGTTGGCCGTCGAGACGACGGCCACGCGCAGCAGCCCCCGCTGCAGTCCGCGCAACTGTTCCATCGCCGACTTCAGTTCGAGCGTGTGTGCCGCGAAGCGCTGCGCATGCTTGCGCAGTTCGAGTCCCGCCTCGGTGAGGAACAGTCGCTTGCCGATCTGCTCGAGGAGCGGCAGTCCAATCTGTTCCTCGAGCTGCCTGACCTGCATCGACACCGCAGGCTGCGTCAGGTGCATCTCCCGCGCGGCACGCGAGATGGAGCTGTGACGCGCGACCGCTTCGAAGATGCGCAGTTGACGGAGCGTGATGTGCATGATGGCTGCAGATCATAGACGGGCAAGTGCACCGGGGAAACCATAAATTCCGCTGATGGTATCAACACAAGTCCTGAATTGTGCCTGGCGGTTCTGCTCCCCTAGTCTCCCGACCAACGAGAACCGCAGGAGATCAGCGTGGCAGAAAAAAGTTACCAGGCCGGCGTCAAGGACTACCGCAAGACCTACTGGACACCTGACTACGTACCGCTGGACACGGACCTGCTGGCCGTGTTCAAGATCGTGCCGCAGGCCGGCGTGCCGCGCGAGGAGGCTGCCGCCGCGGTTGCGGCGGAATCGTCGACCGGTACCTGGACCACCGTGTGGACCGACCTGCTCACGGATCTCGACTACTACAAGGGCCGGGCCTACAGGATAGAGCCGGTGCCCGGCGACTCCACCGCTTTCTACGCATTCATCGCCTATCCGCTCGACCTGTTCGAGGAGGGCTCCGTGGTCAACGTGCTGACTTCGCTGGTCGGCAACGTCTTCGGCTTCAAGGCGGTGCGGAGCCTGCGCCTCGAGGACCTGCGCTTCCCGCTCGCTTATGTCAAGACCTGCGGCGGCCCGCCGAACGGCATCCAGATGGAACGCGACCGGCTGGGCAAGTATGGGCGCGCCCTGCTCGGCTGCACGATCAAGCCGAAACTCGGCCTGTCGGCAAAGAACTACGGGCGCGCGGTTTACGAGTGCCTGCGCGGCGGTCTCGATTTCACCAAGGATGACGAGAACATCAACAGCCAGCCCTTCATGCGCTGGCAGCATCGCTTCGAGTTCGTCATGGAGGCGGTGCGCAAGGCGGAAGAGGAGACCGGCGAGCGCAAAGGGCATTACCTCAACTGCACGGCACCCACCCCGGAGGAGATGTACAAGCGCGCCGAATTCGCGAAGCAGCTCGGTGCGCCGATCATCATGCACGACTTCCTCACCGCCGGCTTCACCGCCAATACCGGCCTTGCCAACTGGTGCCGGGAGAACGGCATGCTGCTGCATATTCACCGTGCCATGCACGCGGTGCTCGACCGCAACCCGTACCACGGCATCCACTTCCGCGTGATCACCAAGTGCCTGCGCCTCTCCGGCGGCGATCACCTGCACTCCGGCACCGTTGTGGGCAAGCTCGAGGGCGACCGCGAGGCCACCCTCGGCTGGGTCGACCTGATGCGCGAGCCGTTCATTCCGGAGAATCGCACGCGCGGCATCTTCTTCGACCAGGACTGGGGCTCGATGCCCGGCGTAATGCCGGTCGCCTCCGGCGGCATCCACGTCTGGCACATGCCGGCACTGACGGCGATCTTCGGTGACGATGCCTGCTTCCAGTTCGGCGGCGGCACGCTGGGTCATCCCTGGGGAAACGCCGCCGGCGCGCACGCCAACCGGGTTGCCCTGGAAGCCTGCGTCGAGGCACGCAACCAGGGCCGCCAGGTCGAGCGCGAAGGACGCGAGATTCTCACCGAGGCTGCGCAGCAGTCGCCGGAGCTGAAGATTGCGATGGATACGTGGAAGGAAATCAAATTCGAATTTGACACGGTCGACAAGCTCGACGTCGTCAATCGTTGAACACACGGGGAGTCAGTCAATGCCAGAAGTCACAGCCTACAAGGTCACGGAGCGGCGTGGAGAGACCTTTTCCTACCTGCCGCCAATGACGCCGGAGCGCATGCGCCAGCAGATCGCGTACCTGATAAACCAGGGGTGGAACCCGGCGATCGAACATACCGAGCCGGAGCGATCCTTCTCGAGCTTCTGGTACCTGTGGAAACTGCCGTTCTTCGGCGAGCGTTCGATCGAACGCATCCTCGCGGAACTCGAAGCCTGTCACCGCGCCAATCCCGGACACCATGTCCGGCTACTCGCCTACGACAACTACTCCCAGTCGCAGGGCACTGCGTTCATCGTCTATCGGGCCGGCTCGCGCTGATGCCGCCGGTCACGCATCCAGTGCTGTCGGGCCGTGCCGCCGCGATCGCGCGCCGCCAGGCGCTGTCGGCCGGCAAGTCGGCACTGCCGCCCGCACGCGAGCGGGTGCGCGACGGTGAGCGCAGCGCATCGCTCCCGGGCACTGCGGCGGCGCCGGCTCAGGTCGCGCAGCCTGCGACGCAGCCGGCTGCGCCGGCGCCCGCCACCGTGGCATCGGGCGGCAGCTCCTGCCGCGAACAGGCGCGCGCCCGGCGCGCCACACTGAGCGTGCGGGGTCGCGGCGATGCGCCGCCAGCACTGCCCAGCCGCGGCAGCCGTGGGGGAAAGCACAGCGACACACTCCCGCCAGTCGCAACGACAGCGCCGCACACGCGCCAGCTGGTTACCGGGCTGCATGTCGGCCGCGGCGCCGCGATGACCGGCGATGACGCCGGCGCGACGCTGCCGGTCTCCGGCACCCAGTACATCAGCCTTGGCCTCGCCACGCCGGTGCGCGGCGGCGCACCCAAGGTGGGCATCGCACGTACGCCGCAGGGTCTGCAGGTCTCAGGCACGCTGATACGCAGCAAGGCCCAGGTGACCGGCGATGAACCCGGCGACGAGCTCCGGATCACAGGCGAGGCGGATCCTGTCCCTGCAGATGACCTGACACCGCGCAGCAATACCGGCGCTCATGCAGGCGCCCAGTTCCCGCACCACTCCGCACCCCACGGCAATTCGGTGTTCGGCATGAACCCGCGCCGGCGCGCGGGGCGCGGCGGCCGAAGCAGTCCTGAATCCGCGACGGCGGTCGAGGCGACCGAACGTGGCCAGCGCATCACGGGCCCCTATTTCGGTCGCTCAGCGCTTGTGACCGGCGGTGAAGGCGGCGCAGGCCTCGCGATTACCGGCGACCAGTACCTGACCACGCCGCACGCGCAGACCGACAGCAGCGCCCGCGGCAGCACCGCCGTCACCGGGGATGCGCCGGTACACGGCGGCGGCATCACCGGGACCGCCCGCGGCGCTGCGCGCGACATCACCGGCACGCCCTACTTCCGCGCTGCGCAGGAGCCGGCTGTGCCTGATGATGTGATCGCCGCGATTGATGCACGCTTCTCGGTGCGCTCGCCACAGCGCCGCGCGCAACTGCGGGCACCGGCGGCTGGCGCAGATGTTCCCGGCGCCGCCTCACAGGTGACGGGCTCGTTTGCGATCGGCGAAAAAAAGATCACCGGAAATCTCGAGTTCCTGTGCAGGCCACGACAGGCGCGCGGGACGGACGAGCAGCCCGCGCACCAGCGGCTCACCGGCGAGGGTCGCAGCGCAGGCAAGCCGATCACCGGCGCTCCGTGGTCAGCGCAGGCGAGCGTCACCGGAACGGAAGGGCCCGCGGCCAGCGCGCGCAACCCAAGCGAGCGCGCGGGCAAGCCCCAGCCGTTTGCCGGTGCCCAGCGCTTCAAAGCGCTCGCCCATCGGGAGGAACACAGGCAGCTGGTGACCGGCATGTTCGGCTGGTCGTCGAAATCCGCCGCGAAGGTCACACTCTCGGGAGGCGCACAGGGGTGAAGACCACGGCAGGCAAGACGACACGACCGGCGCGTCCGCCACAGCGCGGCTGGCAGTTCGGCATCGCCTATCGGCAGTCAGCGTCGCTGGCCCCGCCGGCTGCGCGGCGCCCTCAGCCCCCGCTGTCCGCCGGTGAGGGCCCGCACCCGCTCGCTGATGCCGCGCAGAGCGCGGCGCTGCGCCAGCGCGCGCAGCAGATCGAATCCGCCTTCGGGCGCATCGAGCCCCTGCTCGCGGACCTCGCCACCCGGCAGTTCGAACCGCGCTTTGCGGACCAGGCCGCGGGCCAGGTGCGCGATGCACTCGGCCTTGACCTGCCAGCGAGCGCCTTCCGTGCAGACTGGGCCGCACCGCTCGATGCCCGCCGCCTGCATGCCCAGTGCGTGACCGGCACCTTCTGCCGGCTGATCGGGCAGGAATCCGATGCGGGCCCGGTCAACGCCGGCGATGGCGAGAGCGCCCCGGAACTGATCCGGCGCTGGGGATTTCATGCGGTCGACATCACGCCCTGCGCAGACGGGCGCCTCAGCGGCGTCATCGATTACATCCTGCGTGTGCCGCAGGCGGTGGTGGCGTTCCGCAAGTCTTATGCCGGGGCGCTGTTCGACGTCGAGGAATCGGTGCGCCACTGGGAAACGATCGAGCTGCGGCGCTGGCGCGACCGCGTGCCGAATGCGGCGTCCGAGACAACCCGCTACCTGAAGATCGGGGTGTACCATTACAGCAGCATCGACCCTGCGCACGAGGGCTGCGCCGCCCACGGCAGCGATGACCGGCGCGCTGCTGAAGCGGTTCTCGAGCGGCTCACGCAGTTCGCGGCGGGCGTATACCAGACCCACTCTGCCGGAGCCGCAGCCAGCATCCTGCTCGTTGGCGTGGATACCGACACCGACGCGATCCGGGTTCACGTTCCGCGGGCGGACGGGAGCATCGCGGTCGAGCGCTACGTGGACAACCTGTCGCTGTACCGGCAGACACTGGGCGATACGCGCGAGGGCGCCAAACAGCGGATTCGAGCGGCTGTGGCCGGCTGCGCCGACGTCGGCGACGACGATGCGGGGACCGCCGGAATGCGCTGGTTCTGCGGCTACCTGCTGAAGAACAACATCGGCCAGATCGACGCAGTCGTCTCATGGCATGGCGGCAGTTATGCAGACCGCGGCCATACCGAGCGACTGATCGTCGTCGGCGATGCCGTCGATGATGTGCAGCTGCGCAATCTCGCCTTCCAGGCCCAGATGGAGACCGTCGAGGAAGGCGCAGCGGATCTCGATGTCGGCATGCGAATCCTGCGCGGCCTGCAGGAGCCGCGCTCGCTTGCGATCCCCGTGCTCGTGCACGAACGCTATGACGCCCGGATTCCCGGCGCGCGTGAGCGCGCGCGGACCCGGGCGCTGCGCCTGCAGGCGGCGATCGAGGCACGCTACCGCAATCTGCCGCCGGGGCTGCTGTTCGTGCAGGCGATCGTTCGCGACAGTGCGCGCGGGCGCCCTGAACCGGTTGCCCTGGAGAGCGCACCATGAAGATCTGCCAGGTCGAGGGTACATTGGTCGCCACCGCGCGTATCGGCGGGCTGGAGAACCGCCGCCTGCTCGTCGTCAAGGAGCGCGGCAGCAGCGGCAAGCAGGTCGCGGTCGATCCGGTCGGCTGCAAGCCCGGCGACTGGGTCATAGCGGTGGGCAGTTCCGCGGCGCGCGATGCTGCCGGCAGCAAGGACTACCCGAGCGATCTCACGATCGTCGGGATCATCGATTACTGGGATGAGGCCAGCGGCAGCGCAGGAGTAAAGACGGATGCAAATCCATCGCGTCGTGCGTGACCTCGTGACGACCAAACGCAATTTCTGGCTGGCGGCAAAGCCGCTGCGCGTCGTCGAGGATCATCGCGGCAACCTCGAGGTCGCCCTCGACCCGGTTGGCGCGAAGCCTGGCGACTTCGTCGTGACGATCGGTGTGTCGGCAGCGCGTATTGCCGCCGGCAACCCGAAGATCACGACCGACCTGACGATCGGCGGGATCATCGACCAGTGGGACGAGGCACGCTGGCGTGGCTAGGCGGCGCCGCAAGGACAGGAATTCAGTTGAACGTTCGGTAATTCACAGTGAAGGAGTAAAGACGATGGCAAGCGAAAAACTGGGCATAGCGCTCGGCATGATTGAAACCCGCGGACTGGTTCCGGCGATCGAGGCGGCGGATGCGATGACCAAGGCTTCCGAAGTACGCCTGGTCGGACGCCAGTTCGTTGGCGGCGGCTACGTCACGGTGCTCGTGCGCGGTGAGACGGGCGCGGTCAATGCGGCGGTGCGGGCCGGTGCAGATGCCTGCGAGCGGGTCGGCGATGGCCTGGCGGCAGCGCATATCATTGCCCGGCCGCATTCCGAGGTCGAGCAGATCCTGCCGCTGCAGGCCGGCGGCGGCGATTCGGCCATCAGCTGAATGTTCGCCACGCTGAGCCAGCCGGAGGGATGGAAGTCGGTGCAGACGCCACCGTCGCTGTTCCGTCGCTTCCAGTTCGCCTCGTACCGGGACACCCGGGCCTTCCTCGACCGCCTCGCGGCACTGTCGGAGGAGACCGGGTTGTACCCGGACCTGGGGTTCGGCCCGACGCATGCGAACGTGACGGTGTACGGCCCGGACGGCCGGGCGCCCGGCGAGAGGGAAGTCGACTTCGCGACCCGGGCGGCTGCGCTGGCTTTTCCGGTCTAGACAACGGCGCGGGGCCACAGCCATGCAGCCGGGCACCATCGACGTCGCGGCGACGGTCCTGCAGGACGCACAGGGAAAGGTGCTGCTGGCCGAGCGCACGTTGCGACAGCTGTCTGCCGGTTACTGGGAGCTGCCTGGCGGCAAGGTGGATCCCGGCGAGTCGCCTGCGGAGGCTGCGCAGCGTGAGCTGCGCGAGGAGATCGGCGTCAGCAGCCACGGGCTGATCCCCTGGCTGGTCTATCAACACCGCTTTCCGCTGCGACGGATACGTCTGCACCTGTTCCGCGCGCAGCAGTGGTCGGGCACACCCCGGGGCTGCGAAGGCCAGCGACTGCGCTGGGTCGATCCGGCAAACCCTGCCGTCTCGCCGATACTCCCGTCCTGCGAGCGAGCCCTCGCGGCACTCGCACTCCCGCCCCGGTATGCGGTCCTCGACGCCGACCGCGGGACGGCGGTCCCTGCCCTGCAGCGGGCCATCGACAGCGGCGCGCGGCTGCTGCAGCTGCATGCGCACGCCCTTTCGCCCGAACAGCGCAGCAACCTGGCGCGGCGCCTCGACGCCATTGCCAGGGGACACGGCGCCCGGATCCTGTTGCATGGCTCAGCACAGGAAGTGCGCCGTGCCGGCATTGCCGGCCTGCATTCCGAGGCAGCGCAACTGCGGCGCCTGCAGGCGCGGCCCGACGTTGGTTTGTGGATCCCCGTCTGCCACGACGCAGCCGACGTGCAGCGTGCGGTCGCACTGGGGGCGGACGCCGTGGTCCTCTCGCAGGTTCTGGGGGGGGATGGCGCGGCTGCCACAGGACCGCTCGGCTGGGAAGGCCTCGCACGCCTTGCCGCAGTTACGCCGATCGGCATCTATGCCGCCGGCGGCATGAATCCGGCGCTGCTTGCTGAGGCACGTGGCGCGGGCGCGATCGGGATCGTGACCTGAGGTGGGTGCCCTGACCACATCGACGCTGTGGCTGATCGCATCCGGACCGCTGGTACTGGCGATCATCGCCCTGTTGCCGGGAACCGGCTCGCGGCGTGCGACGCGGCTGCGCATCGCGTTCGCGAAGCTGGCGGCGCTGCTGACCGTCGCGCTCGCCCTGGCCACTGCCTGGGCGGTCATCACGCACGGCACGCTGCGTACCGGCACCGCCGGCGGAGCCGGTCTCGGCTTCAGCCTCTACGTCGATGCGCTGAGCGCGATGATGTTCTGCCTGGTATCGCTGATCGGCCTGGTCGTGATCACCTACAGCGACAACTACCTCGACGGCGATCCCGGTCAGGCGCGCTTCATCCGCTGGCTATGCCTGACACTCGCCGCCGTATTGACCGTGATCGTCTCCGGCAACCTGCTGCAGTTCGCGCTTGCGTGGGTCGCCACCAGCCTCGGACTGCACCGGCTCCTCCTCTTCTATCCCGGGCGGCAGGCAGCCGTGCTCGCGGCGCGCAAGAAGTTCCTCTCCAGCCGCCTTGGCGAGGCGGCCCTTCTGGGCGCCATGGCGCTGCTGTACCGGCAGTTCGGCAGCCTCGACTATGCGACGCTGTTCGCCGCTGCCGCAAACCTCGCCGCAGCGCCGATACCCGCGGGCGTACATGCTGCCGCTGCGCTCCTCGGCCTGGCCGCGATATTGAAAAGTGCGCAGTTCCCCCTGCACGGCTGGCTGATCGAGGTCATGGAGACGCCGACGCCGGTCTCGGCGCTGCTGCACGCCGGCATCATCAATGCCGGCGGCTTTCTGGTGCTGCGCTTCGCCGACGTGATCTCGCTGTCGAGCGCCACGCTGCATGGCCTCGCCATCATTGGCGGACTGACGGCATTGTTCGGCTCGGTTGTCATGCTGACCCAGACCTCGATCAAGGTCTCCCTGGCGTACTCGACGATCGCGCAGATGGGATTCATGCTGCTGGAATGCGGACTGGGTGCATTTCCGGCTGCGCTGCTGCATATCCTCGCGCACTCTTTCTACAAGGCGCACGCCTTCCTCTCGTCGGGCAGCGTCATCGACATCGCTCGCGCCTCGTGGACACCGAGTCCCGGTGGGCGGCCCCACCCGCTGCGCATGGTGATCTCGATCGTCGCAGTGATGGCGGTGACGGTTATCGTCAGTTCGCTGTTCGGCGCCACGATCACCGCCCAGCCCGGCGTATTCGTCCAGGGATCGGTCGTCGCCCTGGCGCTGATCCTGCTGGTTGCCAACGGCATCGATGAGCGCCCTAACGGCTATGTCGTCGTGCGCACGGCGGCCATGGCCGTCATCGTCGCCGTCACCTACTTCGCGCTTCAGCGCCTGATGGATCTGGCGGTGGCCGGCAGCCTGCCGCGCACCGAAGCACTGCGCGGGCCACTGGACCTGGCCATCGTCATCGCGATCATCGCCAGCTTCGCCGCGATCACCGTGTTCCAGGGGTTGTTGCCCGGCCAGGGCGCCGCGCCGCGCTGGGAGGCGCTGTATGCGCACGTCGCGAACGGCTTCTACATCAATACGTTCGCCAACCGCTGGGTCCTGCGGCTGTGGCCAAGTCGGCCGCGCGCGCTACTGCGCGTTGACTCACGATGAGCGCCGGCACTGAAAACGGCGACGCGCGGCACCTGCAGGCTGCCATCGCCGCGGCCTGCAGCCGGATTGCGCCGCTGTGGCCGCTCAAACACTTCGTTGCGGTCAACCCGTTTCTCGGCTTCGTGAGCCAGAGCTTTCACGCGACCTGCACCACGATGCGCCGCGTCGCGCGGATCAACATGCTGATGCCGCGGTCGTTTTACCGCGACGCGCTTGCAAACGGTGTGATCGGCGAAGCCGACCTCGAGGCGGCCTTCAGGCAGGCTCCCCCGGGCTGGCGACTACCGCCCTCGGTAGCGGCGCTGCGGGAAGCCCTCCAGCGCGACGCCCCGATCCGCGCCGGCGGCAGCGCCGTGGTCGCCACTGTGGCCGAGGTCCTCGACAGTCTCGCCTCCGGTGACCGCCAGGCGTCCCGCACCGCATTCATGGTCGATGAGATCTCGAAGTGGTGTGCCGCCTACTTCGACGAGGGGCAGTCCGTCTGGCGCCTGCCCTCCCGCGGTCTCAGGCCCTACGCGGCCTGGCGCGCCGCCATGCGCCACGACTGCAATCCGGAGGTGATGGGCATCACCGGCTTCCGCAGAATCGTGGCAAGTCTGCCCGATGATCCGCTCGAGGCGATCGACACGGTAGTGCGTGCCCAGGGCGTGCCGGCGCGGGCCATCGCGGACTACCTGCATCAGGCGCTGTCCGACATCGGTGGCTGGGCAGCCTACGCCCGGTACCTCGTATGGAACAACGAGCTGTACGGTCGCAGCGACGATACGCTCGTGCAGCTGCTCGCGATCCGGGTCACCTGGGGCTATACGCTGTTCCTGCAGCACGCCGGCGCGGCGTTCGGGGCGGCCTGGCGGCGCGCAATGCAGGACGCCGCCATGCCACCGCAGGATGAGCAGCTGGGCGACGATCCTGACATCGCCGTCGACCTGGTTCTGCAGGAGGCCTACGAGGCTGCCTTTCAGCGCCGCCTGCTCGCCAGGCTCACCGAAAATACGGTCGAGATCCGCCGGCGGACCGCGCGCAGGCGCAAGCAGGTCCAGGCAGCGTTCTGCATCGACGTGCGCTCCGAGGTCTACCGCCGCGCTCTCGAATCGCAGTCGACCGATACCGAGACTCTCGGCTTCGCCGGCTTCTTCGGCTATCCGATCGAGTATGTGCAGATCGGCCACGCCGCGGGCGGCGCGCAGTGCCCCGTCCTGCTGACGCCGGCCTTCATCGTCTGTGAAGCGGTGCGCAACGCGACGCCGGACGAGGAAACGGAGATCCTCGGCCTGCGCCAGCTGCGACGCCGTGCGGCCAAGGCCTGGAAATCCTTCAAGCTGCAGGCCGTCTCGTCGTTCATCTACGTCGAGACTGCCGGCATCCTGTACGCGGCGAAGATCTTCAGCGACAGTCTCGCGCTGACCCGCCCGGTCAAGGACCCGAACATCGACGGCCTCGACGCAGCGGTCATCGGTCGCGTCGGCCCGCGGATCGAGGCGCGCACGGTCGGCGGACGTCAGACAGGGTTCGATGGCGCACAACGTGTCCGCCAGGCGGAGGCGGTGCTGAGAGGCATGTCGCTGACGGCCGATTTTGCGCGGCTGGTGCTGCTGGTCGGTCACGGCAGCACGACTGCAAACAATCCGCACGCCTCGGGACTGGACTGCGGCGCCTGCGGCGGCCATACCGGCGAGGCCAATGCACGGGTCGCGGCAACGATCCTGAACGACCCGGGTACGCGCGACGGACTGCGCAGCCGCGGCATCGATATCCCGGCCGACACCTGGTTCCTGGGCTGCCTGCATGACACGACCACAGACGCTGTCGAGATCTTCGCCCTCGATGACGTGCCGCCCACGCACCAGGAGGAAGTGCGGCGCGTGCGCAGCCGCCTCGCGCGCGCCGCTTCGCTGGCACGCCTGGAGCGCGCGGCGCTGCTCGGCATACCGGACAATGCGCGGGCTGAAGCGCGGGTGCTCGCGCGCAGCCGCGACTGGTCGCAGGTGCGACCGGAGTGGGGGCTTGCCGGCAACGCCGCTTTCATCGCCGCGCCGCGCCGGCGCACCCGGGGCATCGATCTCGGCGGACGCGCGTTCCTGCACGACTATGACTGGCGCACCGACGCCGGCTTCAGTGTCCTGCAGCTGATCATGAGCGCACCGATGGTCGTCGCCAGCTGGATCAACCTGCAGTACTACGGCTCGACCGTCAACAACAGCGTGTTCGGTGCGGGCAACAAGGTGCTGCACAACGTCACCGGGACGATCGGCGTGCTGGAAGGCAACGCCGGCGACCTGAAGGTCGGTCTGCCCTGGCAGTCGGTCCACGACGGCGCTCGCCTGGTGCACGAACCTCTGCGGCTCAACGTCTTTCTGGAGGCACCGCTCGCGGCAATCAACGGGGTCATCGCGGGTCAAACGGCGGTGCGCGACCTCGTCGATAACCACTGGGTGCACCTGTTCGCGATCGGCGAATCCGGTCTGGTCACGCACCGCTATCGCGGGCGGCTCGCCTGGGAGGCGCTCGCCGCAGCGGAGTCCGCCGATGTCATGGCGGCAGTCGCAGACGCCGCAGCAGCGCCGCATAGCGCCGATCCTGACGCAGCGAATCCATGAATCTGTCCAGCTTGATCGCGGCAAGACCGCCGTCGCGCTGCTGCCAGGCGCGATCCAGCCACGCGAACGCCTCGGTTCGATCCCCGCGCCAGGCATAGGCTTCCGCCACCCGGTAGGCGGCGCTGGCCGCGTAAGAATTGATCAGCGCATCCAGCGCACGCCGCGATTCCGGCTCGTTGCCCAGCGAGTGCTGGACGATGGCCAGTCCCGGCAGGCGCCACTGTTCGTCGCTGACCGCCTGCGCCTCGGGCAAGGCCTCATCCGCATGCCCCTCGAGCAGTGCCGCCACCGCCAGATTCAGCCGCGCGGTCGGGAAATCCGGATCGATGTCGAGCGCCCGGTGTGCAGCGGCGCGGCCCTCGCGGATCCTGCCGCTCTCGAGCAGCAGAGTCGCCATCTGGTTCCAGTCGACCGCAGACAGCGGATCGCGCTGCACCGCCAGTTCCAGCAGACGGATCGCCTCGTCCGCATGACCGAGCGTGGCCGCCAGGTTCGCCCGCGTATCGCTGAAGACATTGTCCGGATCGAGCGTCTGAGCCCTGTCGAAGTCATGCGCTGCCCCCTCCCAGTCCCACAGGTACAGACTGCGGATCCAGCCCCTGACGCCGTAACCGCCAGCGGAATCGGGCGCGAGTGCGATCGCCTGATCCGCGGCAGCCAGACCGCGCGTCACACCGCCCTGGTCGCCGACCAGGGTTCCGACCCTCGCCTCGGCCACGCTCAGACCAACCCACGCGGAAACGTACCGCGGATCGAGTGCCACTGCCTTCGTGAATGCCTCGATCGCGCGGCGTCCGTTTGCCTCGGTGAACTGGTCGAGGAGATGACGGCCCAACAGGGTCTGGTTGTAGGCTTCGATATTGGCCGGACGGGCTGCGACGAGGCCGCCCGTCGCAGGCAGCGCAAGTTGCAGCGCGGCGACGACGCCTCCGGCGATGTCGTCCTGGACCTTGAAGACATCCTTCAGGTCGCGATTGTAAGTCCCGCTCCAGACAGTGACGCCGCTCCCGGCGCGGATCAGCGCAGCATGCACGCGCACGGCCGTGCCTGCCCTGCGCACCGTGCCCGTGAGGACGTAGGTCACGCCGAGCGCCTGTGCGATCTCGGCATTGGTCGCGTTCTGACCCCTGAAGTGAAACGAGGACGTGCGTGCCGGCACCTGCAGGCCGGACACGCCGGTCAGCTGGTCGATCAGGTCCGCCGCCATGCCGTCGGCAAAGTACTCCTGATCCTTCCTCTCCGACAGGTCGGCAAACGGCAGGACCGCAACGGAATTCTCGGCCACCGTGGCGACCACCGGCAGGTCCGGGATGTCCGCAGGCGGGACGCTGACCGTCGCGGCTTCCCTTGCAGCGCCGATCCGCGACAGCCAGAACCGGTCCGCGAGCAGATACAGGATCAGCAACGCCACGATGCCGAGCAGCAGCGGCAGCCAGCGCGGACCCTGTGCCGGCGACCGTGCGGGCGTACGCAGCGATCCGATCAGGGCCGGCAGCACATCGTCAATCGTCCCCCGCGACGCGTCGAGCCACCGGTTCGCGCCGGGAAGGGATTTGAACCCGGGCGGCAGTGCCGTTGCGTCGAGCCGGATCGCCAGCAGCGGGCGCTTCGCGGAGTTCGCCTGCCCGACTTCACGCAACACCTGCGGCGACGCCGCCGAATGCGCCGACAGCAGCAGCAAGAGCAACCGGCAGTCATTGATCGCGCGCAGGGTCGCCGCGGGTTCCGCCTCGTCGGGCCTTACGTCGCGCGGCGCGATCCAGCAGGGCTGACCCGCAGCTTCCAGCGCGGCGCACAGCCGCTGCGCCGTAGCGAAATCCTCCCCGGAAAAACTCAGGAAGACGCGGGCCTGTGTCGCGGGAGTGACCGTCACGAGCCCAACTCTACCTCAAAAAAAAGCCCGCACAGGCGGGCTTTTTCCGTTGTCACGGCAGGAACTGCCACGCCGCGCGTCAGGCGGTACGCAGCTGCAGTCGCAACGACTGCATGCGCCGCAGCTGCAGGTGCAGCGAGCGCTCGAGCTCCTTCGCGCGGGCGCGGAACTCCGAGTGTTCCCAGCGATCGAGCGCGGATTCACGGGTCTTCTGTAGTAGCTGCGCGCGCAATGCGGTCCAGCTCGACACCGCGGCCTGGAACGTCGCATATTCCTCGGCGAGACGCGCCTTCAGCTGTGCGAAGTGCTCACGGCCGTCGTAGGCGGCAAGTTCGCGCTCGGCGCGCCGGAACTGCGCCAGCAGCAGCGCCCGCTGGATCCGGAACCAGGGCACGCTCTTCAGCTTGTAGGCCAGCCCGAACCAGCTCAAGGTGCGGATCAGCCACTTTGACGGATCCCACTGCCACCAGCGCACGCCATTGCGGTAATCGTTCGCAAAGGCGTGATGGAAATTATGGTAACCCTCGCCGAAGGTCAGTACCGCGAGCACCGGGTTGTCGCGCGCGGTGTTCTCCGCCGTATAAGGCTGCGTGCCGAAGATGTGCGCCGCCGAGTTGATCAGGAAGGTCAGGTGGTGGCTGGCGACGAGCCTGAGAAAGCCGGCGATCAGCATCACCCCGATGATATCGCCGCTTGCCCAGCCGACGAGAAAGGACAGGCCGAGGTTCATTGCCAGCGCAATCGGCAGGTAGTACCTGTGTTGCCACATCACGAGCGGATCGCGCTGCAGGTCGCGCGCCGTGTCGAAGTCGGGCACGCCGCTCGGATAGTTGCGCAGCATCCAGCCGATGTGCGAGAACCAGAAGCCGCGCTTCGCGCAGTACGGGTCGAGCTCGGGATCGTCGATCGATACATGGTGGACACGGTGGCCGGCGCTCCACACCAGCGCGCTGTTCTGCAGCGCCATCGCGCCGAACAGCAGGTAGACCAGCCTCAATGCCGGCTTCGCCTGATAGGTCAGGTGGGCGAACAGCCGGTGGTAGCCGCAGGTGATCGCCAGTTCCGTCAGCGACAGGAAGACCGCAAACCAGATCCACGCGGCAGCCCCGAAGCCGTGCGTGATGCCGTACCAGGGAACCGCGGTCAACACCACGGCATGCGTCAGCGCGAACATGAACACGGCCGGCGTATTGAGAGGCGGTTTTTTCCAGGAGGTTTCTTGCATCAGTAGTCCGTCAGGTGGCGGTTGATCGTTCATTATATATCAGAGTGGACCCTATACCCTGAAACACGGTCGTGGCTTTCAGGGATTCCCCGTATCGACAGGGTCCGCGAAGCATAGCAGAGGCCTTTGAGGACCCGCCGCCGTCCCCATCACAGTTCGGACAGCGGGTTTTGCTGCGGCGCTCTGCGCGGCAGCGGATCGAGCGGCTACAGCGGCCGGCGCAGGTGACGGAACAGGACCCGCGCGAGCTTTGAATGTGGCGGCCATATAGTCCATTCTCGGGACATTGATAACACGCGGAGGCTTCCCGCTGCCATGACAGGCCTTCGCACCCTCTGGACTCGCGTCAGGAAACATCCGCTCGCGCGTGTGGGTCCCGGCCTCATCACCGGCGTTGCCGATGACGATCCCAGCGGCATCGCGACCTATTCTCAGGCCGGCGCACAGTATGGCCTCGACATACTGTGGACCATGCCGCTCGCCTACCCTCTGATGTCGGCGATCCAGGGAATCTGCGGTCGCATCGGCCGCGTGACCGGCAAGGGCCTTGCCGCCAACATCCGGGCCACTTATTCCCCGACTGTGCTGCGCGCCGTGGTGCTGCTGCTGCTGGTCGCCAATACGCTGAACATCGCCGCCGATGTCGCTGCCATGGGCGAGGTGGCCGGACTCGTGACGGGTTTCGACCGGCACCTGATGACCGCGGCATTCGTCCTCACGACACTGACGCTGCAGATACTGATTCCCTACCATCGCTATGTCGTCTTCCTGAAGTGGCTGACACTGTCGCTGCTCGCGTATGCGGCGGTACTGTTCACCGTGCACGTCCCGTGGGCCGAGGTGGCCCGACGCTCGGTGTGGCCACAGCTGCGGCTGGACGCCACGGCCGCCGCGGTCGTCGTCGGCGTCTTCGGCACGACGATCAGCCCGTATCTGTTCTTCTGGCAGGCCTCCGAGGAAGTCGAGGACCTGCAGGAGCACGGCGTACCGTCACTGATCAAGGACCCGGCGAGGGCCCCGGCCGAGCTGCGCCGCATTCGCTGGGACACCTGGAGCGGGATGTTCTACTCCGACCTGACGGCGTATTTCATCATCCTCGCGACCGCCGTGACGCTGCATGCGGCCGGCGTCACCGACATCCAGACCGCGGCCCAGGCGGCGAGCGCACTGCGTCCGCTGGCCGGAGACCTGGCTTACCTGCTGTTCGCGATCGGCATCATCGGCGTCGGCCTGATCGGCGTACCCGTCCTCGCCGGCTCCAGTGCCTATGCACTGGCGGAAGCCATGGACTGGCCCTGGGGCCTGGAGCGCCGCGCAAGCGACGCGCGGGGCTTCTACGGCGTCATTGCCGTGAGCGTGCTGCTGGCGCTGCTGATCCAGTACTCGCCGATCAGCCCGATGAAGGCGCTGTTCTGGAGTGCCGTGATCAACGGCGTCGTGGCCGTGCCGCTGATGGCTGTGATCATCCTGCTCGCCTCAAACCGCGCGGTGATGGGTCAGTTCACGGCCGGCATGCCGATCCGCATCCTCTGCTGGATCGCGACCGGGGTGATGGGCACCGCCGCGATTCGCATGGTATGGCCGGGGTAGGCCCTGGTCACGCCCTGTCGCTGCGGTCCCGATAGGGAAACCACCAGGGCCTCGCCTGCAGCGCCGCCGCAACGTGCACGCTGCGCGCGCCCGGCAGCGGCAGAGGGATACCTCCCAGCGACTGCAGCAACCCCGCATGGCGCAGCCCGCCGAAGGGCCCTGCATTGCCGAGCAGCGGGTCATTGACATGCACTGTCGCCAGCGACTGCGCGTCGCGCAATGCGGCCGCGACATCGCGGGTATAGAGCGCGACCGCGCAGCCGGGCACGGCGCGTGTCGCGTACTGCAACGCCGCCGCGCGATCCTCAGCGGGCGTCACGGTGATGACCGGACCGTGGATTTCCTCGCGCGTGGCCGCACTGCCCGCGGGCACATCGGTCAGGATCGTCGGCTGGAAGAAGTGCCCCGGCAGTCCGGAGGGGCGAAAGCGGCGGCCACCGAGGATCAGCCTGGCGCCGTCGCGCAGCGCCCGTCCGACCTGGTCCTCGACACATTTCGCCGCCTGCAGCGAGATCAGGGGCCCCAGGTCGGTCGGAGCCTGCAGCGGATCATCGACGTCGAGGAAGCCGACGAACTGGTGCATACGCTCAACGAACTCGCCGGCGATCGACCGCTCGACATACAGATGCCTGAAGGTCGTACCGCCCTGCCCGGCATTGAACAGCCGCGCCCACGCAATACCCGGTATGGCCAGCTCTAGGTCTGCATCCGCACTGACGATACAGGCGTCGACACCACCTGCATGCACCTGGACCGGCTTGTCCGGCACGGCAGCAGCCAGCGCCCTGCCGACGGCGGCAGAGCCGGTGAAGTCGACGCGGTCCACCGCCGGATGGCTCGCCAGCAGCCGTCCCGCCTCAGCGCCACCGGTCAGCAGGGTCAGCACGCCGGCCGGCAGCTCCTCGAGCAACGCTGCGAGCTGCAGACAGGCGAGCGGATTGCCGGTGGGCGCCTTGGCGATCACGACGTGGCCCGCGGCGAGCGCCGGGGCGCTTGCTGCCGCGAGAAACAGCAGCGGAAAATTGCCGGGCAGCAGTACCGCCACCACGGCACCCTGTTCGGGCGGCTGCGGCGGCGACGGCGCCTCGAACAGCGCGACCACCGCGCGCAGGCAGTCCTGCGACTCGCACAGCGGCTTGCCGGTTTCCTGGCTCAACAGGCGCGCGATGCCGGCGGCATCGCCACGGATGCGCAGCGCAACCTCCCGCAGGGCCTGCTGGCGCGCGGGCACCGTCAGGCTCTGCCACTGCGCGAGCGCGGCACGCGCGGCCGCCACCGCCGCGTCGATGGCGTGGCTATCGCTGTCCGGGACCTCTCCCAGCCGGCGAAGCGTCGCCGGATTGTCGATCAACAACTGCTGCATACGGTTTCAAGTATGCCATCCCCGCGATCGCGCCCTAACCGAGTTCCAGGCGCAGGCGCTCCTGCCGGCGCGACTCGTCACTGGTCAGGTCGTGCAGCAGGTCCTCGAGAAGCTCGCATCCGCCGATCGCGGTGCCCTGCAGGTAATCGATGCCGGAGCGTTGCAGGGAGACCGACAGCGACTCGCTGTCGACCCCGGTGACGAGGGTCTCCGCGGAGACCATCCGCCCGAATTCGACGATCGAGCGGATCGCTGCGGCTCCCGCGGTCACGGAGGCCCGCAGGCGCGTGATCTCGAGGTTCTGGATCTGCAGCACCGAATCCTTGCCCATGCTGAAATCGTCGAGCGCATAGCGGCAGCCATGTTTCTTCATCCGCCGCGTCAGCGCCCTGGCATGGACCAGCGACTCGGTTGCCGCCTGTTCGCTAACCAGCAGCGTGATGCAGCCCTGTGGCAACCGTGCATCGCGCAGCAGCTCGGAAAGCCGCCCGACGAAGGCGGCATCCGCAAACGACTGCGAGGCGAGCGGCAGCAGGAACTCGATGCCGCGACTGCGCAGCATGGCCGCATAGGGCGCGAGCAGCTGCAGCGCACGTTGCGTGACCCAGCCATCGATCGACGGAATCAGGTTGTAGCGCTGCGCGGCGCGCAGCAGAGCGCCCAGCGGCACGAGGTCGCCCGCCTCATCACGCATCCGCACCACGATCTCATAGCCACCCGGCAGGGACGCATCCCGGGCAGGCTTGAAGCGCTGCGCCAGGAGCAGCAGCCGGTCCCCTTTCAGCGCCGCGCGCAGCCTGCCGACCGCGATCGCGTCGTCCTGCCGGCGCATCATCGAACGATCGTCGCTCGCGTAGAGTTCGACCCGGTTGCCGCCGCGGCTCTTCGCGGTCTTGCAGGCGATCTCGGCAGCACCCAGGGATCGCTCCAGACCCTGCGGCATCGGCACGATGTCCGCGACACCGCAGCTCACCGACACCTCGACCGGATTGTCCACCGGTCCGATCCGCAGCTCCTTTACCGCCCCCTGGATCGCGTTCGCAATGCCCTGTGCGGCACGCGCGTCGAACTTCGGCAGTACGATCGCGAAGCGATCCCCCGACAGGCGCGCTGCCAGCGCGGACGCCGGCATCAGCGGCGGCGACAGCAGGTCCGCAATGCGCACGATCAGCTCATTGCCGATCTCGAACCCGTGCGTCTGGTTGACGACGTGCATGTGGTCGATATCCAGGCGGATCAATGCGCAGGGCTCTCCCTCAGCCTCCTGCCCGATCCCGGTGTAGACCTGGTCCAGCGCTCCCTGCGTATAAAGTCCGGTCATCAGGTCGAATTGCAGGTCGACGACGTTCGCAGCCTGCAGGCCGAGGTGCCTGGCGAGGTACACGTGCCGGCTGGAGAAGTCCTGCGCAAACGGCGGATTGATGAAGGCCAGCACGCCGATCACCTTGCCGGAGTCGCGCATGACCGGCACGGCGAGGATCTTGCATCGCGGCATCCTGTCGCCGTCGCGCCCGGCACTGTTGATCACCAGCGGCTCCCTGCGCCGCTGCGCCCAGTTCAGCAGGCTCTGGCTCGCCTGGGTCCAGACGCCGCGCAGCGCCCGCGGGCTGTGCCAGCCGATCTCCTTGCTGTTGGCGACGGCTTCCGGCATGAACTCGACGCAGATGCGCTTGTCGGGGATGGAACAGATCCCCATCGAGGTCTCCAGCCTGTCGGTAGCCGCCGCGAGCAGCTCGCGTAGCGCGTAGCGGTCGTCGCCACCGCCCTTGTGCTGGCTGACGACCTTGAACAGCCACTCCAGCTCGGCGGTCCGCTCAGTCAGGGTCTGCATGCGCTCGCGGATCGGCACGCGCGCCTGGAGATCGCGGTAGATGCAGTCGAGCAGGGGCTGCAGCCGGCGCCCGAGGTCTGCGGCATGGCGCGCCGGGTTGCCGGGCTGGCTGCCCGCCGCCTGCTGCACACAGAAAATGCCGAGGAGCGTCGTGTCGGACTGTTCCAGAGGAACCGCCGTGACCAGCTGGCCCGGCGCGAGCATGCGGCTCGCTGGCTGGCGCGCGAGGGTGCCGTTCCAGCCCAGTTCATCGATCCAGCCGCGCACGCCCGCGAGCAGGATGCTGCCGTGCGTGCCGAGCGGGCGCCGTTCCCCATCCAGCAGGCTGGCGCCGGCAAGCTCGCCGATCAGCCCCTGTGCCAGCCGGGCATAGGACTCGAAGATCGAATCCACGGACTCGCGTGTTTTTCCAGGCTTTTCCAAGCGTACGATCCCTATACCCGCGTGCCGGCGGCGAGGATCCCGGCTCGGCCTTGGCGCAAAGCCAGAGGATGCGGCAAACCTGTCGGCGGCGAGGCCGAAGGCCTGGAATCTGTGATGCAGGTAGCGAAATGAGGGGCGCGGGTACTACAGCACCCGCGCCCGCGGCCGTCATCCGCTCAGGGCAGGATGATCTCCCCGACATCGAACGTGATCTGCTGCGGCGGCGCACTCGCGTAAGTCCCGTTGCCAGCCTGGAACGCCGCGATCGTGCAGGCGCCCGCCGACATCCCGGCGGCAGCCGTCCCGGGTCCCGGCAGGTAAATGCCGAAGCCGGCATTCAGCCCGTTGGCTCGGGCATTGAACTCGTACAGGTCGGCGTAATAAAAGCCGTTGGAGTTGCCGAGGTTGATGAGGTCGCCGGGAACCTGCAGGGCGATTCCGGCCTGATCGAATATGGCTCCGCCATTCAGGATAAAGACGTTATCGAAGAAGAAGCCTGTATCGAGCGTGTAATTCGGGTACGGCGGCGTGTAGTACTGCCCGGTCGACGGATAGGGCGTCAGCTCAGATGCCAGGCCCATATGCAGATTGGTCGCCTGTCCGTTGACCAGGGTCGCCGTGCCGAAGGCCGTATTGGCGGTGTAAATGCCTGAGGCTCCCGGGACGGTTCCGGCAACGAAGACGCCCTGCTCGGTATAGGGAGCGGGGTACGGCGCGAAGTACTGGAACGCAATGTACTGTTCCTGCGCCGTCGTCGTGTAGACGCCGCAGACCGCAGGCGTTGTGCTGACGTAGGTGACCGGCAGCCCGGACGAGGCCGTCGCGCTGAGCCCGGCCCAGGCACCGATCTGCAGATACAGATCGTTGGAGAAGCCGGGTGTCGGAAACGTGATCGTCTGCGCCGTTCCGGCGCCACCGCCCACCGACACGACGCCGGCGACAGTCGCCGTCACGTTGGTGTAGATCTTGCCGCCGAAGCTCACCGCCGCGACGTTCAGCTGCTGGGACGTCGTCGAGTAGGTATCCCACGGGTAAGCCGGCAAGCCGCTTCCAATGGTGCCGATCTTGCCCACGGTGACCACCACATTGCGGTAGATGGCGCCGCCATTGACCTGCACGTAGGGAATCGTGAGGTGTCCCCCTGCATAGGTATCGACACCGCTGGCGCTGCCGATAGAGACGAGACTGGCGACATTGGCCTGTACGTTATATGCGGTCGCCGGGCCGGCCGTGACCGCCTGGACGGACAGCAGGCCGGTCAGCGGATCATAGGTATCCACGCTGCCGACGGGTCCGGTACCTGCCGGGCCGCCGACCAGGCCGCTGATGTTGACGACCACATCTGAATAAGTTGCATTGCCTATGGCGAGGGACGGAATCGTCAGTGCGCCGGCGCTATAGGTATCGGCGCCGAGCGCCGGCGCGGCGCCGGCAACGAGAATCACCGCGGGCGCAATGGCGCGCAGCAGGAATCTTCCAATGTCAGGACTAAAGGACATGCAATGTTCTCCCAGAGGTTGTAATCGAACCTGATCCCAGCTACGCGCGGGCGCATGGCCGTCTGCGCGATGATGTATCCGAGGGCATCATCGTCCGCGCTGCTGCCGCTGCAGGCCATCCTGTCACAACTATATCGCGAAGCTCCCGCCACTCCTAGCGGCCCGGCTCAATGTTGCCAGATCGAGGCGAGTTCATATACCGTACCGGACTTAATCCGCACCTCCCGGTCGGCGCTCAGCGTGACCCGGGTATAGGGCACGGTCGGAAACATGATCGTCGTGAAGGCGGTCTCGCCGTCGTTGATGAAGGATTCCAGCGACGCATGATCCAGGAAAAACCGCAGCTGTAGGTTCCTGCCCGGACCCGGCAGCGGCGCCCAGGCAACTGACGCGAAGCCCGCGGTGAATTTCGCCGTGCCGGACGCCGAGCGGTCCACCTCATAACGCAGCCGCGCCCGGTCGAGACGGAACGTGGTCTTCTCGCCGAGGGGGTTGCTGAACGCCAGCTCGATCACGCCGGCCTCTTGCGTGTCGAGCTGCAACAGGACCTCGAGCAGGCCGGTATTGGTCCCGAGCGGCTGCGTCAGGTCGATAGCCTGAGAGACGCCCTGCTCCCCGATCTTCGCCCTGCGCCTGCGCAGGGACTCCAGTTCGGCAGCCGGCCGCGAGTGCAGTTCCGGTCCGCGCGGCGTTGCCGCCAGGAACAGCTCGCGCGGCAGCGTCATCGCGCTGCGCCAGCGGGCCGTCGGCACCGCCTCTGCATAGGCCCAGTTGCTCATCCAGCCGATGAAGAGCTGTCGCCCGTCCCCCGCCCCCCCCCCCGTCCAGGTCGACCCGGCGTAATCGTCCGGGCCGTAGTCCAGCCACCGCACAACGCCGGCCGCCGCGCCCGCGTCCGCGTCCGCAGTGAACTGATGGCCGTCGAAGCGGCCAATGAAGTACTGCGTTGCCGAACCGCCATTCGGTCCGCCGGGCGTCAGGCTCACCAGCAGCACGGCCTTGTTCCCACCATCCGGGCCCAGCGGCAGTTCGATCAGGTCAGGGCACTCCCAGACGCCCTCGTGAGAACCGGACCGCGCGCCGAAGTCGCTCTCGTGCGTCCAGTGGCGCAGATCCGCGGACGAATAGAAGGCGACGTGGTCCCGCATCGCCAGAGTCATGATCCAGCGCTGCTGCGGCGCATACCAGAACAGCTTCGGATCGCGGAAATCCGCGTTGCCGGGATTCTCCAGCACCGGGTTGCCGGTGAACGGCGTCCAGTCACGTCCGCGATTGACACTGTAGGCCAGCCCCTGGGTCTGGAAATCCTCTCGCCCCGCGCTCTTCGCGAGCGTGTCGTTGTAGGTGAAGAGCGCGACGAGCGCCGGGCTTCCCGCGGCGCCAAAGCCGGAGGTGTTGTCCTGGTCGACGACGATGCTGCCGGAAAAAATCGTCCCGTGCCGGTCCGGAAACAGCGCAATCGGCAGCGTGTCCCAATGGACGAGATCCTGGCTGACCGCATGGCCCCAATGCATCGGTCCCCAGTGCGCAGCGTAAGGATTGTACTGATAGAACAGGTGGTATTCGCCATCGTAATAGACGAGGCCGTTCGGATCGTTCATCCACTGTTGCGGCGGGGAGTAGTGGTACTGCGGCCGATACGCCTCCGCATACGGGGCGTCAGCAGCGGCAGTGGCGAGCGGCGTCGCGACGCAGGCAAGGAGGACCAGCAGCCACCGACGCAGCCTCACGCCGCCTCCAGCCGCGCCTGGATGGTTTCGAGCGTTGCGCCCCGCGTCTCGACGACCAGGGTTGCGACCCACAGCAGTTGCAGAGTCATCATCAGGGCGAAAAACAGAAACACATAGCCGGGCGCAAACGCACCAACCAGCTGGGGAAAGACGGTGGTGAGCAGCGCGGCGAATATCCAGTGCGTGAAACTGCCGAGCGCCTGGCCCTCGGCACGCTGGCGATCCGGAAATATCTCGGCGATGTAGACCCAGATCACCGCGCCCTGCCCGACCGCGTGCGCTGCGATGAACGCAAAGATGCAGGCCGGCACCAGCGCATAGTGCGCGGTGAAGAAGGACCAGGAGACCAGTCCGAGGGATGCAATGTAGCCGCAGGAGCCGATGTACAGCAGCGTGCGCCTCCCCAGCCGATCGATCAGCCAGAGGCCGATGAAGGTAAACACGAGGTTCGTGATGCCGATCCCGACCGACTGCAGCAAGGCGGCCCGTTGCCCGAGCCCGGTCAGCGCAAAGATCCGCGGTGCGAAGTAAAGGATGGCATTGATACCGGAGATCTGGTTGAAAAAAGCGATCAGGATCGCGAGCAGGATCGGCCGCCGCAGTTGCCGGCACCAGAAGTCTGCTGCGCCGCGGCCTCCGGAGTCGGCGGACCCGATCGCATCGGCCTGCGCAGCGATCTGCGCGGAGTCGGCCTGCGGCTCGATCAGCCGCAGCACCCGCAGCGCGGCCGTCCGGTCACCCTTGCGGACGATCAGCCAGCGCGGACTTTCGGGGAGTCCCAGGCACAGGACCGCGTAGAGCAACGACGGCAGCGCGGCGACGCCCAGCATCCAGCGCCATGCGTTCGCGCCGGTTCCCGCCAGCAGCGAATTGGACAGGTAGGCCACGAGGATCCCGAAGACGATGTTGAACTGGAACATGCCGGCCAGCCTGCCGCGGTAGCGCGGCGGCGAGATCTCCGCGATGTAGAGCGGCGCCGCCACGGTCGAGATGCCGATCCCGATCCCGCCGATCAGCCGCGCGATGATGAAGGCTGTGACGTCGGTCGCGAGCGCCGACCCAAGGGCACCGGCAAGGTAGAGGATCCCGATCAGCAGCAGGGTCGCACGGCGGCCCAGGCGATCGGTCGCATACCCGCCCAGCAGCGAGCCGACAACCGTGCCATAGAGTGCTGCGCCGATCGCGAAGCCATGGACGCCCGCACTCAGCCGCCACAGCGCCTGGATGGTCTGTTCCGCGCCCGAGATGACGACCGTATCGAAGCCGAACAGGAAGCCTGCCAATGCGGCCGTGACCGACCAAAGCAGGATCCGGGTGTTCATGGTCGATCAGTGTCCCCCTGGGTTGCCAGTGCTCAATTCAGCGCTCTGCCCGCCACCGAGACGGCGGAGCCGACGGTCACCACCACGTTGGTATACACCTTGATGCCGACCTGCGCCGCGGCGACTGACAATTGCCTGCCGGATGGGTCGTACGACAAGGAATCACCTCCTGGAAAGGTCGCCCATACTGCACACGGCTGGGAGACAGCGCAATACGACGCATGCCCCGCCGGTCAGAATCCCAATTGCATCCGCTTATCGGAACCAGAGTAACCTGAAATCATGCTTTTCCTGATGCCGCAGCCGTGTTATTCCGACGGCTCCAGCAACAGCATCACGGAGCAGGCAGGTCGCATGTCAGCAGAAAAAGTGGACACGCTCATCATCGGCGGTGGACAGGCAGGCCTCGCCATGAGTGAGCACCTCGGCAAGCGCGGCGTGCCGCACCTGATCCTCGAGCGCCACCGGATCGCCGAGCGCTGGCGCTCAGAGCGTTGGGACTCCCTGGTTGCCAATGGCCCGGCCTGGCATGACCGGTTTCCCACGATGACTTTCGACGGCATCGACCAGGACAGCTTCGCCACCAGGCACGCAATCGTCGACTACTTTGTCGAATTCGCCGCCAGGATCGCCGCGCCGATCCGCTGCGGGGTCGAGGTCCGCGCGCTGTACAGACAGGCTGGCGCCGGAGGCTTCCGCGCAGAAACCGCGAATGGCGTCATCGAGGCCGCCAACGTGGTCGTCGCGACCGGGCCATTTCAGCGCCCGATCATCCCGACGGCCGTGCCGGACCCCGCGATCACGCAGGTCCATTCCGCGGGCTATCGCAACCCCGGTCAGCTGCCATCGGGCGCCGTGCTCGTCGTCGGTGCCGGCGCCTCGGGAGTTCAGATTGCCGACGAGCTGGTCCGCGCCGGCCGGCGTGTCTATCTGTCGGTCGGTCCTCACAACCGCCCTCCGCGACGCTATCGGGGCCATGATTTTGTCTGGTGGCTCGGCGCACTCGGCGAGTGGAACGCGAAGGCCCTGAAGCCGGGAACGGAACACATCACGATCGCGGTCAGTGGCGCCCACGGCGGGCACACGGTCGATTTCCGGGAACTGGCGTCACGGGGCATTACCCTGCTGGGCAGGGCCGGCGCCTGGCGGGATGGGATCCTGCAGGTCCAGCCTGACCTCGCGGAAAATATCGCCCGCGGCGATGCCGATTACCTGCGGGTCCTGAACGAGGCCGATGCCTACATCGCCGCCCAGGGCCTCGACCTTCCCGAGGAGCCGGAGGCGCGCAGGATTTTGCCGGATCCCGACTGCGTGACCCGGCCGCTGCGCGAACTGAAGCTTGCCCAGGCCGGCATCACGTCGATCATCTGGGCAACCGGCTATGCGCTGGACTTCGGGTGGCTGAACGTTGACGCCTTTGACGACAACGGGCGCCCCGCCCATGAACGGGGCGTATCGAAGGTGCCGGGACTGTATTTCCTCGGTCTGTCCTGGCTGTCGCGCCGGGCCTCACCGTTCATCTGGGGCGTCTGGCACGACGCGCAGTACCTGGCGGGCGTCATCGCTGCGAACCGGCTTGCCGACAACCGCCAGCAGGGCACGGGTTAGGAAGCGAGCAGCGCCCGCAGCAGCGTCAGCAGTTCATCCGCGCGGATCGGCTTGCTGGCAATCCTAAGGCTCGGGTCGCGCGGCAACTGCTTGACCACAGATGAGGTGTCACCGGTGACGATGACCGCTTTCAGGGAATTCCCCAGTGCCTCACGCAGCGCCGCGATCACCTGCATTCCGGTTTCGCGGCCGCTCAGATGATAGTCGGTGATCAGCAGATCCACCCCGTGTCCGTGCTGCACGTGCTGCAGCGCCTCTGACAGCGAGCAGACCGCCGTGACCCGGTATCCTTCCAGTTCCAGCAACAGACAGGTCGCCCGCTGCACGGACAGATTGTCCTCCACGACGAGGACGCGGGGCTCCCCGACCTGCTGTGGCTCATTGCCCGGGAACCCTGCAAGCGCGGGTTCCACGGCCATGTCGGCGTGACTGCTTGCCGGCAACAGGAGTGAGAACGCCGATCCCCGTCCGAGCTCGGACCGCACGTCGAGCTTGAGCGTCAGGAGCTTGACCAGCCGCTGTACGATCGAGAGCCCGAGGCCGTAGCCGTCACGCGAACTGTTGGCCGGAACACCGACCTGATAGAACTCGTCGTAGATGTACGGCAGATCGGCAGGCGGTATCCCGACGCCCGTGTCGAGCACCTCGATGCGGACCAGCGACGATTCATGCATGCAGCGCAAACGGACGAAGCCTTCCCGTGTGTACTTGACCGCGTTCGAGACGAGGTTGCGCAGGATCTGTTCCACCAGCGACGGATCGCTGTGCACGGCGTCCGCGCAGGTGTCGATCTCGAGCGCGAGCCCCTTGTTCGCGGCAATGCTCGCAAACTCCAGGCGCATCTCCTCGAAAATCGTGGCGACGCTGAAGTCTGCAGGCTCGGGCCTGATCGCTCCGGATTCCAGCTTGCTGATGTCGAGCAGGGCATTGAGGAGCCTCGACATCGCGCCGATCGCCTGCTCCTGCTGTACGAGGGCGTCGACGGCGCCGCAATCGGTTACGCGCCGTCGCAGCGCGCCGTTCAGCAGCACCAGGGTCTGCAGCGGCTGGCGCAGGTCGTGGCTTGCGGTGGCGAGAAAGCGGCTCTTGCCCTGATTGGCGCGATCGGCGCTCTCGCGCGCCTGGTCGGCGAGTTCGCGCGCGGCGTCGGCGGCCTCGCGCGCAATGATCAGTTCGGCTTCGACGCGCTTGCGGTCGGTCACGTCGCGAATCGCCGCCGCGACCAGGGTTCGACCCGCATCATCGATGGGACTCAGGCTGATCTCGACCGGAAACTCCGTGCCGTTCCTGCGCCGCCCGAACAGCTCCAGGCCGACACCCATCGGGCGCACACGGATGGTGCTGACGTAAAGGTCGCGGTGAGCGAGATGGCGGCTGCGAAAGCGCTCCGGCATCAGTGCCTCGATGGTGCGGCCGATGATCTCGTCATGCGAGTAGCCGAATACGGCCGAGACCTGCTGGTTGGCAAACTGAATGACGCCGGCGGCGTCGATGATCAGCATCGCGTCCGGCGCCGCATCCAGGGCACTACGGGCAAGATCGGGAGGCGTCGTACGCATGGCAGCGCTCACCTTGATTCAGTCGGGCTGGACACGATGCTCAGCCGGCCGCGGTGTATGTAGCATACCGCCGGCCCGCAGGAATCAGGAAATTCTAATCTGCCGTTGCGCGCAGTCGCAGCGCATTGGCGATGACGGAGACGGAACTGAGGCTCATGGCCGCCGCCGCGATCATCGGACTCAGCAGAATACCGAAAGCGGGGTACAACGCACCCGCAGCAATCGGAATGCCCACGACGTTGTAGACGAAGGCGAGCGTCAGGTTCTCACGGATGTTGCGCATCGTTGCGCGGCTCAGGGAACGGGCGCGTACGATCCCGGCCAGATCGCCCTTGAGCAGCGTGAGGCCGGCGCTCTGTATCGCGACATCCGCGCCGGTCCCCATCGCGATGCCGACATCGGCCGCGGCGAGCGCCGGCGCGTCGTTGACCCCGTCGCCGGCCATTGCGACGATCCTGCCCGCGGACCGCAGGCTGCGCACCACCTCGCTCTTGCGCTCGGGAAGTACCCCGGCCTCGACTTCCGTGATCCCGAGCGTGGCGGCAACCGCCATGGCGGTCACGCGGTTATCTCCGGTCAGCATGACGATCCGCAGGCCTTCACTGCGCAGCTGATCGAGCGCAGCCCGCGCCGCAGGCCTGACCGGATCCGACACCGCGATGATCCCGGCTGGCCTGCCGTCAATCGCGACGAACACGACCGTGGCGCCGCCCCTGCGCAGGTCATCGGCCTGCGCGTCGAGATCCGCGGAAGCCGCGGCGCTGTCCTGCAGGTACGCGGCGCTGCCGACCGCGACCCGCCTGCCGCCGACGAGGCCGGTGACGCCCTTGCCGGTGATCGAGGCAAAATCCGTTACGTCCGCCAGTGTGAGCTTGCGCGCAGCGGCTGCGGCAACGATGGCACTCGCGAGCGGATGCTCGCTCAGATGCTCCAGACCCGCGCACAACGACAGGACGACGGCGGCATCGAAGCCGGCAGCCGGCACGATCGCCGTGACCTGTGGCTTACCGGCGGTGAGGGTCCCCGTCTTGTCCACCACCAGCGTATCGACCTTGCCGAGCTGTTCCAGCGCCTCCGCATTCCGGATCAGCACGCCCGAACGGGCTCCCTTGCCCACAGCCACCATGATCGACATCGGCGTCGCAAGCCCCAGCGCGCAGGGACATGCGATGACCAGCACCGACACGGCAGCCACGACCGCAAGACCGAGCGCAGGGGCAGGCGCCCAGATCATCCATGCCACGAATGCAAGGGCCGCCGCCGCCATGACGGCCGGCACGAACCACGCGGCAACGGCGTCGGCAATGCGCTGGATCGGGGCGCGACTGCGCTGAGCGTCGGCGACCATTTTCACGATGCGGGACAACACCGTGTCGGCGCCAATCTTCTGCGCGGCGATCACCAGGGCTCCACTGCCATTGACGGTCCCGCCAATGACCGCGGCGCCAACCGCCTTCTCGACCGGCATCGATTCCCCGGTGACCATCGACTCATCGACCGCACTGCTGCCGTCGGTCACGGATCCATCCACCGGAACCGCCTCGCCTGGTTTCACGCGCAGGCGATCACCGACGTGAACCTCCGCGAGCGGGATCTGCTCATCGCTGCCGTCGGCGCGGACACGCCATGCGGTTTTCGGTGCGAGCTTCAGCAGCGAGCGGATCGCATCCCCCGTCCGGTCCCGGGCGCGCAGTTCCAGGACCTGTCCGAGCAGGACCAGTACCGTGACCATCGCGGCTGCCTCGTAGTAAACCGGCACGGCCGCGCCGTGCAGGCGCATGGCTGCAGGGAAGAGCCCGGGCGCGAACGTCGCCATGA
>Ga0302279_10001730_pt1 | contig 30426 bp, 32 predicted proteins | sample III_Bog_N3_3_FD_194541 | JGI IMG/M metagenome (GOLD analysis project Ga0302279, IMG submission 194541) | Peat permafrost microbial communities from Stordalen Mire near Abisko, Sweden - III_Bog_N3_3 | ecosystem: Environmental > Terrestrial > Soil > Wetlands > Peat | place: Sweden: Abisko... | reverse complement strand
TGGGCGTCGATGACCTTCGCCGTGCTGCCCGCCCGGGACCCGGCGCCGACGGTGACGATGCCGGCGGGCCTGCCGTCGCAGTGGGCGTTCACCGGCGGAGGGTTCGAGGAGCCGGTCCACGACGTCGTGGGCATCGAGGTGGTCGACGGCGCGGCCGGGCGCCTGTCGCTCGAGGTGCGCCCCTACCTCCACAACTCGTTCGGGGCCCTGCAGGGTGGCGTGATCGGGATGCTGGCCGAGGCGGCCGGTGCCGAGGCGCTGGGCGCGGCCCGGGGTGGGGGCGGCTCCGATGTCGTGGTCACCGACCTCCAGATCGCCTACCTGGCGCTCGGCCGCGTCGGGCCCGTCGTGACGTCGGCCCGGGTCCTCGAGGCGGGCAGGGACGGCCGGTGCTCGGCGGTGGTGGAGCTCCGCGACAGCGGGGCCGGTGACCGCCTGATGACGGTGGCCAACGTGGTGGCCGTGCCGACCGTCGCCTTCGCCGGTGTCGGATCGTGAGCGGGCCCGGACGGGTCGGCGACGAGCCGGTCGGGGAGACCGACCGGCGGCGCCACGTCAGCGACTACTTCCGTCTCGAGCGGTGGGAGGTCCCCGCCGACGGCGAACAGCCGCCGGCCGTCCAGGGGCGGGCTCCCGTCGACGACCACACCCGGGGTGTGGGGGGCGGGCTGCGTACCGGCGGGCTGCTCACCAACCTCGACTCGCTGGGTGGGTTCACCAGCGGCCTGGCGGTGCTCCCCCGGTGGATCGTGACCACGTCGCTGCTGGTCACCGTGTCCGAGCTGCGCCAGGTCGGCCCGCTCGGGTTCCGGGTCGACGTGGTCCGGCGCGGCCGCTCCTCGGTGGTCACGGCCATCGACGTCGTCGACGAGGGGGCCGCCGGCCGGCCCGTGGCCGCCGCCACCATGACGTGCGCCGTCCTCGACCCCGGGGCGATGGTCCTCGAGTTCGAGCGCCCCGTCGTGGTGCCCATGCCGGCGCCGCAGGTGGACCCCGTCGGCCCCGCCGAATTCTTCTCGATCGAGCCCGGCGAGGGACCGGTGACCCGGATGGTGCTCGACGACCGGTTGCGCAACCCGTGGGGGATCCTGCACGGCGGTGCGGTGGCCATGCTGGCCGACGAGGCCGCGTGCCGGGCGGTGGCCGCGGTGCCGGGCGCGTCGGGGCCCCACGGCGTGGCGGCGGCCGATGCCGTCCTCCACTACCTGCGCCCGGTCCGGGTCGGCCCGGTCGAGGCCCGCTGTTCCGTGCTCGGTACCGGGGCGGGACGGACCCTGGTGCGGGTGGCGATCCATGACCTCGGGTCCGAGGACCGCATGACGAATCTCGGGACGATCACCGTCCTGGCGGTCTGACCGGACGGTACCCCTCGCTACACGGCGTTGACGGTACCCCTCGCTACACGGCGTTGACGGTACCCCTCGCTACACGGCGTTGACGGTGCCCCCGGTGCCACGGCGGGGACGGTGCCTGCGGTGCCGCCCGGTCCGTCCGCCTACCATGGCGCCGGTAACGGTCCATCGGAAGAAACGGGATGAGGACATGGCGACAGAGTGGGGCCCCCTCGGGGCGTTGATCGGTGAGTGGGAGGGCGAGGGCGGTCTCGACACCTCGTACTCGCATGCCCAGGGCAAGGTCGTGGGTACCCCGTACCTGGAGAAGGTCACGTTCAAGCCCTTCGGCCCCGTGGACAACGGGAGCCAGCACCTCTACGGGCTCGACTACAAGTCCGCCATGTGGCGGGGCGACGAGGAGAACCCCTTCCACACCGAGGTCGGCTACTGGCTGTGGGACTCGGCGACCGGCGAGGTGCTGCGCTCGGTCTCCATCCCGCGCGGCATCTCCGTCCTGGCGGGGGGCACCGCCGCGGCCGACGCCACCTCGTTCTCGTTGAAGGCCGCCGTGGGCGACCCCCAGTACCCGATCGGCGAGGGCAAGTACCTGACGGCCAACGCCAGCTCGGTCACCTTCGAGACGACCATCACCCTCAATGCCGACGGCACCTGGAGCTACGACGAGACCACGAAGCTCCGGATGAAGGAGATGCCGGAGCTGCTGCCGCACACGGACCACAACACGCTGCACAAGGTCGGGTAGATGCCCGGGGCGGCGGGGTGTCCCGCCGCCCCGCCGCCCCGCCCGGCAGGCCCAGGGGTTGACACGGCGTCAGAATTAGGTGAACCTAACTACGTGGTGTCGCCCGCCCTACTACGAGCTGCCCGGTGATCCCCACCTTCGTGATCTTCCTGCGCGAGGGCGTCGAGGCCAGCATGATCGTGGCCATCCTGCTGTCGTACCTCGACCAGATCGGCCAACGTCGCCACTTCCGTGACGTCTTCCTCGGCGTGGGGGCCGCCCTCGTGCTGGTGCTCGGGGGCGGGATCGGTGCCTATGTGGCCATCCACCAGTACTCGGGCTCGACCGTGCAGACGGTCTTCGAGACGATCACCTACCTGCTGGCCGCCGTCGTGCTCACGTACATGACCTTCTGGATGCAGGCCCACAGCCGCACCATGACCGAGGAGCTCCGGCGCCGCTCCGACGTGGCCATCGAGGGCCGGACCCGGTGGGGCCTCGGCCTGCTGGCCTTCCAGGCCGTCGGCCGCGAGGGCCTGGAGACCATGGTGTTCACCCTGGCCATCGTCTTCGCCTCGTCGGCCCAGGCCCCGACGGCGTCCAGGGGCCACGGTCTCCTCCTCGGCGCCGTGCTCGGCCTGGCCGTCGCCCTGGCCATCGCCTACGTGATCTTCAAGCTCGGCCGGCGCCTCAACCTCGGCCTCTTCTTCCGGATCGTCGGCATCGTGCTGATGGTCTTCGCCGCCGGCCTCCTGGCCGACGCCGTCGAGAACATGCAGCAGCTCGGGTGGCTGCCGTTCTGGGACCACGTCCTGTGGAACACCAGTACCTTCCTGAGCGAGGACAGCTCCCTCGGCGACGTCTTCCACAGCCTGTTGGGCTACGCCGACCAGCCGACCGTGCTGCAGTTCCTCGTCTGGGCCGGCTACCTGGCCGCCGCCACCACCGGCTTCATCGTGCTGGGCCGCCGTCAGCGGCGGGCCGGACGGCCGCTACCGACCGTCGATGCCGCGTCCGCGACGATCCCCACGGCCCGGGTGACCGGTGCGGCGTCCGCGGCCGCCACCACCGCAGAGGTGGTGTCCGAGCCCGTCGCCACCACCCCGATCGGCCGCCCGCAACCGCAGGCCTGAGCCCGGCCCCCGCCGAGGCGCTACCGTCGACCCCGGTGCCCGAGGGTCGGACACCGACCGGACGACTGGACACCATGCGCGCCAAGGCACCCGACGTTCCGTCGATGGACGGGAAGACCGTCGTCATCACCGGGGGGAACTCCGGCATCGGCAAGGCCGCCGCCGTGGCCCTCGCCCGGTCGGGCGCCCGGGTGGTCATCACGGCGCGCAGCGAGCCGCGGGGCGACGCGGCTCGGGCCGACATCGCCGCCGCCAGCGGGTCCGACCGGGTCGAGCTCTCGGTGTTCGACCTCGCCGACCTGTCTTCGGTGCGGGCCGGTGCGGCGGACCTGCTCGACCGGTGCCCCCGGATCGACGTGCTGTTGAACAACGCCGGACTGATCCTGTCGGAGCGGACCCTCAGCGCCGACGGCTACGAGGCCACCCTGGCCATCAACCACCTCGGCCCCTTCCTCCTGACCGACCTGCTCCTGGACCGGCTGCGGTCGTCGGCACCGTCCCGTGTCGTCAACGTGGCCTCGACCGCCCACAGCTTCGCCCGCCGGGGCATGGTGTTCGACGACCTGATGGCCGAGCGGTCCTACCGGCCGATGGAGGTCTACGGACGCAGCAAGCTGGCCAACATCCTGTTCACCTCGGAGCTGGCGAAGCGACTCGCCGGGTCGGAGGTGACGGCCAACTGCCTGCACCCGGGGGCGGTGGCCACCGGCTACGCCCGGGACGGCGACACGACGGGGTTCATGGCGTGGGGCGTCAAGGTCTACGCCCACCTGCCGATCAGTCTCACCCCCGAACAGGGGGCCCGGACGTCGGTCTACCTGTGCTCGTCGCCCGAGGTCGAGGGGGTGACCGGCAAGTACTTCGCCAAGGGCAAGGTGAAGGTCCCGTCGGCCAACGCCCGCGACGAGGCCGCCGCCGCCCGACTGTGGGACGTCAGCGAGGACCTGGTGGCCCGGGCCGCCACCTGAGCGCCGGCCGCCCGTTCACAGCGGCTCGCCCTCGTTGAGCTCCGTGATGGCCTCGGCCACCCCCTCCTCGCGGTCGGCCGCGCTGAGCGGTCGGCCACCACCGTCGTCGGCCCACAGCTCCGGCACGCGCCACAGCAGGACCCCGACACCGACGACGCAGGCCAGCCCCCCCGACCAGACGGCGAACTCGGGCCCCCCGATGGCGGCGGCGATGCCGGTCTCGAGGTCGCCGAGGCGGGGCCCGCCGGCCACCACCGCGAAGAAGGTGCCCGACAGCCGCCCCTGGAGGTGGTCGGGCACGGCCCGTTGCTGGACGTTCTGACGGAACACGGCGGAGATCACGTCGGCGGCGCCGGCCACGCCGAGCAGGACCAGTCCGATCCAGAGGACCGGCACGACGCCGAAGACGGCGATGGTGCCACCCCAGACCACCACGCAGGCGGCGATGGCCCGGCCCTGGTGGCGGATCCGGGCCGTCCACCCGGTGACCAACGACCCGACCAGGGCGCCGGCGCCCGGTGCCGCGTAGAGGAGGCCGACCACGCCGGCCCCACCGCCGTACAGGTGGACGGCCAGTGCCGGGAACACCGCCCGGGGCATGCCGAAGATCATGGCGTTGAGGTCGATGAGGTAGGTGGCGGACAGCAGTCGCTCGCCCCGGAGGTGACGGAAGCCCTCGGTCATCGAGCGGAGCCCCATCGGTGTCCCCCCGCCGGACGGCACCAGCCGGGGGAGGAACCGGACCACGGTGAGGGACACCGCATAGGTGGCGACGTCGATCAGGTAGACGGTGCTGAGCCCGATCCGGGCGATGAGCACGCCGCCGAGGGCGGGACCCACCACCATCGACAGGGCCATGGTGGTGGTCTGCAGGGTGACCGCCGCGGTCACGTCGTCGGTGGACACCAGCATGGGCAGGGCGGCCCGGCGGGCCGGCCAGTCCATGCCCTGGAACCCGGCGCTGGCCGCCGCGCACACGAACAGCACCCACACCTCGGGGTGGTCCAGCGCGGCGTTGACGGCGAGGCCGCCCACGGCGATGGCCATGGCGAACTGGGTGAGGGTCAGCACCCGGCGGCGGTCCCAGGCGTCGGCCAGGGTCCCGCCCCACAGCGACCCGGCCAGCAGGGGGACGAGGCCCACGAACCCGAGCAGGCCGACCATGAAGGTGGAGTGGGTCAGGTGGAAGGTCTGGTAGGCCAGGGCCACCAGGGTGAGCTGGCTGCCCATGGCCGAGATGGTCTGCCCGGCCCAGAGGCGCCGGAAGTCACGCGAGTGGCGGAGCGGCGAGACGTCGGCGAAGAGGGCGGCCACCAGCCAACGGTACCGGGCGGGGTCCTCGATCCGGACGGCCACCCGACCGCCGGATCACCGGATGCGTTTGGAGAGTTCACCTGCGGGAAACATCTCTGACCCACGTTCGCGTGCTCCAGTCGATACACTGCTTGCATATGGCAGCAGGGGAGCCCACCGGCACGAGGGACCGACGGGAAGAGAAGCCGCTCGGACTCGTCGAGTCCGGCGGCACTGAGCAGCGACCCGGCGGCGACCCGGCGGCACCGTCCATGGCCGTGTCCATCGCCGGCGTGTCCACCGCCTGCAGCCGGGACGCCCTGCGGTCGAGCGCCAAGGCCGTCCGCAAGACCCTCGCTCCCGAGTGACCCCGCGGCCATCGGCCGCGACCCGATCCGAGCCTGTCGACGGAACTCCTGCGCTACCAGTACTCCGCCATGAGCTCGCTCGACCAGGTCGGCTGACGTAGCTCGCCGCGTGGCCCGAACTCGGCCAGGTAGGGCTTGACGTCGAGCACGGGTGTCCCGTCGACCGCGTCCAGTCCGGTGACGTCGACGGTGTGCGGGCCGACACCGACCACCCGGCACACGGTCACGCCGATCCGGTTGGGGCGGTCCTTCGCCCGCTGGGCCAGGATCCCGACCGACGGCCAGTCGGTGCGCCCCCGGGGGTGGCGCGTGCCGCGGCACACGGCGTCCTCGTCGACCCGGTCGAAGCAGAACACCACCTCGATGTGGGAGAAGTCGGCCAGGCCGTCGGTGGCCCCCGGCTCGAGCTGGTCGGGGTCGAGCTCGATCGTGGACGCCACGCCGTCCCACCGGTCGTCGATCGCCTCGTCCCGCCCGCCGACCACGCGGCCGATCGGTCGCACGGTCAAGGTCCGGTCATCGGTATCCGTCATGGAGCTCCTCCGCGGTCGGTGACGCGGGCCAGTCGGCGTCGGGCCCGTCGTCCGGCCAGTCCGCATCGGCGTCCTGGCCCTCGAATTGGATCCGGTAGAGCTCGGCGTACTGCCCGCCCGCCGCCAGCAGGTCCTCGTGGCGACCCTGCTCCACGATCCGTCCGGCGTCGAGCACCAGGATCCGGTCGGCCTCGCGCACGGTGGACAGCCGGTGGGCGATGACCAGGGAGGTGCGGCCCTGGAGGGCGGTGGCCAGGGCCAGCTGCACCGCCGCCTCCGACTCGCTGTCGAGGTGGGCCGTGGCCTCGTCGAGCACCACGATCTCGGGGGCCTTCAACAGGAGTCGGGCGATGGCCAGGCGTTGCTTCTCGCCGCCGGACAGGCGGTAGCCGCGGTCGCCCACCACGGTGTCGAGGCCGTCGGGCAGCGAGTCGACCATGGTGGCGATCTGCGCGCCGGCCAGGGCGGAGGCCAGTTCGGCCTCGGTGGCCCCGGGGCGGGCGTAGAGGAGGTTGCCCCGGATCGTCTCGTGGAAGAGGTGGGCGTCCTGGGTCACCACGCCCACGGTGGCGGCCAGCGATTCGAGGGTGGCCGTGCGCAGGTCGAGCCCGTTGATGCGGATGGATCCGGCGGTCACGTCGTAGAGGCGGGGGAGCAGCTGACTGATCGTCGTCTTGCCGGCCCCGGAGGGCCCGACGAGCGCCACCATCTGGCCGGGTTCCACCCGGAAGGACACGTCGTACAGGACCTGGCTGGACACGGTGGTGTCGAGGACGGCGACCGACTCGAGGGAGGCCAGCGACACCTCCTCGGCCGTCGGGTACCGGAAGTCGACGTGGTCGTACTCGATGGTGGCCGGCCCCCGCGGCACGGGTCGGGCGTCGGGCGCGTCCACGATCATCGGCGGCAGGTCGAGGACCTCGAACACCCGGTCGAAGGAGACGAGGGCGGTCATGACGTCGATCTGCACGTTGGACAGCGCGGTCAGCGGTGCGTACAGCCGGGTCAGGTAGGCGGCGAGGGCGACGACGGTGCCGACCGTCAGCGCGCCGTCGACCGCCTGCACACCGCCCCATCCGTAGACGACCGCCGTGGCCAGCGCCGCGGTGAGGCTGAGCGCGGCGATGAAGAAGCGGGCGTACATGGCCTGGGTGACCCCGATGTCCCGCACCCGCCCGGCCCGCCGCTCGAACGCGCCGCGCTCCTCGTCGGGCCGGCCGAACAGCTTCACGAGCAGGGCGCCGGACACGTTGAAGCGCTCGTTCATGGTGTTGTTCATCTCGGCGTTGATGCCGTACGACTCGCGGGTGATGGCCGAGAGCTTGCGACCCACCCGTTTGGCCGGAATGACGAAGATCGGCAGGATCACCAGGCTGATGAGGGTGATCTGCCACGACAGCAGGAACATCACGATCAGGACCAGGGTGACGCTGATGAGGTTGGAGACCACCGACGACAGGGTGTCGGTGAAGGCCTGCTGGGCGCCGATGACGTCGTTGTTGAGCCGGCTGATGAGGGCACCGGTCTGGGTCCGGGTGAAGAAGGCGATGGGCATCTTCTGGATGTGGGCGAACACCTGGGAGCGCATGTCGTAGATGAGGCCCTCGCCCACCGAGGCCGACACGTAGCGGATGCCGATCGACAGGCCGGTGTCGACGACGGCGATCAGGGCGGCGACGATGGCCAGGCCGATGATCAGCCGCTTGTCCGGGTGGGGGCCGGTGAGGCTGTTGATGATCGAGCGGAAGAGCAGGGGGTTGACGATGCCGACGAACGCTTCCACGGTCACGAGCACCAGGAACCAGGCCAGGATCTTCCGGTAGGGCCGGGCGAAGTGGAACATCCTCCGGCCGGTGCCCTTGGTGACGTGCTGGCCCTTGACCGAGTCGTCGCGTCGCATCGAGCGCATGACCGAGCCGAACTGCCCGCCTCCGCCGCCCCCGCCCATGCCGTGCCCGGCCATGCTCATGGTCGGGTACCCGGAACGGAGTGCATGAGCCGGACCCTACCAACTGGTCCCGCCCGTCCGATCGGCCGACGGGCCGTGGCTACGCTACGTCGATGGCGTTCGACGAGGGCCTCGGAGAACGTGTCCGGGCGCTGTTCGACGGTGCCCCGGACGTCACGGAACGGCGGATGTTCGGCGGGCTCGCCTTCCTGGTGGCGGGCAACCTGGCCTGCGGGATCATCGGTGACGACCTGCTCGTGCGGGTGTCCCGCGACGACTACGACGCCACGCTCGCCCGGCCCCACGCCCGGCCGATGGACTTCACCGGGCGCCCGATGCGGGGGTTCGTGGTGGTGGACGCCGAGGGGATCGCCGAGGACGACGACCTGGCGACGTGGGTGGACCGGGGTGTGGCCGTCGTCCGGGCCCTGCCGCCCAGGTAGGCGTCAGCCGACCAGGCCCTTGCCGTAGACGGGGGGCAGGTCGAGGGCGGTCAGCAGACCGGGCCGGCCCGCCACCACGGCGGGCACGGCGTTGACGAGCCGCATGGCCGTGGCCTTGAGCCCACCCGTGTTGTGGTCGCCGTCGCGTCCCATCAGCTGCATGTCCACGGTGTAGGTGGGCTCGCCCGTGATGGTCACCCGGTAGCAGCCCTGCCCGGCCGGCTGCGGCCAGTCGGGGGCGAGGTCGTCCCGCAGCCGGGTGACGTGCTCGAGCACGAGGACGGGCCGGCCGCCCTTCATGCCGCGGAGCTCGAAGTGCAGGGCCGCGGCCGTGCCCTCCGCGATGGTCCCGGCGTCGACCTCGAAGTCCTCCGGCGCCGGCACGCGGTCGTACCACTCGACCAGATCGCCCTCGAGCTCGACCTCGAGGGCGGCGGCCAGCTGGCGGATGACGCTGCCCCAGGCCATGGTCATGACGCCCGGCTGGAGGATCATCGGGACGTCGTCCATGGGCCGGCCGAACCCCATGATGTCGAACAGCACCATTCCCTGGTTGTACGTGGCGTAGTTGAGGACCTCGGCCACCCGGACCTCGTCGATCTGCTCGCTGACACCGGAGAGCACGAGCGGCAGGGCGTCGTTGGCGAACCCGGGGTCGACGCCGTTCACGAAGATCGACACGCCGCCGGCCTCGGCGGCCTCGACGGTCGGGGTGATCATCCCCTCGTCGACCACGCCCCATGGGTACTGCAGGAACACCGGGCCGGAGGACAGCACGTTGATGCCGGCCCGCAGCATGCCCTGCATGTCGCCCAGCGCCTCGAACAGGCGGTCGTCGGCCATGGCCGAGTGGATGATGGCGTCGGGCTTGAGCGCGTAGATCGCCTCGACGTCGTTGGTGGCGGCCACGCCGAGGGTGCGGTCGAGGCCGGCCAGTTCGCCCGCGTCCTTCCCCACCTTGTCCGGGTTGGAGACCCACAGGCCGACGAGCTCGAGGTCGGGCCGGGCGTCGATGCCGGCGATCACGTGACGGCCGACATTGCCGGTGCTCCAGGCGACGACTCGGTAGGGCGTGGACATGGTGGTCTCCTCCGTGTGGGGGTCGAACTGCTGGTCGGGCCGGGTGTCGGGTCGGGCGGCGGGCTCAGAGGTCGGGCAGGCCCAGGGGGAGCGTAGGGGCCTCGATACCCCCGTCGACCTCCAGGATCTTGCCCGTCACGTAGGAGCCCGCCCGGGAGGACAGGTAGACGATGGCCGCGGCGATGTCCTCGGGGTCCCCGATGCGGCCGAGGGGGGTGGCCTCCTCCATCGTCGTCCGCATCTCGTCGACCTGCATGACGATGTCGAGCGCCGACGTGGCCACCGAGCCGACGGCGATGGCGTTGACACGGATGCGCGGCGCCAGGTCGGTGGCCGCCAGCCGGGTGTAGTGGGCGAGCGCCCCCTTGGCCGTGCCGTAGGCGACGAAGCCCCGGTCGGCCATCCTGCCCATGGCCGAGGAGATGTTGACCGCCGAGCCCCCTCCGCCCTCGAGCATGAGCGGCACCGCCGCCTGCAGCAGGGTGTGGGCCGTGGCCACGTTGAAGTGGAAGGCCGCCTCGAGGGTCTTGGGCGAGGTCTCCATGAAGGCCTGCGGCATCGTGCCCCCCACGTTGTTCACCACCAGGTCGAGCCGTCCGAAGGCGTCGCGCGCGTGGTCGACGAGGGCGGCCACCGCGTCGAGGTCGTTGAGGTTGGCCGGCACGGCCAGGGCGCGTCGGCCGGCGGCGGCGACCTGGGCGGCCACCTCGTCGAGCTGCTCGGCGGTGCGGGCGGAGATCACCACGTCAGCGCCGGCCTCGGCCAGGGCGACGGCGGTGGCGGCGCCGATGCCGCGGCCGGCACCGGTCACCACGGCGACCTGGTCGTCGAGCCGGAAGCGATCGAGAATCATGGGGGTCCCCCTTCGTCGGCCGCAGCGGACGCGACCGGGTGTAGTGCTACCAGCCCGGACGCCACCTGCGCCATGCCTGCCGCCGGACGGTCAGCCCGGACGCCAGGCGGTGCCGTCCCAGTGCAGGGGGTGGACCCACCTCCCGCCGTCCCACCAACCCAGGCGCCGCGGGTCGCCACCGACCACGTACCAGCCGGCCGGCGGTGCGGGGGGCGGCGGGGGCGGGGTCGGAGTCGGAGTCGGAGGGGACGGCGGTGGGGGGAGCGACGACGACGGCGGTGGGGGGAGCGTGAGGAGAGGCGGCCGGGTCGACGGCTCGAGGTGCGGGACCGGCACCGGTGTCCCGGTGACCGGGGCCACCGGCACGGCCGGGGGATCACCGACCGCCAGCGGGACGGTGGTTGGCACCGCGGTCCGCGGTCCCGCACCGGTCGCCGGGCCCGTACCCGCGCCGGCCTCGGCGCGCACCACCGCGGTCCGCCCCCACGCCTTGATCTGGGGACGCCAGGGGGGAGGGCAGGTGGTCACGGCCGACGGTGTCGTCAACTCGCGGATGGCGTGCCGGCCCAGCAGGAACGTGGCGATCCCGATCCCGGTGGCGAAGAACGCCCCGGCCGTGCCGGTGGCGAAGGCCTGCCCGATCGAGCGGGCGATCGACGCCGGCGACGGCTGCGGCGACACGCCGAACAGCGTGATGAACCCGTCGTGCAGCGAGTGGATGCCCACGGCGATCAGGAAGGCGACCGTCCCGGCGCCGGTGACGGCCCGGTGGCTGCGCCAGGCGGCCAGCCAGATGACGGCGCCGGCGAACCCGGTGACGAACACGTGGGGGAGCTCGGCGGCGGGCCGGACCAGCGCCAGCTGGAGGTGGTACCAGTGGTGATGGGCGCGGGCCTGCCACTCGGTGCCCTCCACGGCACCCGTGGTGGCCCCGCTCACGAGCACCAGGTAGAGCCCGACCAGTGGGTCCTTGAACCGGGCCGACCCGAAGGCCAGCAGGAGGAAGGGGACGAGCAGTTTGCCGCCCTCCTCGATCGGACCCGTCAGCCAAAGCGTGGCCACCTCGCCGAAGGCGCGGACCGTGACCGTCTCGAGTCCGAAGGCGATGGCGAAGCCCGCCAGTCCGCAGCCCACGCCGATGACGGTCAGCCCGCGCAGCCGGTCGAGGCGGCGCACGGGCAGGTAGCGCACGACCACCTCGACCGTGCCGACCATGAAGGCCGTGTAGCCGACCACCGACGTCCACGACCAGGCCCCCGAGCCCGTGTACCCGCTCACGATGCCCGGCCCGATGACCAGCAGCTGGCCGACGAGCATCCACCACGGCCACGACTGGCGCAGGAAGGCGAAGGGCCGGGGAGGACCCGGGAGCTGCGCCGCCCCGCCCGCCTCGTGGGTACTGCCCGTCCACGCCGTGCCGTCCCATTCGGCGAGGGCGGCGACCGGTCGGTAGACGTACCAGCCGGGCGGGTCGATCAATCCGCCACCTGGGCCGACGCGGTGATCCGGTGGGGTCGCAGGCGCACGACCAGTTCGCCGGGCACGCCGTTGCGGGTGCCGTAGGCCTCGGCCTGGTCGTCCCCCATGTACCGTCCGCCGATGACGGTGGCCCAGTGGCGCAGGGCTTCCGGGTCCTCGTCGAGCGTGGCCGTCCCCTCGATGACCACGAAGGTGAACGGGGGCGTGTCGTCGTCGACGCAGAGGGCCAGGCGCGGGTCGTGGGCCAGGTTGCGGCCCTTCACGGTGTCGGCCCCGGTGTTGAACACGAGGTCGCCGAGGGGCGAGTCGGACCCGGCCGTCGAACGGTCGAGCACGTACCAGACCGGTGCGATGTGGGGGCGCCCGTCGGGGCGCACGGTGGCCAGCTTGGCGGTCCGGGCGGGACGCGACTCCAGGAAGGCCGCCACCTCCTCGTCGTCCATGGCGTGGGCCACCGGTCGCTCAGGCGGGACGCGTCGACGGGAGCCCGAGCTTGCGGTGGTCCCAGGACACCGTCCGCTCGACGTTGACCTTGGCGACGATCCGCTTGTTGAGCATGGTCTCCACGAAGGGTCGGAGCTCCTCGGTGTAGGTGCCGTAGTAGCGCTCGAACAGGTTGACGCCGAGCTCCCACATCTTGTCCGGGTCGTCCACGATCTCGGCCCGGCCCACCAGCTCCACGCCCCGCAGCTCCTCGTAGTAGTCGCCGTCCTCCATCATGCAGGTGATCCGGCTGTCCCGGCCGAGGTTGACGGCCTTCTGGGCCTTGGCCTTGGTCTCGATGGCGATGGTCCCGTCGAGGAAGCCGTACCACATGGCCACGGCGTGGACCGAGCCGTCGTGGTTGACGGTGCACATGGTCATCGGGCGGCGCTCGTGGAGGAAGGCGTCGATCTCCTCGGGGGTCATCCGGATGATGTCCCGCTGCTTGATCCCGTGGCCCATCTGCTGGGGTTCCGACGGCTCGCTCATGCATCCCTCCGCGTCTCGTGCCGCGGGCCCGGCCCGCCGCTGGGGCCACCGTACCGGGACGCGGGCCACCGGGGCGTCGAACCGGCAGAATGACCCGGTGACCCCGCCCGACACCGCACGCCCGCCGCCGGTCCGCGTGGTGTTCGTCTGCACCGGCAACATCTGCCGGTCGCCCATGGCCGACGTGGTGCTGCGGCAGCTGGCCGCCGACGAGGTGCTGGCCGACGGCTCCCGCCTCGGCGACGGGCTCGAGGTGTCGAGCGCCGGGACCGGTGGCTGGCACGCCGGCGAGCCGATGGACCCGCGTGCCCTCGGCGCCCTCGAGCGTCGCGGCTACGTCGACCACGGCCACTTGGCCCGGGCCTTCGAGACGTCCTGGCTGGACGAGGTCGACCTCGTGGTCTGCCTGGACCGGGGCCACCGCCAGACACTGGCCAGCATGGCCCGGGCCCGGGCCGGCGACTACCGCCACGACGACCGGCTCGTGCTGCTGCGGAGCTTCGACCGCCGGGCCGGCGGGGACGTGGACGTGCCCGACCCGTACTACGGCGACGACGACGACTTCGAGCGGTGCCTCGACATGATCGAAGCCGGGTGTCGCGGGCTGGTCGCCCACCTGGCCGGACCGGACGGGGCGGGCCGGACGGGATGAGCGGGGGAGCGGCATCTCCGGTGACCCGGATCGCCGTCCACGGGGCCTCGGGCAGCGGCAAGACGACGCTGGCCACGGCGCTGGCCGCCCGTCTCGGCGTGGCGCGGACCGAGCTCGACGCGCTGTTCCACCAGCCGGGCTGGACCGCGCGGCCGGTGGACGAGTTCCGGGCCGAGGTCGCGGCCCGGGCGGCCGGACCGGGATGGGTCATCGACGGCAACTACCGGACCGTCCGGGACCTGGTGTGGGCGCGTGCCCAGCTGATCGTGATCCTCGACCTGCCGCGCTGGCGGGTGATGGCGCAGCTGCTCCGCCGGACGGTGACCAGGTCGGCCCGGCGGGTCGAGCTGTGGAACGGCAACCGGGAGTCGTTCCGCAACCTGGTGTCGACCGACGCCGAGCGCAACGTCGTCCTGTGGTCGTGGCGCACCCATCACCGCTACCGCGACGAGGTGCCCGCCGAGGCCCGGACCGGGGCGCCGCAGGCCCGGGTCGTGGTGCTGCGTGACCGCCGGTCGGCTGCCGCCTTCCCCGACCGCCTGGTGCGGGGCCAGGTCTGAGGGCCGGACGCGCCGGTGCGCCGACCGGGGGGGTCAGCTCCGGTGCGACCTGAACCAGTGGGCGGCGAAGTCGACCAGGGCGGGCTGGGACAGGAGGCGGCCGGTGCCGCATCCGACGGTGCCGGTCCGCTCCAGTCCCGCGGCGCCGACGGCCGCACCGACCGCCTCGAAGTCGTCGGTGTCGACGTCGAAGTCGTCGAAGGTGACCCAGGGGCGGACGCCGTCGACGAGGACCGGGGCGCCCCGGGTCACGGATCCGACGGCACCGCCGCGCGCCTCGGCCAGATGGAGTGAGGTGTTGTTGCCGTGCCCGACGCCGAGCAGCAGGACGTCCGCGCCCAGGTCGTAGCAGCGGGCGAGCGGCGACCCCTCGCCCAGCCCGTAGGCCAGCGTGTGCCCGTCGGTCACCTCGACGGCGCGGGGCCCGGCGGCGCAGAACGAGTAGGCGGGGTGCCGGCTGCGCACGGCGCCGGGCAGGTGGCGCACCGTTTCCGGTATGGCCCCCATCTTCCGGGTGGGGGTCAGCAGGGGGTCGAACGCCGGCATCGACTCCCGGATGACCGGCCACCACGACTCGGGGACCGGTGGGTGCTCCCACGTCGCGGGGTCGGACAGGTCGCCCGAATGGGTCGGTACGACGACGGTGCCGTCCGGGCCGAGCACGTCGAGGAGAGCGAGGACGACCGCGTGGGGGCCGCCCGTCACCCACCCGAGCGACGACAGCGAGCTGTGGACCAGCAGCGTCGAGCCCGGGGCCACCCCCAGCGCGGCCAGGTCGGTGGCGAGGCCGTGGCGCGTCACGGGCCGCGGCTGGTCGTGGTCGATGGGCCCCACGGGCTCAGGTTACGGGCGCAGGCCCGGGGCTGCCGACGCGCGGTCGACGGAGGAGGCGCCGGGCCGGACGGTCCGGCGGCGGGGGGGACCTCTCTCGTACGCTGGACGGATGTCGTACTCGACCGCGCTCTCGGTGTTCGCCATCGCCGCGGCGGTGGCCATCGCCCCGTTGTGCTCGGAGGTCCTCCGTCGCTGGCGCATCCCGAGCGTGCTGTTCGAGTTGGTCTTCGGGATCCTCATCGGCTCCCAGGTGCTCGGCTGGGCCAGTCTCGACCCGTTCGTCAACGGACTCTCCACGCTCGGCATCTGCTTCCTGTTCTTCATGGCGGGCTACGAGATCGATTTCCGCAAGCTCTCCGGCCACCCCCTCAACCGGGGGATCGTGGGCTGGCTGGCGTCACTGGTGCTCGGCCTCGGCGTCGGCGTCGTCCTGCTGCTGTCCGGCTATGTCATCTCCAGCCTGCTGATCGGCCTGGCGCTGACCACGACGGCGATCGGGACGCTGCTGCCGATGCTTCGGGACCGCGACATGCTGGAGTCGCCGTTCGGCAAGTTCCTGGTGGCGGCGGGCACCGCCGGCGAGTTCGGGCCGGTGCTGGCCGTGACGGTGCTCCTCGGCGTATCGAGCCCGGAGGCGGAGCTCCTGCTGCTCGTCCTGTTCGTCGTCCTGACCGTGGCCGTGGCCTACGTCGCCTCGCGGCCCCAGCCGCCCCGGGTGGTCGAGACGATGCAGCGCCACCTCGGCACCTCGAGCCAGCTGCCGGTCCGGATCGTCCTGCTGCTCATCACCGGCCTGACGGTGGTGGCGGCATCGCTCAGTCTCGAGGTGCTCCTCGGGGCCTTCGCCGCCGGTCTGATCGTCCGCATCGCCTTCAACGAAGATCAGGCGGCCGCCATGCAGCCCCGGCTGGAGTCGATCGGGTTCGGGTTCCTGATCCCCGTGTTCTTCGTGGTCAGCGGCATGAAGTTCCACGCCAACGCGCTGTTCCACAGCGCCGCCACGCTCGAGCGGGTGCCCGTCTTCCTCGGGCTGTTCCTGGTGGTCCGCGGACTGCCCGCGCTGCTCGTCTACGCCCGGGTGCTGACGTTCCGCCAGCGGAGCGCGTTGGCCGTCCTGCAGTCGACGGCGCTGCCACTGCTGGTGGTGATCTCCGACATCGGCCTCGCCACCCACCGCATGCTGCCGGTCAACGCCACGGCGCTGGTCGGCGCCGGCATGGTGTCGGTGCTCGTCTTCCCACTGGTCGGCTTCGCCATCGCCGGCTCCGACGCGGGCCCGGTCCGTACGGAGCTGCGCGACCGGTCCGACCCGGCCCGCGACTTCCTCTGAGCCGCGACGGCCACCCCCCTCGTCAGGCGTCGAAGCGGACGAAGGACTCCTGCTCGTAGCCGAGCAGCCGCTCGTACTGCTCCCGCAGGTCCGCCGTCCGGGAGGGGTCGTTGGCCAGGTTCACCAGCTCGTGCGGGTCGGCGTCGTGGTCGTACCACTCGTGGTCGTTGTCGTCGAAGGCGCAGTCGACGTCGAAGAGCTTGCGGCCCGGCGACTTCCCCCACAGGCCCGTGCCCGGCTTGCCGCCACCGATCCCGTAGTAGCGGGCGTACTTGTCCCGCCCGTCGAAGAAGCCGCGCAGGGCGTAGCGGACGCCGTTGAGGTTGGTGGTCTGGGCCGAGTCCTGGGCGAAGAGGATGTGGTCGCGGACGGAGGCCGAGGGATCGGCCAGCACCGGGGTGAGGTCCTCGCCCTGCACCGTGGCGGCCGCGGTCGCCGGGTCGACGCCGGCCAGCGCGCAGACGGTGGCGGCCAGGTCGACGTGGGACCCGAGGGCCTCCGTGACGGTGCCGGGGGCGGTGGTGCCGGGAACCTTCACGTAGAGCGGCACCCGCATGATCTCGTCGTAGACGAACGGGCCCTTCGAGCGCAGGCCGTGGGAGCCGCACATGTCGCCGTGGTCGGACGTGAAGACGACCACCGTGTCGTCCCATCCCCCCGCGGCCTCGAGGGCGCCCAGGACGGTGCCGAGGCTCCGGTCGGCCAGCTGGTGGAGGTGGACGTAGTAGTCCAGGTGGCGCAGCCAGGCCGCCTTGTCGGACGGGTCGATGTAGCCGTAGAGGCCGTGCTGCTGGTCCCAGCGCCACTGGCGGTGGGCCTCGGGCTTGGTGTGCAGCGGGTCGGCGAAGTTGGCCGGCAGGGTGTCGCACACCTCCGGGTACGGCTCCCGGTAGACGGGCACCGTCTCGTCGTCCTTCCACGCGGCGGACTCGAGCACGCTGCGGATGCGGGCGACCTCTTCGGGGTGCGCCTCCTCGTAGCCGGGCTGGTCCACCGGAAACCACATGACGTCGTGGGGGTTGACCAGGGCCACCGTCAGGAACCACGGCCGGTCGCCCCCCTGGTCGGGACCGGCGTTCTCGGACAGCCAGTGGGCGGCGTTGGAGGCGATGACGGGGTCGAAGTGGACCCCGGTGCCGGCCCAGCCCATGAAGTGCCGGTCGTTGCCGTCCCAGTCGGCGAAGCCGTACGCCTCCATGTCGGGCGCGGCTGCGTGGGAGAGGTGCCACTTGCCGATGTAGGAGGAGCGGTACCCGGCGCCGTCGAGCAGGGAGCCGAGCGTCGGCGTCGAGGTCGGGAGCTCGTCGTGCTCGGGCATGATCACGTTGTCGAGCACCCCGTGGCCGGGCAGGTACCGACCGGTGAAGAGGCTGGCCCGGCTGGGGGAGCAGGGGGACGAGTGGGTGAAGTAGTTGGTGAACTCCAGGCCCTCGGCCCGCAGGCGGTCGCGCCAGGGCAGTGCCGTCCCCGGGGGCAGCCACGAGCGCTGGCGCTCCTGGTCGGACACGACGAGCAGGATGTTCGGGCGCTTCGGGGCGGGGGCGGTGTCGGCCATCCCGGAACGGTACCGCCCCGGGGTCGCCCCGTCGCGTCCCACCCGCACCGGGCGGGGTAGGCACAAAACTGAAATCTGTTCTACATTTCGTCCGTCACGTTCGCCGCACGCCCAGGGGGAGGCCCGACATGGCCGACAGCGAGGTCCTGCACGCAGAGCACCGGCTCGAGTATCCGTACTCGCGCTCGACCGGTCCGATCATCGGCGCCTTCCTGACCGCCCTGCGCGACGGCCGGTTCGTGGGTGCCACCGGCACCGACGGCAAGGTCATCGTGCCGCCGACCGAGTACGACCCGCTGACCGGCGACGACGTCGGCGAGCTGGTCGAGGTCGGCCCGGGCGGGGTGGTGGAGTCGTGGGCCTGGGTGTCCCACCCCCTGCGCAAGCACCCGCTCCGGTCCCCGTTCGCCTGGGCCCTCATCCGGCTGGACGGCGCCGACACGGCGCTGCTCCACGTGGTGGACGCCCCCGGACCGGACGCCCTGGCCACCGGCGCGCGGGTGACCGCCCGGTTCCGGGCCGACGACGAGCGCATCGGCTCCATGGCCGACATCGAGGCGTTCGTGCTCGAGGGAGGTGCCGCCTGATGGCTGACGAGACCACCGAGCAGGGGCCGGTCACGACGCTGGCCACCCCCATCAGCCTCGACTTCGAATTCACGCCCGGGATCGCCCAGTCGAAGTTCCTCCGGGGCCTGGAGCGGGGCGAGTTCCTCGGCCAGCGCTGCGCGACCTGCGGCAAGGTCTACGTGCCCAGCCGCGGCACGTGTCCCACCGACGGGGTGCCCACGACCGAGGACGTCCTGCTCGGCAACTCGGGCACGGTCACGACCTTCTGCGTGGTGAACGTGCCCTTCGCCGGCCAGTCCATCGAGATCCCCTACATCTGCGGCCAGATCCTCCTCGACGGCGCCAACCTGTCCTTCATGGGCCTCCTCCAGGAGATCCCCGTCGACCAGGTCCGGATGGGCCTGCGGGTCGAGGCCGTCTGGGTCGACGAGGGTGATCTCACGCCGTCCCTGGCCTCGGTGAAGTACTTCCGGCCGAACGGCGAGCCGGACGCCGACTACGAGACCTACAAGGAGTACCTGTGAGCGCCGCCGGAAGGACCGTCCGTCCCGTCTCCATCGCCTCGTTCGCCCAGTCGCAGAACGTGCGCCGCGACAACGAGCGCAACGAGGCCGAGGGCCTGCACCCCGTCATCGCCGAGGTGTTCGGCAACATCGGCATCACCAAGGACGACGTCGAGTTCATCTGCTCGGGCTCGACCGACTACCTGATCGGCGGGCCCTTCAGCTTCGTGATGGCCCTCGACGCCGTGGGGGTGTGGCCGCCGCGGTCGGAGTCCCACGTGGAGATGGACGGTGCCTGGGCGCTGTACGAGGCCTGGGTGCTCCTCCAGGAAGGCGAGATCGACGCCGCCCTGGTGTACTCGTTCGGACGCTCGTCGCTGGGCGACCTGAACGAGATCCTGACCCTGCAGCTCGACCCCTACTACGAGGCCCCGCTGTGGCCCGACATCGTCAGCCTCAGCGCCCTGCAGGCCCGGGCCCTGATCGACTCGGGCAAGGCGACCGAGGCCGACTTCGCGGCGATCGCCGCGCGGTCCCGGCGTGACGCGCTGGCCAACCCCAAGGCCCAGGTGGCCAACGACGTGCCGGCCGAGACGCTGCTGCAGGACGACTACGTGGTCGCCCCGCTGCGACGGCACGCCCTGCCGCCGATCACCGACGGCGCGGCCGCCATCGTGCTGGCCGCCGGCGACAAGGCCACGCAGTGGTCCGAGCGCCCGGTGTGGATCACCGGCTTCGACCACCGGATGGAGACCCACGCGCTGGGCGCCCGGGACCTGACGTCCTCGCCCTCGGTGGCCAAGGCCGCCGAGATGGCGGGCGTGTCGGCCGGCAGGGTCGACATCGCCGAGTTGCACACCCCCTTCGCCCACCAGGAGATCATCGTCAAGGAGGCCCTGGGCCTCGACGACTCGGTGGTCATCAACCCGTCGGGCGGCCCGCTGGCGGCCAACCCGCTGATGTCGGCCGGGCTCATCCGCATCGGCGAGGCGGCCAGCCGCATCCGGGCCGGCCAGGCCGACCGGGCGGTGGCCCACGCCACCTCGGGCCCGTGTCTCCAACAGAATCTCGTGTGCGTCCTGGAGGGTGCGTGATGGCAGAGCGCTGTGCAGTCATCGGGGTGGGCCAGACCCACCACAAGGCCAAGCGGGACGACGTCTCGATCGCCGGGCTCGTGCGCGAGGCGGCCAAGATGGCCCTGGCCGACGCCGACCTCACGTGGTCCGACATCGACGCCGTGGTGATCGGCAAGGCCCCCGACATGTTCGAGGGCAACATGATGCCGGAGATCTACCTGGCCCCGGCCCTCGGCGCGGTGGGCAAGCCGATGTTCCGCGTGCACACGGCCGGCTCCGTCGGCGGGTCGACCGCGCTGGTGGCGGCCCACCTGGTCAAGTCGGGCATCCACAAGCGGGTGCTGACCGTGGCCTACGAGAAGCAGTCCGACTCCGACGCCATGTGGGCGCTCTCGGTGCCCCAGCCCTTCGCGGCACCGCTGCTCGCCGGCGCCGGCGGCTACTTCGCCCCGCACATCCGGGCCTACATGCGCCGCTCCGGCGCGCCCGACCACATCGGGCGGATGGTGGCGGTCAAGGACCGCAAGAACGCCATGCGCAACCCGTACGCCCACCTCCACCTCGCCGACATCGACATGAAGATGGTCGAGGACTCGATGATGCTGTGGGACCCGCTGCGCTACCTGGAGGCGTGCCCGTCCTCCGACGGGGCGGCGGCCATGGTGCTCGCCTCGGAGGACGCCCTCTCGGGCGGCTACCCGCCGGCCTGGATCCACGGCACGGCGATGCGCTCGGAGCCGACGATGTTCGCCGGGCGCGACCAGATCAACCCGCAGGCCGGGCGCGACTGCTCGGCCGACGTCTACGCCCAGGCCGGCGTCACGGACCCGCGCCGGCAGTTCGACTGCGCCGAGGTCTACGTGCCGTTCAGCTGGTACGAGCCGATGTGGCTCGAGAACCTCGGGTTCTGCGACCTCGGCGACGGCTGGAAGCTGACCGAGGCGGGGGCGACGGCCTTCGACGGCGACATCCCGTGGAACGCCTCGGGCGGCGTGCTCTCCTCCAACCCCATCGGCGCGTCGGGGATGCTCCGGTTCCTCGAGGTTGCCATGCAGGTCCGGGGCCAGGCGGGTGAGCACCAGGTGGACGGGGCCAAGCTGGCGCTCGGCCAGGCCTACGGCGGCGGATCGCAGTTCTTCGCCATGTGGGTCGTCGGCCGCGACAAGCCCTAAGGAGCGACACGTGACCCCGGAGGTCCGGGGGCGCTAGGAAGGGGCGCATGGACGAGCACCTCCACGCGCCCGATCCGACCGTGGCCGCCGGCCACCTCGTCGAGGTCACCTATGCCTGGATCCAGCCCGACGGAACCTGGTGGCTCAACAACGCCGGCGCGGTGGCGTGGCCCGGCGGCACCCTCGTGGTCGACACGTGCGCCACCGAGGCCCGCACCCGGCGCTTCCTCGACGCGGTCGACGGGGCGACCGGCGGCGCGCCGGTGCGGTACGCGGTCAACACCCACGAGCACGGTGACCACACCTACGGCAACTCGCTCCTGCCCGAGGGGACCGTCCTGATCGGGCACGAGGTCATGCGGCGCCACCTGCTACGCGACCGTCTCCTCGACCGCGGCCCCGTCCACTGGGCGCCGGTGCCCGACTGGGGCGGTGTCACCCGGCGGGTGCCCGACGTCACCGTCCGCTCCTCCCTGCGCCTGTACGCCGGTGACCGGCCGGTCGACGTCGTCCATCCCGGCGGCCCGGCGCACACCACGGGCGACCTCGTCGTCTGGCTGCCCGACGACCGGGTGCTGTTCGCCGGTGACCTGCTGTTCGTCGGCCTCACCCCACTCGTCTTCGGTGGATCCCTCGACGGGGCCCTGCGGTCGCTCGACTGGGTGGCCCGCTTCGGACCCGACGTCGTGGTGCCCGGCCACGGTCCGGTGACGGCGGCGGCCGAACTGCCGGACGTGCTGGCCGACCACGAGCGCTACTACCGGTTCGTGCTCGGCCTGGCCGACGACGGCCGGCGCGAGGGGATCGGACCGCTCGCCCTGGCGCAGGCGGCGGACCTCGGACCCTTCGCCGGGTGGCCGGACGCCGAGCGGCTGGTGCTGAACCTCCATCGGGCCTACGCCGACGCCGACGGCGTGCCCCTCGACATGACGGCCGCCCTCGACGACGCCCTGGCTCTCAACGGGGGTCCGCTCACCACCCACGTCTGCTGCCTGGCCTGAGACGACGATGACGGCGCCGGGCCGGCGGTGCGGCCCGTCCCGGAGGTAGCATCGTCACGTGAAGTGAGTTCCGGTCGACCGCATCCTGTCCTGTTTTCTGGTCCCGGAGGTCCCCCATGCCCGCCTCACCCTCATCTCCCTCGTCACCTTCCTCTCCTTCGCCCGTTCCGTCCCGTCGGGCCGACCGGCCGCCGGCCGCCACGCTCGTGGCCCGCTCGGTCTCCCACGACCGCGGCGGGCGCACCGTCCTGGCCGACGTCTCCCTCACCGTCGGTCCCCGGTCCTGCGTGGGGGTCACGGGACCCAACGGCGTCGGCAAGACGACGCTGCTCCGGCTGCTGGCCGGCATCGAGCCGCCCGACGCCGGCTCCGTGACCGTCGACCCGCCGGGCGCCACCGTGGGCTACCTGGCCCAGGAGCACGAGCAGGTGGCGGGGGAGTCGGTCCGCCGGTACCTGTCGAGGCGGACCGGGACCCAGGACGCGGAGCGCGAGCTCGAGGCGGCCGCCGCCGGCCTGGTGGACGGCACCCGCGCCGCCGAGACCCGCTACGAGACGGCCCTGGAGCGCTTCACCTCGCTGGGAGCGGCGGACGTCGACGCGCGGATCGAGGCGGTACTGGACGACCTGGGCCTCGGACCGGCGCTGGCCGACCGGGAGGTGTCCACGTTGTCCGGGGGGCAGGAGGCGAAGGTGGCACTGGCCGCCATCGAACTGTCGCAGTTCTCGATCACCCTGCTCGACGAGCCGACGAACGACCTGGACTTCGACGGACAGCAACGGCTCCAGGCCTGGATCGGTCGCCGAACGGGCGGCATGGTCGTGGTCTCCCACGACCGGGCGTTCCTCGAGCAGACGGTCACCACCGTGCTCGAGCTCGACGAGCACGACCACACCGCCCGCGAGTTCGGCGGGGGGTGGGCCGGATTCCAGGCGGAGCGGGCCACGTCCCGTCGCCAGGCCGAGGAGGCCTACGAGCTGTACCGGACCACCCGGTCGGGGCTGCAGGAACGCGCCGACCGGCAGCGCCAGTGGGCGACGACCGGTGTGGCCCGCGAGGCCCGGTCACCACGCGACAACGACAAGGCCCAGCGCGACTTCCGGATCAACCGGACCGAGAAGCTGGCCTCCAAGGCCCGCCAGACCGAACGGGCGCTGGCCGCCCTCGACGAGGTGGCGAAACCCTGGGAGGGGTGGGACCTCCGCTTCTCCATCGAGGAGGCCGAGCGGGCCGGGGCGATCGTCGCCCGGCTGGACGCCGCCGTCGTCGCCCGGGGCGAGTTCGTCCTCGGGCCGATCGAACTCGAGATCGGCTGGGGGGACCGACTGGGGGTGACCGGTCCGAACGGAGCGGGCAAGTCCACCCTGGTGGCCGCGCTCCTCGGCGACCTGCCCCTCACCTCGGGCCAGCGGTGGTTCGGGCCGAGTGTCGTCCCCGGGGTGCTGGGTCAGGACCGCCGCGACCTCGGGGGCGGGCGCGACCTGGTCCGGGAGGTGTGCGACCGGTGCGGCCTGACCCTGTCCGAGGCCCGCTCGCTCCTGGCCAAGTTCGGCCTGGGCGCCGAGCAGGTGACCCGTCCGGCGGGCACGCTGTCACCGGGCGAGCGGACCCGGGCCGAACTGGCCGTGTTCCAGGCCCTCGGGGTGAACCTCCTCGTGCTCGACGAGCCGACCAACCACCTGGACTTGCCGGCCATCGAGCAGCTCGAGACGGCACTCCGCACGTTCGCCGGCACGCTCCTGCTCGTCACCCACGACCGGCGGATGCTCGAGTCGGTCGAGCTGACGCGCACCCTCGAGCTGGGGTGATCCCCGGGGCACCCCGGGCCGGGGGTCGGACCGGTCAGGCCGACGCCGCCGCCCGGCGGCGGAGCGGGGGCTCGGTGGTCGGCGGACGACGGCGCTCCGGGAGTTCGGCCAGCAGCACCGCGGTGGCCTCGGCGACGGCGCGGACGGCCCGCTCGACGGCCTCGGCCGTGGCCGGAGACGTCGACTGGACGCCACCCACCTTCCGCACGTACTGCCGGGCCGCCGCCTCGACCTCGTCGGGCGTGGCCGCGGGCTCGAGTCCGCGGAGGATCGTGATGTTCCGGCACATGCCCACGAGACTAGGGCCGCCCCTTCCGACCCGTGCCGTGCCCCTCCACCCACCGCCGGGGAGGGTCAGGAGGACGCGGCGGCCCGGGTGCCGGTGAACACGTCGTGTCCGAAGGTGGCGCTGACCGTGGCCGCCTGGCCGAGCTTGGCCAGGCCGAACAGTTCCTCGATCGTCCCCAGCGTGGAGTAGTGGTTGTAGGGGACGGCGCTCACCGTCCCGGGCCTGATGAACGGCGACACCAGCACCGTCCCCGTGCGCCCGCCCCCGGGTCCCGACAGCCCCGGTAGGGGCGCGGCCGGGCCGGGCTGCTCGTTGCAGCACGCCGAGTCGTCCTGGTCGGGGCCGTCGACGTCGGCCTCGTCGAAGGTGACGATCAGGAGCCCGTCCTGGCGGAAGGCCGGCGAACCGGTGATGCGCGGCACCCAGGTCGACAGGAAGGCGTCGATGTTGGCGCCGGCCGTCGCCGCGCCCGCCTCGTTCACGCAGGGGGCGTCGTGGCCGTCGGCGCACAGGTTGGGCGTGATGAAGCTCAAGTTGGGGGTGGTCGACACCTTCTTGAGATCGGTGGCCAGTCCGGTGGTCCCGGCCGGGGCCGAGGCCGGCAGGGCGCCCGACGTACTGCCGAGGGGGACCACCCGGGCGTCGCACAGTGCGGTGTCGTCGATGATCGAGTGGAAGTACACGAACGGGTCGTGCCGGGTGGCGTAGCCGTCGCCGGGCACCGCCTTCTGGGTCTGGTCGGGGCTCCCCACGGCCGGGTGGCCGCAGACGGCCGACTCCCGGGTCGGGTCGTTGCCCATGTCCTGCATGTAGGCCTTCCAGGTGAGGTGGGCGGCGTCGAGCTGGTCGGCGACCGTGGGCACCGACGTCGGGAACACGCAGCCCGAGTCGCTGATCTGGCCGTCGGCGGCCACCGTCGCCGAGGTCGGGAAGTCGTTGAACACCTGGCAGTCGGCCTGGTTGTCGGGATTGGGTGCCTGCCCGGAGATCAGCGCGATGTAGTTGTCGTTGGAGAAGTGCCCGATCCCGTGGTACTCGCTCAGCTGGGCCCCCGACGCCGACAGCGTGGTGGCGAGGTACGGGTCGGCGGCCGGGTCGCCGAAGGTCTGGGCGTAGCCCTCGTTCTCCAGCACGATGACGAACACGTGGCGGATCGGGGGCAGTCCGGTGGACGGGGCGGTGGTCGGGGTCGCGCCACCGCCACCGGCCGTCGAGGACGTGGTGGTGGCGGAGGACGACGACCCCGAGGAGCAGGCGGTCGTCACGACGGCCAGGGCGCCCACGAGGACCAGGGCCGCGATCCGGACGGATCGTCGGGGGCCACGAGCCACCGTCGACACGGTCTGAGGGGTGGAGTCCATTGGGGTGTTCTAGCAGCCGGCACCTGTCCCGGCAGGGGTCCGGTGGCCCGGTACAGTGGGCGTCTTCGCCGAACTCCCGGAGGATCGCCATGAAAATTGTTGTGGACTACGACGAGTGCGCCAGCAACGCCGTGTGCATGGGCATCGCCCCCGAGGTCTTCGAGGTCCGCGACGACGGCTTCCTCTACGTCCTGAACGAGACGCCGGGCGAGGAGCTCCGCGAAAAGGTCCGCCAGGCCGCCAACGGCTGCCCGACCGGCGCCATCACCATCGTCGAGGACGAGTAAGGCGCGGGTGGCACCAGACACCCCGAGGGTGCGGTTCGCACCCTCGCCGACCGGGTACTTCCACGTGGGGAGCGCCCGGACTGCACTGTTCAACTGGCTGGTCGCCCGCCGGTCCGGGGGCACGTTCGTGCTCCGGATCGAGGACACCGACACCGAGCGCAACCGCGAGGAGTGGGTCGACGGCATCCTGTCCGCCCTGCACTGGCTCGGCATGGATGCCGACGAGGGCCCGTACCGCCAGTCGCTGCGCACCGACCGCTACCACCGGGCCATCGATGCGCTGTGGGATGCGGGCCTGCTGTACGCGTGCGGGTGCACCCACGACGAGATCACCGCCCGCAACAAGGCCGCCGGCATCCTCACCCCCGGGTACGACGGCCACTGCCGTGCGCTCGGCCTCGCCCGTGACGGTGGCCGGGCGCTCCGGTTCGCCACGCCCGAGGCGGGCACGGTCGTCGTCCCCGACGTCATCCGGGGGGACGTCGAGTTCCCGCTGACGGCGATGGACGACTTCGTGGCGGTCAAGGGCAACGGCGCTCCGCTGTTCGTACTGGCCAACGTCGTCGACGACATCGACATGGCCATCACCCACGTCATCCGGGGCGAGGACCTGCTGCCCACCACGCCCCGGGGCATCCTCATGTGGAACGCCTTCGCCGGCATCGGCTGGACCACCGACGGCACGGTCGGCCCCGCCGACGGGCCGACGCCGGCCCTGCCGGTCTTCGCCCACCTCCCCATGCTGGTCAACGAGGCCCGCAAGAAGCTGTCCAAGCGCAAGGACCCGGTCGCCGTCGAGTCCTACCGCGACCAGGGCTACCTCGCCGACGCGTTCGTGAACTACCTGGGGCTGCTCGGCTGGAGCCCGCCCAACGACGAGGCGGAGGTGTTCACCCGGGACCAGATGGTCCGGTGGTTCGCACTGGCCGACGTCAACCACTCGCCGGCCTTCTTCGATGTGGCCAAGCTCACCCACATGAACGGCGAGTACATCCGGGCCATGGCCCCCGGGGAGTTCATCGAGGCGTGCCGGCCGTGGCTCGAGGGCGACGGGGTGCCGTGGCCGGCGGCCTCGTTCGACGAAGCGGCCTTCCGGGCCATGGCCCCCGTGGTCCAGGAGCGGGTGGCCGTCCTCGGCGAGGTGCCGGGGATGGTGGACTTCCTCTTCCTCGACGCACCCGTCATCGACCCCGACTCGTGGCAGAAGGCCCTGGCCGGCGACGAGGCCGCCCCGGCCATCCTGGCCGCCGCCACGACCGCCTACGAGGCGCTCGACGGGGAGTGGACGGCGGGCGCCCTGCACGCCGCCACCCTCGGGGTCGCCGAGTCCATGGGCCGCAAGCTCGGCAAGGCCCAGGCCCCGATCCGGGTGGCGGTGACGGGCCGCCGCGTCGGACCGCCGCTGTTCGAGGCGCTCGAGGTGCTCGGTCCGGACCGCACCCTCGCCCGACTGGCGGACGCCGCCGCCCGACTGGCCGCCGGCGGTCCCGTCCCGACATGACGCGCGGCCCGGTCGTGCCCGGCCCGGACCGCTGAACCCGGTCGACGCCGGCGTCCCCCTCCTCGTCCTCCGCATGCTCCGGCTCCTGCTCCGCCTGGTCAAGTACCTCCTCATCGGCGTACTCGTCTACCTCGGGGTGACGGCCTGGCAGGTGTGGCGGACGGGCCAGCAGTACGCACCGCAGGCCGCCGGGGCCATCGTGGTGATGGGCGCGGCGCAGTACGACGGGGTGCCGTCGCCCGACCTGCGGGCCCGGCTCGAGCAGGCCGCGCTCCTGTGGCACCAGCACTACTCGTCCACGATCATGGTCACCGGGGGCAAGGAGCCGGCCGACACCTACACCGAGGCGCAGGCCGGGGCCCGCTACCTGGAGTCGGTGGGGGTGCCGGCGGCCGACATCCTCCAGGCCGGGGGGCGGAACTCGTGGCAGAACCTGGACGAGGCCGCCCAGCAGCTCATCCCCCGCGGGGACACCGACGTGCTGATCGTCACGGACAAGTTCCACGTGGACCGCAGCATGGCGATCGCCTCCACGGTCGGGCTCACGCCGCACCCGACGCCGGCCCAGCAGTCGCCGATCAACGGCTTGGCCGCCGTGCCCTACTACGCCAAGGAGACCATCGGCGTGGCCATCGGCCGCATCATCGGCTTCGACAACCTCGACTCGATCCATTCGTTCGGACTCGCCCGCGCCCCGGGCCGACCGACCGGCTGATCAGTCGAGGAGGATCCCGGGCAACTCGGCGATCGAGGCCAGCAGGTGGGTGTGCGGCACGGCGGTGAGTTCCTCCGCCGAGTGGGCACCCGTGAGCACCCCGGCCACCACCGACGCACCGGACCGGGTACCGGCCAGCAGGTCGGAGGTCGTGTCTCCGGCCACGGCCACTTCGGCGACGTCGTCGATCCGGAGCCGGAGCACGGCGGCCAGGATCATGTCGGGCCAGGGTCGGCCCCGCCCGGCGTCGGCGGGGGAGAGGGCGAGGTCGATCCGACCGGGCCAGTCGAGCGTGTCGATGATGCGGTCGCGGGTGGCGGGCGAGAACCCGGTGGTCAGGCAGATCCGGACGCCGGCGGCGCGCAGGGTGGCGAAGACCTCCTCCGAGCCGGGCAGGGCGGCGACCTCGCCCCGCGCCACGGCCTGGTCGAAGGCCGCCTCGAAGGCGGCGTTGGCCTGCTCGGCCCGGTGACGGTCCCCGCCGAGCAGTTCGGTGAAGACCGTGATCTTGGACTGCCCCATGGTGCGTCGGATGTAGGCGGCGGGGTCGTCCAGGAGGTCACCGGCGACGAGGCCGACGGCGTCGAGTGCGGACTGGAAGGCCTCCTCCACCGCCCCCTCGTCGGCGACCGTGGTGCCGGCCATGTCCAGTGCGGCGAGTCGGATCGGCGGTGTCATCGGGTCAGTCCCTCCCAGGTCTCCTCGGCGATGGCCGGGGACAGGGTCATGCCCCGGCCGGCCGGCCCGGTCACGATCACGACGCCCGGGTCGGGGTTGGCGCGGTAGTAGAGGCGCTCGTCGGTCACCACGGTGTAGACGCCGGCCCAGCGTCGGACGATCGGGGGCAGCGACCAGCCGAGGACGGACTCGGCCCGGGCCCGCAGGTCGTCAGAGAGGTGCTCCTCGACCGCGAAGTCGAACGGCTCCTCGTAGATGTGGGTGTCGCCGATGGTGAGCCCGCCGGCGGCCCGTTGCGAGATCAGGAGCTGCACGCCCCACTCGGCCGTCGCCGGTGCCGGATCGGGCAGGGCCCCGCGCCCGGGCAGGTCGAAGGCCGGGTAGTAGCGCATCGAGTCACCGTCGGCCACGGCGGTGGTGAGCCGCTCGGTGGCGGGGGCCGTCTGGAGCATCTGGAGCCGGCAGCGACGGAGCGGCGCCGCGGCCAGGGTGGCGCCGATCCGACCTCCGAGCCCGGTCAGCCGGTCGCCGATGCAGAGGATGACGACGGAGCCGTCGTGGCGGCCGCCGAGGTGGTCGACGGCGGTGGCGGTGCCGTCCACCGATGTCTCGACGTCGACCACCTGACGGCGGGGGAGCCAGGTGTAGCGGCCCGTGGCCCCGAGGGTGACCCGGAGGGCGCCCAGGACCAGCCCGGGCTCGACGATGGCGTCGCGGCGGCACAGCAGTCCGCCGAGGACATCACCCCGGACCGCGGGGTTGGCCGCCCGGACCCCGTCCGCGTCGAGGAGCTCGAACTCCCGCACGGCCGCGTCGGGTCGGGCCGCGGCTTCGGCCATCAACGCGAGCTCGGCCCCGTGGCGGGCCACGGTGAGGGAACCGTCGGGCCGGAAGCCCACGGCGGGGGAATGGGCGGCCAGCTGCTCCCACAGCTCCCGGGCCCGTACGGCGAGGGCGAGCTCGGGGCCCGGGGCCCGACCGCTCACCCAGACCAGGCCGAAGTTGCGCACCGAGGCGCGTCGCGGGCCGGCGTCCGCCTCGAGGTGGGTGACCTCCCAGCCCCGGCGGCAGGCCTCGAGCGCGTGCATGGTGCCGAGGACGCCGCCGCCGACGATGACCACCCGCTGCGCGTCCACGGGACGATCGTAGTGACGGCGGGGGAAGGCGCCGGACGCTGGAGTTGGACGGCGATCGACCACCGTCGGACCGGGGTGACCGGGGTCGCATCGGAGCGGTCGTCTCGGGGACCCTCCAGGTCGGCTAAATTGGCCTCTCGCCCATTCGGGGGTGGCGCAACTGGCAGCGCGCGTGATTCTGGTTCATGAGGTTGGAGGTTCGAGCCCTCCCCCCCGAGCGCATGCAGTGGCCCTGAAATGGGCCGGTGTGGCA
>Ga0302279_10001729_pt1 | contig 30436 bp, 27 predicted proteins | sample III_Bog_N3_3_FD_194541 | JGI IMG/M metagenome (GOLD analysis project Ga0302279, IMG submission 194541) | Peat permafrost microbial communities from Stordalen Mire near Abisko, Sweden - III_Bog_N3_3 | ecosystem: Environmental > Terrestrial > Soil > Wetlands > Peat | place: Sweden: Abisko... | reverse complement strand
GCTAGCGCGGTGCGCTGGCGGTGACGGCGGTTCGCTCGCAACTGAGACGAAGCAGCGACGGGTCATGCGGCGTGTTCGTACTCCTTAACGCGATGGTCGGCCGTGACGTCAACGACGCGCGCCGTGCCGACGTCGTGAGCGTTGTCACGAGATTGGTGCTTCATCCCGATGAGCAACGGGACGACCGCGATGGCAACGGCGACAATGGCAATGGGAATGTTCAATAGCAAGATGTTCATTTTGTTTTTCGTCGGCGTGTCGATCACACCAACTTTCCTCCTCGCAACCATCTAACGCGGGGCGTATGAGAGGAGCATGAAGGACGGCTGAGGAAGGGGACAATGTTTTGACAGAGTTCGCTAAGAGAACGGCGTGAATTGTCTGTGGGGCGCTCGATTCTGACTAGGGGCCTCTACGCGAAAGACCCCGGTGGCCATCGCCACCGGGGTCTTTGTTGCGGGGTGGGCAGAACTACTTCTTGGTCTCCCAGAAGATCTCGGCAATGGCGTCGATTTCGCCGAGGAGCTTGTCGGCCACGGCGACGTCGTTGGTCTTCTTCGCCTCACCGGCGGTCTTGGTGGCCGTCCAGAAGAGTTCGTGCAGGTTCGGGTGCGCCTCGAGGTGCGCCGGCTTGAAGTAGTCCGTCCACAGGACCCACAGGTGGTGCTTGACGAGGTCGCTGCGCTCTTCCTTGATGAACGTCGCGCGAACCTTGAAGTCGGCGTCGTCGGACGCGTTGTACTTCTCCATGCAAGCCTTCACCGACTGCGCTTCGAGCCGGGCTTGGGCGGGGTCGTACACACCGCAGGGCAGGTCGCAGTGCGCCGAGACCTTCAACGCGGTGCTGGTTGAGTCCAACAGATTGTTGATGCGGGAAAGAAGCGTCATGGCTTCACCTTTCGATAGACGGGGTCGGGCGACCATTTCTCATGTGGTCAGGTTAGTCAGAAGCGTCGTCTAGCGTTCACGGACGTGGCCCGGTTCGTGGAGTCCCTTATCCGTCGTATTCGCGTCGAGGGACACTCGATGCTGCCCACCTACGTTCCCGGCGAGGTCCTGACGGCGGTACGCCAGTGGCGCGGGGTGCGCGTGGGCGATGTGGTCGTGGTGCGCGATCCACGCGACACCTCGCGGTGGTTGCTCAAGCGCTGCGTGGCGCGCCAGGGCGCATTGCTCGATCTGCGAGGGGATAACGAGCGTGCGAGCACTGATTCACGCGACTTCGGACTGGTGCATCGTTCCCTCGTGCGGTACTTGGTGATCGGCGCGCCGCAAAAGTCGCCAAATCCTGAGTAGTTACATCGGGAATTGACCTATAGGCTCGTGACGTGGCTCGCCTCGCTGTCCTCTCGTATCACACGTCGCCCCTGGCCCAGCCGGGTACCGGCGACGGCGGAGGCATGAACGTCTACGTGCGAGAACTGGCGAGCGCCCTCGCGCGACAAGGTCATGAGGTCGACGTTTTCACCCGACGCGACGCGGAGTCATTGCCGACGATCCAACTGGTGGAGCCCGGTTTTCGCGTGCACCACGTGACGGCGGGACCGGTGCGTTCCCTCGAGCGCAGCGAACTGGGCGATCACGTCGCGGTCTATACCGGTCAGGTCGCGCGGTACTTCGCACGTCACGGCGTGCCCGACGCGCTGCACGCCAATTATTGGCTGAGCGGACTCGCGGGCCACCAATTGAAGCATGATCTGAACATTCCGCTCATCATGACCTTCCACACTCTCGAACGCGTGAAGGCGGATCACTTCGAGGGCGAGAGCGAGGACCGGGCCCACCAAGAGGCGGCGATCTTCGCTTGCGCCGACGCGGTACTGGCCAGTTGCGACGTCGAGGCCGCGCAATTCGTCGACTACTACAACGCTGATCCGCAGAGGGTGCACGTGGTGCCCCTGGGCGTGCAGCACGCCTTCTTCGCACCTGGCGACCAACGAGCCGCGCGTCAAGCTCTCGGTCGCGACGAGAACGACACGTTGTTGCTCTTCGTCGGTCGCCTCCAGGCGCTCAAGGGCGTCGAACTCGCCCTCGAAACGCTCATCACCATGCGCCGGCGCGGCCGCGACGCCAGCTTGGCGATCGTCGGTGGCCCCTCGGGTCCCGAGGGCCGCGCGACGCTGGCCCGGCTGCATTCTCGGGTGATCGAGGCGGGCGTGATCGAGCACGTCAGTTTCGTGGCCCCCCAGAGCCACCAGTTGCTCTCGACGTGGATGCGTGCCGCCGACGTGACGTTGGTACCGTCGCGCTCGGAGAGTTTCGGACTCGTCGCGCTCGAATCGTCTGCCTGCGGCACTCCCGTGGTCGCGAGCGCCGTGGGCGGTCTGTTGACGCTGATCGAACCTGGCGCCAATGGTCAACTCATCGCACAGCGTGACGCCGACGTGTGGGCCGATGCCGTGGACGAGGTGGTGAGGGACAACGTGAACAGCGCCATGTCCAATTCCGCCGTCCTTCTCGCCCAGCGCTACACCTGGCGTTCGGCGGCGGAGTCCCTGGAGTCATTGGTCGGTCAACTGGTCGAATCCGGATTGGTGCGCTGCTAGCTCACCCTGGTGAGTCGCTGGATCTGACCGTGGCGTGTCGTCTCAGCACCATCACGACGCCGTGATTCGCCGATGAGGCCCGCTGAGGCACCGAAGGGGGGTCTGAGTGATTCCACAGGTTGATCTCGCGTCACGTCGGTCGAGAAGTCGATGAGTAATAAAGTCGCGAAATGAAAGGTTTCATCGCTCGCGGGGATGCACGAACTCCCCACGGGCCGCCGTCACGGCCGTGAGAGTGCGTCGTCGTCTTGGTCGACTCGCCGTCGCGACGTCGACGTTGATGCTGGCACTCAGTGCGGTGCTGAGCACCGCGCCCGCGACGGCTGATTCCTACCGGATCGGCAACGACGATTCCTCCACTAGTTGGTACCCTAATCAGCCGTTGCTCACGCCCTCGTCGGTGGCCGGTGGTACCTTCGGCCAGCGTTTCGACCAATCGCTGAGCGGCATGATCTACGCCCAACCTCTCGTCAGTAATGGCGTCGTCCTCGCGGTGACCGAGAACGGGTACGCCTACGGTCGAAACGCCACCACGGGTGCACCGATCTGGACCGACTCCTTCACACCCACCGCGACACCGACTGACCAGGTGTCGGGCAACACGACTACCGCGTGCGGCGACATCGGTCCGTCGATCGGGATCACCGGCACGCCAGTGATCGATCCCTCGACGGGGGTCGCGTACTTCGTCGCCGCGAGGGCGAGCGGCGCTGGTGGGGCGACGCAGTACTGGATGGAGGCGGTCGACGTCGCCAGCGGGTCGACGCCGTCCTTCTGGCCCTCGGGGGGTGTACTCATCCAGGGCAACGCCAACAACGACTCGGGAACTAGCTTCAACGCGCCCTACGAGACCCAGCGGCCCGGATTGGTGCTGGTGAACGGCGTGGTCTACGCCGCCTTCAGCGCCCAGTGCGATTTCATCCCGCCCACGGGCACCTACGCCGGTTGGGTCATCGGCGTCAACGCCACGTCGGGAACAGTGACCACGTTGTGGGCGTCCGAGACCCAGGGCGTCGACGGTGGCGGCATCTGGCAGTCGGGTGCCGCGCCGGTGGTCGATTCCCAGGGCGACATCTACGTGATCACCGGCAATGGTTGGTCCAACAGCTCACTGCCGTCGCCGGGTCCGGGCAGCGGGACCATCACCTATTTCGGTGAAGCGGTCGTGGAGCTCAGCACGTCCTCGGGCATCCTCACCCCCGTCGACTGGTTTATTCCACAGAACGCCGCGGCGCTCAACTCCGGGGACCTCGATTTCGGTTCCGGGGGTCCGGTGGCGTTGCCATCGAGTATGGGTTCGCCCGAGGAGCCCAACGTCTTGTTGGGAGTCGGCAAGGAGGGGATCCTCTATTCCATGGATATGGCCAACCTGGGCGGCTACCAAGACGGTCCGAATCTCGGCGACAACGTCCCCTCCGAGACTGACGTGGGTGGTGGTGTCTGGGGCAAACCCGCCGTCTGGCCCGGTGACGGCGGCTACATCTACGTGCCGGTCACCGGCGCGGACGGTAATCAAACCACGGGGTCCCTGAAGGTCCTCCAGCGCGTGGTGAGCGCTTCGGGCGCGGTGGGCTTCGACGTCGTGGGCTCGACGGGTGCCGGCTCCATGGGTTACACGACAGGTTCGCCGATCGTCACCTCCAATCAGTCGACGTCGGGTTCGTCGCTCGTATGGGTCATCCACACCAACGATGCGAGCGGCGGCGGCGGTCAGCTGCAGGCCTATAACCCGATCCCGCAGAATCCCGGCGCGAGCGGCTCTCTCAGCGAGGTGTGGAGTTCGTCCACCTTCTCCGCTGAGAAGTACACCGAGCCCGGAGTGGGTAACGCGATGATCTACGTCGGCACGCGCGACGGTCAGTTGCTGGGATTCGGTTTCGGATCCGCCACGCCCGTGTTGACGGGGGACAACGTCGATTTCCCCGCCACGGTGGTCTCGCAGTCGACACCGTTGACGGCGACCTTCACCGCAACGGCGGCCACGACCGTGGAGTCGTTCGCCCTCTCGGGTTCGGCCTTCGCTATGGGTTCGTCGACGCCCGCCACCCCGGTGTCACTGACGACGGGCCAGTCGATCACCGTGCCCGTCACCTTCACCCCCAGCGCGTACGGCACCATTAACGGCACGTTGACGGCCAACACGTCCACCGTGGGCTCAACGGCGGCCACGACCGTTATCAACCTGAGCGGCGTCGGTGCTGGCGCCTCGACCGTCGTCGCCTCGCCCCTCGAGGCCGACTTCAGCGCGCAGACCATTGGTGGCGCCATGGTCTCGATGCCCGTCACCATGACCAACACGACCGCGAACCCCATCTCGATCACTGGCTTCGTCGCGCCGCTCGCCACGACGCCCTTCAGCGTGACGGGAGCGCCAGGGAATCAGACGCTGGCGAGCGATGCCTCGGTGACCTTCACCGTCAACTTCTCACCCCCGGGGTCATCGGGGAACTTCGCGCACGTCTATGGATCGGTCGCCACCCTCGAGACGAGCATCGGTGACTTCGGCGTGCCCTTGTCGGGTTCGGCCAACCCTCCCGCGCAGTTGGCGATTGTCTCGTCGCCACTGGCCTTTGGCACCGTGAAAGTGGGCCAGTCCCATGACATGAACTTCACGGTGGAGAACAACGGTGCGCTGCCGCTCACCATCACCGGTTCGACGCCGCCGAGTGCCAACGGCTTCAGCGCGACCACGTCGCTGAGCAGCGCCACGCAGATTGCGGCGAACTCATCGGTCCAAGAGACGGTGCAGTTCGCGCCGACCTCGGCGGGCGCCGTGAGCAGCAGTTGGGCCATCACGAGTGACAATGGATCGCAGACGCTGATCATCACAGGCACCGGCATCGACGTGCCCGGTGCACCGAGCAACGTTCAGGCCACCGCCGGAAATGCTGTGGCGAACGTGTCGTGGTCGGCTCCTTCCTCTGACGGCGCAAGCTCGATCACCGGGTACCTCGTGAGTGCGACCGACATCACGTCGAGCGGCCGCGGTGGCCAGACGTGTTCTCCCGGCGCCGGACAGACGACGTGTCAGGTGAACAACCTCACGAATGGTGATCAGTACACCTTCAGCGTCACGGCCATCAACATCGTCGGCGACGGACCCGCCTCGACGTCCTCGAACGCCCTCACGCCCGAACCCCCGGCCGTTCTGGCCTTGAGCTCGTCCACCATTGCTCTGGGTGACGTGCGGGTGGGTACGACCCAGGACATGAGTTTCGAGGTGCAGAACAACGGCGGTCTTCCCCTCACCATCACTGGCTCGACGCCGCCCAACGCCAACGGCTTCACGGCGACCACGTCGCTGGGCACCTCCACGCAGATACCGGCGTACTCGTCGCTCACCGAGACCGTGCAATTCCACCCGACGTCGGCGGGAGCCGTGACCAGCAGTTGGGCCATCACGAGTAGCGCAGGCTCGCAGACGCTGAACGTCACGGGCACCGGGATCGACGTGCCTGGCGCGGCGACGAACGTCACGGCGAACCCGGGCAATGGGTTGGCGGACGTCTCGTGGTCGGCGCCATCCTCCGACGGTGCGAGTGCGATCACCTCATACGCGGCCACGTCGACGGACCTGACGGCGAGTGGTCGCGGTGGCCAGACGTGTTCACCCGGCGCCGGACAGACCACGTGTCAGGTGGCCGGCCTGACCAACGGCGATTCCTACACCTTCAGCGTGGTAGCGACCAATATCGTCGGCAACGGACCCGCCTCGTCACCGTCGAGTGCCGTGACACCCACGGTCCCGGCCCTCCTGGCCCTCAGCCAGCCCACCCTGGCCTTCAACGACCTGCAGGTGGGCACCACGTCGGACCTGAGTTTCAATGTGGAGAACAACGGCGACACGCCCCTCACCATCACGTCGTCGTCGGGTCCCACTCATGCGGACGGATTCAACGCGGTCAGCACCTTGGCGGCGAACACGGTGATTCCTCCTCACTCATCGGTCCAAGAGACCGTGCAGTTCGCTCCGTCGGCGGCGGGGGCCGTGACCAGCAGTTGGGCCATCACGAGCGCGAGTGTGTCAGTGACTCTCTCGATCACCGGCACGGGCGTCGTCAACGATCCCGGCGCACCCACCGACGTCGTGGGTGTGGCCGGCGATGGATCGGCGAAGGTGTCGTGGAGCGCACCTGAGTCCAATGGCGGCGGCTCCCTCACCGGTTACGTCGTCGTGGCGACTGACCTGAGCAAGGCGACGCGCGGGGGGATGACGTGTGCTTCCCCCACGGGTCAGACCTCGTGTGTGGTGACCGGACTCGCCACGGGGGACCGGTACGTCTTCACCGTCGTCGCGTCCAACGAGGCGGGGACCGGTCCTTCGTCGAGCCCCTCGTCGCCGGTCACGCCCACCGCGCCGCGTCTCGTGATCACGACGCGTGCCGGTCGCGCGCGGCTCGGCCTGACCCTGTCAACGACTGGTGATGATCTCGGTGGGGAACTCTCCTACGTCGCCGTGGATGGCACGGCGCGAGGATGTCGGATCAGCGCGTCGACGTTGCGTTCACTCACGGGCGGGACCTGCGTCGTCGTCGCCTATCGCGCGCCGAGCCCGAGCGAACCCGCCGTGAGGTCGGCGCCCACCACCATCGTGATGTCCGGCGCGGCCGTGGGCGTGCACCCCGCGCAGGCCGCCGTGTCGTTCTTGCCGGCGAGCGCCACCGTGAGCGGCGCTGGCAAAGCGACGATCCTGGCTATCGCCCGATCAATGACGTCGGACAGTGTGGTGATCATCACCGGCTTCGCCAGGGGCGACCCGGCCTTGGCCCGCGCCCGTGGCGCGGCGGTCTCGCGGTTCCTCGCGGGACTCGTGAAGAACCCGACCCAGGTGCACTACGTGACAACGACGACGCGAAACATCGCCACGATCTGGGCGTCGCGGGCCTGACGTCGCGACGAGAGGATCAGCGAGGCCTTGTAACGTACGACCATGTCGTTTGAACTCGTCGTCATCGGTGGTGGACGCATGGGCTCAGCCCTGGTCGAAGGTCTCTTGAGCGCGCAGTGGTGCGCGCGCGACCAACTCTGCGTGGTCGAGAGCGCCGCCGAGCAGCGAGCCCTGCTGAGCGAGCGTTTCGTGGATGTCACGGTGTTGCCGTCGCTCGAACTCGAGCACGTGGGTCCCGACACCGGCGTCGTCCTCAGTGTCAAGCCCGACTTCGCCGATGGCGTCGCTCGCATGGCCGCCGCGTGCGGCGCGCCACGGATCCTCTCGGTGGTCGCGGGTCTCTCCACGGCACGCATCGAAGCCGCGTTCCCCGCTCCCGTGGCCGTCGTGCGTGCCATGCCCAACACGCCGGTCCTCATCCGCAAGGGCGTGAGCGCCATCGCCGGGGGATCACAGGTCACGGCGGCGGACTTGGACTGGGCCGAGTCGATCTTGGGCGCTGTGGGGACCGTCGTGCGCGTGAGCGAACGCCACCTCGACGCGGTCACTGGACTGTCCGGGTCGGGTCCGGCCTACTTCTACCTCGTGGTCGAAGCAATGATCGAAGCGGGTGTGCACCAGGGTCTCTCGCGCGAAGTCTCGCGCCAATTGGTGGTGGGTACTTTCGAGGGATCCGCCGCGTTGCTGGTGCAGTCGGGGGAGTCGCCCGAGGAATTGCGCGCCCAGGTCACCAGCCCGGGGGGCACGACCGCGGCGGGTCTGCGCATGCTCGAGGGCCGTGCCGTGCGCGCGGCGTTCTTAGAGGCCGTCGCCGGCGCCGCGGAGCGTTCACGCCAACTCGGGCGATAAGTCCCGGCAGATTCCTGTCTTTTCCTGGCGTGAGTGGCTAGCGTTGGGCGATGGCGTCCCCCCGTCTGCGGCCTCGAAAGCTGTCTGAACCCACGATTTCGCGACTTCCGGTCTACCAACGCATCGTCGAAGGCTGGCAGCGCCGAGGTGAGACGAGCATCGACTCGCGTCAGATCAGTGAACTCGCCGGCGTGACCGCGACCACGGTGCGCCGCGACCTCGCGGGGCTCGGCACGCTAGGCACTCGAGGATCGGGTTACGACGTCGGGGTGCTGGTCGAACGCATCAGCGAGGCCCTGGGTCACGACCGTTCCTACCAAGTCGTCGTAGTCGGACTGGGCAACCTCGGGCGGGCCCTGGTGAATTCGTCGAATTTCTTGATTCGCGGCGCCAACCTCGCCGCGCTCTACGACAGCGACCCCGCCCTGGTCGGCACGGAGATCGCCGGGCACGTCGTGCGCTCCATCGACGATGAGATGGTGAACGCCACCGTCGGGGTCATCTGCGTGCCTCCCGAAACGGCGCAGGCGGTCGCCGACCGACTCATCGCAGCGCAGGTCCACGGGCTGCTCAACTTCGCCCCCGTGGTACTCAACGTGCCCCTGGGCACGGCGGTGCACTACGTGGACTTCTCCATTGAGCTGCAGATCCTGATGTACCACCTCAACAACGGCACGGGGCCGCTGGGCGGGGGGCTGCTGCACTCCCTGGGGATTAGCGCGAGCCACACGCTGCGCGCACCGTAGAATTGTGCGGATGAGGCGAGCGACATGGCACTGATCTCGGTCGGTCTCGACCACGAACACGCTAGTCTCGACCTGCTCGAGCGCGCCACGGTGCTCGAACACGAGTGGGTCAAGGTGTTGCGCACATTGGTGAGCCACCGCAACATCCACGAGGCAGTCTTCGTCTCCACCTGCTTGCGCACCGAAGTCGTCGCTGTCATCGACCGTTTCCACGGAGCCATCGAGGAGATCACCGCCACGCTGGCCGAGGCGACCGGCCTGGCGCCGGTCGAGTTCGAGGAGCACCTGAGCGTGCACTTCGACCGCGGTGTCGCCAACCATCTGTTCTCGGTCGCCGCGGGACTGCGTTCGGTGGTGCCCGGCGAGTTCGAAGTGTTGGGCCAGTTGCGCCGCGCCGTGGAACTGGCCAGCGACGAGCACGTCGCCGGACCGACGTTGACCGAGTTATTCCAAAAGGCTCTCACCTCGGGACGGCGCGTTCGCAATGAGACGACGATCTCGCGCGGTACCACGAGTTTCGCTCACGCCGCCGTCGAGGCGACGCTCGAATCACTGCGCGACGAGGCCGCGGGCGCGACCGTCGTCGTGGTGGGCGCGGGGCAGTTGGCGAGTGGCGTCACGCGCAGTCTGCTGGCGTCCTCGTCGCGGATCGGCCGGGTAGTCATTTGCAATCGAACCGTCGAACGCGCCGAGGATCTTCGCCGCATCCTCTCGGATGAGCGCGTCAGCGTCGCCGCGCTCGACGAGCTCTCGGTGCTCCTGGGCGACGCGCGCGCCGTCATGGTGGCGGTCGAAGTGCCCGAACCACTCATCACACTCGACACCCTGGCGGGGCGCAACACGTCGCTGCTGGCGATGGACCTGGCCGTGCCGCACGCGGTGGCCCGCGATGTCGGCACCGCGGCCGGCGTCGTACGCATCGACATCGGTGCGCTGCACGCGCGGGTGAACCAGGCGCTCGACGACCGTCGCGACGCCGTCGCCGAGGCCGACGCCATCGTCGCCGAGGACGTCGAGAGGTACTTGGAGGACCAGCGCGCTCGCGGCGCAGCCGCCATCGTGTCCGACCTGCGCGCGCACTTCGACTCGCTGGTGGCCGCGGAGTTCCAGCGGCGCTCCTCGGAGATCGAGGCGCTGGGCGAGTCCGAGGCGGAGTTAGTGCGCTCGGTCGTGCGCTCAGTGGTGGCCAAGATCGCGCATCGGCCGACCACGGCCCTCAAGGGGTCGGCGGGCACCGATCAGGGTGCGCGCCTCACCGAGGCTGTTCGCACGCTCTTCGACATCTGATGGACCTGCGCCTCGCCACGCGGCGCTCGCCACTCGCGCTACTGCAGGCGCGCTACGTGCAGGAACGACTCCTCGCGCTCGATATCACGTCAGAGCTGGTGCCGGTGCAGACCAGTGGCGACGTCAGCACCGACGTCGCCCTGTCGAGCCTCGGGGGCCAGGGCGTCTTCGCGGTGGAGGTACAGCTCGCGGTGTTGCGGGGTGACGCCGACGTCGCCGTGCACTCGGCCAAGGACCTGCCGAGCACCACGCCGGTGGGGCTGCGACTGTCGTGCGTACCCGAGCGCCGTGACCCGGTCGACGTCCTGGTGGGGCGTTCGCTCGCCGGACTCGGACCGGGTGCGACGGTGGCCACGGGTTCACCGCGTCGTCGGGCGCTGCTCCTGGAGCGCCGTCCCGACCTGCACATCGTCGAACTGCGTGGCAACATGGCCCGGCGACTGGCCGCGCCCGGACACGACGGGGTCGATGCCGTCGTGGCCGCAGCCGCGGCGTTGGAGCGTCTGGGCGAGAGTTCGCGGGTGGCCGAGCGACTGGACCCGGCGTGGTTCGTCCCCCAGGTCGGTCAAGGCTCGATCGCGCTCGAGACCCGCGACGACGACCACGCGAGCGCCACCGTCGTGGCCGCGCTGAACGACCTCGACGCCTTCGAGGCCCTAAGCGCCGAACGCTCATTCCTGCGCGAGTTGGGTGCTGGCTGCTCGGTGCCCGCAGGAGCGTATGCCACCTGGGAGGAGGGTGCGCTGCACCTCTCGGGACTGATGATCGCCTACGACGGGAGTCGCAGCGTCCGTCACCGGTTGAGTGGTCGCGACCCCGACGCGCTCGGACGTGAACTGGCGATCACGCTGCGCGACGACCTCGACGGCGCCACACTGCCGGGCTGGCGAGACTGACGTGCTGGTCGCCCTCACTCGTGAGCGCGGTCACAACGAGGAGCTGCGCCACGTGGTCGCCGAGGTCGCCGAGGTCGCCGAGGTCGCCGAGTTGCCCCTCACCACGACAGTCTTTCGCCCACTCGACGACGTCGCCGCGCAGATCAACGCGCTCAAGCATTTCGGGGACTTTCGCTCGCTCGTGGTGACCAGTGCGCGCTGTGCGCGTTACGTGGCGCTCGTCACTGACGCCCTCGTCGACGGCCACGACGTCTTCAGCGTCGGTCCGTCGACGACCGCCGCGCTCGAGAGTGCGGGCCTGAGCGTCACCGGCGAGTCCTCGGGGACCGCGCTCGACCTCGCCGACGTCATCACCCGCTCTCCGGTCGTGTTGCTTGCGGCGACCGGCGGTCGCAGGGAGTTGTGCGAGGAACTTGCTCGCCGACACTTGCAACCACACGTGGTCGAGTGCTACTCGACCGTCGACGTCGTTCTCGACGAAGGTGGCCAGGAGCTCTTGGGCCGCGCCGACGTCGTGTTCATCGGTGCGCCCTCGGCCTGGCGCGTGGCGCGACGCTTCGTGTCGGCCCATGCCTGGGTCCTGGTGCCCGGCGCCACCACGTTGGACGAGGTGCGCGAGGACCACGAGCGAGTCCTCGTCGGATGGGGCGAGGACTTCGCCCACGCCTGGCGAGTGGTCGTGTCACCAGATGCCTAGGGCCCTCAATCGCGTCAGGCATTGATTTTGTCGCTCCCACGATTTACTATTCGCTCCTAAGTAGGACACGACATGAGGGGATGTTGATGACCGAAGTACTCGACACTCAGACGCGCGTGGCGCACGGAGCGCCGCCCGAACGCACCAAGATCCAGATCGTGCCCCTGAAGGGCCTGCCCTTCGCCGGTGCGGCGCTGGTGTTGGTCACCGTCGCCATCGCGACGAATTGGACGTGGCTCTTGATGTTCGCCCACGTGGCGGGCGGCGGCCTGTGGACCGCCATCGACCTCTTCGTCGGTCTGGTCATCGGTCCCATTCTGGGACGCCTCTCGATTCCCGCGCGCGCGGAGTTCTCGGCCAAGTTCATGCCCGCGATGGTGATCATCATGCCGACCCTGGTCACGATGAACCTCGGCTCGGGGTTCCAACTCGCGCGCAAACTGGGAAACTTGAGTCCCTCGAGCCCCAACCACGCGTGGATCATCGCATCGATGATCGTCGTGGGCATCATGGCCACCATCGCACTGGGAATCCTCGAGCCCGCCAATATCGCGGTGCTCTTCGAGATGAACAAGCCGGTGCCCAATGGCGAGCGCATCGGTCGACTGATGAAGCGTTTCATCTACACCGCGGGGATCACCGGCATCATGCAGGTCGCGACGTTGGTCATCATGACGAGGATCGCGACTCAATGAGCGCCGAACTGAATCCGAGCGGCGATCGGCCCTTCCCGCCGGTCGCCTGGCTCACCACTGGCGCGCTGGCGCTGGTGGTCGTCGGCGGCATCGTGATGGCGTCGTACGCACCGCGCAAGGCGCCCCTGGGTCTGGCGGAGGCGCTGCTGGCGTTGGCCGCCGTGCTGTTGGTGAGTGTCGTCGTGATCTTCGCGCGTCTCAAGGACTTCGCCTGGTCGACGTTCGCCACGGTGTTCAAGTGGGCGCTGCTGGCCTACGTCATCGAAGCGGGCATCATTGAATTCGCCTTCGTCCGCAACCACGTCAGCGGCGCGTCACTGGTGATCATCTCGGGAATGCTCGTCGTCTTTGGAGTGAGTGTGCCGACGACGATCGCCTTCACCGCGGCGAGGTTCGCCGACTAGCGACGAGGCGGACGTGAATTTTTCTCACCCCGAGAGGTGGGCGCCGGCGGGCGCGACGTGACTAACTTGAGTGTTTAGTCGACGTGGTGGGGGATGACGAGATGACGACTGGTAACGAGGTCGGCCAGAGCGCGCCCGCCACCGACGCGTTGTTGGCCGCGCGCCCACTCTGGGGTTCGTTCATCGGCGGCGCCTTCGTCGGGGACGACGCCGATGCCGATACCTACGAGGTACTCGAGGCGGCCACCGGGCGCGTCCTCGCCCGCGTCGCGAACGCCAGCGTCGACACGGTCAACGAGGCCGTCGCGGATTCGCGGCGCGCCTACGAGGAGGGCTGGCGCGACATGTCGCCGCGCGAGCGTGGCGCCCTCATGCGCCAAGTGGCCGCCAAGATCCGCGAGCACGCCGACGAACTGGCGGAGCTGTGCGCTCGCGAGGTCGGCAAGCCCAAGCGCGACGCCCTGCGCGTGGACGTGGTGTCGTGCCACACGAACTTCGACTACTACGCCGGCATCGCGGACACCGTGCACGGCGAGTTGATCCACCAGGGTCCGATCGAGGCGCGGGTGACCTACGAGCCCTACGGCGTGGTCGCGGCGATCCTGCCCTTCAACTGGCCGGTGCAGCACGTGGCCAAGAAGTGCGCGCCCGCCTTGGCGGTGGGAAACACCGTGGTGGTCAAGCCCGGCGAACAGGCGCCCCTGGCCATCCTGCGCGTCATCGAGTTGGCGAACGAGATCCTTCCGCCCGGGGTCCTCAACGCCGTCAACGGCATGGGTGCGGGTCCGGCGTTGATCGCCAACCCGCGCATCGAGCGCGTGACCTTTACCGGATCGACCGCCACCGGACGCAAGGTGATGCAGGCCGCGGCGCAACACGTGACGTTCGTCACGCTCGAGCTCGGTGGCAAGAACGCCCTGGTGGTGCTCGACGACGCCGACGTCGACGCGGCGGTGCGCGTGGCGATCGAGGGCATGTTCTACAACAACGGCATGGCCTGCACGTCGACGTCGCGACTGCTGGTGCACGAGTCGCTCTACGACGACTTCGCCGCACGCTTCGTCGCCGCGGCCGCACAACTGCGAGTGGGTGAGCCTCTCGACCCGCGCACCGACATCGGTCCGTTGGTGGACGCGCGCCAACAAGAGCGCGTCGAGGCCTACGTCGCCACCACGCTGGCCGAAGGCGCGCCGCTGCTGTTCGAGGGCGGCGTTCCCGACGACCCCGCTTGGCGAGACGGCTTCTGGGTGAAGCCGCGCATCTTCGGCGATATCACCCCGTCGAACACCATCGCCAAGGAGGAGATCTTCGGTCCCGTGGCGGCACTGATGCGCTTCAGCGACGATGACGAAGCCGTGAGGATCACCAACGACACCGATTACGGACTCACGGCGGCGATCTGCACGCGCGACGAGACGCGCGCCGCGCGATTGGCGGCCCGACTCGAAGTGGGCATGGTGTTCGTGAACCAGTACACGCGTCGCACCTTCATTGGCTCGCCCTTCGGTGGTGTGAAGGGTTCGGGATACGGTCGCGAGTACTGCGCCGAGACGCTGCACGAGTTCGTGCGCGCCAAGAACGTCCGCTTCGCGTCGGGCCACGGCGTCGTACCCACCTGGCCGCCCCGGGACTAGGGGTCGCTGGTGGACCTCACCGTCGGCACGTTCACGCCATCGTTCCTCATCGAACTCGCCCGCCGCGACGGGCGCTTCGAGCAGGCCGGGCTCAACGTGGTCGAGGAACCAGTCGCCTCGTCGCCCCAGCAGTTTCGCTCACTGGCCGACGGCGACTACGACGTGGTCTTCACCAATCCCGACAACGTGATCGCCTATCAGTTCCTCCACGACAATCCCCTGGGCGAGCGATTGGCGCTGCGCGTCTTCGCCGGGATCGATCGCGGACTGGGGCTCGCGCTCTATCGCGGGGCGCACGTGGCCGAGCCGGTGCACGCGGGTCGACTCGGCGTCGACGTCGCTAGTTCGGGCTTCGCCTTCATCGCCTACGAGGTCCTGGCCCGCCACGGCGTGGCGCTCGCCGACGTCGTCATCGAGACCTTGGGCGCGACGCCGCGACGCGCCGACGCCCTCATCGCGGGCGACTGCGATTACACCATCCTCAACGCGGGTAACGATCTTCGCGCCGCGGCGCAGGGCTGCGTCATGATCTCTGCGGTCACCGACATCGGTCCCTACCTCGGCACGGTGCTCTGCGCCATGACGAGCACCGACGCCGACACGGTGGCCGCTCAGAACCGTTTTCGAGGGGTCCTCGATGACACCATCATGAGCGTGCTCTCGGGCTTCCGCGACGCTGACGTGCTCGAGGTGGTCCAGCCCTTGTTAGGCCTCGACGACGAGAGCGCTCGCCGGCACCTCTGGAGCATCAAGGACCTCTCGACCGGTCTGGTGCCCGGGATCGGCGTCGACCGGGCATCGATGGCGACCATCGTGGCGCTGCGTCAGCGTCACCGTCCGACACCTGAACTCGACGTGGTGCTGGAGTCCCTGGCGACCTTCGTCGACCACGAGATCCTCGTCTAACACCGCGTCGCGGGGACGACGAGTGCCCACGGCGTGGTCTGGGCGACGGTGTCGCGTTCTAGGCTGGGGTCGTGTTTCCCATCGAACGACCCCGCCGTCTTCGCCGTACCAGCGCGCTACGGCGCCTCGTCGCCGAAACGAGCTTGCGACCCGCCGACCTGGTGGCGCCGCTCTTCGTCGCCGAGGGTCGCAGCGAGGCTCGAGCGATCACCTCACTGCCGGGGCACTTCCAGCACACCTTGGAGAGCCTGAGCGCGGAGGTGCGCGCCCTGCACGCCGCGGGCGTCGGGGGAGTGATCCTCTTCGGGGTCCCGACGACGAAAGACGAATTGGGTTCGGGCGCCTTTGACGACGACGGCATCGTCCAAGTGGCCCTGCGTCAACTGCGCAACGAGTTCGGTGACGAACTGGTGGTGATGGCCGATCTCTGCCTGGACGAATACACCAGTCACGGTCACTGCGGCGTCCTGCGCGCCGACGGCACCGTTGACAACGACGCCACCCTCGATCTGTACGCGCGCGCCGCGGTCGCCCAAGCCGCGGCGGGAGCCGCCGTGGTGGCCCCGTCGGGGATGATGGACGGTCAAGTCGGAGCTATCCGCGAGGCGCTCGACGCCGAGGGCTACGTCGACACCGTGATCATGGCGTACGCGGTCAAGTACGCCTCGGCCCTCTACGGCCCTTTTCGCGAAGCGGTGGGCGTGGAGATCGCCAACGGGGGCGACCGCCGCAGTTATCAGCAGGACTACCGTAATCGCCGCGAGTCCTGGCGCGAGGCGCGACTCGACGTCGACGAGGGCGCGGACATTGTGATGGTGAAGCCAGCGATGACGTACTTGGACATCTTGAGCGACCTGCGACGCGAGGTCGACGTGCCCCTGTGCGCCTACCACGTGAGCGGTGAGTACGCCATGGTCAAGGCGGCCGCGGCCAATGGCTGGATCGACGGGCCAGCGGTCGCCCTCGAGCAGCTCACCGCGGTGCGCCGCGCGGGCGCGGACTTCGTCTTGACGTACTTCGCCAGAGAGGTCGCCGAGGCCCTCAACCCATGAGCACCAACCAGGAATGGTTCGAGCGCGCACTGCGCGTGATCCCCGGTGGCGTCGATTCGCCGGTGCGGTCCTTTCGTTCCGTCGGCGGCACGCCCTACACCGTCGTGAGTGGATCGGGCGCCTACGTCACCGACGTCCAAGGCCGCACCTACATCGACTACGTCCAGTCCTATGGCGCCTCGCTGCTGGGTCACGCGCACCCCGCCGTCGTGGCGAGACTGCGTGACGCCGTCGCCCTGGGGACCACGTTCGGTGCACCGACGCCGGGCGAGGTCCTTCTCGCCGAGATCATGACGACTCGGGTGACAGGACTCGAGCAGGTCCGTCTGGTCTCCTCGGGCACCGAGGCGGTCATGAGTGCGGTGCGCGTGGCGCGCGGTAGCACGGGACGCGACAAGATCCTCAAGTTCGATGGCTGCTATCACGGGCACTCCGACGCGCTGCTGGTGGCCGGCGGCAGCGGCGTGGCCCAATTGGGGCTACCGGGTTCAGCCGGGGTCACCGCGGGCGCCGTCGCCGACACGATCGTGGCGCCCTACAACGTGGTGCCGACACTGGACGAGTCGGTGGCCGCAGTGCTCGTCGAACCGGTGGCCGCCAACATGAACCTGGTCGCGCCGCGCGCCGACTTCTTGCAGGGACTTCGCGCCGAATGCGACCGCGTCGGTGCGCTACTCATCTTCGACGAGGTCATCACGGGTTTTCGCCTCGACTACGCCGGCGCCGAGGAGTTCTTTCACGTGACGCCCGATTTGTACTGCTTCGGCAAGGTCATCGGCGGCGGTCTGCCGGTGGGCGCCTTCGGCGGTTCGCGCGAAGTCCTGAGCGTGCTGGCACCCGCGGGACCGGTGTATCAGGCGGGCACCCTGTCGGGAAATCCGTTGGCGACCGCGGCCGGTGCCGAGGTCTTGAGTCGCGTGACGCCCCAGGACTACGCGCAATTGAGCGCACGCGTCGCGCACTTCGCGACGCGCCTGAACGACGCGGTGCGCTCCGCGGGGCTCTTCGCGCGTGTGCCGGTGCGCGGTCCGCTACTGGGCCTGTACTTGTCGCACGAGGAGTTCGAGGAGCCTGAGAACTTCGACCAGGCCCGACGCCTGTGCGACAACGGCCTCTATCGTCCGTTCTTTCACGCGATGCTCGATCAGGGCGTGGCGCTCGCGCCCGGGGCCTACGAGATCCTCTTCGTCTCACTCGCGCACAGTGACGAGGACCTCTCGCGCACCGTCGACGCCGCGGCCCAGGCGGCGCGCGTGGCGGCGGGTGTCGCCACGGCCTCGTGAGCGTCATTCGCAGTGAGGGGTGGGCGGTCCGGCCGAGTTTCTCGCCGCACGGTCCTATCGAACCGGTCACGCTGTTGTTCGACGAAACAGGTTTCACCCAACTGGCCGGCGACCCGGCCGTCGCCTGGCAGACTCCCTGGAGCGAGGTGACATACCTTCGTCTGGTGCGCCGACGCGGGGGCGTCACCATCGTCGCCGTCGTGGCCAACGTGCTCTATCAGTGGCGTCGGCGACGCGCACTGTCGCGCGCGCAGTTCGACGAGCTCGTCGCGGCTCTCTCGGTGCACGGTGCTCGCGAGATGCCGCGCTCGCGACGAAACGGTGCGCTCGCCGTGGCGGGCCTGGTGACCCTGGCGTCCTTCGGCGGCTATTTCGGGGGACTCTTCACCTCCACGCCCCGGTCCTCGACGTTGACGGCGCTGAGCGCAGTGAACCTGAGCGCCCGCGACGTGCCCGGCACGTGGGGTGTCTCGACATCGGCGTCGAGCTCAGAACTCGAGACGATTATGCCGGCGCCCGGCCAAGTGATCACGTTGAATCCCTCCACGACGTTGCCCGCCGAGGACAGCGCCTTCAATCTCGCGGCGAATCACTTTCAGCGCTGCCTCGGCGTTCAGAACGTGAACGACCGCATCTACGGCCTGGCCGGGCAGAGCCCGACGTACCAGGTGAGTTCGCCCGTGTTCTCGTCGTCGAGTGACGGCGGCATCCAGGTGGAGTCGACCGCTCAGTACTACGCGTCGACCCTGAACGTGACCAGTGACGTGCACGAGATGTCCCAGGCGTCCTTTGGTCGCTGCTTCGCCGAGTCCAATGCCGACATGATGATCGGTCGCAGTTCGGCCGCGACGCCGAACCTGACCAACGGCGTCACTTACGATGCGCGCACCTTCGTCAAGGGCTGGGTGACCGGCGGGTCGGTCGCGGTGTCGATTCCGAGCATCGGGCTGACGCACGCCGACCTGGTGGTCGTCGTCGAGGCGGCGGGTCACTACGAAGTGACGCTGGCGGCGCTGGCGTCCGACCTGCGCGCCGCGCGCGCCGCGATCGACAACTTGGCCAATGCCCTGCTGGTGCGCACGACGTCGAGTGCGGCGCTGTCGGCCTAGGCCAGGACGACTGACTCGGTCAGTGCTTGGCGCGAGTCGCGGGGGACTTTCGCCCGAGCATCACGAAGGTCCCGATGCTGAGGGCCACGTAGGCGACCCAGACCAGGCCCTGCAAGACCGTGGGTTGGTCCGCGTAGCCGAGCAACGAGTGAAAGACGTCACCGAGGCTCGATGACTCGCTCATGACGCCGCTGGTGTTCCAGAGAACGTGCGAACCCACGGTGATCCACCCGAGTTGTTGGAAGTTCTCGATGGCGTCGGCGAGCAGGCCCGCGGCGAAGAACATCAGCGTCACGCCCAGCACGCGAAAGAAGATCTTCAAGTTGACCTTGGTACCCATGCGGTACATCGCGACGGCCAGGGCCAGGGCCAGGACCAGTCCCAGCGCACCGCCCCCGAGCACCAGGTACCCGTGCACCGGCGCGGCGGCCTGGTGCGAGTTGGCGAAGAGGATCGCCAGGGTGAAGACCATGGTCTCGAGGCCCTCGCGTCCGACCGCCTGGAACGCAAGTAGTCCGAGTCCCCAGCGGTTGCCCTGGGAGAGGGCCTGGTCACTGCGCGACTGCAACTCCTTGGTCATGGTGCGCGCGTGCTTGTGCATCCAGAACGTCATGGCGGTCAAGAATCCCGCGGCGACGATGTACGTCGCGGTCTCGAAATAGGTCTGCACTCGCGACCCCGAGTAGCGCGAGATGGCGAAGTACGCGGCGATGCCTCCCACGAGCGTGAGGACTAGCGCGGCGCCGACGCCCCAGAAGACGTCGCGGAAATGGCGCGTCTGGCCCAGACGCTTGAGGTACGCGAGCAAGATGGCGACGATCATCGATGCCTCGATGCCCTCGCGCAGGAAAATCACGAAAGTGGGGATCACGTCACTGCCCCGTCACGCCACGTTCGTGTCGATGCGACATTTTCACGGGGTCATCCTACGGGTGCGCCTCAAGGGGTCGTCGTGCGCGACGTATCAGGCGTGAGCGTCGTGGCCACTTCTGTTGCCGAGCAGCATGGCGTACGCCTCTTCGGGCACCGCGTGGGCCAGTCGGACCATGGCGCGATAGCCCACCTCGGCGGGACCCTGGTTGTCGTTGTTCATCAGGTTGGCCATGATCGCCAACAGCTCGTTCATCAGCGGCTCGATGCGCATTCCCACTCCCACGCACACCGACAGGATCTTGGGCTCTGAGATCAGGCGCACGAACGCGCGCGCCACCTTGTAGTAGTCGCCGTAGGCCTGGTCCATGCGCTCGTCGTAGAGCGCGAGCGCCGACGCGTCGTTGCTGACCAGCGCTTCACCGAGCGCGCCGGCCGCCAGGCGACCCGTCTCGTAGCCGTAGGCGATGCCCTCACCGTTGAAGGGGTTGACCGTGCCGGTGGCGTCGCCAATAGTCAACGTGTTGGGACCCACCCGCGGTCCGATCGCCAAGCCCATCGGCAATCGTCCGCCGGTCGCCGGGCCCTCACAGGTGTCGTCGTTGAGACCCCACGCCTCGGCGGTCTGGGCGACGAAATATTCCTGGAGCTTGGTGGTGTTGACGCCCTTCCAGGCGCCGCCGGTCGACAAGAGTCCGACGCCCACGTTCACCCGGCCGTCGCCCAGCGGAAAGATCCAGCCGTATCCGGGGACGACGTCGCCGTGGGGGTCGCGGATGTCGAGGTGCGAGTCGATCCAGGGTTCGTCGTGACGCTCGCTGGTGTAGTAGCCGCGCAGCGCCATCCCCATCGGCCACTCACGGTTGCGCGTGGTGCCTAGGGCGCGACCCATCCGAGAGTTCTGCCCGTCACCCACCACCAGGTATCGCCCACGGATCTCGGCGCTCGCCCCCGTCTCCTTGTCCTTGACGACGACACCCGCGGCCCCGCTGAGGGCGCCCTGGGCCGAGGGAACGGCGTCGAGGAGTTCGAGCGCCTCGACGCCGGTGAGCAACGTCGCGCCGTACTCGACGGCGTGCTCGGCGATGAGACCGTCAAGGTTGAAGCGAGTGATGGTGTAGCCGTAGTTGGGAAAGATCGGGTGCTCGGGCCATTTCATCTCGAGTGACGCACCGAAACCGAAGCCGCGCAACCCCTGGTAGCGGTGGGCGTGCTTCGCGACGTCGGGCTCGAGCCCCATCTCGATGATCTGGTGCACCGAGCGCGGGGTGAGTCCGTCACCGCAGGTCTTCTCGCGGGGGAAGGTCTTCTTCTCGATCAGGCAGACCGACCATCCGGCCTGGGCCAACCAATACGCGCAGGCCGACCCGCTCGGTCCCGCTCCCACGATCACGACATCGAATTCGATGGGGCGGGCGGCGACTTCTTGCAGAGAGGGCATCGTGACAGATTAGGCCGTTGGTCGAGCGGTCCCGTCGCCGAGGGTGGCGTCAGGAGTGATAGAACTGAATCCGTGAACCAGTATTTACCAATACTGGGACTCCTGATTCTGGGAGCGTTGTTCGCGTCGGGATCGTTTGTTGCGTCGGCTTTGCTGGCGCCGCACAAGCGACCCACTGACGCCAAGATCGCCCCCTACGAGTGCGGGATCGTCCCTGAAGTGGAACCGCCGCAGCGCTTCCCGGTTCGTTTCTACCTCGTGGCGATGATCTTCGTGATCTTCGACATCGAAGTCGTCTTCATGTACCCCTTCGCCGTGGTCTTTCGCCAATTGGGCGGCTTCGGACTGATCGAAGTGCTCGTGTTCTCCCTCTTCGTCTTCGGCGCCCTGCTGTTCTTGGTCCGTGAGGGCGCCCTCTCGTGGGGTCCGCGCCAGCACTTGACCGTGGGAATGCCCGAACGCACCAGTTCGTCCACGATTGCGCGCATCAGCGCCGAACCCGAACAGGCGGCGTAGTGGCCCTCGAAGACCTGCAGCACAATTTCTTAACCGCGCCCATCGAGGACCTGGTGCGCTGGGCGCGCCGCGCGTCGGTGTGGCCGGCGTCCTTTGGACTCGCGTGTTGCGCTATCGAGATGATGGCTGCCGGCGGCGCCGACTTCGACCTCGCGCGCTTTGGCATGGAGGTCTTTCGCAACTCCCCGCGCCAGGCCGACCTCATGATCGTGGCCGGTCGGGTGAGCCAGAAGATGGCGCCCGTCCTGCGCCAGGTCTACGACCAGATGATGGAGCCCAAGTGGGTCATCTCGATGGGCGTGTGTGCGTCCACCGGTGGGCTCTTCAACAACTACGCCATCGTCCAGGGGGTCGACCAGATCGTGCCCGTGGACGTCTACGCCCCCGGCTGTCCCCCCAGCCCCGAGACGTTGATGCACGCCATCCTCACCCTGCACGAGCAGATCCGCACCGGTGAGATCATGAAGCGTCGTCACGAGGGTAACCCCACGCACCTGGGCCACGATGGCGGCGTCTGGACGCCCGAAGTGCCGGTGACCGTAAGGATGGGCACGCCGAAGTGATCCCCCTTCCCCCCTTGGCCCCCCCAGCCGTTCTCGTAGATGAGGCCCTCGCGTGCGACGTGGCGTGCTTCCCCACGCCCGAGCAGTACCTCGACCTCGTCGCCGCCTTCAAGGACGACGGTTTCGAGATGTGCGTGGACGTGTGCGGGGTTGACTACCTCGAGCACGCCGAGCGGGCCCTGCCCGAGGGCGTGGCGCCGACGCGCTTCGAAGTGGTGGTCAACTTGTTGTCGCTCTCCAAGAAGCAGCGCGTGCGCGTGCGCGTGCAGGCGGGTACCGAATCCCCGCGGGTCGAGAGCCTGTTCCACATCTACCCCGGCACGGAGGCTCCCGAGCGCGAGACCTTCGACATGTTCGGCATCCTCTTCGACGGCCACCCGGACTTGACGCGCATCCTCATGCCCGAGGACTGGGAGGGTCACCCGCTGCGCAAGGACTACGGCGTGGGACACGTCCCCATCCAGTTCAAGGAAGCGCCTGGTCCGCGATGAGTGACGTCACGCGCACCGCCGACCGCCCCGAACGCCTGACCGGCGAAACGTCTGAGGGTGCGCAAGAGCTCACCCGGCGCATCGACACCGCGAGCGACCAACTGGGTCGCGAAGTCGGCTCGGTCCTGCGCCTGGACGGCGTGACGCTCGACCCCCGTGAGGTCGATTACGAGCGCGACGACGACGAGACCATGATCATCAATATGGGTCCGGCGCACCCCTCGACGCACGGGGTGCTGCGACTCATGCTCGAACTCGATGGTGAGTTCGTGCTGCGAACCAAGGTCGTCATTGGTTACCTGCACACCGGCATGGAGAAGACCGGCGAGACGTTGAGTTACGTCCAGGGCGCCACCAACGTGACGCGCATGGACTATCTGTCGCCGGTCATCAACGAACTCTCGTACTCACTGACCATCGAGAAGCTGCTCGGCGTGCAGATCCCCGAGCGCGCGACGTGGATTCGCATGTTGATGAGCGAGCTCAACCGCGTCTCGTCGCACCTGGTGTGGATGGCTACCAACGGCATGGACCTCGGGTCGACCTCGATGATGATCTACGGCTTGCGCGAGCGCGAGTTGATCCTGGCCTTCTTCGAGAAGACCGCGGGGCTGCGCCTGAACCTGAATTACGTGCGCCCCGGGGGCGTGGCGGCCGACCTACCCGACGGGTGGGAGGACGATATCGAGGTCATCTGCAACACCATCGAGGAGCGCACCTACGAATACGACCAGCTCCTCACGGGCCAGCCGATCCTGCGCAACCGCCTGATCGGCGTCGGGGCGATCACTGCGGAGGAGGCGCTGGCGTTGAGCCTGACCGGACCGTTGCTGCGCTCGACCGGCGTGCCCTGGGACCTGCGCCGCTCGATGCCCTACCTCGCCTACGACCAGGTCGACTTCGACGTCATCGTCGGGACCTACGGCGACAACTTTGACCGCTACGCCATCCGACTGAACGAGATCAGGGAGTCCATCCGCATCGTGCGCCAGTGCGTGGAGAAGATGCCCGCGGGCGATTACCGCAGCCAGGACCCCAAGGTGACCCCGCCGCCGCGCGCGCGCATCGGCGAATCCATGGAGGCGCTGATCCACCACTTCAAGCTCTTCACCGAGGGCTTCCACGTCCCAGCCGGTGAGGTGTACTCCGCGGTGGAATCGCCGCGCGGCGAGATCGGGTGCTACATGGTCTCTGACGGCGGCCCCAAGCCGTACCGGATCCACGTGCGCGCCCCGAGCTTCACCAACCTGCAGGCGATGCCCCTGTTGATGCGTGGTGCGTCGGTGTCCGACGCCATCACCATGATCTCGACGGTCGACCCCGTCTTGGGAGAGGTCGACCGATGAGTCACTTTCGCGCCGACATCCGCCAACGCGCCGAGGAACTCGTCGCCCTCTACCCCCGCAGGCGCTCGGCGATGTTGCCGTTGTTGCACCTGGCCCAGGAGCAAGACGGCTACCTGAGCGACGAGGGCATCGCCGAGGTGGCCGCCCTCACCGACACGACGCCGGCGGACGTGCGCGGCACCGCGTCCTTCTACGACATGTTCCACCTCGAACCGGTGGGCAAGTACGTGGTCGGCGTGTGCACCAACATCGCCTGCCTGCTGGCCGGCGGCGAGGAACTGCTCGAGCACGCCAGTCAGACACTGCACTGCGCGGTGGGCGCCACCTCGAGCGACGGGTTGTTCACCCTCGAAGAGACGGAGTGCCTGGCCGACTGCAACCTGGCGCCGTGCGTGCAGGTGAATCACCGTTACGTGCGCACCACGACCCCGGCCACCTTCGACGCCATGGTCGAGGACCTGCGCGAGGGTCGCCTCGACCACGACGTGCCGAGCCACGGGACATTGATCCGCGTCAAACGCCAGGGCGGACTGCGCGTCTCCAAGGACGACGTGGCCACCGAGCGTGCGCAGGCCTTGGCCGAGCGCACCGCTCGCGCCGCCGTCGCCGCCGCAGCGGCCGCGGCCGTTTCCGAGGAGAGCAAGTGATGGCGGTCCTCGACGCACCACTGATTGTCTCGTCGCGCCGTGACTACGCCGACTCCTTCACACTGAGTCGCTACCTCGAGACCGGCGGCTACGAAGGACTGCGCAAGGCGCTCACGATGTTCCCCGAGGACGTCGCGGCCGAGGTGGACAAGGCGTCGCTGCTCGGACGTGGCGGCGCGGGTTTCCCCGCGGGCCGCAAGTGGTCGATGCTGCGCCGTTCGCCGATCTCCTACCTCGTCGTGAACGGTGATGAATCCGAGCCGGCCACCTTCAAGGACCACTACCTCGTCGAGCGCGATCCCCACCAGTTGGTCGAGGGCGTCATCATCGCCGCTTACGCGCTGCAGGTGAGTCAGGTGTTCATCTTCTTACGCGGGGAGTTCGCCCTCGGTCTCGAGCGCGTCCAACAAGCGCTCAACGACGCCTACGCCCACGGGGCGCTGGGCTCCAAGATCTTCGGCTCGGACTTCTCCGTCGACGTCGTCGTACACCCCGGCGCGGGTGCCTACATCTGCGGCGAGGAGACGGCGCTGCTCGAAGCCCTCGAAGGTAAGCGGGGCTTTCCGCGCATCAAGCCGCCGTTCTTCCCTGCGGTCACCGGCCTCTACGGAGAGCCCACCGTGGTCAACAATGTCGAGACCATGTCCAACCTGCCCTGGATCATCTCCAACGGTGGCGCGGCCTTCGCCGCGTTGGGCGCGGGACGTTCGACCGGCACGCGCCTGTTCGCTCTCGCGGGCAACGTGAAGAATCCTGGCGTGTTCGAACTAGAGATGGTCAAGAACACCTTTCGCGACATCATCTTCGACCCCGCCCTGGGTGGTGGACTCGCCGAGGGCCGCACCCTCAAGGCGTTCATCCCCGGTGGCGTCTCGGCCCCGTGGTTCGGTCCCGAGTTGCTCGACACGCCCCTGGGTCAAGACGAGGTCGGGGGACTGGGTTCCATGCTCGGATCGGGATCGATCGTCGTGATCGACGACGCCAGTTGCGTCGTGCGCGCGACCTGGCGCATCACCAAGTTCTTCTCGCGCGAGTCCTGTGGACAATGCACGCCGTGCCGCGAAGGTTCGGGCTGGATCGAGCGCGCGATGTACCGCCTCGAGAACGGCGGGGGCCGCATGGAGGATATCGACCTCTTGCTCGACCTGTGCGACAACATAGCCCCGGGTCTGACCTGGCCGCCCCAGCAGACCACCATCTGCGTACTGGGTCCGTCCATCCCGTCATCGGTCCACTCCGCAATCAGCATGTTCCGCGATGACTTCGTGGCCCACGTGAACTACGGAGGTTGTCCCCATGACTGACGTCATCCGCACCAACGTCAACATCACCGTCGACGGCCGTCCAGTCCAAGCGCAGCCCGGTGAACTCCTGATCGAGGCCGCGGAGCGCGCGGGTTCCTATATCCCACGCTTCTGCTATCACCCGCGCATGGAGCCCGTGGGCGTGTGCCGCATGTGCCTCGTCGAGGTGGAGGGACCACGTGGCGCGACGCTGCAGCCGGCGTGCTATCTCAAGGTCTCCGAGGGCATGAGCGTCACCACCGACTCCGACAAGGTGAAGAAGGCCCAAGACGGCGTCCTTGAGTTCCTCCTCGCCAACCACCCCCTCGATTGCCCCGTGTGCGACAAGGGCGGTGAGTGTCCTCTCCAGGACCAGACGTTGGCGCACGGGTCGGGCGAGACCCGCTTCGCCGAGGAGAAGCGCCACTTCGTCAAGCCCATCGAAATCGGCGCGCTCGTGTTGCTCGACCGCGAGCGCTGCATCCAGTGCGCGCGCTGCACTCGCTTCGCCAGTGACGTTGCCGGCGATGCCCAGATCGCCTTCGCCGGACGCGGTGACCTCATCGAAGTCGCCACGTCGCCGACGCAGCCCTTCGACTCCGTCTTCTCGGGCAACACCGTGCAGATCTGTCCGGTGGGCGCATTGACCGCCAAGCCCTACCGCTTCAGCGCACGTCCCTGGGACCTCGAGCAGGTCGAGAGCACCTGCACCACCTGCGCGGTGGGATGTCGAGTGGCGGTCCAGTCCTCGGGCAATCGATTGACCCGCGTGCTCGGGGTGGACTCCGAACCGGTCAATCACGGCTGGCTCTGTGACAAGGGGCGCTTCACCCTCGATTCGATCGACGCCCACGAAGACGCGACGGACGTGCTCTCGGCCGCGACGCGTATCACCGAGCCCCTGGTGCGCCGCAATGGCGAGCTCACCGCCGTCTCGTGGGGCGTGGCCCTGGCCGAAGCCGCGCGGCTGTTGCACGAGGCGGGCGACGCCGACGCCATTGGTTCGATCGGTGGCGCGGCACTGACCAACGAGGGAGCCTTCGCCTGGGAGCGCTTCTTGCGCGGGGCGATCGGTTCTGAGCACCTCGACGCGCAGTTCGACGACGGACTCGACCCGGTGTTGCTGCAGGCCCTTCCCCTCGCCACCATCGACGACGCCGCGAACGCGCCCGTCGTCCTCACCTTGACCGGTGATCTTCGCCAGGAACTCCCGGTGTTGTTCCTTCGCCTGCGCGAGAGCTTCGCCCAGAAGCACCGCACCTTGATCGAGCTCTCGAGCGCGCCCAGTGCGCTGCGCTCACTCGCACGCCACGTGCTCAGCGTGCGACCCGGCGAGACGCCGTCGATCGCTCACGCCCTCATCAGTGGACACCTGCCGGTGGGCACCCTAGTCAGCGACGCCGAACTCGACCAGGTACGTTCTCTCCTCGGCGACGGATCAGGTGTCGTCATTGTCGTGGGTCGCGCCAACCTGGCCGAGGACCAGCGACTCGTCGATGAGGCGATCGCCACTCTCGCCCAGGGACTGCCGCAGGCCCGATTCCTCGTGACGCTGCGCCGTTCGAACGTGCGCGGAGCCCTCGACATGGGGCTGGGTCCTCGCCTGCGACCGGGACGTGGCGTCGACGCCGCCGCCACGGGCCGCGACACGCACGCGCAGTTGTCGGCCATGGCCCAGGGCGTCCAGCGCGCCACGGTGCTGTTGGGTGGCTCGCTGCTGGGCAACGTCGTCGATCAAGAACTCGCCAGCGCCGCGCTGACGGCGTCGAGTGTCATCGCGGTCACCGGACACGGCGGGGCGACCCTCGCCTTCGCCGACGTCGTGCTGCCCGCCAGCGTCCAGCACGAGCGCGTCGGCACGGTCACCAACCTCGAGGGCCGCGTGACGGCCGTCGCACCCAAGATCGGTGCGCCGGGTTCGGCGTGGCCCGACGTCGCCATCGCGTCGGAGCTCGCGCTCGCGTGGGGCCAGGACCTCGGGCTCGGCTCGGTCGAACTCTGCGCCCAGGCCATCGAGGAGACCACCGGATACGCGGCGTTGTCGGTCCTACAGGACCAGGCCTTCGACGGTGCCGTGATGGGACTCGCGGTCACGCCCGTCGCGCGTCACGCCATGGACCCCATGGCCTTCCCGGGCATTCGCTCGACCAAGACCGCTGGACTCGGTGAATCGAGCGGCACCACCACGCTGCTCGACTCGTCCACCACCGCCTCGACCTCGGTAGCGACGTTCGCCGACGTGCATCTGACCAGGGTGGACGTGCCCCTCGCCGACGCCTACGCGTTGCGACTCGTACTGTCGCGACGTCTCTACGACCGCGGCGTCGCCATGCAGGGTTCGCCCGCGCTGGCCGAGCTCGTGGAGCCGACCACGTTGCTCGTGCACCCCTCCGACCTCGACCACCTCGGCCTCGCGAGTGGCGCGCGCGTGCAGGTGCGCGCCGCGGGCGGCGACTTCGAGATCGGTGTCGTCACCGACGAGACCGTCGTGCGCGGTACGTGCGTGGCTCCGCTGGGGACTCTTGACGAGACCGGCGCCAACGTCATCGCGTCGTTGCTCGACTCCTCGAGCCCGGTCACGCAACTGCGACTGGAGACGAGATGAACCTCGCGACGGTCGACCCGCTCTTCAGCGATGGCATGCACGTCACCATCGCGATCTTGATCATCGTCGCCGTCAAAGTCGTCGTCGGCTTCGCGGTGATCATGGGCGCGGTGACGCTGATGATCTGGTTCGAGCGCAAGGCCATCTCGGACATGCAGAGTCGCATCGGACCCCAGCGCTGGGGTCCCTTCGGAGTCCTCCAGACCCTCGCGGACGGCATCAAACTCTTCTTCAAGGAAGATCTCGTGCCCGCCGAGGCGGACCGCTTCGTCTTCAAGTTGGCGCCCTACCTCGTGTTGGTGCCAGCGCTGATCACGTTCTCGATCATCCCCCTGGGCGGGACGGTGATTGTCGCCGGACACGTCATCCAACTGCAGATCGCCAATCCGCCGATGGGCATCTTGTTGATGCTCGCCATGTCGGGCATCTCGGTCTATGGCATCATGCTCGCGGGCTGGGCCTCGGGTTCGAAGTATCCGCTCCTCTCCTCGGTGCGCGCGAGCGCCCAGATGATCTCCTACGAGGCCGCGCTAGGCATGACCATCGTGACGGTGGCGCTGGTCACCGGCTCGCTGTCCACCCACGACATCGTCACCAGCCAGGGCGGCGGCATCTGGCACTGGAACTTGATCCGCCTGGGCTTCGTGCCCTTCATCGTCTTCGTGATCGCGATCACCGCCGAATTGGGGCGCCCGCCCTTCGACGTCGTCGAGGCCGAGAGCGAACTGGTCGGCGGGTACCACACCGAGTACTCGTCGCTGCGATTCGCACTGTTCTTCTTGGCCGAGTTCATGAACACCCTGACGATGTCGGCGCTCATCGTCACGTTGTTCCTCGGTGGGCCCGCGGGCTACGTGCCCAACATCCCGCACCTGCGCTGGATCTTCCCGATCCTCTGGTTCCTCGTCAAGACCACCGGTTTCGCCTTCACCTACATCTGGTTTCGCGCGGCCCTGCCGCGCTTTCGCTACGACCAGGTCATGGAGTTGGGCTGGAAGCGACTCATCCCGCTCTCGTTGGGTTGGATGCTGGTCGTGGCGGGCTTCTTGATCAAGCCGGCCGACGGCTTCGCCATGGCCGCCGCGGTGATCCTGGCTTGGACGTTGCTCAGCCGGGCCTTCGAGCTGGGCGAGGAACGCGGCAGTGGTCCAGGTGCGTTGATCCCCGCGGTGGGTGAACGACCATTGCCCGGTGAGGTCATCCGCGCGGTGAGCGATGCGCTTGACGACATGGACGACGATGGCGAGGGGGAGTGATGGCCGGTTGGACTGACTTCTTCGGTGGCTTCAAGTTGACGCTCGCGCACATTGGCAAGCCTCGGGTGACGAACTCGTATCCCAAGGTCAAGCGACCCAAGCAGCCGCGCCAGCACGGGCGCCACGTCTTGAATCGCTACGAGGACGGCATGGAGAAGTGCATCGGCTGTGAGTTGTGCGCTGGCGTGTGCCCGGTGAATTGTATTTACGTGCGCGGACTCGACAACCCGGCCGACCACCCCGTCTCGCCGGGCGAGCGCTACGGCTACATCTACGAGATCAACTACCTGCGTTGCATCCACTGCGACCTGTGCGTCGAGGCGTGCCCCACCCAGGCGATCACCGAGTCCAAGATGTTCGAGTTCTCCTTCACCAACCGTGCTGACGCGATCTACACCAAGAAGCAGTTGCTGGTCGACGACGCGG
>Ga0302279_10001726_pt1 | contig 30476 bp, 29 predicted proteins | sample III_Bog_N3_3_FD_194541 | JGI IMG/M metagenome (GOLD analysis project Ga0302279, IMG submission 194541) | Peat permafrost microbial communities from Stordalen Mire near Abisko, Sweden - III_Bog_N3_3 | ecosystem: Environmental > Terrestrial > Soil > Wetlands > Peat | place: Sweden: Abisko... | reverse complement strand
CATTCGCCGGGATGAGCGGATTTTTTGATGTCTGACCACCTTCGCGCCCATGACGCCGCCCTTGAACGCCTGCGCGGCCTGCACCCGATCAAGATCGATCTGTCGCTGGACCGCATCGCGCGCCTGCTCGAGACCCTCGGCCGACCGCAGGACCGCCTGCCGCCGACGATCCATGTGGCGGGGACCAACGGGAAGGGCTCGACCTCCGCCTTCATCCGCGCCATCGGCGAGGCCGCGGGGCTGCGCGTGCATGTGCTGACCTCGCCGCATCTGGTGCGGTTTGTCGAGCGCATCCGGCTGGCCGGGACGCTGATCACCGAGGCGCATCTGGCCGACATCCTGGCGCGGGTCGAGGCGGCCAATGCGGGCCAATCCATCACCTTCTTCGAGATCGTCACGGCCGCCGCCTTCCTCGCCTTCACCGAGACCCCGGCCGATCTGCTGGTGCTGGAGGTGGGCCTGGGCGGCCGGTTTGACGCCACCAATGTGATCGCGGCGCCGGCCGTCAGCGTGATCTGCCCGGTGGACTACGACCACAAGGAGTTCCTGGGCGAGGACCTGGCGGGCATAGCGGGCGAGAAGGCCGGGATCATCAAACGCGGGAGACCTGTGGTGTCTGCGCGCCAGGCCGAGGCCGCCGAGGCCGTGATCGAGCGACAGGCCCTGGCGCTGGCCGCGCCGCTGAGCCGGATGGGGATGGACTTCGACGCGTGGCTTGAGGGCGGGCGGTTGATCTTCCAGCAACAGGCCGGGCTGATGGACCTGCCCGCGCCGTCGCTGATCGGGGCGCATCAGGTCGACAACGCGGGCCTGGCCATCGCCGCGGCCCTGGCCCTGGACGATCCGCGCATCGGTGAGGACGCCATCGCGCGCGGCGTCGCCTCGGCCGATTGGCCCGCGCGGATGCAGCGGCTGACGCTCGGCCCCTATGGCAAGGCGGCGATCGACTGTGGCGCGGACCTGTGGCTGGACGGCGGGCACAATCCCCACGGCGCCCGCGCCATCGCCCGCGCGCTCAAGGACTTGGCCCGTGACGGCCGCCCGGTGACACTGATCGCCGGAACCTTGGCCAACAAGGATGCGGACGGCTTTTTCGCCGCGCTCGCAGAGCCGGGCGTGGTGTCGCGGGTCATCGCCGTGACCTTCGACGCGGAAGCCGCCGCGCCCGCCGCGCGCACGGCTGAGGCGGCTGGGAGGGCGGGCCTTAGGGCGGAAGTCGCGTCCTCGATCCCCGAGGCCGTTGATCGAGCCCTGCAGGGCCCGTCGCCGCACGTGCTGATCTGCGGATCGCTCTATCTGGCCGGCGAGGTCCTGGCGGCCAGCGAAGAGACCTGGCCCGCCTAGGCCTCCCGCCGCGCGCGATTGATGATCCTGAAAAGCGTCGTTGGTTGAATGGCCGCGACCGACTCGTTAGACATGCGCCCCCGTTGTCGGGCTTTTAGGTAGAGTTTCATGGCCTCGGACGAAACAGCCAATAGCCTGGACGAACTGCTTGATACTCCCAAATTGGCGGTCGCTCTGGAAAGCGACCGATTCAAACAGGTTCTTGATCAGGTCCCCATCGCGGTGGCCGTGTCTGAACTCAATCCCAGCGAAAAGGTGGTTTACGCGAATCCGGAATTCGAGCGCCTCTCCGGCCGGATGAACGCCACGGTGCTTGGCAAGAACTGGGAAGGCCTGCCGGGCGAGGCGGCGCCGGCGCGTGAACTGAAATCCCTTAGCGAAGCGATCACCCAAGGAACCGATTATCTCGGCGCCTTTTCCATCCCGCATGGCGGCGCGGGCATGATTGTGGATGCGTGGTCCAATATTATCGAAGACGACCAAGGCAATCCGGCCTTCCGGCTCGTGGCCCTCGTCCCAGCCGCCGCGGGCGAAGGCAAGATTCTCGACGAACTCGAGGAGCAGGTTCGCGAGAAAGACGTCCAACTGCAGGAACTGCAGCATCGGGTGAAGAATAACCTTCAGATGATCACCGCGCTGATCCGTATCGAGGCGCGCGGCGTCTCGGATCGGTCCACCGGGGAGGGCTTCGATCGGCTGGCCGGCCGGATCGAGGCGCTGGGGCTGTTATACCGCGCCTTGGGCGGCTCCAAGGTTGATGGCGTCGTCGATCTCGGAATCTATCTGAGCGAAATCGCGTCCGCTGTCATGCGCGCCCATGCCGTCGAAGGCATCCATCTGGATCTTCAGGTGGACACTTGGCTCGTGTCGCTCGACGTGGCGATGCCCGCCGGTCTGGTGGTCAATGAGCTGCTGACCAATACCCTGAAACACGCCTTCATGGGTCGCGACGGCGGCGTCGTAACCTTGCACAGCACGACGGACGCCACGGGCGGATGCCGGGTCCTGGTTTCCGACGACGGCATCGGTCTGCCCGAGGGTTACGCCTGGCCCAAACCGGGCAAGCTTTCCGCCTTGATTGTCCGCTCGCTCCTGCAAAACGCGGGCGCTCAAATTGATGTGACGTCGGCGCCCGGGCGCGGCATGCAGGTCGAGATCATGTTTCGTTGCGCGGAAGCCGCCCGCCGTCCCTGATTGACGACGATCCGGCGCAAGACGCACGCTGGCGGCCCAGTGCGATCTCGTTATCCTCGAGCGCTAAGGTCGGGCTGAGGATAACCCATCGAAACTCAGCTTCCCGCGCGCGACCGGAACGGGTCGGCCGGATAGACGCCCAGGATTTCCAGGCGCTCGCAGAAAAAGCCCAGTTCCTCCAGGGCCAGGGCCAGGCCCCGGTCCTCGGGCCGGCCGTCGACCTCGGCGTAGAACAGCGTCGCGGTGAAGCTGCCGTTCTCCATGTAGCTTTCCAGTTTGGTCATGTTGACGCTGTTGGTGGCGAAGCCGCCCAAGGCCTTGTAGAGGGCCGCCGGCACGTTGCGCACGCGGAACACGAAGCTGGTGATGCACTTGTCGGTGAAGGGCGGCGGCGGCGGATTGGGATCGGCCGTCATCACCAGAAACCGCGTGGTGTTGGTGTGCTCGTCCTCGACGTTGCGCTGCAGGATGTCCAGGCCATAGAGCTCCGCCGCCAGGGCCGGCGCGATGGCGGCGCGGTGCGGGTCGGGGTGTTCGGCCAGGGCCTTGGCCGCGCCGGCCGTGTCGCCGAAGGGCTCGGTGCGCACCTTCAGCTTGCGCAGCGCCTTGCGGCATTGGCCGAGCGCCACGGGCATGCTCTGCACCACCTGCACATCGGCCAACTTCACCCCCCGGTTGGCCATGATGTGGAAACGGATCGGCTTGAACCGCTCGCCGATGATCTTCAGCCCCGAGGCGGGCAAGAGGTGATGGACATCGGCCACCCGGCCCACCAGCGAATTCTCCACTGGAATCATGCCGAGCTTGCAGGCGCCGCCCTTTACCGCCTCGAAGGCGTCCTCGAAGGTCGGATAGGGCTGGGGCTCCATATCGGGGAAATAGTCGCGGCAGGCCTCGTGGCTGTTGGCCCCAGGTTCGCCCTGAAAGGCGATCTTGTCCTTGGCGCTCATGGGGCCTCCGCCGCGGCGCGGGCGCGCGCCAGATCGTCCGGGGTATCCACCGAGATGGGCGGTTTGTCGATCCGGGCGGCCCATATCTGGAGCCCAAGCTCCAGGGCGCGCAGCTGCTCCAGCTTCTCGCGTTGCTCCAGGGGCGACGGCGGCGCGGCGTTGAAACGTTCCAGCGCCTCGCGTCGATAGCCGTAGATTCCCACGTGGCGCCAGATCGGCCCGGGGCCGTGCAGCGTCGAGCGGGTGAAGTAGAGCGCGCGGCCCGCATCGGCGCCAGGCGCCAGGGCCAGCACCGCCTTGACCACGTCGGCGTTGGTCCGGTCCGCCTCGGAATCCTCCGGCGCCACGACAGTGGCGATGTCGCAGGCCGCCTCGCGCGCCAGCAGCCCGGCGCAGGCGCTCAGCACCTGGGCCTGAACGAACGGCATGTCCCCCTGCAGATTGATCACCGCGTCGTGGCGCCCTTTTGGATCGAGCTCTGCGAGGGCGGCGAGGATGCGGTCCGATCCGGAGGGCAGGGCCGGATCGGTCAGAACGGCCTGGCCGCCCGCCGCGCGCACGGCTTGCGCGATCTCCTCATCGCCAGCCGCTACAGCCACCGGTCCCACGTTCGCCGCTTGGGCCGCGCGCAGCACGCGCACGATCATCGGCAGCCCGGCAATGTCGGCCAAGGGCTTGCCGGGCAGGCGGGAGGCCGCCATTCGCGCGGGGATGATGACGATCGGATTCATGGGACTAGGGTGAGCGGATTTGCGGCGAATCGCCTCGGATGATCGCTATAGCTTCGCATAGTCAGTGCAATTCCCGCGCGCCTCGGCCTTTCAGGGCGCATGGCCGGGTTGCGCGAGGGCCGGTAGCGTGTAAGACAGCCCAAAGCAAGGACGGGGCGTGGGAATCCCTCGTGATTCCCCCTGGGGTCGGGAAACCGGCGCCAGTTTCTGAAGAGGGCCGGCGGGCGCAGATGAGCGATCTCACATTCAATAAGATAGCCGGCGCGGTTTTGGCGACGGCCCTGGCCGCGGTAGGCCTCGAAGAACTGTCAGCCATTGTCTATCAGTCGCAGCCGGCCGCGAAGCCGGGTTACGCCGTGCAGGTCCAAACCGAGCAAGCTGGCGGCGGTCCGGCCGCCGCGCCCGAGCTGCCGCCCGACTGGGGCACGGTGCTGCCCACCGCCGACATCGTCGCGGGCAAGACCACCACCGCCGTCTGCCAGACCTGCCACAACTTCGACAAGGGCGGCCCTAACATGACCGGCCCGAACCTGTACGGCGTGGTCGGCCGCAAGCCGGGCACCCACGCGGGCTTCTCCTATTCGCCCGGCATGGTGGCCATGGGCGAGAAGATCGGCGCCTGGAGCTACGACGACCTGAACACATTCCTGAGCGGTCCTCAGGCCTATGTTCAAGGCACCAAGATGACCTTCACCGGTCTGAAGAAGCAGGATCAGCGGATCAACGTCATTGCCTATCTGCGGACGCTGAACGATTCGCCGCCGCCGATCCCGGCGCCCAAGCCCGCCGCGGCGCCGGCCGCCGCCGCTCCAGCCGCCGCACCGGCCACCGATGCGGCCAAGGCGCCCGCCGCCACAGCGGCGGCTCCTGCTGCCGCGGCTCCCGCCGCGCCCGCGGCCAAGCCCTAAGCCGGCCGCCGGAACGCGCTCGCCGATCCGATGCGCGCCAGCGCGTCGGCCAGGGGCTCGATGCTCACCTGCATGTGCAGGGCGTTGGCGTGGATCATCCGCGCGTGGTCCAGCATCATGCCGACGTGGCCGCGCCAGAACACCAGATCGCCGCGCCGAAGATTGCCTGGCTCCACCGGCGTCCCGAGCGCGGCCTGCTGATCTGAATCGCGCGGACAGCCCTGGCCGCAGGCATACAGCGCCTGTTGGATCAGGCCAGAACAATCCAGTCCCAGACTCTCGCGCCCGCCCCACTGATAGGGCGCGCCCAGGAACCATTCGGCCACGGCCGCCGGATCGGTCTCGAACACCCCGATGGGCGAGAGCTGGCTGGCGGCGATCCAGCCGGCGCCCTCGGCCTTGGCGAAGCGGCCCTCCTCCGCTTCGACGCAGACAAGCGCGTTGAGACTGAAGAGCCCGACGGGCGCGGATTTGATGTCCGGCTTTGAGAAGCCGTAGGCGCGCAGGGCCGAAACCCGGTGCGTGGGCCAGACGGCGCCCTCGGCCAGGTCGTTTGTGGACACAAAGCCGACATAGCCGTCCCGCCGCGCCTGACCCCAGGCCCAGCCGTCCGTCGCCTCCAACACGTCGAATCCCTCGCCGAACAACAGCTGGTCGAGCTGTTCGGAGGCGGGCTCTGGCGCGCGGCGCAGGGCGGCGCTGGGCGCTATGCAGCGGTGGGCGACGGTCGGGGCGTAGGCTTTAGCGCGCACCAAGCCCTGCAGGTCGGCGCAGGCGAGGTCGGGACGCGCCAGGGTCAGCCGCGCATCGCTCATCCGTAACGGTCCCCGAGCAGGCGGAACAGGGCGCGGATGGTCTGGGCCTCGCCGCCCACCGGCCAGCCCGGCCGCCCTTTTGGATTCCAGGCATAGATGTCCAGATGCAGCCATGCGCCCGGCGGGGCGAACCGCTGAAGAAACAGGGCGGCGGTGATCGATCCGGCCTGGGCCCAGGCGTCAGGATCGTTTTTGATGTCGGCGATGTCGCTGTCCACCGCCGACGCGTAGCCGCGCCAAAGGGGCAGTCGCCACAGGCCGTCGCCGCAGGCCTCGGCCGCGTCAAACACTTCGCGCGCCAAGGCCTCGTCGTCCGTGAAAAACGGCGGCGCCTGGGGCCCCAGCGCCGCGCGCGCGGCTCCGGTCAGGGTCGCCAGATCGATGGTCAGATCGGGCCCGAGCTCGGCGGCGCGGGCCAGGGCGTCGGCCAGGATCAGCCGGCCCTCCGCGTCTGTGTTGCCCACCTCGATGCTCAGCCCCTTGCGCGAGGCGATCACGTCGCCGGGGCGCATGGCGTCGCCGGATATGGCGTTCTCGGCCACGGGGATCAGCACCACGAGCTTCAGCTTCAGTCCGGCCGCCATCACCATGCGGCCGAGCGCCAGCGCGTGAGCGGCGCCGCCCATGTCCTTCTTCATCAGGCCCATGCCGGCCGAGGGCTTGATGTCCAGACCCCCGGTGTCGAACACCACGCCCTTGCCCACCAAGGCCACCAGCGGCGCGGCGGGATCGCCCCCCGAGCCGTCCCAGGTCAACTCAATCATGCGCGGCGCGCGGTGCGGGGCGGCCGCGCGGCCCACCGCGTGAACGGCCGGATAGCCGGCGGTCAGGAGCCCCTCGCCCACGATCACGCTCATCGCGGCGCCGAAGGCCTCGGCGATTTCCGCGGCGATGGTCTCGATCTGCAGGGGGCCCAGGTCGTTGGCCGGAGTATTGATCATGTCGCGCGCCAGGGCGCAGGCGTGGGCTATGGCTCGCGCGCGATCGAGGTTCGCCCCTTCGGGCGCCACCAGCCGCGCGCGGGCGCCGTCACGAGAGGATTTGTAGCGGTCGAAGCGGTAGGACCCCAGGGCGAAGGCCGTGGCGATCTCGGTCCGGTCCAGCGCATCAGGCGCCTCCGCCAGGACGTAGTCGCCGGCGGGAAGCAGGGCCGGCAGGGCACGGAGAGCCTGGGCGCCCCAGCCGGGCGCGGCGGCGTCCTCCCCCGACAGTACGAACACAGCCTGCTCCAGCCTGCCATCCGCGCCGCCGACCTTGAGCATCTGGCCGGCCTTGGCGGTAAAGCCGCTGAGGCTCGCGGCGGCCTTGACCGGAGCGGCCGCAGCCTCAAGCCAGGCGGCGGCCTCTGTGCCGGATAGCACCCGTAGCGGAACCGGCGCATCGGCCTTGTTGGCGGTGATCAGCACTTCGGACATGGACCAGCCTCAAGCCTTTGGGCGATGGTAAGACTTCGTCAAGCTTAACGCTTCGTTGAGGCGAGCGCGCCATCCTGATCGCGGTCGCCTTTGGGAGCGCCTTTTCATGTGTCGCAAGCTTACCCTCGCCGCAACCGCCCTGACGCCGGTTCTCGCCATTGTGCTGATCGCAGCAGGGCCAGCCTGGGCCGACCAGCCGGCCAAGGCCGCACCTACCGCCGCCGCGCCGAGCCAGCAGACCCCGCCATCCTCCAAGCCCGCCAGCCCCGCCGAGCGGGCGGCGGCCGACCGAATGGAGCCCTTGGCTCGCGCTACATTCTGGGCGGGAGAGTTCAGCAAGAACCCGGCCGACACCGTCGCCGGGGTAAAACTGGCCCTGGCCCTTCGCCAGCTCGGCCGCGATCAGGAAGCCTACAACACCGTCCAACAGGTGCTGGCCCTGCAGCCGGACAATGTGGAAGCACTACTGGAATCCGCCCGCGACGCCATCGCCGGCAATCAGGGCTTCTTCGCCATCGCCCCGGCGCAGAGGATCGCGCAGCTGAGGCCGAAGGACTGGCGCGCGGCGTCGCTGCTGGGCGTGGCCTATGAACAGACCCGCCAACCCGATTTGGCCTTGGCCGCACACAAGCAGGCTTTGGCCCTGGCGCCCGACAACCCGGCGACGCTGTGCAACCTGGGCATGTTCTACGCCTCCCAAGGCGACACCGCTCAGGCCGAGAGCCTGCTGCGCAAGGCCGCCGCCCAGCCCGCCGCCACCGTCCAGGTGCGCCAGGACCTGGCCCTGATCCTCGGACTGAAGGGCGACCTGGCGGAATCCGAACGCCTGCAGCGCCAGGATCTGCCGCCGGACCTGGCGGACGCAAACATGGCCTATCTGAAGGCCGCGACTCGGCCCGTCCCGGTCGCCGCGCCGGCGCCTAGCCCCGTGGCGGCGAGCGAACCCAAGGACCGGAGCTGGAGCGCCGTGGCCAAAGCCGAGGCGCAGGCGCAGGACTAGGACGGAGCCGCTATTCACCTGTTCGTCGGCATGTCTTGCTCCAGGACCCACGCCAGCCTCAGCCCCGCCAGCCGCAGTTGTTTGCCCGCGACTTCCTTGACGTCGGCGGGGTAGCTGTCGGGCAAGAGGTAATACGGACGGGGCGTGCTCTGCCCTGGAGGAACATATGTCCCCTCCGCTCGGCTGGGCAGGGCGTAGGCGGTGACTTTCGCCACGCGCCAAGCCTCCGCCGCCCAATCCGAGGGCCGCCCGGATCTGGCCAGCGAGACCTCCGCCGGCGTGATGAGGCTGTAAAGCTTGGCCGCCGCGACATCGGCGTTGGCGCCCCAGGCCGCGACCGAGTCGTCATTCCAAACAGCGCGGAGGGATTCAGGGGTCTTAAGGCCTGCCCAGATCACCCCGGTATTGGCGCCGCCCTGGTCATTGCCCCGTTCAGCGCTGTGCAGCGGCTGATGCAAGTCCCCGACAAAATGCAGCAAGAACTTCAGCGCCAAGACGCGTTCCGCCGCCGATGTCGCCGGACTGGACAGTTCGTCTTCGAACTGGACGATCTTGTCGACCACGCAGTCTGTTGGATCGCCCAGCGAAGCCGGCCGTCCCGCCGGGAGCTGGGGGTAATTGGAGCACGCCGTCTTCTCGTCAGGCGCAGGGTCGGCGACATTGATGTTGATGTAGTGCCAGTTGTGGGTCTGGCCGTAGTTCACCTTGGTGGTGTCGCGGTCGGAGTCGCGAAACTTATCCGCCCAAATCGCCTCGGCGCCGATGTCATGCGCCGTGAGTTTGCTGGCGTCCGACGCCAGCAGCGCCTCTACCCGGCTGAGAGTCGCGGGGCTATTGGCCGCCAAATAGGTCTTGGCGATGATGGCCACGACTTCGTGGCCTTCATCGCTCCAAGCCAAGGCCCGACCCGCCGACAGGCAAGCGAGCATTAGCGCGCCCGCGCCGGCTAATAATCGACCGTACGCCATCGTCCCCTCCCTCATTGTGTTGGCAGGCTAGCACGATCCGGTCTGGCTTGAGGGCGATCCCACGAGGTCAGCGATACCGCCCTTCAGCCGCCGCCAAACCGATGCTACGCTTCCCCGCCGAGGAGGACCCCTTCATGGAACGCAAGTCGATACCCGCCGAGGCGGTGGAGCTGTACACCCAATTCATTCACGGCGAGATCAGCCGCCGCGCCTTTGTCGACGGGCTGAAGCGGTTCGCCGTCGCCGGCCTGACCACGGGCGCCCTGATCGACGCCCTGATGCCGAACTACGCGGCGGCGCAGCAGGTGCGCAAGGACGACGAGCGGATCGAGGGGAGCTATCAGACCGTGCCCTCGCCGGACGGCAATGGGTCAATCCGCGGCTATTTCGTCCGGCCCGCCAGCGCCGACACCCGCGAGGCGACGCCGGCGAAACTGCCGGGGGTGATCATCATTCACGAAAACCGTGGGCTCAATCCGCACACCGAGGACGTGGCGCGGCGCTTCGCCCTGGAGAACTTCATGGCCTTCGCGCCCGACGCGCTGGCCTCGGTGGGCGGGTATCCAGGCGACGACTACAAGGGCGGGCTGCTGTTCGCCAAGATCGACAAGGCCAAGCTGATGCAGGACTTCGTGGCGGCCGCGCGCTGGCTCAAGGCCCACCCGGACTGCACGGGGCAAATCTGCGCGACGGGCTTTTGCTATGGCGGGGGGGTGGCCAACACCCTGGCGGTGCTGTTGGGATCCGACATCGCCGCGGTCGCGCCCTTTTATGGCGCGGCGAACAAACCCGAGGACGTGCCGAAGATCAAGGCGGCCATGCTCATCAACCATGGCGCGCTCGACAAGGGGGCCGTGGCGGGGTGGCCCGCGCAGGAGGCGGCGCTGAAGGCCAACCACATTCGATACGAGGGCCACATCTGGCCCAATTCGGTTCATGGCTTCTTCAACGACGCCACGCCGGAACGCTACAACAAGATCACCGCGCCCCAGGCCTGGGCGCGTACAATCGAGTGGTTCAACCAATATGGGCGCGACGGAGCGGCCTGAGACGAGCCGGTCGGGAGCAACCCCTAAGGGTGGGCGTGCTTGAGTGTGTCGGTCACGCGGATGATGGCGGGGCCGATGATCACCAGGAACAGCACCGGCAGGAAAAAGATGATCATGGGCACGGTCAGCTTGGCCGGCAGGGCCGCGGCCTTTTTTTCAGCCGCCGCCATGCGCAGCTCCCGGTTCTCCTTGGACATGATGCGCAGGGCGCCGCCCAGCGGCGTGCCATAGCGCTCGGCCTGGATCATGGCCGTGGCCACCGACTTGATGCCCGGGTAGTTCACGCGTCGGGCCAGGCCCTCATAGGCGTGGCGCCGCTCGGGCAGGTAGGACAGCTCGGCCACCAGCAAGGACATTTCCTCGGCCAGTTCGATGGAGCTGGAGCCGACCTCCTGGCTGACCTTCTGGATGGCTGATTCGATCGACATGCCCGATTCCACGCAGATCAGCAGCAGGTCCAGCGCGTCGGGGAACACCGCGACGATGCTCTGGCGCCGCTTGGTGGCCAGGTTGGTGATGTAGAGATTGGGCGCATAGAAGCCCAGGCCGAAGCCGAGGAAGGACAGGGCCAGGCGCAGGTTGGTCGGCAGGCCGAAATCCTTGACGAAGAACAGGTAGAAGGCGAACAGGAGTAACGCCACGAAGGGCATGACGAAGCGGAAGAAATAGAAGGTCGTCACCGGCTTGGGCCCGCGGAACCCCGCCTCCGCCAGCCGGTCCACCACCTTGGGGTCTTCCAGCAGCTTGGATAGCTGCAGACGTTCGACCACCTTCTTGTACATGCCCTCGTCGGTCTGGCGCAGGGAGGGGTTCTCCTTGGTCATGGCCTGGCGCGAACGCCGACGCAGCTCCTCGCGGCGGTTGGCCACCGACTTCAGCCGCACCTCCAGGGTGTCCCGCTTGAGGAAGGGCGCGGCCAGGGTGACCATGGTCGCGAAGGCCAGGGCGGCCACGCCGACGGTCAGGATGTTGGAGGGGTCTTCCGCCAGATCGATCAGACTCATGACGGCCTCAGATCTTGAAGTTGATCATTTTGCGCATCACCAAGATGCCCATGACCATCAGCAGCACAGCGACGCCGAGCATCATATGGCCGCGCGGGTCAGTGAACATGATGTTCAAATAATGCGGGCTGGTGATTGTGATCAGCAGCATGACGAGGGGTGGCAGGGCGCCGATGATGAAGGCCGAGGCCACCGCCTCGCCCGACAGCGCCTTGACCTTCTCGCGCATAAGTCGTCGGCCGCGGATCACCGCCGACAGATTGGCCAGCGCCTCGCCCAGATTGCCGCCGGACTTCTGCTGAATGTTAAGCACGATGGAGAAGAACCGCATCTCCGGCGTGGGCATGCGCTCGCAAATCTTGTCCAGCGCCTGATCCAGGGGCATGCCCATGCCGATGTTCTCCACCAAGCGGCGGAATTCGCCGGCCAGGGGTTCGGGCGATTCCCGGCCGATCACCTTGAGGCAGTCGTGCAGGGGCAGGCCCGAACGGATCCCGCGCACGATGATGTCGGTGGCGTCCGCGAAGGCCAGGACGAACTTGGCGCGCCGCCGCGTGGCCAGCACGCCCAGAAACCAGAAGGGGATCCCCGCGCCGCCCACGAAACCGATCAGCACGACCAGATAGAGCGGCTGATGCAGGGTCAGCGCCATGGCCATGCACACCAGGCCGAACCCCGCCGCGCCGATGCAGAAGGCCTGGACGGTGACGTTCAGTCCGGCCTGGTGCAGACGGTTGGTGAGGTTGAAAGCCGCGGCTCGCTGCCGTTTCTCGTTTTCCTTCAGGGAACGGACGATCTGCTTGCGCCGCTGCGAGGCGTCCATCTGGCTGGTGCGCGCGGCGATGCGCTGCGCCTTCTCGGTGCGTCCGCGCGGGGCGGTGATGGCCTGGGCGCGCTTGGCGGCGCGCTGACTGGAAGCGGATGAACCGGCTAGGACGAAGCCCACGCTGGCGATGGCGACGAAGGCAAGCGCGGCGACGAGCATCAACAGCATGACCGCTACTCCGCCGCGTCGAGGGCTTCGGCCAGCTCGCGCTCCAGGCCAAAATAACGGGCGCGGTCCCAGAATCGGGGCCGCGCGATACCAGTGGATCGATGCTTGCCCGCCACCCGGCCTTCGGCGTCCTCACCAGTGATCTCGTAGACAAACAGGTCCTGGGTGATGATCACATCGCCTTCCAGCCCGACCACCTCGGTGATGTGGGTGATGCGGCGCGAGCCGTCGCGCAGGCGGGCGGCCTGAATGACCACGTCCACCGATCCGACGATCATCTCGCGGATGGTGCGCGAGGGCAGGCCGTAGCCGCCCATGGTGATCATGGACTCGATCCGGCTTATGGCCTCGCGCGGGGAGTTGGCGTGCAGGGTGCCCATGGAGCCATCGTGGCCGGTGTTCATCGCCTGCAGCAGGTCGAACGCTTCGGGCCCACGCACCTCGCCCACGATGATCCGTTCCGGACGCATACGCAGGCAGTTGCGCACCAGGTCGCGCATGGTGATCTGGCCCTGGCCCTCCAAGTTGGGCGGGCGGGTTTCCAGGCGCACCACGTGCGGCTGTTGCAGCTGCAGTTCGGCGGCGTCCTCGCAGGTCACGACCCGCTCGGACGGGTCGATGAAGGCGGTGAGGGTGTTGAGCAGGGTGGTCTTGCCCGAGCCCGTGCCGCCGGAGATCACCACATTGCAGCGCGAGGCGCCGATCACGCCCAGCACGCGCGCGCCCTCGGAGCTGATGGAGCCGTACTCCACCAGGTTGCGCATGGTCAGCTTGTCTTTCTTGAACTTCCGGATGGTGAGGGTCGGCCCGTCCAGCGCCAGGGGCGGGGCGATCACGTTGACCCGCGAGCCGTCCGGCAGGCGCGCGTCGCAGATGGGCGAGGACTCATCCACCCGCCGGCCCACCTGCGACACGATCCTTTGGCAGATATTCATCAGCTGGGCGTTGTCGCGAAAGCGCACATTGGTCAGCTGGACCTTGCCGCCCACTTCGATGAACACCCGCGCGGCGCCGTTGACCATGATGTCGGCGATATCGTCGCGCGCCAGCAAGGGCTCGAGCGGTCCGTATCCGAGGACGTCGTTGATGATGTCCTGGACCAGGTGCTCCTGCTCGGCCACCGACATGGACACGTTCTTGATCGCCACCAGCTCCGAGACGATGTCGCGGATTTCCTCGCCGGCGTTCTTGGTGTCCAGCTGAGCCAGCTGCGCCAGATCGATGGTGTTGATCAGGGCGTTGAAGATGGTGGTCTTGGTCGCGTGGTAGTAATCGCTCTGTGGGCGGACGATCTCCGTCACCGGGGCCTGGGCGGCGCGCAGCTGGTCCAGGCCAGAAGCGCCCTTGCCGCCCTCCCTGGCGGCGGGAGTCGCGGGCCGAACGGCGGGCGCCGCCTTTTCGATGGGCTTGGGGCGCACGGCCACCGGCGCACCGGCCGGGGCCGGCGGCGGGGCCGGAGCCTTTTCGGCTATTTCGCCTGCGCGCTTTCCAAACACCGGGGCCCTACTTACGCTTGAACAGCGCGCCCAGCAGCGACGCCTTGGCCTTGGGCGCGACCGCCTCGCGCCGTCCGATCAGCTGGGCCAGATGATTGATGCCGTCCACCACCCGAGTCTTGCTGTTGACCTCTTCCAGCATCTGGCCGTTGTTGGCCGCCTGGCCGAACAGCTTGGCGTCGAACGGCAGGCACAGGGCCGGGACCAGCCCCAGCGCCTCGCCGAAGTCCTTCACGGGAATTTCCGGACGCCCCTGCACGCCGACTTGGTTCAGCACCAGCTTGGGCGGGCCGTCGTTGGGCCGGCCCAGGCGCATCAGATCCACCAGATTCTTGGCGTTGCGCAGGCTGGCCAGCTCGGGCGTCGCCACCAACACGACGTCGTCGGCGGCCAGCAGCGTGCGCCGCATCCAGTTGGACCACAGGTGGGGCAGGTCGAACACCACGAAGGGCGCCGTGCCGCGGATCTTGCCCACCACCTCCTCGAAGGCCTCAGGCGCGATATCGTAGTCGTCGTCCAGGGTCGCGGGCGCGGCGAACAGGCTGAGCTTGTCCGAGCAGCGCACCATCATTCGCTCGAGCAGCACGGGGTCCAGCCGGTCGGGCTGGGTCAGGGCGTTGACCACGCCTTGCAAGGGGTCTTGGTTGAAATCCAGCCCGGCCGTGCCGAACGGCAGATCCAGGTCCACCAGCACCGTGTTGGCCTGCATGCGCTCGCTCAGGGCGTAGGCCAGATTATGCGCCAGCGTCGAAGCGCCCACGCCGCCCTTGGCCCCCAGCACCGCCACCGAACGGCCCACGAACGGCGCGGCCGGATCGGCGTAGAGACCGGAGATGGCGTTGATGAGCTGCAAGGGCTGCAGCGGAGGCACCAGATATTCGCTCACGCCGCGGCGCATGAGCTCGCGGTAGAGGCTGATGTCGTTGGTCTGGCCGATCACCAACACCTTTGTGCCCGGGTCGCACACCTCGGCCAAGCGGTCGAGCGACTCCAGCAGGGCGGCGCCCTGTTCGGCGCATTCGACGATGACCAGGGAAGGCGTGGGCTGGTTCTGGTAGAGGGACACCGCCTCGGCCATCCCGCCCGAAAAGCTGGTGACCGCCGCGCGCGACAGCCGGCGGTCACGCATGGCGAATTCGGCCAGGGCGGCGGTCTCGGGCCGCTCGCAAAAAAGGTGGATGGCGATGCGCGGCACGCCGGCGTGGCTGAGCGAGGCCTCGATGTCGGCCTGCATGTCGGCGACCGGATTGGCCGGGCGCGGGCCCGCCGAATAGGTCGGGGCCTCATAGTCAGGCTCGGAACCGTGGAAATCCTCGAACGCGCCGCCGGCGCGCGTTAGGCTCGCGTCCTCGGCGAAGGGATCGTAGATTGGCGCGTCTGACGCCGGTCTGAAAGCCTCATTGCCCAGGGCCGATGTGTTGAACGACAAGCCGGCCGCGGCCGCGGGCGACGCCCATCCGTCCCCGCCGATCGGCGGCGTGAAATCGTCCTCGGCGTCGAAGCCGGTGTCGAACGGATCGTTTCGGACAGATCCGGTCATTGCCCGCCGATCGCGTTGGAAATGACGCCGGACGCCTTGCTGTCGGCGTTGGCCGAGGTGACATCGCCCTTGCGATAGGACTGGATGACCGTCACGCGTCGGCCCGCATCGGCCACGCCCGTGGCCCTGGGTCCGGCGATATCCGCCGGATCCGCGATCATCGCCGCCATGTTCGCTGTGACCGCGCAGCCGAAATTGGACTGGACCGTATTGTTTTTCGTGGCTGTCAGGTCCTCCCAGCTCTGCCCGCAGGCCGGGACCTCGGCCTGGAAGCGCACGAAACTGACCTTGAGCGGCGCCTGGGCGTAGCCTGCCGAGTCATAGGCGCTCTGTTCGATGGCGGTCGCGGGAATGCCCCCGGCGATCAGTCGATCGCGCACCGCCTGAGCAGTCCGGTAGGCGCTCGTAGGATCGACCCCGCTCGGCGCGATAATCTGGACCGAACGCGCGCCGCCGTCTCGCCAGCGCGCGGCGAGGGCTTCGACCGCCTCGTCCTGAGCGGCGGAGAGGGCGCCGGCGTGGATGGCCAGCAAAATCTCGTCGGACTGGTCCTCGGCCTGCAGTTTGTAAAGCTCGCTGGGCGTCACCGCCGCCTTGGCCCTTGCGTTCTGCTGATCATGGGGCGTTGTCGCGCAGCCTGTCAGCACGAGGCCGGCCAGTGAGGCCGTCATGACCAAGACGATGGGGCGAAGCATGGCTCTCGTTGTCCCGCTATTCGATGACATAGCCGTAGGGCCCCTGATAGGTGCGCCCGGAGACGGCGGCGGGCGGGGTGTTGTAGACCTTGTTGAGTCGGCCCAGCAGGTCGGTTTCCATGTCGCCGGCCGTCTGTAGGCCGTCGATGGGGGTCTGCAGCTTGTCGGGCGAAGTCGACTTGACGATGTAGGGCGTGACGATCACCACCAGCTCGGTCTCGCCGGACAGGTAGTCGCGCGAGCGGAACAGGGCGCCGAGCACCGGCAGATCCATCAGGCCCGGCAAGGACGACAGATCCTGTTGGGTTTCCTGCTGCATCAGGCCCGCGATCATCATGGCGCCGCCGGACGGCAGCTCCACCGTCGTCTCGGCCCGGCGCACCTTCAATCCGGGGATGGTGAGGCCGGCCGAACTCGAGCCGGTGGTCGAGCCGTTCGAGGCGGTCGAGCTGGTGGCCAGGGTGAACGAACCCTGGTTGGTCAGCTCGGATACCTCCGTGGACACTTTCAGGGAGATCTGACCGCCCGACAGCACGATCGGGGTGAAACCCAGGCCGACGCCGTAGGACTTGAATTCGACGGAGACCTTGCCGGTGTTGTCCTCCCCGGTGGGCACCGGAAATTCGCCTCCCGCCAGGAACTTGGCGGATTCCCCGGACACCGCCGTCAGGTTCGGTTCGGCCAGCGTGCGCACGAGGCCCACCTGTTCGAAGGCGTCAATCGTCGCGCCGGCCTTATTCACGCCGGTTGAGCCCGCGGTTGGCGCAAGCGTGGAGATGTTGCCCTGACCGCCGTTGGTGCAGGTCGTGCGGCAAATGACCGGAAGATCATACGCGCCAGTATTGGGGTCCCAGGCCTTCGTCTCCGGCTGGCTGGTGGTGTCCAGATTATATCCGGCGCCTTGGAGTCCCCCGAGGATCGCCCCATTCACCCCGAAGGTGGCGGCCGTGCCGGCAATGAACTGCGGGCTGCCGGCCTGGCCGATCACGGACGACAGATTGAATCCCAGCTGTTTGATGATGCTGCGCTGCATCTCCACGATGCGCACCTTCAGCATCACCTGCTCCTTGCCGGCGATGGAGAGCATATTGACCACCTGCTCGGGCCTGGCCACGAAGCGCTCGGCGAGGCGCTGGGCCTTTTCCGCGTCGGAACTGTTCAGGACCAGGCCTGTCAGAACAACAGAATCGTTCACCGCTTCGACCTTGATGGCCGATCCGGGGAGAAGCCGGTTCAAAACGCCGGCCAGGGCGCCGGTGTCCTGAGTCACGCTGATGTCCAAGCTGAGGATGCGGCGGCCGGCGGCGTCGAAGAACACCGCGTCGGTCTGTCCGGAGGCGACGCCCAAGACATAGATCCGGCGCGGCGAGCGCAGAACCGCGTCGGCTACCGACGGGTTGGTCACCAGCACATCGCGTGCGTCCACCGGCAGTTCGACAATGGCGGATTTGCCCTTGGGCAGGCTCAGGGCGTGCGAACCGCGGCCCTCGGCCGAAAGATCCACCCGAACCACGCCGTCATCGCCTTGAGAATCGATGACGCGCCCGCCGGCCAGGGCCGGGCCGGAGGCCTGGCCGTAGCCCAGCACGGGCCAGGACACGCTGGCGATGAGGCAAACCGCGGTGGCCGCGGCGTGAATGATCTTGCCCAGGCGACGCGTCATCGGGCCACCCTCACTTCCGTCACCTGATCGCTGCGATAGACCCGCACCACATCGCCCAGATCCAGGGACGAGGGCGCGCCCACCCGGCCGCTGGGCCCCGACGCGTCGGCGTAGGACCGCAGAATGAGGATCAGATCGCCCTGGGTCTTGGCCCGGGCCAGGGCGTCCACATCGTCCGCCGGAATCTCCAAGGTGGCGGTCGAGCCGATCATGGCGGCCTGCTGAGCCTTGGGATCGGTGGTCTGGTCGATCGCCAGCACCTTGATATTGCGCATCACTAGGCGGCTTGAAGCGCCCTTGGCGCCGGAGGGGTCGCCGCCGGGCTGATTCTTGAGGCTGAGCACCACGTCCACCCGGTCTCCGGGCAGGACGAAACCGCCGGCGTCGGACTCCGCGGTGATGGGAATGGACATGGCGCGCATGCCCGCCGGCAGCTTAACCGCCATGAAGCTGCCGTCGCCGCGCACCAGCTTGCCCTGGGTGATCGGCTCATTGGCCAGGATCGGCTCGCGGACCAGCGAGCCGGACAGGGACTGCATCACCGCGTCGCCGCGCTCGACATTGATCACCACATTGGTGGCCTTGGCCGCCAGATCGGGCTGCGTCGTGGCGATCCCGCCGGTGATGTAGGCCGGATTGACCGTCTCGGAGGGCCAGGGCTGCCATCCGACGTTGTCGAAGTTGATGCGGTCGGCCACCTTCAGATCGTGCTTGGCGACCAGGACCCGGGTCATCGGCTTTTCGGGCGCTTGGGCGACGACCGGAGCGGGCGGCGGCTTATGGGCAGCCGTCATCGAGCGCACCAGCAAAGCCAGGGCGAGCGCTGCAACGGCTGCAACGGCGAGGACGATGGCGAGACGAACAGCTCCCATCAGGGGGCGGCCTCCGGGGAACACCACAACATTGACTGTGGGGCGCCGGCGTTAACGAATGGCGCCCCCAGACTGGGCCGACCATCGGCGCTTCGTGGTTAACGACGGCCTAAGGACCTCGCCGAATTCAATGGCCGAAGGGCGCGGCCAAATGACTGAATTGCACCAGCTTGCAGGCCGGGAAGGCCATCAACGCGCCGCAGGCGATCGCCACGCCGTAAGGGGCGGGCGCGCCGGGCGTCGTCAGCCGGTCCAGCCAACCGCCGACAACGGGGGTGTGCGCCCGCACCAGCTCGACGCGCAGAGTCAGGAGCACGAGGGCCAGGACCCCGCCCGCCAGGGTGGTCGCCAGGAGAAAGGTGGCCAGAGCTTGCCAGCCGATCCACAGGCTCGCCGCCGCCAGCAGCTTGGCGTCTCCCCCGCCGATCCAACCCAGGGCGAACAGGCCAACGCCCAGCGCGAGACCCGCGAGGCCAACCGCCAGATTCACGCCGATCAGACTGAGCGGCGCACCGACCGCCGGGGCCGCGACGAGGAAAGCCAGGGCGAGCGCGACGCTTAAACGATTGGGAATGGTGAAGCTGGTCGCGTCCGTGAGGGCCGCCCAGATGACGAGGACGGGAAAGATCAGGAGCGCCGCGGCTTGGATCGGAAAGGGCATTGGCGGGCGGCTCTTTCTGTGAAGTCCTAGTCTGCCGAGCCACACCATCGAACAACAAGGTGAACCAAGGGTTTAGCGCGCTGTGCGCGCGGCGCCCCGCCCGACGAAAAAGCAGGCGGGGTTCCGGGCCCCGCCTGTTCTGAAGTTCTAACAGGAACTTCTTTTTCGGCGCCGGCGGCTTAGATGGCCGCCGGCGCGATTAAGTCGCTTACGAACCGGCGCTGGTGACGCTGTTGCCGATCGTTTGCAGCTTGGAGTTCAGGGCGGTGCCGAGGGCGGTGGCGCCCGAGATGATCACGACCGCGATCAGAGCCGCGATGAGGCCATACTCGATAGCCGTCGCGCCGGACTCGTCCTTAACAAAACGCGAGAAGAACTTGTTCATAGAAATCTCCTGTTCAGCAAGCAGTTAGAAGGAGGATCAAGCCCCTACGGCCTGCTTGCCCCCGATGACTTCGAGAATTTGGCATTACTGTCTTAATGCCTAGTGAACGGGGCAATTTGGCTAAAAAATATTTATAGTTGCTAGTTTATTACTATTAACTTGGATTAACCATGGGCTCTCGAGGGGCGTGGGATCCGCTGGCGCGGCTATATGAATCCGGCGCGCAAGCGGCCCCCCGCGTGTGTTCAGACTTTTTTGACTGATGCGGCCCAGCATTGGCAGGCGGTGACGTGGGCGCCGCGCGCCTCGGTCCGGTCCAATCAATGCTTTGCAATTCCTCCGCCCGTTCCTTGTTCATCCTCGCGCTGGGCGCCATGACCTGTGTGGGCGGGCTCGCGGCTTTTCCGCTCGCTGCGGCGGCGGCGGGCATGAACGTGCCCCTCAGCGAGACCCGGCCCCTCAGCTTCTCGGGATCGGCGGCCGACGTGCTGGTGGGCGATGCGGCCATCGCGGATGTCACCGTAATCGATCACCATCACCTTCTGGTTCACGGCAAGGCCTTCGGCCGCACCAATCTGGTGGTGATGGACGAAGCGGGCAGGACGGTGTTTTCCGGGCCCATCATCGTCGGGGCCAGCGACGAGGACCACGTGTCGGTGTTTCGCGGCGCCCAGCAGAGCGAGTATTCCTGCTCCGTCCGCTGCGAAAAGATCAGCGGCGCGGGATCGACCGCCGGCGCTGGGGGCGGAGGCGGTCCGAGCGGTCCTGGGGCGGCCGTGTCCGCGCCCCTTACCGCGGCCCTGTCCAGCCAGCCGCAGCCCTAAACACGGACAGCCTTCGACCGAATCGTCAGATGCCGACAAATCGGTTGGCGATCACGGCCAAGGGCCAGCTCCAGCCCTGAAATTGGATGCACGATCGCCCTGGATGCGGCTTCCACGGCGATAGTTCAGCCTGCTTCGTTGGCGGCTAAGCGGGGGCCCGCACGCGGTAGCGTTCGGCGGGACGGTCGCTGCGCACGTTCTTGATCAGCGCGAGGCGCGCGTCGTTCATGGCGGTGAACAGTCCATCGTCCGCCAGGGACGGGAGGGTGAACAGTTCGCGACGGTCGAACCCGACCAGGGCCGCGTCAACCAAGTCGTCCACGCCCATGACCGATCCGGCCGGCAGGCTGTCGATCGGCACGCCCGTCCGATCCCAGATTTCGGTGCGCGTGGCCGCAGGCAGCACCGCCTGGACGTAAAGACCGCGCCCGCCCAGCTCCGACTGCAGGCCCTGGGAGAACGCCGCCACGAAGGCCTTGGTCGCCGGGTAGACGCCCGGCATCAACTCCGGTCCATAGGCCAGCACCGAAGCGATGTTGATGATCGCGCCCGAGCCCCTCGCCAGAAAGGCGGGGATCACGGCGCCGGCCAGGCGCATGACGGCCGTCACATTGAGCTGAATGAGCTCCTCCTGGGCGTCCAGGTCTGGCGCCGAAAAGCCGCCGGGGACAGCTGAGCCGGCGTTGTTGACCAGTACGGTGATGGAGGCGTCCTCGCGCAGGATCCGCTCGACCGCCTTCAGGTCCGCCTTGTCAGTGAGATCGGCCTGCTGGACCCGGACCTTGACCCCCGCCTGGGTCTTCAGGCGGGCCGCCAGGGCGTCCAGGCGTTCGACGTTGCGCGCGACTAGGATAAGGTCATGGCCACGCTGGGCCAGACGGTCGGCATAGGTCGCGCCGATCCCTGAGGATGCGCCGGTGATCAGGGCTGTTCCTAGGGGCTTGGATTGAGACATGGGAGGCTCCTTTCGAGCTTTCGGGAAGGGTGGGTATAGCGTTTAGGTTGCGGGGGACGCGGTCCAGCCGCCGCCCAGCGCGCGGAAGGCGGCCACCGCGGCGCGCGCGGCCCCGGCCTGAGCCTGGGCCAATCGGTCGGAAGCGGCGAGCCAATTGCGGTCCACGTCGCGCACCTCGATCAGACTGACGACCCCGCCATCATAGGCCATCTGAGCCTGGCGCCGGGCGATTGTCAGCTGGTCGACTTCCTCCTTGAGCGCCGCGGCGCGAACCTGTTGCTGGGCGAGATCGGTGAAGGCGTTTTCCACCTCCTCGGCGGCGCGCAGCACTGTCAGTCGATAAGCCGCCAGGGCCTCCGCTTGCCTTCCACGCTCGGCGGCGACCTCCGCGTCCACGCGGCCAAAATCAAACAGACGCCAGCGCAGGCCCGCGCCGATCTGGCTCTGCAGGGCGTCGGGGGCGAACACCGTGCGGCTGTCGATGCTCTGTCCGCCGGCCAACCCCGCCAGGGAGACCTTGGGATAGTATTCGGCCACCGCCGCGCCGATGCGCGCATTGGAGGCAATCAATTGCTGTTCGGCGGCCAGCACGTCGGGCCGGCGGCGCAGAAGACCCGCGGGCCCGTCGGCGGCGGACAGCGACGGCGGCGTGGGAATGGCGGCGGCGGTCTGCAGCTCTGCGCGGTAGGTCCCAGGCTGAGCGCCCATCAGCACATCTAGCCGGTTGAGCTGGGCCTCCAGGGCGGTGGTCAGGGGCGGGATGGAGGCGGCCACGTCCTGGCGGGCGGCCTGGGCCTGATGCAATTCGCGATCGGGCGCGGCGCCCTCGCCCACTTGGCGGCGAAGCAGATCGACCAGATCGGCCTGCACCTGCTCCTGGCGTCGAGCCACGGCAAGGCGAGCCTGCAGTCCGCGCGCCGCGAAATAGGCGTCGGCGGCCTCGGCGGTCAGGCTCACCTTGACCGCCTCGGCCTGATTCCGGCCGGCCCGCGCATCCGCCTGGGCCGCTTCGCGCTCGCGCCGCAACCCACCGAACAGATCGATCTCCCACGAGGCGGCCAGGCCCGCGTCATAGAGGTTGTAGTCTCGCTCAAAGCCATCGAGGTGGCGGCCGATCTCGCCGATGGGGCTTTGCAACGTCTGATGGGACTTGGAGGCGTCCGCTTGGCCGTCGAGCGATGGAAGCAGGGCCGCGCCCGCCGCGCGGGCGGCGGCGCGCGATCTGCTCACACGGGCGGCGGCCTGCGCGATATCTAGGTTCTGGCTTCGCACGCGCTGGACCACCCGCTCGAGCTCCGCGTCGCCGAAAGCCAGCCACCAGGCGTCCAGCGACGTTTGGGCCGCTGGAGATGCGCTCGGCGCGGCGTGGAACCCGATGGTCAGGGGCGAAGCGGGGCGCTGGTAGTCCGGACCGACGGCGCAGGCCGACAGGGCCACGGCGCTGAGGCTGACAAGCAGGATTGAGCGGGTGGGGCGCATGGCGAGCCTCGATGTTCAGTGTTCGGAAGGGGGCGGCGCGCCCTGCGGCTGGGCCGCGACGCGGCAAAAAGGGACCATCACCAGGGCCGCCAGGAATAGAAACGCCATCAGGCGAAACACCTCGTCGAACGAAGCGGCCAGGGCGTAGCGTCCGACCAGCCGGGCGATTTCGCCCTTGGCCAGCAGAAGGGCCTGGGCTGGATCGCCCGCTGCCGGCCCCGCCGCCTGACCCAGACGCGCGGCCAGCGCGGCGGCGGCGTCCGGCGCGTGGCGGGCGTTCTCGCCCAGGGCCTCGCCCATGCGCGCCGCCTGGATGCGGGTATTATCGGCCAGCCAGGTGTTGACCATGGCGATGCCGATGGCCCCGCCGAGGTTGCGCATCAGGTTGAAAAGACCCGACGCGGCCTTCAGCTCGGCCATGGCGAAGCCGCTGAGCGCCATGTTCACACTGGGCACGATGCACAGCATCAGGGCGAAGCCGCGCAACACCTGTGGAACCAGCCAGGCGCTGAAGCCCCAGTCCGGCGTCACAAAGGAGGCCATCCACAGGCTGGCGGCGAAAAGGCAAAGCCCAACCGTGATCACGTAGCGCTGATCCACCGCCTGGGACAGGCGGGCGGCGACCACCACTGAAGCAATCTGCGCCAAGCCCGCGACCACCACCGTGGCGCCGATCTGCAGGCTGTCGTAGCCGCGCACCCGCCCAAGATAGACGGGGGTCAGATAGGTGGCGGCATAAAGACCAAAGCCGATCACCAGATTGAACAGGCAGGCCATGGCGAAGGTCGGCTTGCGGAAGGGCGTCAGCAGGACAATCGGCGCGCCGGAGCGGAACGAGCGCTCCAGGAACAGCCCAAAGGCGACGAAGGACAGCCAACCGGCCGCGGCGATGGCGGGATCGCCGAACCAATCGTGACGAGGCCCCTCCTCCAACACGAATTCCAACCCGCCGAGGAACACGGCCATGGCGCCCAGATGCGCGTAATCGATGTGGCGCAGCATCTTCAGATCGGGCCGGTCCACCCGCACCAAGCGCCAGGCCAGCACCGCCGTGGCGACGCCCGGCACGATGTTCACATAGAAGATGGAGCGCCAGCCGACAGCCTCGGTCAGCCAGCCGCCCACGGTGGGGCCAAGCGTCGGCGCCAAAACGCCCACCATGCCCAGGATGGCGGGAATCAGGGCCCGCTGCTTGCCGCTGAACATTGAAAAGCCGACGGCGAAGGCGGTGGGCACCATGGCGCCGCCGACAAAGCCCTGGATCACCCGGAACAGGATCATCGACTGGATGTCCCAGGCCGCGCCGCACAGGGCGCTGGACAGGGTGAACAGCGCCGCGGACAGGGTGAACAGCCAGCGCGTGGACAAGGCCTGGGCTAGGAACCCGGAAAAGGGGATCATCACCAGTTCCGCCATCAAATAGCCGGTCTGGATCCAGCTGATTTCGTCCGGGCCCGCCGAAAGTCCCGCCTGCACGTCGTTGAGCGAGGCGGCCACGATCTGGATGTCGATCAGGGCCATGAACAGGCCGAACGCCATCACGCCGAAAATCAAGAACTTGCGCGGCGTCGAGAAGGTCGACGGGTCGATCTTGTCGTTTTCGGCCATGGCGTGGGCGATCCCCAGGATTGATGCGAATGCCCCTTGTCAGGGCGCCTTCTTTTATATTACATGCATCATATAACGACGGAGCGCAAGATGCGATACGACGCCGAACACAAGCAAAAGACTCGCGAACGGGTGCTCGACGAAGCCGCCAAGGCTATTCGGGCCGAGGGGCCGCACCGGGTGGGTGTCGCCGGGATCATGGCCAAGGCCGGGCTGACGCACGGCGGCTTCTATGCGCACTTCGCATCCAAGGACGAGCTGGTGCTGGCGGCGATCGGGCGCATGTTCGAACAGGGCGCGAAGCGGCGACTGAATCAGTTCGCAGACCTCCCGCCAGCCCAGGCCCTATCCGCCTATATCGATTTCTACCTGTCGACGGGCCATCGGGACGCGCGCCTGACCGGTTGTCCCATGCCCGCGCTAGCCGCCGACCTGCCGAGGATGGACGCGCAGTCCCAGGCCTGCTTCGCCCAGGGCGTGGCCTCGGTCACGGCCGGCATCTCGGATCTTGTAGCCGCGGCGGGACGCCCAGACCCTGAAGACCTGGCCGGCTCGGCCGTGGCCGAGCTGGTGGGCGCCTTGTCCCTGGCCCGCGCTGAGCCGGACCCGGCGCGCTCGGACGCCATGCTCGAGCGATCCAGACGCCTAATCAAACAACGCCTTGGCCTGGAGGGACGGTCATGAACCAGACGATCTCCCCCGCCGCGATCCTCGGCGCCGCCGAGCTTGGCCCGAAAAAGCCGCCCGTGGCCTCGCGCAAGGCCGTGCTAGCGGTCAGCGCCGCGATCGCGCTGGGCGTGGGCGGCGCGGTCTATATCGCCCTGCCCAAGGACACGCAGACCACCGACGCGGCCTATGTTCAAGCCGACAGTTCCGTTGTGGCGCCCCGGGTGCGGGGGCTGATCTCTCAGGTGTTGGTCAGGCACAATCAAACGGTCAAGCGCGGCGATCCGCTGGTGCTCATCGATCCGGAGGAATTCGACGCCCGCGTCGCCTCGGCCGGCGCCGATGTGCGCAACGCCCGGGCCGACGTCCAGGCGGCCCAAGCCGCGCTCCAGGCGCTGGGCGCTGAGGAGGCCCTGGCGGCCGCCAATATCCGAGCCGCCCAGACGGGTATCAGCGCCGCCGACGCCCAGAACCAGCGCGCGGCTGGGGACCGGAGCCGCTACGACAACCTCGTGGCGTCCGGCGCGGTCGCCCGGCGCGATGCGGACGCCTTTCGCGCCGCCGCCGTCAGCGCCCAGTCGGACGCAGACCACAGCCGCGCGGCGTTGGACGTGAGCCGCGGACAGGCCGCGGTGATCGCCGCCAAGCGCCCAGTGCTGCTGGCGGCGCTGGCCCAGGCCCAAGCCGCGCTGGGCCGCGCCCAGGCCAACCTCGATCTCGCCCGGCAGGACCAGGACCATTCCGTTGTGCGCTCGCCCATCGACGGGGTGGTCGGCGACCGCCAGGCCGAGCCGGGCGACTATGTGCAGCCGGGCACGCGCCTTCTCACCGTGGAGCCGCTGAACGCGGTCTATGTCACCGCCAATTTCAAGGAGACCCAGATCGGCCGCATGATCTCGGGTCAGACCGCCCGAATTCGGGTGGACGCCCTGCCCGGCGTGACGCTGAAAGGCGAGGTGGACAGCCTGGCCCCAGGCACGGGGTCGGAATTCGCCTTGCTGCCTTTCGAGCCCGGCAGCGGCAACTTCACCAAGATCGTGCAGCGCGTGCCGGTGCGCATCCGCCTGGACCCCGGCCAGCCCGGCCTGGACCGCCTGCGGCCCGGACTGTCGACCAAGGTGACGGTGCGGCTGAAGCCCTGACTCAAAAGCTAGCTCACCGGCTCCAACGCCTTGGCCAGGGCCTTGACCCGTCCGTCCTGGGGTAGGGGGCGCCCATCCAGGACCGCCGCTTCGCGCACCCCGATCAGACTGTTGGTGATGAAGATCGCCGCCGCGCCATCCAGCGCCTGAACGCCCGCGCGGATTTCGACGGGCTCCAGGCCTAAAGCCGGGGCCGCCGCCAGGACCTGGGCGCGCATGAGTCCATCCAGCACGCCGCAGTCCAAGGCGGGCGTGAACAGCTGCTCGCCCTGCAGCCAGAACAGGTTGGCCGCCGCGCAACAGGCCAGTTCGCCGCTCATGCTGAGCATCACCGCTTCTTCGGCCCCCGCCGCCCGCGCCTCGCGCCGAGCCAGGACGTTATCCAGATAGGACAAGGACTTCAGCCGCGACGCCGGCGAGGTCTCATTGCGGCGGATGGCGCTCAGCGCCAGGACCGCCGGGGTGGCCGGCTGCTGCGAGGGCGCGGCGGTGACGATGAGGCGCGGCTGGATGATGGGCGCCCGCTCCAGACCCCGGCCGCCCGAGCCCGCCGTCCAGCTCAGGCGAACGGCCGCGCGCGCCTGCTGCAGGCCCGCGACCGAGAGCGCCGCTGCCGCCGCCTGCTCCAGCCGATCAGGATCGGGCTCTGCGAGGCCTAGAACGGCGCATCCGCGCGCCAGGCGCTGAATATGTTCATCCCACAGCACCGGACGGCCGGCCTTGAACAGGATGGTCTCGAACAGTCCGTCGCCCAAAAGAAGGCCTCGGTCGTCGGGCGGGACCACGTCGCTCACGCTTGGGCTCCAGCCGGCCCATCGCCGTTCAGGGCCCCGAGGATGGCGCCGATCTTGGCCTCCGTTTCCAGGCGTTCGGCGTGGGGATCACTGTCGGCCACGATGCCCGCCCCCGCCCCCGCCTCGATGCGCCAGCCCGCCTCGTCCTGAACGCAGGCGATGGTGCGGATCAGAACGCTGGAGTCCATGCCGCCATCGAACCCGGCCCAGAACAGCGATCCGCAATAGGGCCCGCGCGGCGGCTCCAGTCCGGCGATCACCTTCATGGCCTGAACCTTGGGCGCCCCGGTGATCGACCCCGGCGGAAAGGCCGCCTTGAGCACCTGGGCTGGACCCACCCCTGGCAGCAGGGCGCCCGTGACGGTCGACACCAGGTGATGGACATTGGCGTAGGATTCCAGGGCAAACAGAGCCGGAACTTTCACCGCTCCTGGGCGGCTGACGCGGGCCAGATCGTTGCGCATGAGATCGACGATCATCAGGTTTTCGGCCCGGTCCTTGGGATCGTCGAGCAGGTCCTGGGCCAGGGTCCGGTCGGCCGCGGGCGTGCGGCCGCGCGGGCGAGTGCCCTTGATCGGCTGGCTCAAGGCCAAGGGACCCGCGCGCGGATCGATCTGGATGAAGCGTTCGGGCGAATTGGACACCACGGCCTGGCCCTCCAGCCGCAGATAACCGGCGAAGGGCGCCGGGCTGTCGCGCACCAGGCGCTCGAACAGGGCGTAGGGCGTGCGGCCCGGCTTGAGCCGGCCGGTCCAGCGGCGGGCGATGTTGGCCTGAAAAATCTCCCCTGCGGCGATACGGGCGACCACCTCGGCCACCTGGGCTTGATAGGACTGCGCGGAAGAAGCCGTGAGGTCCGCGCTCATCGGTCCTTCGCGGGCCTCATCCGGCGAAGGCGCGGCGTCGAGCCAACCTACAGCCTCCATGGCCTTGGCCTGAGCCGTGTCGGCGTCCGCACCCCGGCCTATGGCCAAGACCCGTCGCCGATCGTGGTCGAACCCCAGGAGCGCGCGATACAGGCCGCAGTCCAGGTCCGGCCAGTCCGGATGGCGCGGCAAGACTACCGGCTCGGCCCTGGCGCCGAATTCATAGGCGATCACACCGGCCCAGCCGCCTTGGAACGGCGGACCTTCCGCGCGCCAGGCGCCGGGCGCGCCAAGACCTTCGGCCAAGGCGGCGAAGGCGTTTTGAGGATCGTCCCCGGCTATGCGCAGAGTCCGTTCAGGCCGCCGCGCCAGATAAGACCAGCCGCCCGGACCAGTCAGCAGCAGGGCGTAAGGCTCTTCCGCGAAGGGACGGGCGGCCTCAACAGGCTCGCGCCAGGGCCGTTCGATGATTGCCGTCTGGTCCATACGCCCGCCCATAGCGCGCGGCGGGCGCCGGGACCAGCGTCGGCATGGTTAGACCGCCTCGATCCGCGTGGCGGCGCCGTCCAGTTCCGCTGCGATGGCCTTGATCTGCTCCTCCGTCAGCGGACCACGCGCCAGTCGCAGGCGCAGGGCGGCCTTGAAGTTTTCCATCGCGCGCAAAATCTGCGGCGCGCCGCCGCCATAGGCCGCGCCCGCCGCCTGCATGCGTTCTAGGATGGCGTCCACCGCGGCCCGGTTGGCCTCCAGCTGTTCGCGGCCCTGGTCGGTGATGGCGTACAGCTTCTTGCCGTCCGTGGTCTGGGCGGCGATCAGGCCCATCTCCTCCAGCAGCGTCAGGGTCGGATAGACCACGCCGGGGCTGGGGCTGTAGAGGCCTGACAGCTTCTCTTCGATCGCCTTGATGATGTCGTAGCCGTAGCGCGGCTTCTCCGAAATCAGTTGCAGAATGACCAGGCGCAGGTCGCCTTGGTCGAACATACGACCGCGGCGCCCGCCAGGCCCGTGCGGACCCGCGCGGAAGCCGCGCCCGAAATGACCCGAGCCGCGACCCAGGCCGATAGGTGAACAGGCCCTGTGGCCCCATGGATGTCTGTGCATGAATGCTCCTCTAAGATACATCTTGCAATAAGATATATCTTAGATGCATTGAGAGAGCAAGCGCGTACTTCGGACGTATCTCCGCCGAGGATCGGAACGTGAAAAAGCCTGGAAAATGCGCGCCTAGCGGCCGCCTCACGTCCTAGTGATTAGGCCCCGGGCCGGACCCGGGCCAATCTGAAGTCCGGGATGGAGGTCCAAGGTCCCGTGCGCGTCCGTCGCCTAGCGACGGGCGCGCTCCCCTTTTTGGGGGAAAGGCGAAGCGCTTGGAGCAAACTCCGCCCCATCCAAGACCTTCAGGACGTCCATTTGCCGGTTGCGGCAGGGCTGGGTCGCGGTCAGTTCGCAGGCTTTGCATGGGCGGTCTCGGGTGAGCGAAATCCCATCGCGGCGTAGGCGGCGATCAGCTTCCGCCGCGCCCGGCCCGTCACTGACTTTCCAATGATGACGGAGGGGATGTCATTGCGCCCGATCTTCTCGGTTCAAAAGTTCAAACTCCAGTCCGTGACCCAAGCCCTCGTTCTCGCCTTGGCGGTTGCTTTTGGGGCTTTCGTCCAAGCCCGTGCGCAGTCTGCTCTGATCGTGGCGATTGGCGCCGACAACGTCGCTGGCTTCGGGAAGGGAAAGCACAGCGGCGGCGTGAGGCCTGACCAAGCCTTTCCAGCGCAACTGCAAGCCTTGCTGCGCGCGCAGGGGATCGACGCCCAGGTGACCAATGCTGGCGCGCCCGGCGACACGACCCCCGATATCCTGGCGCGTCTGGATTCGGCCGTTCCCGACGGAACGCGGCTGGTCATCCTCGATAAGGCGAACGGAACGACAAGAAAGCCGGGCTGAAGGAGGCACAGCACGGCGACATCCAGGAGATCAAAAGCCGGCTGAGCACCCGTCACATCGCGCTGCTCATTCTGCCCCCGTGGGAGGACATTCCCGACGCGGAGTCAAACCGCGATCCGGACGGCCATCACTTCACCGCTGAAGGCCACGCCAAGATCGCGGCCTACCTGGCGCCGAAGGTCATCGCGGCTCTGCAAGGGCAGTGAACCGGTCGCTCGCCGCCTGATAGGCAAAGCAGTCCCATTGTAGGCCAGCATTGCGAACCCAGGCGTGCGAGCGCCATTCGGCTAGGACTTCAGAAACGCCAGGAGATCAGCGTTGATGACGTCGGCGTGGGTGGTCGGCATTCCGTGCGGATAGTCCTTGTAGACCTTCAAGACGCCGTGGGGCAGAAGCTTGGCGGCCAGGGGCCCGGAGTTGGCGAAGGGAACGATTTGATCGTCCTCGCTGTGCATCACCAGAACCGGCACGGTGATTGTCTTCAAGTCTTCCGTGAGGTCGGTTTCTGAGAAGACCTTGA
>Ga0302279_10001722_pt1 | contig 30534 bp, 26 predicted proteins | sample III_Bog_N3_3_FD_194541 | JGI IMG/M metagenome (GOLD analysis project Ga0302279, IMG submission 194541) | Peat permafrost microbial communities from Stordalen Mire near Abisko, Sweden - III_Bog_N3_3 | ecosystem: Environmental > Terrestrial > Soil > Wetlands > Peat | place: Sweden: Abisko... | reverse complement strand
TCATCAGGTCCGTCCTGGCCGCCCTGGCGGTCCTGGCCCCCATGAGCGCCTGCGCCGCGGCGCCAGTGGCGGCGCCGCCGGTCAACGGGCCCCTATGGCGCGTTGATGGCGGCGGGGTCGTCCCCTCGGCGGGCGCCGCGTCCACGACCGGGTCCTGCTGGCGGGTCTCGCTGTCCCTGAGGCTGGATGACGCCGCGCCGCCCGTCCCGCCGCCCGCGATCCGCGGCGCGCCGGCGAAATGCGCGGTCCCTTCGGTGTACATCGGCTATCTGCGCGACACCCTGTTCCTGGAAGGGCTGGACGCCAAGGGGGCGCGGCTGTTCGTGGCGAGCGGCTTCAACCCCCTGCATCAAACCGCTGAATCCCCGCCGGGTCCCGGCGCCGCGGCGAATATCCAGTCCGCCGACAGGCCGGCGGCGCGAGTCGACACCCTGATATCCGTGCCCGTCGGCGCGCCATTGGCCCGCATTCGCTGGTACAATGTGGACGCGGATCAAAAGGCGCAGCTTTTGGGCGAGACGATCTGGCCCGACGTTTCGCTCTCCGCGCCGTGAAACCAAGGCGCGCCGTTAGGCGGAGGCCCTAATGCGCGCTGGTCGTCGCCGGGGCGGGGTCGGCCTTTGAGGTCACCACCGCCGGCTTGCCTATGGCGCTCTTGCGGTCGAGCACCGCCGCCAGCCTGGGCGTGGGGGTCTCCAGCTTGGGCGTGTTAGCCACGCCGCCGTGCTTGAGCACGTCCAGCGCGCGCACGAGCTGGAAGTCGCCGGTCTTTTCGTCGAAGTCCGTCGGCGGTTCTTCCGCGGGCTCGTGCGGGGTGACGCGGCTCTTTCCGACATCCGCGTTCAGCGCGTTGCGGTAGGAGGCCTCGGAGAACTGGAAGGAGTGGTTGGCGATCAGCTGCGCCTCTTCGCGGGTCTTGGCGACCTCAAGGTCAGGCGTGATGCCGGTCTTCTGGATGGAGCGGCCCGAAGGGGTGTAGTAGCGCGCGGTGGTCAGCTTGAGCGCGCCGTCCAGGCCGTTGTTCAGCGGGATCACCGTCTGCACCGAACCCTTGCCGAAGCTGGTCACGCCCACCAGTTCCGCCCGGTGGCGGTCTTGCAGGGCGCCGGCCACGATCTCGGCGGCCGAGGCGGAGCCCGAATTGATCAACACCACCATGGGCAGGCCGTGCAGCAAGTCGCCGCCGGGCTTGGCGTTGTAGCGCTGGACGTCCTTGGGATCCGTCGGATCGCGGCCGCGCTGGGACACCACCTCGCCGCCGTCTAGGAACACATCGGACACGGCGATGGCCTGATCCAGTAGGCCGCCGGGATTGTTGCGCAGATCCAGGATCAGGCCCTTGATCTTGGGCGACTTGGACAGCAGGTCCTTGACCGCCGCCTCGGTCTCCGCGCCGGTCTTCTCGTCGAAGGCGGACAGGCGCACATAGCCGTAGTCGCCTTCACGATGATATTTCACGGATTTGACGGCGATCACCTCGCGGGTGAGCTTCACATCGAACGGATCGTGGTTCTCGCGCGCGATCGACAGGGTAATGATCTCGCCCACCTTGCCGCGCATCTGCTTGACCGCGTCGTTCAGAGTCAGCCCCACCACGCTTTGGCCGTTGATGGCGGTGATATAGTCGCCCGACTGCAGTCCGGCCTTGCTCGCCGGCGTGTCGTCCATGGGGGAGATGATCTTGACCACCCCGTCTTCGCTGGTGATCTCGATGCCCAGGCCGCCGTATTCGCCGCGGGTCTGGTCCATCATGTTGTTGAAGCTCTCCGGATCCAGATAGTTGGAGTGTGGATCCAGCGAGGTAAGCATGCCGTCGATGCCGGCCTGGATCAGCTTCTTGTCGTCCACCGGCTCGACGTACTGCGCGTCGACGCGGGTCAGGACGTCGCCGAACAACTCCAGCATCTTATAGGTTTCGGAGCGCGGGGCGGCGGCCCTGGCCGCCTGGAACACGTAGGTCGTGGTTCCGACGCCGAGGGCAAAGGCGCAGGCGCCGATCAGGAGGGTTTTACGCATGGGCGAGGATCATAGGTCGGATTTGCGCCCAATTGAAGATGCTGGGCCGTGACGAGGCGAAATCATTGTCGGCGCGGCGCGTCTGGACGCGCAATACAGACTTAGTGGCGGGCGGCTTTGAGCCAATGGGCGGGGTCCACGGGCTCCCCGTTGCGGCGGACTTCCAGGTAGAGATCGGTGGGCAATGCTGCATCATCCGCCATCCGGCCCACCGGTTCGCCAGCCGCGACCGACTGACCGATCGTCTCACGGGCGGCCTGAAGGCCTGCTAGAACAAAATGATATGCGCCCCCGGCCGCTAATATCAAGACCACCCCGTAGCCCTTGAGCGGCCCCGCGTACTCCACCGTCCCGGCCACAGGCGCCAGAACCGGCGCGCCGGGCGCCGCGCGCCAACTCATGCCCTGGGAGCGGCCCCTGTCCGATAGCTGGCCGTAGCGCGCGATCAGCCGCCCCTGCACCGGCGCGATGAACCCGGTGGGCCCGGCGCTTTCGGCGGACGGCGCGGGCAGGTGGTCGATCAGCTCGCCTGGCCCCGCGGCCTTGTCCGCCAGCGCCTTCAACGCGGCTTGGGCCGCCGCGCCGCCGCTGTCCAACTGCTGCTCGAGGGCGACCTTTTGGGCGATCAGGGTCTCAATTCGCTCGCGCTGCTCGGCCATTTCGCTTTCCGAGCGGAACAGGTCCTCGCTCGCGGCGTCCACCACGCGGCGCAGGCGCCGGATCTGCTCGATCTGCTGGGCCAGGGCCCGGCTTTGCGCCTGCAGCTCCGGGGCCAGGGCGCGCGCCAATATCTGAGCGCGCACCGCGTCCTTGGCCGATGTGGGATGGACGAGAAAAGCCGGCGGCGGATTACGGCGGTACAGCTCCAGCGCCCCCATCAGGCGGGCGATGGCCGACTGGCTGGAGCCGATGCGGGCCGCCATGGCGTTTTCCTGGGCGTTGAGCTGGTCTAGCCTGGCCTTGCGGTCTCCCGTCGCGCGCTCGCCGCTCGCCTCCAGCGCGCCCAATTGCACCAGCTGAGCCTTCAGCTGAGCGATCTCGCCTTGGAGCCGCGCCGCCTGGGCGTGATTGGCGCTCGGAGCTTGCCTGGCGGCCTTGCCGGGCGCGACAGGCGTGTAAGCGGCCCAGGACAGCGTCGTTTGGGCCGCGGCGGCGAGAAGGCAGACGAGGGCGAGGCGACGGCGCATACGCCCTTGATAGCGCGACTCCCGCCCGGCGAAACATGGGCTTGTCCCCGTCGGCGGCGATGGATAACCAGGAGGGATGAGCGATCCCGTCGATCCTCCGCCTCCCCCCGGCGCCGCGCCCGGCAAGGTCCTGAGCGCGCAGGCCCAGCGCGCCCTGCGCGAGGCGGCCGAGCGGCGCGCGGCGCAGGCCGCTCCCGCCGCGCCGCATGAACTGGGCGGCCCGGAGGGAGCCGAGCCCACGCGCTATGGCGACTGGGAGCGCAAGGGCCTAGCGGTGGACTTCTAGGGCCAAAATCACTCGCCTGGTAGGCGTGCGCGATTCACGCAGTGGACGCAAGCGCTCGCGTTAACCCCAATGAATTTCTAGGTTTTCGGCCGAGTGGTCCGGCTCGGAGGCCGATTATGGTTAATCGTATCACGCGAATTCTGGCTCTCGCCGCGTTCTGCGCCGCGCCGGGCGCCGTGGCGTTCGCCCAGGCCTACGCCGTCGACGGGCCGGTCCCGGCCTATCCGCCCGAGACTTATCGGGCGCAGGACGCGGACGGCGGCTACGCCGTCCGGGCGGCTGGTCCCAGCCAGGCCCAATACGCGCAGCCCTATCGGGACCGTGATGGGTCCGATCGGGGGCGTTACGATCAAGATGGCTACGATCAAGGCTCGCGGCGCGAACAACCGCAGGGCCGCGCCTTGGAGGACCAGCGCGCCCAGCGGCAGGCCCCAGCTTACCAAGGCGCATACCGTCAGGAGTCAGGGCGGCGCGTCGAGCGGCTCGAGGCCTCGTATCGCTTTCTGAGCTGGGCCGGCAAGGTCGAGGACTCGGGCGTGGATCGCGGCGCCGAGGCCTACGCTTCAAGCCAGGGCTACGCCGGCCCCAGCTGTCCTGGGGTGCGGCCGGGCGAGCGGGTGCTGAACTGCCAATATGTGCCGTTCGCGCCGCCGCCTGAGCGCGAGTCCGATGTGCAGATGGCGAACCTCTATATCGACGGCGGCGTAGGCCCCTCGGTGATCGGCGGCGGGGGCGGCGGGGGCGGAGGACCGTCCAACGGGCAGGTGACTCTTGGGACCGGCTTTAGCGGCGTGACCGCGCCGACCTTCAGCGGCGGCGGGTCCAACGGCGGCGGCTCGAGCCCTGGATCAGGGTCGGGCTCGGGCAATGGATCGGGCTCAGGCTCGGGCACGGGTGTCGGAACCGGCTCGGGGTCTGGCATTGGCAGCGCGACCTCAAGTTCCTCCTCGTCATCCTCCGCATCCGCCAGCGTTTCGGCCAATATCTCCGCCAACATCACCCTGGCCGGCGGCTTTTTCATCCACGGCGGCGGCGGCCATGGCGGCGGCGGCAAGAAAGGCGGCGGCTCAAGCTGCGGCTGCGGGTCCAGCGGGGGCGGGGGCATGACAGGCTGGGGCGGTTCGGGCGGCTCAGGCGGCGGCGGAATGAGCGGCTGGAGCGGCGGGGGCCACAAAAAATAGCGGTCAGACGCCGGCCATCTCCGCGATGACCTTCAGGGCGGCGGCGCGCGGATCGGGCGCCGCGGTGATCGGCCGACCGCACACCAGATGGCTGGCGCCAGCCTTCAGCGCCTCGGCGGGCGCGGCGGCGCGGGCCTGATCGTCCTGGCCCGACCATCCGGGTCGAACCCCCGGCGTGACCACCAGAAATCCTTCGCCGCCAATGGCGCGGGCCATTGCCGCCTCGTGCGGGCTGGCGATGACCCCGTCGGCGCCCGCGTCGATGCACTGGCGGATGCGGCGGTCCACCAGGGCCTGCACCCCCAGGCCATAGCCCATGGCCTTGAGATCGTCCTCGGTCAGGCTGGTCATCACCGTCACGCCGAGAATCTTGGCGATCTTATCGCCGTCCCGCCCGCGCACGGCGGCCTTGAGCACCTGGGGCTCGGCGTGGACGGTGAGGAAATCGCAGGCGCCGGACGCGACCACGGCGGCCGTGGCCTTCTCCACCGTCGCGCCGATGTCGTGCAGCTTCCAATCGAGGAACAGGCTATGTCCTTGTCCCTTCAGGTCGCGCGCCAGGGCCATGCCCTCGGACGCCAGGAGCTGCAGGCCGATCTTGTAGAAGGTGATGGCGCCGTCCAGCCGCGCGATCAGCTGCTCGGCGTCTTGGCGCGTGGGCAGATCGAGGGGCAGGATCAGGCGCGGGTCGGCCGAGGGCGTGGCTTCGGGCACGGAGGAACCTTTCCGCTCGACCCGGCGACGGCCGGGCTTCATTTCGTTGTGTGCAAGTTGAACCCTATGCCCCGATCCGCGGGCTTTGTCATCCGCGGTCTACGCCGCCCGCGCGCCATCCTCGTCGGCCAGCAGGTCCGCCACGGTGATCTTGGACAGGCATTCGCCCGCCGCCCGGTCGACCGCCTCGATCGCCGCCTTGACGGCCTTGGGAATGCGTTCGCCCACCGGGCAGCCCTGAGCGCCGGGGGGCGGCGCGCCGAGGTGGGCGCAGCCGTGCACGGCCCGCAGCACCTGGTCCAGGGTGATGCTCTCGGCCGGGCCCTTGAGCCAGGCGCCGCCGCCCGCGCCCGTGCGGGTGCCGATCAGGCCTGCCTTGGCCAGGAGCGCGGTGGTGCGGCGCACCACCACCGGATTGGTGGGAATCGAGCAGGCGAGTTCGGCGCTGGACACCGCGGCCTGAGGCGAAAAAGCGCCCTTGTGCGCCAGATAGGCGAGGGCGTGGGCCGCGACCGGAAATCGTTGGCTGTCAGACATCTAGCTAGAAGGTAATAGCCTGAGCCCGCCGTTCAATGCCCTTCTTCGCCCGGCCCTTGCTGTCGCACCCTTAAGGGGACGATTGCTGGGCGATGCGAAAGGGAGTATTCGCGCCCGCTGCTATCGAGTGGGCGCGCCGTCCTCCTTTTCATTTTCCGGCGCCGGCCCTCGGAGGGTTTGAATGGCTTTCCCAGCCCAAGGCGCGTCCGCATCGAGCGAGACCGCGTCTTCATCGGCGGCCCCGGCCGTGGATTCCTCGCCTCACGCCGATATGCACGCCTCCCGCCGCGTGGGCTTCTGGGCCCTCTCCTTGGGCGCCATTGGCGTGGTGTTCGGCGATATCGGCACCAGTCCGCTTTACGCCTTCAACGCGGCCATGGAGGAGGCGATGAAGGACGGCGCCAGCCGTCCCGGCGTGCTGGGGGTGGTGTCCCTGGCCCTGTGGGCCCTGATCCTGGTGGTCACGATCAAATACGTCCTGTTTCTCATGCGGTCCGATAACCGCGGCGAGGGCGGGGTTCTGTCGCTCATGGCGCTGGCCCAGAGAGCGCTGGGAAGGCGGACCATGTTCGTCTTCACCATGGGCGTGCTGGGCGCGGCCCTGTTCTACGGCGACGCGGTGATCACGCCGGCCATCTCGGTGCTTTCGGCGATGGAGGGGATGAAGACCGTCCCGCAGCTGCACGGCCATATCCACACGTCCCAGATCGTGATGATCTCATCCGTGGTTCTGGTGCTGCTGTTCGTGGCCCAGGCGCGCGGCACGGCCAAGGTCGCGGCCCTGTTCGGGCCGGTGATGGTGATCTGGTTTGTCGCCATCGGCGCCGTGGGCGCCCTGCATATACTGGACGACCCGGGCGTGCTGTGGGCCCTCAGCCCCCACTACGCGGTGGGTTTCTTGATCAAACACGGCTTTGTCGGATTTCTCGTTCTGGGGGCGGTGTTCCTGACCGTGACGGGAGCCGAGGCCTTGTACGCCGACATGGGCCATTTCGGCCGCTGGCCGATCCAGGCGGCCTGGCTGTTCTTCGCCTTGCCGGCCCTGGCGCTGAACTATCTGGGCCAGGGCGCCTATGCGCTGAAGGCCTTCGCTTTCGCCACGGCCCATGGCCACGCCCTGGTCAATCAGGACTGGTTCTTCCTGATGATCCCGCCGCAGCTGCGCGCCGTGATGCTGGTGCTGGCCGCCGCCGCGACGGTCATCGCCAGCCAGGCGGTGATCACCGGCGCCTATTCCCTGACCCAACAGGCGATCCAGCTGGGCCTTCTGCCGCGCATGACCATCTTGCGCACCTCCGAGCATCAGGCCGGCCAGATCTATCTGCCGCAGATCAACTTCATGCTGCTGATCGGGGTTCTGGCCCTGGTGGCCCTGTTTCACACGTCCGACAACCTGGCCCACGCCTATGGCCTGGCGGTCACCGGCACCATGGTGGTCACCACCAGCCTGGCCTTCATCGTGGTGCATTATCTGTGGAAGTGGCGGCTGTGGCAGTCGTGCGCCTTCATCGCGCCGTTCCTGATCCTTGACACCACCTTCCTGGCGGCCAACTGCCTGAAGATACTGTCGGGCGGCTGGGTGCCCCTGCTGATCGGCGCATCGCTGTTCGGCGTCATGGCCACCTGGGTGCACGGCGTGCGCATCCTTACGGAGAAGGCCCGCCGCGACAGCGTCAGCCTGGCCGAGTTGACCGAGATCCTGCGCGCCCGCGCCCCGCACCGGGTGCCCGGCACCGCCATCTTCCTGACCAGCGAGCCGGACATGGCGCCGGTGGCCCTGATGCACAACCTCAAGCACAACAAGGTGCTGCACGAGAAGAATGTGATCCTGTCGGTGGCCACCGCCGAGACCCCCCGCGTGGACGACGCCGACCGCCTGACCATCGAGGCGATCAACGACGACTTCAAGAAGGTGGTGATCAGCTACGGCTTCATGGAAAGCCCCAACCTGCCCAAGGCTCTGTCCCTGTGCCGCAAGCACGGTCTGAAGTTCGACATCATGTCCACGTCGTTCTTCCTGGGGCGGCGTTCGGTGGTGCCGGCGGCCAATTCCGGTATGCCGCTTTGGCAGGACAAGCTGTTCATCTTCCTGATGAAGAATGCGGCCAATCCCACTGAGTTCTTCAAGATTCCACCCGGCCGGGTGGTGGAGCTCGGAACCCAGGTTACGGTCTGACCACCGACCGATTGAGTCGCCTTCGTTCGTGGAGTGTTGCGGTTTCATGTTGGATTTCAGTGGGTTGCCCCCGGTCGGCGGCGTTTTGGCGGACGGCGTGTGGAGCGTGTGCCTGGGTCTGATGACCACCCTGTCGCTGCTCGCTTGGCGGCGGATGCATCCCGAGGCGATGGCGCCCCTGCAGTGGGGCCGCGACGGCCGGCCTGTGATGCGCGCGGGGCGTGGCCTGGCGGTGGGCTTCACGCCGCTCGCGGCCGCGGTCGGCGGCCTGATGCTGGCGGCCGGCGAACGGATGTCGGCGGTGACCGAACCCGGCTGGATGGCGGTGCGCTTGATCGCGCCGCTGCTGATCCTGGCGGCCCATGAGGCCCATCTGCGGTCAGCGTTGAAGACGCTGAAGGCCGAGGGTGGGTTACGCGCCGCGCCGTCAAAATAAGCGGCGATCATCGGACGAGGGCGAAAAATCCGCCGAGGCCCTTGATCACGTGCGAGAATGCTTTATCTGCAACAGAACTAGTTGCAGATATTCCTTAGGAGCCTCTTCATGACCGCCGTTCTCGACGCCGCCGCCCAGGACCTCATCTTCCGCGAGGCGCGCACGCGAAATGGTTGGAAGCCCGATCCGGTCAGCGACGAACAGATCCACCAGATCTATGATCTGTTGAAATGGGGCCCCACCTCGGTCAACGGCACGCCCGCGCGCTTTGTTTGGATCAAGAGCGAGGCCGCCAAGCAGCGTCTGGCGCCCTATCTGTCCGGAACCAACCGGGACAAGACCATGAAGGCGCCGGTGACCGTGATCGTCGGCTATGAGCTGGAGTGGCATGAAAGGCTCGGCGAACTGTTTCCGCATGCGCCGGGCGTGAAGGGCTATTTCGCCGATCCGGCCGCGCGCGAAGTTCACGCCTTTCGCAACGGCACGCTGCAAGGCGCCTATCTGATCGTCGCCGCGCGCGCCCTGGGCCTGGACGTCGGGCCGATGTCCGGCTTCGACAACGCCGGGGTGGACAAGGAATTTTTCGCCGGAACGACGATCAAGTCCAACTTCATCGCCGCCATCGGACACGGCACGGACGAAAACCTCTTCCCGCGCAGCCCCCGCCTGTCCTTTGAGGACGCCAATACCGTCCTCTAACGGGCCGAATTGAGGTAGAGCCTCGACGCATGATCGTGTTGGGGCTCGATACGGCCGTGGGGGCCTGTTCCGTGGCGGTGGTCGCGGACGGCGAGCCCCTGGCCGCGTTCAGCGAGGCCATGCAGCGCGGCCATCAGGAGCGACTGGCCCTGATGGTGCGGGAGGCGATGGCTGAGGCCGGACTGGCGTTCGGCGCGCTGGACCGGATCGGCGTCACCGTCGGCCCTGGCTCGTTCACCGGCCTGCGCGTGGGCCTGGCCTTCGCCAAGGGGCTTGGCCTGGCGCTGGCGCGGCCGGTGGTGGGCGTGGGCACGCTGGAGGCCCTGGCCGCCTCCGAATCGGGCGCCGACCTCACCATTGCGGCCATCGACGCCCGCCGCGGCCAAATCTATCTGCAGGCCTTCAGCGGCGGCCATGCCCTGATGGCGCCGGACGTCCTGCCCGTGGAGATCGCCGCCGCGCGGCTGGCGGAGGTGAGGTCCTCCGGCCGAGTGGACATTGTCGGCTCCGGCGCGTCCCTGCTGGACGGCCTCGTTTCCGGCGCCCGCATTCTCCCGCGCGCCGCGCCCGACCCAGTCGCCCTGGCGCGGCTCGCCCAGGCCAAGCCGTTGACCCCCGCCCGCCCGCTCTATCTGCGCGCGCCCGACGCCAAGCTGCCGGGCGGCCTGGACCCGCCGGCGTGAGGCTCATCGCCCTGAACGGCGACCACGCGCACGCCCTGGCCGCGCTGCACGCCCAAGCCTTCGAGACGCCCTGGAATGAGCAGGCGTTCGCCGAGCTTTTGGGTGGTCCCGGCGCCATCGCGCTGGCGGCTGGGGACGAGGGCGGCCTGCTCGGCTTCATCCTCCTGCGCGCCGTCGCCGACGAGGTGGAGATCCTGACCCTGGCCGTCGCCCGCGCCCATCGCCGCCAAGGACTGGCGCGGGCCCTGCTGGACGCCGGGCTGGCGCTCGCCGTGCAGTCCGGCGCTGGACGGGCGTTCCTGGAAGTGGCCGTGGACAATCTTGCCGCCATCGGCCTTTACGAGGGCGCGGATTTCGTCCGCATCGGCCGGCGCCCCGCCTATTACGCGCGCAAATCCGGCCCGCCGGTGGACGCCCTGGTCCTGTCGCGGGCCCTTCACCCTGCCGACCCTTAACAGCGGAGCCCCCAGCGTTTATCCTGACGCCCTGGGTTGGAGTCGAGGAGTTCCGTTGGACCGCGTCGAGAAGCTTTGCATCGCCAAGGGATTGCGCATGACCGGCCAGCGCCGGGTGGTGGCGCGCGTCCTGTCCGAGGCCAAGGACCACCCCGACGTGGAGGAACTGCATCGCCGCGCCCACAAAGTGGACCCGCACATCTCCATCGCCACGGTCTATCGCACGGTGCGCCTGTTCGAGGAGGCGGGCATCATCGAACGCCACGACTTCCGCGACGGCCGCTCCCGCTACGAGGAAGCGCCCGACGTGCACCACGACCATTTGATCGACATGCGCTCGGGCAAGGTGGTTGAATTTGTCGACACGGAAATCGAGGCCCTGCAGACCGCCATCGCCAAGCGGCTGGGTTTCAAGCTGGTCGACCACCGGCTGGAGCTCTACGGCGTGCCGATTGAGGAGAAGGATCGGTGAGGGTGGCGTTGGCGCTTTTCAGTGGCTTCAATCTAACACATTGAAATATAACCGCTCATCCCCGCTTTCGCGGGGATGAGCGGAATTAATTGAGCGGGCCCCTTCAATTTGGACGTGCGGCGCTAAACCCACACCTCGCCGTCGACCGCATGCTGGAAGGGTTTTTTCGAGGGTCCGGCCGAGTCAAGGACGAGGCTGCGCCTCGCCGGGCAGCGGTCGGCAGAGCCGATCCTTGACTCGGCCAGACCCTCGAAATCAGACTCGCCATGCGTTCGACGACGGGGTGTGCGAGGTTGTTTGTAATCCGCTCATCCCGGCGAATGCCGGGATGAGCGGAATCGGTAACGGCCTTGACGCTTGCGCCTGATATGCCCCGATCCCATAACCTAACCCGATGACCACCCCACCCTCCAAACGCCTGTTCATCAAGTCGTATGGCTGCCAGATGAACGTCTATGACTCCGAGCGCATGGCCGAGGTCTTGCGGCCGCTGGGCTATGGGCTGGTGGATCGGGCCGAGGGGGCCGATCTGGTGGTGCTCAACACCTGCCATATCCGCGAGAAGGCCGCCGAGAAGGTCTATTCGGAGCTCGGCCGGCTGAAGGAGATGCGCGACGAAAAAGCCGAAGCCGGGCAGGGGCGCATGGGCGTGGTCGTCGCCGGCTGTGTCGCCCAGGCGGAGGGCGAGGAGATCATTCGCCGCGCGCCGGTGGTCGATCTGGTGGTCGGGCCGCAGGCCTATCACCGCCTGCCCGAGCTGATCGCGCGGGCCTCGCGCAAGACCGGCGAGCGGCTGGCCGCCGACTTCACGCCGGAGGAAAAGTTCGACGCCCTGCCGCGCCAGCGCGAGGCGTCCGGCGTGTCGGCCTTCCTCACCGTGCAGGAGGGTTGCGACAAGTTCTGCAGCTTCTGCGTGGTGCCCTACACCCGAGGCGGGGAATATTCCCGGCCCGCCGACGCCATCGAGGCGGAGGCGCGCGGGTTGGTGGCGCAAGGGGTGCGCGAGCTCACCCTGTTGGGTCAGAACGTCAACGCCTATGGCGGCCCCGGTGGGTTGGCGGGACTTGTGCGGCGCCTGGCGAAAATCGAAGGGCTGGCGCGTATCCGCTACACCACCAGCCATCCGCGCGAGATGGACGAGGCGCTGATCGCGGCGCATGCCGACGTTCCGGCGTTGATGCCCTATCTACACCTGCCCGTGCAGTCCGGTTCGGACCGCATCCTGCGCGCCATGAACCGGGGCCATTCGGCGGACGATTATCGCAAGCTGATCGACAAGGTCCGCGCCGCGCGGCCCGACATCGCCCTCTCCGGCGATTTCATTGTCGGCTTTCCCGGTGAGACCGAAGCGGATTTCGAGGCCACGCTCGGCCTGATGCGTGAGGTCGGCTACGCCTCCGCCTTCGCGTTCAAATATTCCCGCCGCCCCGGCACCCCGGCCTCGGCCCTGCCCGGCCAGGTGGACGAAACGGTCAAGGAAGAGCGCCTGGCGCGGCTTTTGGCCCTATTGGAAGAACAACAGCGGGCCTTCAACGCCGCCCAGGTCGGCCACACGCTGGAGGTGCTGTTCGAGCGCGAGGGACGACATGACGGCCAGATCCTCGGCCGCAGTCCCTACCTGCAGGCGGTGCATGTGGAGGGCCCCAAGGCGCTGATCGGCCAGGTCGCGCCCGTGCGCATCGGCGCGGCGGCCACGAACAGCCTGACCGGCGCGTTGGAACGGGCGCTCGCTTGACCCGGACCGCCCAGGAGTTCGTGCCCCTGTCCGACGTGGCCGCGCGCGCGGTGGCCGGGCCAGGTAGTCGCCACGCGGCCCTGATCGAGGACGCCTTCAATGTCCTGCTGGAGACTCCCGGCGGCGGGGTGTCCCTGCGCGGGGACGCCAAGAGCCGCGCGACCGCCAAGCGGGCGGTCAGGACCATCGCCGAGCGGGCCTCGGCCGGCGCGGACATCGCCGAGGCGGACGTGCGGGTGGCGATTTCCGCCGCGCGGGCGGGCGAGACCGCGCCCACCGGCCAGGGTCTGCCGCTCGGTCGGCGAGGCCCCATTGGCCCCAAGACGGCGGCCCAGGCGGCCTATCTGGACCTTCTGTCCGCTAATGATCTGGTGTTCGGGGTTGGACCGGCGGGCACCGGCAAGACCTTCCTGGCCGTGGCGCACGGGGCGTCCTTGCTTTTGCGCGGCGAGGTCGATCGCTTGGTGGTGACGCGCCCCGCCGTGGAGGCCGGCGAGCGGCTGGGCTTTCTGCCGGGCGACCTGACCGAAAAGGTCGATCCCTATATGGCGCCAGTGTGGGAGGCCCTGTCGGACATCCTGGGTCCCGACCAGCTGCGCCGTCGGCGCGACAAGGGGGAGATCGAGGTCGCGCCCATCGCCTTCATGCGGGGTCGCACCTTGAATCACGCCTTCGTGGTGGTGGACGAGGCGCAGAACGCCTCGCGCCTGCAGATGAAGATGGTGCTGACCCGCCTGGGCGAAGGCGCGCGCATGGCGGTGACCGGCGACCCCAGCCAGGTGGACCTGCTCAACAGCGGCGATTCCGGGCTGGCCCACGCGGTGGGCATTCTCGAAGGGGTCAAGGGCGTGGGCGTGGCCCGCTTCCGCGCCGAGGACGTGGTGCGCCACCCGATGGTGGAGCGCATCGTGCGCGCCTATGACGCCGACTCCGCCCAGCAGGCGGGCAAGCCCAGCGGTGGTCGCGGCCGGTGATCGAGGTCGAGGTTGAGACGGTGGCGTGGACACGGGCGCTGCCGGACGCGGAAGCGGTGGTGATGCGAGCAGCCTACGAAACCCTTCTCCCTCGAGGGGAGAAGGGCAGGGATGAGGGTGCGGTCGGCACGGGGCCGAAATTGGCGCTCGAGGCGGTCCGCCTCCAACGAATGTCCGGTAAAGTCAGCGCGAACACCCCCATGCCCGCCCCTTCCCCCCTCGAGGGGGAAGGGAGCATCTCAATCCTCCTCACCGACGACGACACCCTTGCCGACCTCAACGGCCGCTTCCTCGGCAAGCCCAAGCCCACCAACGTCCTGTCGTTTCCAGCCCCACCCAACCCGGAGGGTCATCTGGGCGATATCGCCTTGGCCTATGGCGTGTGCGCGGCCGAGGCTGTCGAACAGGGCAAAACCCTGGCTCAGCACCTTTCGCATCTAACGGTGCATGGCGTTTTGCATCTTCTGGGCTACGATCATGAGTCTGACGGCGACGCGGAGGTCATGGAGGCCTTGGAGCGCACCGTGCTGGAGGTTCTGGGCGTGCCCGACCCCTACGCTGCTGAAAGGCCATAAGCGCCGACGATGCCGAGCGCGGACGAGTCGATTGCTGATGGGCCCCCCGTGGCCGCGCCAAGCCTGAGCCGGGGCGTGCGCGCCATTCTGCGCCGCTGGCGCCGGGGCAAGAAGGCGGATCCGCATACGGGGCTGTCCGACGCGCCGAGCGCGCCGACGGCATCGTCCCAGGTCGACATCGTCGATCAGGCCCAGGCCTTCAAGACCCTGCGCGTGAGCGAGGTGATGACGCCGCGCGCGGACATCATGGCGGTGGAGATTTCCTCGCCCTTCGAGGCGGTGGTGCGCCAGTTCGCCGAGGTCGAGCATTCGCGCATGCCGGTCTATCGCGACACCCTGGACGATCCGGTGGGCGTGGTTCACATCAAGGATGTATTCAAGATGCTGGCCGAGGACGGCGGTGGCCCGGCGGCCAATGATCCGGTGCTGCACCGCCTGCGCCGCGACGCCCTGTATGTTCCGGGCTCCATGCGGGCGGCCGACCTGCTGGTGCGCATGCAGGGTACGCGCATCCATCTGGCCCTGGTGATCGACGAATTCGGCGGCACCGACGGTCTGGTCAGCCTGGAAGACCTGGTCGAGGCGGTGGTGGGCGACATCGCTGACGAATATGACGAGGCGGGCCCGGTTCAGATCGACGCCCGCCCGGGCGGGGTGTTCGAGGCGGATGCGCGCGCCTCGCTAGAGGTGCTGGAAGAGGCCTTGGGCCGGGAATTGACGCCCGAGGACCTGGTCGACGAGGATATCGACACCGTTGGCGGGCTGGTGTCGGCCCTTGCCGGGCGCGTGCCCCAGCGGGGCGAGATCATCGGCCATCCGGGCGGCCTTGAGTTTGAGATCACCGACGCCGATCCCCGCCGGATCAAGCGGGTGCGCGTGCGCCCGACCACCACGCCCAGCGCGGGCGACACAGAATCGCCAGAAGCCGGCGCGTGATCCGTCCGGCCGGATTCAACCGAAGAGCCGTATGGGCCTTGGCGGCCGGCGCGGCCACAGCCCTGGCCCACCCACCGTTTGGCCTGTTGCCCGGGCTGTTGGGTTATGGCCTGCTCCTGGCGCTGGTCGACCGCGCCGATGCGAACCGGCCGTTGCGTTCGGCCTTTTGGCGCGGATGGCTGGCGGGGACGGCCTATTTCCTGATCGGCTGCTGGTGGGTGGCGCAGGCGTTCCTGGTTGACGCCGCCGAGCAGGGCTGGATGGCGCCCATCGCCGTGATCGCCATGGCGGGCGGACTGGGCCTGTTCTGGGGCCTGGCGGGTCTGATCTATGCTTGGCTCAAGCCGGAAAACCCCCTGTGGAAGGTGCTGGTGTTCGCCGGCGCCCTGTCGGCCTGCGAATGGCTGCGCGGCCATGTGCTGACGGGCTTTCCTTGGGATTTGCCGGGCGAGACCTGGGCGGCGGGGTCGGCGCCGTCGCAGGCCGCCTCGCTGATGGGCGCCTATGGCCTGACCTGGCTGACCCTGGTGATCGCCGCGGCCCTCGTGGCGCCGCTGGCCTTCGGCCGTGATCGGCACAACCTGATCGTCGCGGGATTGGGCGCCCTGGCGTTGGCCAGTCTGTACGGCTTCGGCTTCGCGCGCTTGGCCCACGCCGCGCCGCCCGATCCGGACGCGCCGCAGCTGCGCATCGTCCAGGCGGACGTGCCCCAGACCATGCTGGAGAATGGCGGGAATTTTCAGCTGATCCTGTCGCGTTATCTGCGCCTGACCGCCCAGCCGGCGGCTCACAAGCCCGACATCGTCATCTGGCCCGAAGGCGCCCTGCCGGACTCCGCCAATGACATGCTCGACGCCCGGTCCTGGGTTCCCACCGCCATTGCCGGCGCGCTCGGCCCCGACCAGCTCCTGCTGATGGGCTCCTACCGCCTGACCGGGCCGCCCCAGTCGCCCAAGTATTTCAATAGCCTGCTGGCCCTGCGCCGCCAGGGCGATGGGCTGGCGCTGAAGACCTTCTATGACAAATACCGCCTGGTGCCCTTCGGCGAATATCTGCCGCTGGACAAGCTGATGGGCGCCTTGGGCGTCAAGAAGCTGGTGCATGTGGGCGATGGCTTTTCGCCCGGCCCGCCGCCGGCCCCGATCCTGGCGCCTGGCGCGCCGGCCATGCAGCCGCTGATCTGTTACGAGGCCCTGTTCCCGGGTTTCACCCGCCAGGGCGAGGCCCTGACCGGCATTCGCGCGCGCTGGATCGGCAATGTGTCCGATGACGCCTGGTTTGGGCCGACGTCCGGACCGTGGCAGCATCTGAACCTGGCAAGCTACCGCGCCATAGAGGAGGGCCTGCCGGTGGCGCGGGCCACGCCCACGGGGGTCTCGGCGGTGATCGACTCCTACGGCCGCAGCCCCAAGACCTTGCGCCTGGGCCTGGGCGCCCAGGGCGTCATCGACGCGCTCCTGCCGCCCGCCCTGGCGCCCACGCCCTATAACCAATTCGGCGACACGGTGTTCGGCCTGATGCTGGCCCTGTCCCTGACGGCGGTTTTTCCCCGACTTCGCCCCTTCGGCGCGCGTCGCTTGCAGACATAAAGATATCTTTATATGTTGCCGGAGACTGTTCGGCCGCTTTTGGGCGGTCTCTTGCCGATGGAGCCGCGCCCTTGAGCCGTTCGTCCTACATCTTCACCAGCGAAAGCGTGTCCGAAGGCCATCCCGATAAGGTCGCCGACCGGATCTCCGACACCGTGGTGGACGCCTTCCTGACGGCCGATCCCTATGCACGCGTGGCCTGCGAGACCCTGGTCACCACCAACCGGATCGTGCTGGCCGGCGAGGTGCGCGGGCCGCAGGGCGTGGTGGAGGCCCTGGAGGACAAGGTCCGCGCGGCGGTCAGGGACATCGGCTACGAGCAGGAAGGCTTCCACTGGAAAAACGCCGACTACGCCTGCTACCTGCATTCACAGTCGGCCGACATCGCCATGGGCGTGGACGCGGCGGGCAACAAGGACGAGGGCGCGGGCGACCAGGGCATCATGTTCGGCTATGCAACGAACGAGACGCCCGAGCTGATGCCGGCGACCCTGCAGTATTCGCAGAACATCCTGAGCGTGCTGGCTCAGGCGCGCAAATCCGGCGCCGAGCCCGGGCTTGAGCCCGACGCCAAGAGCCAGGTCACCCTGCAGTATGAGAACTTCAAGCCGGTCCGGGCGACATCGATCGTGCTGTCGACCCAGCACAAGGAGGGCCTGACGCCCGCAGACGTGGCCGACATCGTCAAGCCGCACATCGTCAAGGTGCTGCCCGAGGGCTTCATCGACGCGGCCACCGAATGGCACGTCAATCCCACCGGCAATTTCGTGATCGGCGGGCCGGACGGCGACTGCGGCCTGACAGGGCGCAAGATCATCGTGGACACCTACGGCGGCGCCGCGCCCCACGGCGGCGGCGCCTTCTCGGGCAAGGATCCCACCAAGGTGGACCGGTCCGCGGCCTATATGTGCCGCTATCTGGCCAAGAACGTGGTGGCGGCGGGCCTGGCGGACAAATGCACCATCCAGATCGGCTTCGCCATCGGCGTGTCCAAGCCGCTCAGCTTCTATGTCGATCTTGTCGGCGGCAAGGTCGACCCGGCCAAGCTGGAGACGCTGTTGCCGCAACTGGTCAATGGCTGCACGCCGCGCGCCATCCGCGAACACCTGAAGCTGAACCGCCCGGTCTACGCGCGCACCTCCGCCTATGGCCACTTCGGCCGCACGCCGGACGCTGACGGCGGCTTCTCGTGGGAGAAGACGGACCTGGTCGGGGAATTGAAGGGGCTGGCGTAAACGCCACTGCTCTCCCCCTCGAGGGGGAGAGGTCGGGAGTGGGGGTGTAGGGCGCGACTTTTTGCGGGTTTTCGCGTGAGGCGCCGCCCCAAGCGCCATCTGCCGGAACCTCGGCGCGCGCACCCCCATCCCTGCCCTTCCCCCCTTGAGGGGGAAGGAGCGTGATGATGTTTAAGCCGCCGCCCAGCCTTTGTCGGCGAGGGGCGCGGGATCTTCCAGGGCCATCTCGTCCCAGTCGAGGTCCGGCGGGGGGCTGGCGGCGGCGGCGATCACCGCTTGAAGCTCCGCGGCGGAAGCCACGCCCACGATGACGCTGGAGGCCTCGGGCCGCGACAGGGCGAAGCCCAGGGCCGCTTGCAAGGGATCGCTGCGGCCTTCCGCGATCATCCGCCGAACACGCGACAGAGGCCCGGACGCGCCCTTCAGGGCCGTCGGCATGCGGTCGGGCGGCAGGAACAGGAGGCCCTGCAGGAAGATCGAGCGCAGATGCACCTCAACCCCCAGGCCGGCGATCTCGGCCAGGGCGCCGTTGACGATCAGCCGTTGGTCCAGCAGGGACACCGGCGCCTGGACGATGTCGGGCTTGAAGCGGCGGGTCAGGCCCACCGGATCGTCGGAGGCGAAACAGGACACGCCCACCGCGCGGAACAGGCCCTCGTCGCGCAGGGTCTTCAACCGATCCCACACCGCCTGGCCGTGGGCGCCGAACAGGTCGCCGGCTGACTGCACCATGATGGTGTCGGCCTTGTCTAAACGCAGGCGCTTGAGGGCCGCGCGGGCTTCGTCCTCGACGAAGTCAGGCCCCCGGTCGCAACGGCCGGTCTTGATCATCACCCGGAAAGGGCAGGGGCGCGGCATGATGCGGCCGATGGTGGTCTCCGCCTGGCCGAAGGAGACCTGGGCGTCCAGCACGTCGATGCCGGCGCGCGCGGCGATGGACAGAATGTCGGCGGCTTCGCGCTCGGGCGAACGGCCGCGGTAGGACGACGAGGGCTGGTCCAGGCCGAGTTGAGAGGTGCCCAGGCCGAGCTTGTCCGAATTGGACCGGGCCGGCTTGGCCGGAGCGGCCTTGGCCATGGGGGCGCCGGGTCTGGTCCTGTTCAGATAAGGCGTCGTCGGATAGGTCATGCGCCACCACCGTTGGGACCGGTCCGCGGCGCGCGCGGCCTGTCCTTCAATTCCGAAGGAAGGCCATCCTGGCCCAAATAGTTTAACGAAGCGGTATCGGTAACGACCGTTAGGGCTGTCCCTCGTCGGGATCGGCGAATTGGCTTAGACTGGCGCCATGCACGCCTTTCCCGCCTATTTTCCCCTGGCCGGCCGCAAGGTCGTGATCGTTGGCGCCGGCGAGGCGGCCAAGGCCAAGGCGCGCCTTTTGGAAAGCTCGCCCGCCGATATCGTGCTGATCGGCGAGGACGAACGGGCGGCCGATCCGGAAACCTACGCCGGGGCGGTGCTGGCCTTCGTCTGTGTGATGGACGAGGGGCTGGCCGAACGGGCGGCGGACGCGGCGCGCGCGGCCCACACGCCGGTCAATGTGGCCGACCGGCCCCAGCTCAGCGACTTTTTCACCCCGGCGGTGATCGACCGGGACGAGGTGGTGGCCGCGGTGGGCACGAGCGGGACCGCGCCCATGATCGCCTCCCTCCTGCGCGGTGACATCGAGGCGCGGGTGCCGCAAGGCGCCGGGCGCATGGCGGCCCTGCTCGGCCGCATGCAGGGCGAAGTGCGCGCGGCTTTTCCCGATCTCGCCCAGCGGCGCTCCTTCCTGCGCGCGGCCCTGTCGGGCCCCGCGGCTCATGCGGCCATGGCGGGGCAGACCACGCGGGCCGAGGCCCTTCTGCGCGAAGCCCTGACCACCCACGCACCGCCCGCCGGCGTCGTGCGCTTCGTCGATGGGCGCGGGCCGGCCGATCAGCTCAGTCTGTCTGTCGCGCGGGTCCTCGCCGAGGCGGATGTGGTGATCGCCGATGACGACGCGGACAAGGCGGTGGTGGTTTTGGCGCGGCGAGACGCGCGCCGCCTTGAGCCGGCCCAGGCCAAACCCGCCGTCCTGGCTGAATTGGCCGAACAGGGCCTGCAGGTGGTCCGCATCACCGGCGCGCGTGATGCGGGCGAGGAGATGGCCGCGTTGACCGAGGCGGGGGTGGAGGCGGAGGCGATCTAGGGCATCAAGTGGTCGATTTGAACCGCCCTCTCCTCCGCTCGTTCCCGCGAAAGCGGGAATCCAGGTCTTTCCAGCTTGGCGTGTCCTGGGCAGGACTGGGTCCCCGCTTTCGCGGGGATGAGCGGATTATGGATTCGATTGGCGGGTCGAAAGGCCGATGGCCCGATGCGTCCTTAAGGCCTTGGAGGCGAGTCTGCTTTGGTGACCCGACGGATCACCCAAGCTCCAATCTCACCAAGCGCTTAAGGGCTTTTCCGCCTGGGAAGCCTAAACCTCCAGCAACAGCCGTTGCGGGTCTTCCAGGGCTTCCTTGATGTGCACCAGGAAGGTCACCGCTTCCTTGCCGTCGACCACGCGGTGGTCGTAGCTGACCGCCAGGTACATCATCGGGCGGATGACGATCTGGCCGTTCACCACCACGGGCCGGTCCTGGATCTTGTGCATGCCCAGAATGCCCGATTGCGGGGCATTGAGGATCGGGGTGGACATCAGCGAGCCGTAGATCCCGCCGTTGGAAATGGTGAAGGTGCCGCCCTGCAGATCCTCGATGGCCAACTGGCCGTCGCGGGCCTTCTTGCCGTAGGCGGTGATGGCCTTTTCCACCCCGGCCAGGCTCAGGGTGTCCGCGTCGCGCACCACCGGCACGACCAGGCCCTTGTCGGTGCCCACGGCCACGCCGATGTCGTAGTGATTCTTGTAGACCAGATCCTGGCCGTCGATCTCGGCGTTGACCGCCGGCACTTCCTTCAGCGCGGCGATGGTCGCCTTCACGAAGAAACCCATGAAGCCGAGCTTGACGCCGTGCTTCTTCTCGAAGGCGTCCTTGTAGGCGCCGCGCAGGGCCATGACCGCGGTCATGTCCACCTCGTTGAAGGTGGTCAGCATGGCGGCGGTGTTCTGCGCTTCCTTCAGCCGGCGCGCGATGGTCTGGCGCAGACGGGTCATGCGCACGCGCTCCTCGCGCTCGTGCAGAGGGCGTGGTTCAGAGACCGTCGGCGCCGGCGGCGGCGCCTTGGCCCGCGCTTCCAGGGCGGCCAGGGCGTCGCCCTTGGTGACGCGGCCGTCCTTGCCCGTGCCCGGCACGGCGGCGGCGTCCAGCCCGGTTTCGGATACGATGCGCTGGACAGAGGGGGCCAGGGGCAGAGCGGCGGCGGGCGCGGGCGCGGGCGCGGGCGCAGGCGGGGTTGGGGCGGGCGCTACGGCCTTGGGCGCTTCCTTGGCCGGGGCTGGCGCGGCCTTGGCCGGCGTCGCGCCGGCGGCGGTCACCACGCCCAGCACCTGGCCCGGGGTCACCGTGGCGCCTTCGGCGGCGGCGATATCCTGCAGCACGCCGTCAGAGGGGGCGGAGACTTCCAGCGAGACCTTGTCGGTCTCCAGCTCGACCAGGACCTCGTCCTTCTTGACCGCGTCGCCCGGCTTCTTGGCCCATCGCGCGACAGTCGCCTCGGCGACGGATTCGCCAAGCGTCGGGGTCAGGATATCGGTCATGTCAAAAGCTCCGGAGGTCGGGTCGTGCGCTGGCCTTGGCCCACGGCCTCAGTTCTTGGCGAAGGCGTCATCGAGGAAGGTGGCGAGTTCTTTCAGGTGCCGGCTCATCAGGCCCGCGGCGGTGGAGGCCGAGGCCGGGCGGCCGATATAGCGGGCGCGCTTGGCCTTGATCTTCAGCTTGGTCAAGGTGAGTTCCAGCCACGGATCAACGAACGACCAACCGCCCATGTTTTTGGGCTCTTCCTGGCACCAGACCAGATCGGCGGTCTTGAAACGCGCCAGTTCGGAGGACATGGACTTCATCGGCCACGGATAAAACTGCTCCAGGCGCATCAGGTAGACGTCGTCGATCCCGCGTTTTTCGCGCTCGTCCAGCAGGTCGTAATAGACCTTGCCCGAGCAGAGCACCACGCGGCGGATTTCGTCGTCGCTTTTGAGCTTGATGCTGGTCAGACCGCTGCCGCGCTGGGCGTCGTCCCACAGCACCCGGTGGAAGGAGGAGCCCTCCGCCAGTTCAGCCAGGGTCGACACGGCTTTCTTGTGCCGCAGCAGGCTCTTGGGCGTCATCAGGATCAGCGGCTTGCGGAACTGCCGGTGAAGCTGGCGGCGCAGGATGTGGAAGTAGTTGGCCGGGGTCGAGCAGTTGGCCACCTGCAGGTTGTCTTCCGCGCAAAGCTGTAGGAACCGCTCCAGGCGGGCGGAGGAGTGCTCCGGTCCCTGGCCCTCGTAGCCGTGCGGCAGGAGCACCGTCAGCCCGCTCATGCGCAGCCATTTGCGCTCGCCGGAGGAAATGAACTGGTCGAACACCACCTGGGCGCCGTTGGCGAAGTCGCCGAACTGGGCTTCCCACATGACCAGGCTGTTGGGATCGGTCAGCGAGTAGCCGTATTCGAAGCCGAGCACGGCTTCTTCCGACAGGGCCGAATCGATGCCTTCGAAGTGGGCCTGGCCCCCCCGGATATGGTTGAGCGGGGTGTAGCGCTCCTCGGTGGTCTGATCGACGATGTCGGCGTGCCGCTGGGAGAAGGTCCCGCGGTTGGAGTCCTGGCCCGACAGGCGAACCGGAAAGCCCTCGTCGAGCAAGGTCCCGAAGGCCAGGCTCTCGGCGGTGGACCAGTCCAGACCCTGACCGGTGGAGATCGCTTCGTGGCGCCCCTCCAGCACGCGGCGCAGCGTCTTGTGGGCGTCGATCCGCTCGGGGATGGACGTCAGCTTCAGGCCGATCTCGCGCAGGCGTTCCAGCGGCACGGCGGTGGAACCGCGCTCTTCCACATCGGGCATGCCCATGTGCGACCACTTGCCGTCCAGCCAGTCGGCCTTATTCGCCTTGTAGGTCTTGCCAGAGTCGAATTCACTGTCGAGGAAGGCCTCGAATTCAGAGACCCAGCCGGCGGCCTGTTCCGCGGTGACCACGCCCTCGCCGACGAGCCGGCCGGCGTAGATTTCGCGGGTCGACGGCAGATCCTTGATCTTCCGATACATGATCGGCTGGGTGAAGGTCGGATCGTCGCCCTCGTTATGGCCGAAGCGGCGATAGCAGAACATGTCGATGACCACGTCCTTGCCGAACTTCTGGCGGAATTCGGCGGCCACCTTGGCGGCGAAGGTCACCGCCTCGGGATCGTCGCCGTTGGCGTGGAAAATCGGCGCTTCGACCATCAGCGCAACGTCCGATGGGTACGGCGAGGAACGTGAATAGCGCGGGTCGGTCGTGAAGCCGATTTGATTGTTGACGATGAAATGGATGGTCCCGCCCACGCGGAAACCCTTGAGCCCCATCAGGGCGAAGCACTCGGCCACCACGCCCTGGCCCGCGAAGGCCGCGTCCCCATGCAGCAGCAGGGGCAGCACATGGCCGCGCCCGGCGTCAGGCTGCTCGCGCAAGGTGAAGGCTTGCTTGGCCCGCGCCTTGCCCAGCACCACCGGATTGACGATCTCCAGGTGGCTGGGATTGGCGGTCAGCGACAGGTGCACGGAATTGCCGTCGAAGGCCCGGTCCGAGCTGGCGCCCAGGTGGTACTTCACATCGCCCGAGCCCTCGATGTCCGAAGGCAGGGACGAACCGCCCTGAAACTCATGGAAGATCACATGGTAGGGCTTGCCCATCACGGCGGCCAGCACGTTCAGGCGGCCCCGGTGCGGCATGCCCAGCACGATATCGCGCACGCCCAGCGAGCCGCCGCGCTTGATAATCTGTTCCATGGCCGGGACGAGGGCTTCCGCCCCGTCAAGGCCAAACCGCTTGGTGCCGGGGAAGCGCTTGTGCAGGAAGCGCTCGAAGGTTTCCGCCTCGATCAGCTTCTTGAGGATGGCGACCTTGCCCTCGCGGGTGAATTGGATCTCCTTGTCCTTGCCCTCGATCCGTTGCTGGAGCCAGGCCTTCTCCTGCGGATCGGAGATGTGCATGTACTGCACGCCGAAGGTCCCACAGTAGGTGCGGCGCAGGATGGAGACGATTTCGCGGATCGTGGAGGTCTCAAGACCCAGGACGAAGTCAAGGAAGATCGGGCGATCGTAGTCTTCGGGCCCGAAACCGTAGGTGGCCGGATCCAGTTCGGAGGTGTCGTGCTTTTCCTCCAGGCCCAAGGGATCGAGCTTGGCGGCCAGGTGTCCGCGCATGCGGTAGGCGCGGATCATCATCACCGCGCGCAGGGAATCCAGGGTCGCCTTGCGCACCGCCTCGGGCGAGGCTTCGGGCTGGGCGACGGAAATGGCCTTGGCCAGCTTGGCCTCCACCGCCGGCCACATGCCGTCGAGCGCCGACAGCCAGTCCGGCCTCACCTGCGGCGTCGCCTTGGGGGTCCAGGCGGGCTCCTGCACGGAACGCGTCACCTCGTCGGCGCGCTCGCGCAGAGTCGAGAAGAAGGCCTGCCAGGACGGTGCGACCGAGGCGGGATCGGACACCCATTTGGCGTAGAGTTCCTCCACGAAGGCGCCGTTGCCGCCATATAGGAAGGAGGTCTCGGAGAGGATTTGGTTCAGCCCGCTGGAATCGTCGGCCATGATGTTCGATCCTTCGACGGGCCTGAGCCCTGGGGCTCCCCGTCGCCTTATTGTCAGGCGCCCTTCAGCACCTCGATCAGTGTTTGCCCCAGCGTCGCCGGAGACGGCGAGACTTTGATGCCCGCCGATTCCATCGCCGCGATCTTGTCTTCCGCCCCGCCCTTGCCGCCGGAAATGATAGCTCCCGCGTGGCCCATCCGACGCCCGGGCGGCGCCGTGCGGCCGGCGATAAAGCCGACCATCGGTTTCTTTATCTTGGAATGTTTAATGAAGTCGGCCGCGTCTTCCTCGGCCGAGCCGCCGATCTCGCCGATCATGATGATCGACTGAGTGTTGGGATCGGCCAGGAACATCTCCAGCACGTCGATGAACTCCGTGCCCTTGACCGGGTCGCCCCCGATCCCGACGGCCGTCGTTTGGCCAAGACCCACATTGGACGTCTGGAACACGGCTTCATAGGTAAGCGTGCCCGAGCGGGAAACAACGCCGACCGAGCCCGCCTTGAATATATTTCCCGGCATGATGCCGATCTTGCACTGATTGGGCGTCAGCACGCCCGGGCAATTGGGACCGATCAGGCGCGATTTGGAGCCCGACAGGGAACGCTTGACCTTGATCATATCCTCCACCGGGATGCCCTCGGTGATGCAGATAATCAGGGGCACTTCGGCGTCGATGGCCTCCAGGATGGAATCGGCCGCGTAAGGCGGGGGCACGTAGACGACCGAAGCGTCGGCCTTGGTCGCGGCCATGGCCTCGCCCACGGTGTCGAACACCGGCAGGTTCAAATGCGTCTGGCCGCCTTTGCCGGGCGTGACGCCCCCGACCATTTGCGTGCCGTAGGCGATGGCCTGTTCGGAATGGAACGTGCCCTGGGCGCCGGTGAAGCCCTGGCAGATGACCTTGGTGGACTTATCGATAAGAATGGCCATTGAACTAGGCGGTCCCTTTCACGGCCTTGACGACCTTTTCGGCGGCGTCGGACAGATCGTTTGCTGCGATGACGTTCAGGCCCGACCCATTGATGATCGCCTTGCCCTGCGCCACGTTGGTGCCTTCCAGGCGCACCACCAGGGGCACCTTCAGGCCGACTTCCTTGACGGCCGCGACCACGCCCTCGGCGATGATGTCGCAGCGCATGATGCCGCCGAAGATGTTCACCAGAATGCCCTTCACGTTGGGGTCCGAGGTGATGATCTTGAAGGCCGCGGTGACCTTTTCCTTGGAGGCCCCGCCGCCCACGTCGAGGAAGTTGGCGGGTTCCGCGCCGTAAAGCTTGATGATGTCCATGGTGGCCATGGCCAGGCCCGCGCCGTTGACCATGCAGCCGATCTCGCCGTCCAGGGCGATATAGCTGAGGTCATAGTTGGAGGCCTCGATTTCCTTCTCGTCCTCCTCGGTGATGTCGCGCAGGGCGCGCATGTCATCGTGGCGGAACAGGGCGTTGGAATCGAAGGACACCTTGGCGTCCAGCACCTTCAGGTCGCCCGCGCCGGTGACGATCAGGGGATTGACCTCCAGCATCGCCATGTCCTTCTCGACGAAGGCCGCGTGCAGGGACTTGAGCAGGGCGTAGGCCTGCTTGGCGGCCGCCCCTTCCAGCTTCAGCGCTTCCACCAGGTGACGGCCGTGGTGCGGGAACACCCCGGTGGCCGGGTCGATGGAGAAGGTGATGATCTTTTCGGGGGCCGAATGGGCGACCTCCTCGATGTCCATGCCGCCCTCGGTGGAGGCGACCACCGCGACGCGGGAGGTTTCGCGGTCGACCAGCAGGGACAGGTAAAGCTCGCGGGCGATGGCGGCGCCTTCTTCTATATAGAGGCGGCGCACCAGACGACCCTTGGGACCGGTCTGATGGGTGACCAGGGTCATGCCCAACATGCGCTCGGCTTCCGTGCGCACGTCCTCCACGCTCTTGACCACCTTGACCCCGCCGCCCTTGCCGCGCCCGCCGGCGTGGATCTGGGCCTTGACGACCCAGACCGGGCCGCCGAGCTCCTGGGCCACACGGACCGCGTCTTCGACTGAAAAGGCGGGAAACCCGCGTGGGACCGGGACGCCGTACTCCTTGAGGACGGCCTTGGCTTGGTATTCGTGGACGTTCATGGGTACCCGTCGCAACTTGCGGAGCGGGGCAAGGGGCCGGTCCCCGAAGGGCTCGGCCGATCACCTCGGCGTGATGGCTTGGGGGTTATAGTGATGCTCGCCAGGGCGTTCAACCGCCGTTCCGCACAACGGAAGTGAAATTTGGAGGATCGCCCAATCCGCCTCCAATCAGGCCTGAGCGGCCTCATTCCGCCCGCAACACCGGCGCCGGCCGTTTGGCGAGCGCCCGCAGCGCCGCCAGCAGTCCGCCGAGACCCGCCAGCAACATTGCTGCGCCGACCAAGGCGGCCACGCCGCTCCAGTCCACGCTCCAGCGCGCCTGGAACACCTTGACCACCACCGGCCACGCCGCCGCGGCGCCGAGCGCGGCGCCGGCGGTCCCGGAGATCAGGCCCACCGCGCCATATTCCATGGCGTAGGCCATCAGCACCTGCCCGCGCGCCGCGCCCAGCACCTTGAGCAGGGCCGCCTCGCGCGCGCGGCTTCGGGCGCCCGCCGCGATGGCGCCGGCCAATACGAGCACCCCCGCCAGGGCAGCCACCGCCGCGGCGCCGCGCACGGCCAGGGCCAGTTTGTCGAACAAGGCCCCCGCCGCTTCGAGTTGCTCGCGCACGCTGATTACGTTCACCTGCGGAAAATCGCGGCCCAGTCGCGCGATCAGCGCCGTTTCGCCGGCCTTGTCGGTCTTGGCGATGGCCACCTGGCGCAGGGATGCGCCCGCCAAGGCCTGGTCATCGAGAATCGCCTCAAAGCCCGGACCGAAGCCGCCGAGGTCCACTGGGCGCAAAACGACGATGCGGGCATCGATTTCGCGCCCCAGCGCCTGCACGGCGATGTGGTCGCCGAGCTTCAGATGTCCTGCCCGCGCCATCTCCAGGCCCATCGCGACGACCGGCGACCCGGCATAGCCGGCGTCCCACCATTGGCCCTGGCCCGTTTCGACGCCGCCCGGCCGCCCGGGCGAGACGCTCATCTGGATGTCGTTATCGAAGGCCCAGCGCGCGGAAGGATCGATCCGGTCGCGATCGACCGGGCGCCCGTTGAGCGCCACGATGCGGCCGGTGAACACCGGCATGCGCAGATAGGTGCGCGGCGTGAGCGGCCCGAGCACCGATCTCACGTCCGCGTCGAACGCCGGACCGTTGTCCGCCGGGATTTCGGTGAACACGATGGACGGCGCCGTGCGGGGGGCCACCTCGCGCACCTGGGCCAGCAGGGCCGACTGGATCAGCACCACCGCGGCCAGCAGGGCCACGCCCAGGCCCACAGCCGGGACCGCGCTTCGAGCCGCCGAATGCGGTCCCGCCAGGTTGGCCAGGCCGAGCCGCGCGGGTCCTCTCGTTAAAGCCCGCAGGCGTCCCGCGCCCCAGGCGCCGGCGCGGCCCAGGAGCCACAGAACGCCGAATCCCGCCGCCACCCCCGCGATCATGATCGCGGCCATGATCGTGGAGGGCGCCGTGACGATGGCCACGGCCGCCAGACCCAGGGCGCACAGCACGGCGCCGATCAGTTCGGGTCCAAGGCGCAGGCGCCCGGTCAGATCCAGGCGGAACAGGGCGGCGGGCGGGGTGGCGCGCGCCTTGGCCAGCGGCGCCAGGCTGAAGGCCCCGGCCGCCAGGGCGCCGAAGGCGGCGGCGCGCAGCAAGGGCGTCGGATAGATCGCGAAAAGGGCGGGGACCGGCAGTTGCTTGCCGGCGAGCGCGGCGAGCAGGAACGGCGCCCCGGCGCCCAGGGCCACCCCTATGGCGATGCCGATCCCGGCCAGGACCGCGATCTGGATCAGATACAGGTTGCGGATCAACGCGCCTTCCGCTCCCAGCGTCTTGAGCACCGCGATGGAGGGCGTCTTGGCCTCCAGATAGGCGCCCACCGCGCCCGAGACGCCCAGGCCTCCGGCCAGGAGCGAGGCCAGGCCGATGAAGCTGAGGAAATACTCCAGCCGGTCGATCAAGGTGCGAACGCCGGGCGAGGCGTCATAGCGGTCGCGCACCCGCAGGCCGCCACGCCCGAAACGCTCACGCAACGACTGGCGCAGGGCGCGCGGGTCCCCGCCTTTCGGCAGGGCGATGCGCGCCGTCTCATTGATCCGCACGCCGGAGTCCAGCAGGCCTGAGGACTGCAGGGCGTTGATGCTGGTCAGGACCCTCAGGCCGAGCTGAAACCCTCGACTCAGCCGGTCGGGCTCGGCGCCCAGCACCGCGGTGGCCGCCAGCTGTTGGTTTCCGGCGAGAAAGCGGTCCCCCAGCTTCAGGTCCAGCTTGTCAAGCATGGCCTGCTCCACCGCCGCGCCGGGCAGGCCCTCCACCGGCGCCAGGGCCTGGGCCAGGGACATGGGCCGCCCGTCCGGTCCGGTCAGGTCCACGGTTCCGGCCAGGGGATAGAGCTCGTCCACGCCGCGCAGATCGGCCAGGCGGCGAAGGCCGGACGGCGCCTGGGCCATGACATTGACGCCCGCCGCGTAGCTGACCCTGCCCAGCGGGGCCAAGGCCTGGCGCTCGGCCGGATCAAACGCCCTGTCGGCGCTGACGGCCAGGTCGCCGCCCAAGATGTCGCGCGCTTGGGACGCCAGGCCCTGGCGAAAGGCTTCCCCGGTCGATCCGGCCGCGGCGATGGCCGCCACGCCCACGGCCAGGCACGCCAGGAAGATGCGAAACCCGGCCACGCCCGAGCGCAGTTCGCGCGCGGCGAACCGGAAGGACAGGGGCCAGTTCATCCGGTCAGACGCCCGCCGTCCATGCGTGTTTGCCGGTCGGTGCGCGCCGCCAGCGCGCTGTCATGGGTGACCAGCACCAGGGCCGCCCCGGTCTCGGCGACCAGATCGAACATCATGTCGGCCACCAAGGCGGCATTGGCGGCGTCCAGGTTGCCGGTCGGCTCATCGGCGAACAATAGCGCCGGCCGCGCGGCCAGGGCGCGAGCCAGCGCCACGCGCTGCTGCTCTCCGCCCGAGAGTTGATGGGGATAATGGCGCCCGCGCGCGGCCAGGCCCACACGCTGCAGCCATCGGCGGGCCGTCTCGCCCGCGTCGGCCTGGCCGGCGATCTCCAGCGGCGCGGCGACATTCTCCTCGGCGGTCATGTTGGGCAAAAGGTGGAAGGACTGGAACACAAGAGCCGCGCGCCCGCGCCTCAGCCGCGCTCGGCCGTCTTCGTTGAGGCTCGCCAGATCCTGCCCGAACAGGCGGACGGTTCCCTGCGTGGGCTGTTCCAGACCGGCCGCGACCGCGATCAGGGAGGACTTGCCCGAGCCAGAGGGGCCGACCACGGCCACCCGCTCGCCGGCCTGGACGGTGAGATCCACGCCTTGCAAAATCTCCACCGGCCCGGCCGCCGATGGCAGGGTCAGGCCCACGCCCTGCAGAACCAGTGGCGGCGAATGCGTCATATAAGCTTCCCCAGGCCCCCCGCTCACCTTGGCTCAACGTGAGCGGATAAGAAGGGCTCTCAATTTAAACCGACGCGCAAAGCGGTTGAGCGGCGGGCAAGGCGGCTTACATAGGGATGGCCCATGGCCAATGCATCGCAAAACCTTCGCGCCGCTGGAATCGCCTGTCTCGCCTGGCTGGCGGGCGCCGCGCCGTGCGGGGCGATCGGCGCCCAGGCGAAGGCCGCCGTCCGCGCGCCGACGATTGTGATGCTGGGCGATTCCGTCACGGCCGGTTACGGACTGAAGAGCGCGGACGTCCTGCCCGTGCAGCTTCAGGCGGCGTTGGCGCAACGCGGCGTTCCAGCGAAGGTCATCGCCGCGGGGGTGTCGGGCGACACAACGGCCGACGCCTTGGCGCGCACGGATTTCAGCGTCCCGATAGGGACCGATCTGTGCATCGTGGAGTTGGGCGGCAACGATTTGCTGCAGGGGATCGACCCCAAGCTCGTCCATGCCAA